>JADMIO011701073.1_pt1 | contig 79366 bp, 81 predicted proteins | sample 8958161 | NCBI WGS metagenome assembly JADMIO01 (sample SAMN16585339, study PRJNA669376) | soil metagenome | isolation source: Crop rotation soil | place: USA: Cullars Rotation, Alabama | collected 2011 | reverse complement strand
CGCGACAACTTGTCCACGTGGAATTCTAAGCTTAGGATCCCAATGTGCTGGAAAGCTTGAAACCTTGATGCCTTCATTTGCAGATCTATATCTGAAATGGTTTGCATTCGATCAGCAATCCAAAGGCGATTTGACACCTCACCGCGAAAAAAATGAAGGACTGGATCATGCGCCAGCCAGTGAAGGGCATATCCGTGGAAACCATAAAAATAAAACACATGGTGACAGTGCATACACCAAAGCTTCAACCCATACAGGCTTATTGACTGCTGCTGTAGGCGTTGCCGGAGCTTTGTTTTTATATAAGATGATGTCGACTGATCATGCCGACACACACATAGAATAATTATTCTTGATCAGACAAAAAGTAGCTATCAACGTGAACTTGTTTGCCTGCATCTTTTTATGTGTAATATATTGAAATAATTATGTTTTATTTCAAGAATAAAGGTTAAAACGTGACAGGAATGCCGCGACCCGTAACTTTGCTTGACGCGATAGCTTTGCGCTGCTACTCCCTTAGGAAAGAGGTGTAGTATGAAGTTTCCCCGTATTTTAATTTCCTTATTGGCAGTATCGATTCTTTCTTCATGTGGTGGTGATGAAACAACCACAACAACCAATCCAAACACAAGTGGATCGAATGCTTTCCAAGCGACTTTGTCCGCTTCAGCTTCAAATCCGGCAAATGGCGATGGTGACATTGAAGTGACAGCTGTAACTAGCGACACAAACCCTGCTGGTGGAAATCAAAGCATTCACATTCTTGGTAAAACAACAATTGGCGAAGGTGAAGATGCTGTTGTGATCAAACATCAAATCGATGTGAATTATTATTTGTCATACGTAGATGGCGAAACCTTGGGAAATGTTACGCAAGTGACACATGCTTGGGGAACGACATTGGACGGTTCACTCGATGGTGGTATTTCAGTTTGTGAAGATGAAATCTCTTGTGTGAAAACACTCATCAATCCAACATTGAATACACTTGTATTTGTAAATCAAAATTTGAACAATGCGCCGAACCTTTCCACACTTGGTGGAACGGTCGTTTATCCGCAATAATTAAATTAAATTAAAAAAGGGACAGAGTTACTCCGTCCCCTTTTTTTAAATCAATTTTCTAATAACGTTGGTTACAACGCCTAGAATTTGGAAATTCGCATTTGGAGCAACATTGATGATTGCATATTCGGGATTAGCTGGGTGCAATTCAATGTGTGTGGCTTTTTTGAAATAACGTTTCAAAGTTGCTTCTCCATCCACCATTGCAATCACAGTTTGATTGTTGCGTGCAACCGGCTGACGTTTAACGATGACAAGATCGCCGTCCATGATGCAATCGCCGATCATGGAATCACCACGAACTTTGAGTGCGAACATATCTTGGTTGGATTTAACCAAATCCGGAGTAACCTCGATGTATTCACGGTTTTGAATCGCTTCAGTCAATCGACCTGCCTGAACATAACCTTCCAAAGGAATCATGGTGTAGGGCTGATCAGCGACAATTTGTAATGCGCGTTTTTTACTTTCGCCCAAAGGTGCTTTCAAGTGACCTTTTTCCACAAGTTGACCGATATACTGTTGAACAGATGACATCGCTTTGTATTCGAACTTGTCTTGAATCTCGGCGTAGGTAGGGGCAACGCCTTTTTTTTCAGAATACGTTTGAATGAACTGCAAAACTTTTTGTTCTTTTGGAGTTAGTGGCTTCATACGTATAAAGTACGTTATACGTACATTCTGCATAAATCAAGAAATTTATAAAAAAGCACTAACTTGTCACAGAACTTGCACATATGCTGAGGTATATGGAAAACCAAAATGACACAAAGCAGACATTGAATATTCGAATCCCGTTTTCAACGATCCTTGTAGTACTCGCTACGCTCATCGCTATATGCATCATCAAAACGATCGCTCCACTGTTGATGTCGCTGTTTCTTGCCATCCTTTTGGCAGTGTCACTTCATCCAATTGTACGATGGTTTGAATCAAAAAAGGTTCCACGATACTTGGCCATTCTTTTTCTCGCTGTTGTGATGGCAGGTTGCATGACTGCATTGGTAGCTACAGTCTTACCAAGATTGATTGATCAACTTTCAGAGTTCATGCAGAACTTGCCTAAATTCAAAGCTGAAATTCTCCAACACTTTTCCACCAACAATCCGATGCGTCCTTTCGTGGAAAAAAACATTTCAAAGCAGGCTTTGCTCGCTGATAATTCCGATTATTCGCATATTTTCGTAGCTGGGAATATGGTCTTGCAGGCCACGGGTAAAATCCTCCTTGTATTCACTTTCACAATTTATCTTTTGGTTGATGGGCCAAGAATGGTGGAATGGCTCGGTGCTTTCTTCCCGCTTCATACCCAAGCTAAAATCAAAAAAACAGGCCAGGAAGTTTCCTTGGTTATTTTTTCTTACGTTGGGGGGCAATTCGTAACATCCGTTTTGTCTTTTATTTATGTTTTTTTCACTATGTGGGCGTTGAATGTTCCGAATAAATTATTATTGGCAACCTTGGCTGGCGTATTCGATGTGCTTCCAGTCTTGGGTTTTTTCATCGCAGTTGTCCCTGCAATTCTTTTTGCAGTGACAGTCTCCGCCAAAGTGGCTTTGATCGTGGTTGGTTTATATATTCTTTATCATGCGATTGAGAACTATGTGATTATCCCTGCGATCTATGGCAATCGGTTGCGCGTATCGAGTTTTGTGGTGCTTGTATCCTTGATTGCGGCTTGGATGATAGCAGGTGTAGAAGGTGCAATCGCTGTTTTGCCGATTGTGGCTTCTTATCCAATCGTCGAAAAAATCTGGCTCAAAAGATTTGTCGGCTCCGAGACAGTCGCCGAGCATGCATCTAAGTGACGGAAATATCCAAAGCCTTCAATTGACGGACGACGAACCTATCGTCTTTCAATGTATTTGAAGCGATACATTTTTTATAAACGGTTACATCGTAATCCCGCATATGGGCATCATGCGCGGTAAATAAGACACATATATTTCCGGCAATTCCTGTAATGACCAGGTTCGTAATCTTTAACTGCTCAAGTAGGACTTCTAGGCTTGTAAGATAAAATCCAGAATGTTTCGGTTTAAGTACAAAATAGTCATCATCATCGGGCTTAAGGAGCTGCGCGATTTCTTTTCCAAGGCACTTTTCATTCGTACATAATGTGTAAATTTCCTTCCAATTCGAACGCCACTGCCCAAAGTTGTCATTGACGTAAATAACGGGCCATTTCTTTTTTTTGAACTTATTTTTAATTTCCAAGATATTTTTTGCCGCTTTACATGCTGGTTTGATGAGTTGTTTTGCTTCAGGAAAATCGAAAGTATTGAGCATGTCGCAAATAAGTAACGCGGATTTCATGAAGGATAAAAGTGCAATTCAGGTGCCTTTTTTTTGATTTGCATCGTTTTTGCAATTGTAACTTATATGCACCTGAGCTGGTTATAACTGCGCAGATGCTGACAAAAATCCCCCAATAGGGGCATAAATGAACATTAATTATAAATTATATTTAGGAGCACCAAAATGAAAAACAACAATGGAAACGGAAAGAGAAGTAAATTAGAAAACATGGATCTCGGAAAATTTGAAGATATCGTGAAAGCGATCAAAGAAGATCATAAAGATCTCAGAAAATTCGGAGAAATCCTGAAATCCGAAGATGCTTCTGATGCTGAAAAAAAAGAAGCATATAAGAACTTTTCAAGCTTGCTTAAGTCTCATGCTAAGTCCGAAGAAAAAGCAGTTTATCAACGCTGCCTTGAAGTGGATGACATGAAACAAGAAGCTGACGAAGGTTTTATCGAACATAATATCGCTGACACGCTTATGAAAAATATTTCAACCATGCGTGACAAAGAAAAATGGGCTGCAGCTGTCAAAGTCCTTGCAGAAGTAGTTGAACATCATGCAGATGAAGAAGAAAAAGAACTTCTTCCTGACTTGAATGAAAACTTTGAAGAAGAAGACAAGTCTGACATGAGTCATAAATTTGTTGCATTACGTGAACAATCTCAAAAGGATGTCACGGAAGAAAATGCTGGTATCCTTGGACAAGTGGATACATCTTTGAATGCAAAAACGCTATGACACAATCATCGTAGGTGCTGGTATTTCTGGCTTAGCCTGCGCGCGGAAGCTTCTGAATGAAGGAAAAAAAGTCCTTTTGCTTGAAGCTAGACCGCGCGTAGGTGGCCGTATTTACACGCGCCGTGATTCATTGACAGAAGCACCCATTGAATTGGGTGCCGAATTCATTCATGACGCATCACCGATTATACTTAAAGAGCTCGAAGCTGCTGGCGCGTTATTTCATGATGTGGTGGATACCCATTTTTACATCAGTCATACAAAACAAGACCCTGTTGAATTTTGGGATCGAATCGAAAAGGTTCAAAAGAAGATTTCAACAACCCGAAAAAAAGATAGAAGCATCAAAGAATTCATCGATTCCCAAAAAAATATTAATTCCGATACACGGGCTATGTTTCTTGCATTCATGGAAGGATTTCAATCGGCTGATACTGAAAAATTGAGTGAGAAGGCCATAGCGCTTGCCGCGAAAGAAGGCGGGGAAGTCATCGATGATGTGAATTTATTCCGCATCACCAAAGGCTATCAGGAATTTTTGAACTGTTATGTTGATGCATTACAGGCATATCCCGAAGCCCTTAAGCTCAACACCATCGTCAAAAAAATACATTGGAAAAAAAACCATGTGAAGGTGCATTGTCACCACGCTTCTAGCGAAGCAGAGATTATTTTTGAATCCAAATCAGTAGTTGTGACATTGCCGATTGGCGTGCTTAAATCCAATTCGATCGAATGGGATCCATATCCAAAAAATTTGCATGCTGGATTAGCTGGTTTTGAGATGGGCAATGTGGAGAGGATTGCTTTTTTATTTCGCAGTAGATTTTGGGAAGATCATCTGGAGAAAAAGCTCAGCTTTATTCACGCTGGACCAGATGTGCTATTTCCAACTTGGTGGTCACAATCCCCTGTTCACACACCGTTGCTTGTGGCTTGGCAGGGCGGTCCAAAAGCAAAAGAGTTATCCAAATTGCCGATCGAAAAGCGAGTAGATATTGCATTGCAAACTTTGGCAAAAATGCTGAAGATTCCCTTGTATCAAATTCATGCGCAGATGTTGCGTTGGTATAATCACGATTGGACCAATGATCCGTTTTCGCAAGGTGCATACAGTTACATAGTTAAGGGTGGGGTCCCGCAGCTTGCCAAATTCAAAAAGCCTGCGGATAGCACTGTTTATTTTGCAGGTGAAGCTCTAGCTTCACATAACAACCGTGGAACCGTCCATGGAGCGATTCACTCAGGGTTGCACGTCGCTCAATTGATTGGAGGATAACCATGCCAGAAGGACCTTCCATCGTCATTGCCCGCGAGGAGATGCAACAGTTCGTAGGTGAAAAAATAAAATTGGCCACTGGAAATGCAAAGTTTGAAGGAAAGTTGGATATCGAACAACTTAAGGGTCAAACGCTGCAAAGCGTACAAAGTTGGGGAAAACATTTGATCCTGAACTTCGATACATGCTCCATTCGCAATCACTTTTTGATGTTCGGAAGCTACCGGATTAATGATCCCAAGACACATCTTTCTCCACGTTTGGAACTCAAATTCAAACCAAAGGGACAATTAGATTTCTATGCTTCAGCCATGAAACTATTGGATGGCAAACCTGAGAATATCTATGACTGGTCGGCTGATTTGATGTCGGACAAATGGGACCCTGCAAAAGCTTTGAAAAAAATTAAAGCGTTGCCAGCAAAAACCATGATCTGTGATGCTTTGATGAGCCAGGAAATTTTCGCGGGTCTAGGGAACATTATGAAAAATGAGATCCTGTACAGAGTACGGATACATCCTGAAAAACCAGTAGCTAAATTAAAATCGGTGACATTAAAAAAAATCGTTAAGGAAGCTAGGATTTACGCCTTCCAATTTTATGAATGGAAAAAGAAATTTGAGTTGAAAAAACATTGGGAGATCATGCGTAAGAAAACCTGTCCAAAAGGTCATAAGATCTTGCGAAAATCGACAGGGAAGGGGCATCGCTTAAGTTTCATCTGCGAGCGTTGTCAGCCTATTGCAAAATCTTGATCTTCTGTTTTTTTGAAAAGTATTTTTTCCATGGATCATTCGGCCTTTTGGCGATCAGTTTCAGAGCTGTTCGCATATCGAAGGCATCGGATGATTTTAAGTGCTTTAATTCTTCCCACTCGATTGGCAAAGCAACGGAACTTTGATCATGCGCGCGAAGTGCATAAGGTGCAACAGCTGTGGAGCCAAGGCCATTCCTCAAGTAATCCAAGAAAATCTTTTTTTTGCGTGTTTCTTTGCGGATGTTCGTCGTATATAGGTCGGGATGTCTAGAAGCCATTTCTTGTGCGAGTGTTTTGGAGAATTCCTTCACTGAATCCCAATCATATAAAGGTTCAAATTGAAATTGAACATGCAATCCTTTTCCACCAGTCGTTTTGACAAAACTCTCAATGCCTAGTTCTTGCAGAATTTCCCTCAGCTCCAAAGCGCCTTCCTTCACGATTTTAAAATCAAGAGAAGGGTCTGGATCAAAATCCATCACGATTTGATCAGGACGATCCAATTTAGGTGCATGGCAATTCCATGGATGGATTTCAATGGCACCCATTTGTACAAGGGTAAGCAATCCTTCGACAGAATCTATCGTGAAGAAGGGTGCATCATGGTTGATGCCCTTCACTTTAGGCAATGCAATCAGATTATCTGGTAATGGAGTAAAATGTTTGGCGTAAAAACATTGTTTCATCGATGGACATCGCAAAAGCGAAAGTGGACGATTGATCAAGTGGGGCAACATCCATTTTGAAACGGCTTGGTAATACTCCGCGATCTCACCTTTGGTGATTTTTTCTTTTTTGTAGACGATGCGATCTGTGCTGGAGATGTGTACAGCTGTCTTGACGGATTTTTTAACTGGAGATGTTCTCATTTTTTCCGCCTTTGAAAGAGGTTTAGGTTTTTCAATCGAGATCTCTTCCGGCGCTTTATCTGATCTCAATGCGTGAAACACGGGCACACGAAGAACCTCATCTTGGGTCCAGTTTGCAAAAGATACTTCAGCAACAAGTTTAGGTTTGATGAAGTGTATGTTTTTACTTCGTGGTGATTTAAGTTCAAATGGTGTGTTTTCAATTTCCAATTTTTTCATTTTTGCGTGAACTTCTCGGAGTGATTTTTCATCGAATCCAGTTCCACATTTTCCCACGTATTTAAGTTTCGAACCTTCATAGACGCCCAACAGTAAGGAGCCAAATCCTGTGCGCGATCCTTCGGGGTCTGTAAAGCCGCCGATGACAAACTCCTGTCGTTTGATGCATTTTGATTTAACCCATTCACCATGTCGGCCCGATATGTATGGTGCTTCAATCCGTTTCGAAATGACTCCTTCCAAGCCGAGTTTACAGGATTCTTTGATCATTTGATCGCCAAGTCCTCGAAAGTGATCGCTGTAACGAATGCGGTCGTTATCCAGTTTTTTGATCAGTTTTTCAAGTCGATCCTTGCGTGCAATTAAGGGCAGGGATGTCAGATCCTCGCCATTTAAGTGAAGAAGATCAAAAGCCCAGAAAACAAGTGATCCTGTATCCTTGCTCTTGAGAGAATTTTGTAATTTTTGGAAATCACTGTGACCTTTTTCGTTTTGCCAGATGATTTCTCCATCCAATGTTGCACTTTCAACAGGAAGTTTTTTCAAAAACTGTGCGATAGGTGTGTATTTGTCAGTCCAGTCCAGTTCTCCGCGCGTGATCAGGTTCACTTTTTTGTTTTGGATCAGTGCCTGCGTGCGATAGCCATCGAATTTGATTTCATGCACCCAATCATTTCCTTCGGGTGGCTTTGTCACAAGTAATGCAAGTTGAGGTTTAACGAAATGTGGCTCCTCATCTTTGGTTTTGGATGCTGAAATTTTTAGTTTCGTGGATGTTTTCTTCGTTTTCTTTTTTTGAACAGGGAACTCCTCAGCGCCTTCGCGAGCATATCGGTCATGTCTCTTGATTAGGAGCCATTGAGCCTTACCACTCGTTTGTGCACGTGTGCGAACAAGGATGAATCCGCCATGAAGTTTGTCACCTTCCAAATCAAATTCAAGCCTTCCTTTTTTCAGCCCACTGCTTGGATCGTTTTTCGGCGTCCATTTGCCCATGTCCCATCGGTACACTTCACCAGCTCCGTATTGTTTTTCAGGAATGGTTCCCACGAAAGTGGCATAAGCTAGAGGATGATCTTCCACTTGGACTGCCAATCTTTTTTGCGCAGGATCCAATGAAGGGCCTTTTGGAACAGCCCAACTTTTCAAAACACCATCCCATTCCAAACGAAAATCATAATGAAGATGTGATGCATGATGCTCCTGCACCACAAAAATCAATTTACTTTTCTTTTTAGCAGCCAACTTGGAAGGTGGTTCGGAGGTTATTCCGAAATTCCTCTTACGTGCGTATTCCTTAAGCGGACGTGGCATTTTATCCTGCTTTCAATCGTTTAGAACTAGAACGTTTGGATGGTTTGGAGGCAGACTTTCCACGCTCCAAACTCTTGCGAAGCAATGGCAATAGATCGCGTACATTGCTGGGTTGTATTTCATCGCCTTCTTCGTCCTCACGAACAATGGTGTGGCCCTTGCCTTGTTTGATTTTGGTTTTGATCCTTTTCATCAAATCATCGAAATAGGTGTCCTTGTATTTCTCAGGTTTCCATTTCGAAGACATATCTTCGATCAAGCGTTCAGCCATTTTTAATTCCCGATCATTGTAAGTTTTCTTCAATTCGCTTGCAGTAAGGAACTCAGCCTCAGAGGTCTGAATAATTTCATGTGCAAATCGAATGATTTCAAGAATTAGATAATTGCCTCGTGGGAGTAGAGCGACCAAATGTTGTTTGGTTCGAATTACGATGGTAGCGATCGCTACCTTACCTTGATGTTTCAAAGCATCCCTTAAAAGCATATATCCTTTGGAGCCACCCTTTTGAGGGACCAAATAATAAGGTTTCTCGAATAACAAAGGATCAACATCCACCAAGTCCACAAAATCTTCAATGTCGATGGTTTGGGTTGCTTTAGGATTTGCGGCTTTGAAGTCCTGCTCATTCATCAAGACATATTGATCCTTTTCGTATTCGTATCCTTTGACGATGCGTTCAAAGGGAACTTCTTGATTTGTTTTCGCATTGAATTTTTTGTAACGGATGGGCGATAGATTTTTTTCATCCAACATCGAAAAATGCAGGTCTTTATCTTCCGTTGCGCTCTTGAGGTACACCGGAATATTCAACAATCCGAAACTGATCAAGCCTTTCCAAATACCGTATCTGGGCATAGTTACTCCTTGTTTGTTATCGGTGTAAATATTCGCAAATTCAGTACCAAAGAAGTTTGCTTAAAGATGTGATTAGAACGATTACAGCCTGCTAATAAACATTAGTGTGGCTTTTTTCCCCACGATAAACTTAACCTGGCATTCCGAATGCATGTATCCTAATAGTTACAGTTACTAAGGAGAAATATGAATGCTTGGCAAATGCTGAAAAAAACAAGTAAGGAATTTTTTGATCATGATGCATCGGTATACGGAGCATCGATCAGTTACTACACTCTGTTTTCGATCGGACCCATGATCACCATTGTGATTTGGTTGATGGGGCTTATTTTCGAAAAAGAAGCTGTGAATGGACAAATTTACAATCTTCTCCAAAATATGATCGATGAAAAAGTCGCAAAGCTTGTACAGGATATTGTACTTAATGCAGGACAGGAGCGTAAACATGGATTTTGGGCGACTGTGTTTGGAATCGTGGTCACGCTCTATTCAGCAACTTATATCGTCGTTCAGATGAAGGAGATGCTCGATAAGATTTGGAAAATCAAAAAGCCAGAGCAAACAGCAACCCTGGCTAAAAAATATTTGATCGGAGTCGCGGGAATATTTGGTGTTGGATTGATTCTTCTTATTTCTGGATTGATGAGCGCCCTTATTTCAATTTTGGGAGAAACCTTATTTTTGATTCTTCCATTTACGAAACACATCCTGAAAGTGGCCAATAATATCGCCATTTTCTTTATCATCTCCGTATTCATCGCAGCGACATTCAAATATTTGCCAAATCTCAAGTTAAGTTGGAAAGCCGTGATTCCGGGAGCACTTTTCACAACAAGCTTGTTTTTCATCGGTAAGATTCTGTTTGGTTGGTATTTGACGACGCAAATGCTGGACTCTACCTATGGGGCTGCATCATCCTTGGTTGTTTTCATCATGTGGGTGTATTTCTCTGCCCAGGTGATTTTCTTCGGTGCAGAATTCACGCAAGTATATGCAGTGGAAAAAAAGCTCGTATTGAATTCACAGAAGTGAAACAGGTTTGATATTTTATTATACATATAATATACGTAATGGATGGCTTCCCCCATTTATTCCGTCATCGATATCGAAACGACCGGCGGCCATCGTTACGGCAATCGCATCATAGAAATCGCAATCATCAACTATCAAGACGGCAAAATCATCGAGGAATTTGAAACCCTCATCAATCCCGAACGATTCATCCCGGTTTCAATCAGTCATTTCACTGGAATCACCAATGAGATGGTTCAGGATGCGCCAAAATTTTATCAAGTGGCTAAAAAAATCGTCGAAATGACGACTGACACCATCTTTGTCGCCCATAATGTTTATTTTGATTTCAATTTCATCAAATCAGAATTCGCATCTTTTGGTTATTCATTCAAACGACCAAAACTTTGCACGGTTCGTTTGTCTCGCAGACTACTTCCAGGTCACGCTTCATATTCTTTGGGTAAGGTCTGCGCCGATTTGGGCATTGAGATCAAAGGCAGACACCGTGCCATGGGGGATACGCGAGCGACTTTGGAATTATTGAAATTAATGTTGAAAAAAAATCCGTCATTGCATGAATCTACATCTCAGTTCGAAGAAAAGAAAATCTTGCTTCCCACCAATGTTCAGCGCGAAGAATACGAGAAACTTCCTAATTCAGCGGGTGTTTATTATTTTTGGAATGAAGATGGGCAACTTTTGTATATTGGTAAGAGCAAAGATATTAAGAAGAGAGTTGCTTCCCATTTCCGCATTGATATTCAAAGCGCGAAAGAACGTGAGCTTAAAGGAGCGATTCATAAAATCACCTTTGAATTGACGGGGAATGATCTATGCGCGAAATTATTTGAGTGCAGGCAAATCAAAAAACTTCGACCTCAATTCAATCGCTCGATGAATCGCATACGTTTTCCATATACATTGATTTGGGTGACAGATGATGAAGGTTTTTTAAAACCCGAGATTACTTCTCAAAAATTCATTCAAGTCTCTGATGTCACCATTAAAGTACATAGTCGAAGAGCCGCATTGAAAAAAATAGCGAAAATCTATGATTTGGCCTTTGGAATCGATTTTGAATCCATGTTTTTTGAGAACAATCTCAATAATTTCAAGAAAATACTCAAGGAAGAATTCAATTCAAGGATTCGTAAAGTATTATCACGGCAAGATTACCCAGAAAAAAATTTCTACATGAGGCAGCGTGGCCGACGTGATGATGAAGAAGCTTTTATCATCATTGAAAATGGGAAACTCAAAAGAATCGAGTACAGAGGAGAATCTCAATTGATGGAAATCGTTTCATTTGAAGAGGATCAAGATATGAAACAAATCCTTTTGGGTTATGTCTCTCGTAAAAATATTTACGCACTGTAACAGGATTATCGCTACGTTTTTTTGTGGAAAAAATCCCCAAGTCTTGATTTTACGCACATGAGCGGCTCGTAAATTCCTTGCTTGCTGGCACATGCGTTGCAAATAAAAAATACATCAGCATTTACAATTAAAAATGAGGAGCTTTATGACAAACAATAATCAAAACCAAAATAACAACAATCAAAACAAAAACCAAAATCAAGGCGGCCAAAATAAAAACCAATCATCTGGTCAAGAGTCGCAAAGACAAACACAGGGTGGTCAAAGTGGTGGCCAAAGTGGCCAAGGTGGTGGACAAGGCGGTCAACGAAACCAAGGCGACCAACAAAAAGATACCAGTAGATAGTTTTCAACCCCAAAAGAGTAGTTACTTTAGAATTCGTTCTGGGTAACTAGGTTGAGGAAGGGCGGGCATTCGTGCCCGCCTTTTTATTGTTTTTTTAGTTGTATTTATATACGTATAATATACGTATATAAAAATGAATGATAAAATCAAAGGCAGAGGCGCATCCAGCAATGTTTCGGGGAGATTTGAGAAACATCAGATTGTTTACGAACGTGAAGATGGAGATGATGAACAGCCAGGGCCTAAAACAATTTTTTTTGAAGATTTCTCGAAAACGATTTTGTCTAAAAACGACAGTCCTGATTTAGGATTTAATTACAGCATCAATCCATATCGTGGTTGTGAACACGGTTGTATTTATTGTTACGCAAGACCAACACATGAATATTTGGGTTTCTCGGCTGGTGTGGATTTTGAAACCAAAATCATGGTGAAAAAAAATGCGCCGAAACTTTTGCGCAAAGAATTGATGGCGAAAAGTTTTATTCCTCAAGTCATCATGGTGAGTGGAAATACAGATTGTTATCAACCCGCAGAAAAGAAATTCCGAATCACTCGCCAATGTATAGAAGTTTTGGGTGAATTTAGAAATCCATTTGGCATTATTACGAAAAACCACCTTGTGACAAGGGATATTGATATTCTTGCGCCTCTTTCAAAGCTGCAGCTTGCTACCGTTTCGGTTTCTGTCACAACACTCGATCCTGTATTGAGCGGCCTAATGGAGCCTCGTGGTTCAAGACCGCATTTGAGGCTGGAAGCAATTCGTGAGCTTTCCAGTGCGGGAATAAGCGTTGGGGTGAATGTTGCGCCCATCATTCCAGGACTCACCGATCATGAAATTCCACATATTATGGAAGCAGCGAAAAATGCGGGTGCAAGGCGTGCGGGGTTTACCGTTGTGAGACTCCCACATAGTGTAAAAGATCTCTTTCAAGAATGGATAGATAACCATTATCCGACCAAAAAGAACAAGATACTTAACCGCATTCGATCCATGCGAGGTGGTAAATTATATAGTTCTAATTTTGGGGAGCGAATGCGTGGGGAAGGTGAGTTTGCCGATTTGGTGCGTTTATTGTTTGAGCGTTATCGCAAAGAGTTTGGATTCAATAACAACTGGGATTGCTTGACCACGGAGCATTTTCAACGTCCTGGAGAGCAATTGAAATTCAGTTTACCCATGTTCTAGCGTGGAGTTTTGGAAAAAGTTCAGTATATATAGTGGGTGGAATCAAACCCAATTACAGAAAAAATCATTGTTGACGGACAAGAGTTTGAGCAAACCTTCATGGCAGAAATCGAAAATGCCAAAAGCGAAATTTTGCTAGCGAGTTATATCGTTGAATCAGAAGGTTTTGGGGAACGTGTGCTCAAAGCTTTGGCAAAAAAAGCCAGAGAAGGGGTTCATGTCAAATTCATTGTGGATGGATATGGCTCATGGGATTGGATCAATAGCGGGAATGCCAGATCCGATGAGGAACTTTTCGAAATACATATCTTTCATCCTCTCCCCTGGACACTGTGGAAAATCAAAATGCAGGAAAACTTGAATTTGGAAAAATTCATTCATTTCTTTTCGTATATCAATCGCAGAAACCATCAAAAAATTTATATTTTCGATCGAAAGAAAGTTTTTTTGGGTAGTCGCAATATCCATCAAAAATCGATCGATTGGCGTGAAACTTCATTGGAAGTCCAAGGAAGCGTAGTTGAAGAGATCGTTGAGATCTACAACAGTTTATGGCGACGTTCTCATCGTAAACTCATCCACCGCATCAACAAAAAACCATTTCAAAAACAACATTTGTCCGAGAGAGTTTATTCAAATCACTTGATCTTTCTTCGAAGAAAAAACCAACAACGAACTTTTGATAGGCTCAAAAACGCAAAAGAGTGCATACATATAACGACGCCTTATCTTTTTCCAACGAAGAAAGTATTGAGCCTCTTATACCGTAAGGCCAAGCGTGGCATCGATGTTCGCTTGCTGGTTCCGAATGATTCTGATGTCATTTTTTCCAAATGGATTTCGCAAGTGCACTATCACTTGTTGATCAAGGCTGGCGTTAAAATTTATGAGTACGAGCCCAAGATTTTGCATGCTAAGGTGGCGATTATCGATGATTGGGCATTGATTGGTTCTTCTAACTTCAATCGACGAAGCGTTTATAGGGACATCGAATTGGATTATGCAGTGGCCAATCAAGAAACAGTCCTCAAGTTAAAAGAACAATTTCAGCAAGATCTATCAGTCTCAATGCTGATAAAAGATGTGGGAATGTTGAGTATTTGGAAAAGGGCATTCGCCAATTTGTTAATCACAGTGATTCCATCATGGTTTTGAAATGAAGATCAAAATTCTGACATATAATGTGCATAAACTCTTCGATATAACCGGTAGAAAATATTTTTTATCTACATTGAAAGAGATCTTGTCTGAAATGGATCTGGATATGGTTTTCTTGCAGGAAATTCCGGGTTTTTTGCATCAAAAGGTCCAAGAAGATTTTGATTCTGATCCTCTTGAACATTTGGCGGATACTTTATGGGAACATTTTGTTTATGGAAAAAATGCAATTACATCAGCGGGGGATCATGGCAATGCCATTCTTTCCAAATTTCCGTTTTTGAAATCTGAAAATCACAATATTTCCAATCATCCCCTCGAACAGCGCGGATTTTTATATGGTGTTACCCGAATCAACGGGGTCGAACTTGCTGTGGGATGTACGCATTTGGATTTGACTGCTGTTGGTCGAAGACGCCAAATTGCAAAGATCGGGAATGTGCTCAAGGATGCAGATCATAAGGATCTGCCTTTTATTTTCTGTGGAGATTTCAATGATTGGAACGGCCAAACCTCAAAATTGGTCAAAAAAATGGGCTTTGAAGGCGCACCAGGATTGACTTTCCCGACTTATCCAAGTTTTCTGCCACTTTTGTCCTTAGATCGTGTTTTCTTCAGAAATATACAATGTTCAAAACTTGAAGTTTTGAGTGGAGATCAATGGAAAAAACTTTCAGATCATCTTCCCATGTATGCGGAGTTTATGTTAGACGAGTTATAGATCTAATTAAGGGGTGGATATGATTCTTGTAATCGGAAACAAAACTTATTCCAGTTGGTCTTTACGTCCATGGGTTGCCATGACTCATTTCCAAATTCCATTCCAAGAAAAACTCATCAAACTCGGTGAACCAAGCACAGCCGAACAAATTGCGAAATATTCTCCATCGGGCTGGGTTCCGGTATTGGTAGATGGTGATCTAACCATCTGGGATTCCCTGGCCATCATGGAATATCTCAATGAAAAATATCCTGACAAAAAAATGTGGCCAACTGAAGCTCGACTTCGCGCAAGAGCGCGCGCTATTTCAAATGAAATGCATTCCGGATTTCAAGCCATGAGATCCATCATGTCCCATCACCTCAAGAAAAAATATACAAATTTTGATTGGTCCGGCGCAAAAGCCGATGTGGAGAGAGTTAAGGAGATTTGGACCACGGCTTTAAGAGAATCCAAAGGGCCATTTCTGTTTGGAGATTTTTCAATCGCAGATGCGATGTATGCGCCTGTCGTGAATCGTTTCATTACATATGGCATTCCAATCGAAGATAACATCAAGGGATATGTAGAGGCAGTTCGCAATCTTCCTGCGCATCAGAAATGGATTCAAGATGCGATGGGTGAAGATTTTATTGTCACGAAATACGAACCGCAAAAAGCCGTTCAAATCTAACGAGCAAATCGTATCTTAAACGTCGTTCCTTCTACTCGTTCAATTTTAATCTCTGCCTTCAGTTGCTCAACCAATGTACTCACAAGCTGAAGCCCAAGCGTGGGTGAGGTCTCGATATTGATATCTTTTGGTATACCTACTCCCGTATCGCGTACCGTGATTGTAACGCCACCCTGATCAGTTTTCATAGAAACGCCAATCACTCCTCTTCGCCCCTCAGGAAAAGCATGTTTCAAGGAGTTGGTGACGAGCTCATTGATGATTAACGCGCTAGGAATCGCTTTGTCGATTGGAAGTAGGAGTTTTTCAATATCAAGCTCCAATGCAATCGTATTGGATGAAACACCGAGCGCATGAAAAATGTCGTGCATCAAATTCTCAACATATTCTGAAAATGAAATGCGTGCATAATCAGCTGATTGATAAAGTTTTTCATGGATGAGTGCAATCGCTTGGATACGTGTTTGACACTCCATTAAAGCATGGCGCGCAGGAGCATCCGTTAGGTTCCTGATTTGCATATTGATCAAACTAGAGATCACTTGAAGATTATTTTTCACACGATGGTGAATTTCCTTGAGCAAGACTTCTTTCTCTTTCAAGGATGACTTCAGGGTTTTTTGAATCTCTCTTTCCTTCGTCACGTCTCGGGCAACTGCATACAAAGATCCACTAGGGTGGGGCATTGCATGCCATGAAATCCATTTGTATGAGCCATCTTTGCAACGGTACCTATTTTCGAATTCAATGGTTGGTATTCCATTGCGCAATTTTTCTGTTTCATTGATGGTAGCGTACAAATCATCGGGATGTACAAAGTCAAAGAATGGTTTGGACATCAGCTCCTCCAATTCATATCCAAGCACTTCCTTGAATGAAGGGTTGAGTCTTCTGAAATATCCATCTGTGTCCGCGATGCACAGCATATCCAAGGATAGTTCAAAAAAACGATCGCGCTCTTCAGTGATACGTTTGCTTTCGGTGATATCCATGACATTTCCGATTCGGTACAAAACTTTTCCGGTTTCATCTTTGATGGCCGTTAGATCAATGAGAACAGGAAACACAGTTCCATCTTTGCGAATATGTTTTGATTCAGAAGTGTATCTGCCAAGTTCGTTGGCTTGTTGGATCATAATTCCCGCATCGGTTTTACATTCGGGAGCAAAAATATCTACAATGGGTCTTCCGATCAGTTCGTTGACTGTAAATCCATGCATTTCCGCGAACGCAGGATTCATCAATCTGAGCGTTTTATTATCAGCATCACCAATTACGATCCCCCAGCGGCTGTGAACGAACACATCCATCCATTGGCGCAGCTCATCTTCCCTGACCATGCGTACCTCCCGCTGACAGAACCCATACTTTGCCAAATCAAAACTTTTCGCAAGTGAATAAATTTGGGAATATTTTGTCGCACTTTGATGCGCAGAGGCATGGTACTGTTATTGCAGTACAAGAAATATTTGTCGCAGTGAATAATTGTTGAAAATGACTTTTTTATCATGTAATGCTTCATGAGTACAAAGGGCTCTAGGGACTTGTAGCATTGAGGTGACCCATGGGCGATGCAATTGTAAAGACGATAAACAATTTGCGAGATGAGCATTCTATTACATCGACGTATATTTTAGTTGTGGATGATGATCCGCAAGTTCTGTCGACGATCTCCAGAATTCTCAAACACGCCGGCTATGAACCTGTGCCTGCACAAAGTGGGCAAGAGGCGATGCACCTCCTCGAAAATTATACCTTCGCTGTTATTCTTACCGACATCAATATGCCATCGATGAATGGCGTTGATTTCCTAAAGAAAGTAAGAAGACATGATTTAGATGTTCCTGTGCTGATGATCACAGGGGATCCTTCCGTGAAAACCGCAGCGACAGCAATTGAATTTGGAGCATTCAGATATTTGCTCAAACCAATTCATCCACTTGAGTTAACCGAATCGATTCGTCATGCGGTGAGATTGCACAAGATGGCAAATCTGAAGCGAAATTCTTTGGAGATGTTGGGTAGTGATCGAACTTTGTTGCTTGGTGATAAAGCAGGGCTTGAATCCAGATTCAATCATGCGCTTGAAACATTGTGGATGGCACTGCAGCCGATCGTATCGGTGGCAGATCGAAAAGTTTACGCCTATGAAGCATTGCTCAGAACCGAAGAGGAGACCTTAACTTATCCAAGTGCTTTGATCTTGGCTGCAGAAAGACTTCATCGATTAAATGAATTGGGACGATTGATCCGTAAAAACGTTGCGAATATCGTCAAAAACGGACCACCGAATATGAAAGTGTTTCTCAATTTGCATTCATTGGACCTAAACGATGATTCTTTGTATGAAATTACATCGCCACTTTCATTCGTTGCAAATCAAATCATTCTTGAAATAACGGAGCGAGCTTCGTTAGATGATGTGCGTGATCTTTCGAATCGGGTTGCACATCTGCGTGAGCTTGGATTTCAAATTGCAATCGATGATTTGGGAGCAGGGTATGCCGGGCTTACGAGCTTTACCCAATTGAATCCTGAAATCATCAAATTGGACATGTCACTGATTCGAGGAATCGATCGTGATGTGAAAAAACAAAGTGTCGTGCGTTCCATGGCGAAATTATCGGCAGAGCTTGGAATGATTACCGTTGCAGAGGGAGTGGAAACCCCTCGTGAGCGTGATGTTGTTTTGAAAATGGGATGCAATCTTCTCCAAGGATTCTTATTTGCACGTCCGGCCAGGGGTATTCCACCGGTGAAGTTCGGTGTGTGGGGGTCGCATGGCTCAAGTACTAGTCGTTGAAGACGAAAATATTGTCGCCTTGGATATCAAAAAATCCCTTATAGACATGGGGTATGATGTTCTTGGAACTGTAACGACAGGTGAAGAATGCATCCGTGTTGCATCTGAACGATGTCCTGATCTTGTTCTGATGGATATCAGAATCAAGGGCAATATCGATGGTGTTTCAACTGCAGAGATCCTAAAAGATAAATTCGATGTACCTGTTGTTTTTCTAACTGCACATGCCGATGATGAAACCATTGATCGCGCAAAAAAATCCAGTCCATTTGGCTATTTGCTCAAACCTTTTAAACCAGCGGAATTGAAAAGTGTCGTTGAGATCGCGATTTCAAAACATGAAGTGGAAAGAAAAATTCGTATGAGGGAAAAATGGCTTTCCACATCGATGCAGGCCATAGGTGACGCAGTCATTGCAGTTGATAAAGCGGGCAATATCACCTTCATGAACTCAACAGCTGAGGAAATTACCGGACATGAACAAGCCAATGTGGTTGGAAGAAAATTGGTGGATGTGATGCCGCTGATCAATGAAAACACACGTGAACTTGTACAAACTCCAATCATCCGTGTTCTGAAAGAGAAAAAAGTATTTAGTCTCCCTGCAAATACTTCACTTGTCGGGCAACAAAACGAAATGCCCATCGAGACAAGTGCAGCCATCATCGATGATGCGGGCGAACTTGCAGGAGCAGTGATCGTTTTTAGAAGTGAAAAAGAAAAAAAAGAACACATGAAGCAACAAGTTGCTTTAGCAGACCGGTTGACTTCTCTTGGTACCTTGGTTTCTGGTGTTGCTCACGAGATCAACAATCCATTGAGTGTTGTGGTTGCAAATGCAGCATTTGTAACTGAACAATTGGAAAAAATAAGAATCAAAGATAATGCCATTTTTGATGAGATTATGGATGCGATGAAGGATATTGAGGACGCCTCTGAGCGGGTTCGAAAAATCGTGTTGGATTTGAAAATTTTCTCAAAACCACAACAAGAAGTCGTGAAGCCTGTAGATTTGCATGAAGTTTTGGAATGGGCGACAAGAATCACAACCAATCAAGTCAGGCACAGTGCGCAGCTGGTGAAAAGACTCGCTCCAGTTCCAAAAGTGGATGGAAGTGATCTGAAGCTTGGACAAGTCTTTGTTAATTTGATTGTCAATGCAGCGCAAGCCATAGAGGTATGTAATTCTCAGAACAATCAAATCGAAATCAAAACTTTTACGGATGAGAATGGTTTTGCTGTGATTGAAATCAAAGATAGTGGATGTGGAATAGGTCCCGACACATTACGCCGCATTTTTGATCCTTTCTTTACGACAAAACCGGTAGGAACGGGTACGGGTCTTGGTTTGTCCATTTCCCGTGGGATCATTCATGCCCTTAATGGTCAGATTGAAGTTGAAAGCCATGTGGGAAAAGGAAGTTTGTTCCGTGTGAAATTACCTCCGTCACAAACCAAAATGACAAATGCAACTTCATCAACTATTCAGTTCAATCATCAATTCAATCGTAGGAAGGTTCTTGTAATCGATGATGAACCACTTATTCTTAAACTCATTCAACGCGCACTTGCCGATCATTATGATGTCACGACAAAATCAAGCTCTCTTGAAGCTTATTCCTACCTGAAAGCACAAAATGATTTCGATATTATTCTGTGTGATTTGATGATGCCGGAAATGACTGGAATGGAATTGTTTGAACGCGTGTCCGAGACCATGCCGGATCTTACGGAAAAATTTGTATTCATGACGGGTGGGGCATTTACGCCAACAGCAATGGAGTTTTTGAATACAAATATGAACAAACACCTGGATAAACCCTTCTCATCGACGGATCTCGAGTCGTTTGTGAATGGCTTTGTTGAAACTCCTGAGTTATCTAAGCAGGCTTCTTAAGCATTTTTTCAACTTCAAAAATATGCTCTTGCTCTTCGCGGATCATTTGACGGGAGAATTCCTCAAGTGGAATGTGACCCTCAACGGTTTTAAGAAGATCTTCATACTGTTTAAGCTGTGCACTTTCGTGTTCCAAGCTTTCAGCCAAGATGTCATCGATTTTATGTTTGTGTGTTTCCAGAAGTTTGGAAATCTTCAAAGATGGGTGTCCACCCAAGCTTGTGATGTATTCACCTACAGCCTGTGCATGGGTCAAAGACTCAGTTGCTTGTGAGCGTAACCAAGAGATGATGGGAATGCGTGCATTGCCAAACACCATCAATGAATAGTGGGTGTAGCGTACTACACCTGAAAGTTCATGTTCAAGAATTTGGTTCAATGTATCGATGACTTTATCTTTGTTCATGTGTCTTTTTTATTTCAATGGGATCAAAAGCTCAACTTTTTTGAGTATGTAAAAATCTTTGGATTGATTGGGATTTGTTGTACGCTTTTGGCTGGAGGGTTTTTATGAAAAAACTTGGATTGCTTGTTTGCCTATTGATGTTTGCTTCTTTTGCATCTGCGAAGGAGAAAGCCAAAAAAATGTCCATCACCAGTGCCTCATGGCAGAACGACGAAGACATTACGGGTGATTTTGTTTTCAAAGGCATGGGCTGTGAAGGTAAAAACCAATCCCCTGAAGTTAGCTGGAAAGATCTTCCTAAAAACGCAAAGAGCATTGCAGTTACGGTCTATGACCCAGACGCTCCAACTGGCAGCGGCTGGTGGCATTGGATCATTTATAATATTCCTGTGACCATGACAGGACTTCCCCAAGGTTTCGGTGAAATGGGTAAAAGAAAACTCAAAGGCGGACCGATTCAAAACATGACGGATTTCGGCGATGTCGGTTACGGTGGTCCATGTCCTCCGCAAGGCGATAGTCCACACCATTATTTCCTTAAAGTATTCGCATTGGATGTTGAGAAATTAGATATTCCTGACAAAGCATCCGGTGCCATGGCTGGTTTCTATATCAATCAGCATATCGTTGCTGAAGCTGGCTTGACCGGTTTTTATGCGCGGGAAGGCTACGGATCCATGATCCAAAAGCACGATTCTGAAAAGAAATAATCTAGTTTAGATAAAACTTCATTTGTGTGACTACGCGAACCTTTTTCTTGAGGGAATTGGGTGCGTCGTAATCTGCAGTGGGTCCAGAAATGCTGAAATTGCCTTGGGAAGCTGATTTGATTGATCCCAATTTAGCTCCCGCCGTATCTGCAAAACTCTTCGCTGCTTGTTGGGCATTTTTTGTCGCTTCAATAAGCATCTCAGGTTTGATGTCATTGAGTGCGGTGAAGTAATAGGAAAGATTGCTTCCGGAAACCACTACGCTCTTTTTAATAAGCTCATCCGTCTTTTGACTGGCTTGGCTTACAAGTGGAATTTTTTTAGTCATCAATGTAACGGTTCCACGCGCTGTAAAACGAAGGGCCTTTGGATTATTCGAATATTCCTGTTGCATATCGCTCACATTGGTAGGTTCACGTGTGATTTCTTCAGTTGCGAATCCTTGTGATGTCAAAAATGCAACAATGCTGTCTTGCATTTGTTTTGCTTTCAAGCTCACATCTGCAATGTCATTGGAAGCGGTAGAGAAATAAATCTGCCAAGTTGCTTCGTTCGCATCCACGATTCTTTCAGCGAATCCACGCACATCAGCGGTTTGGTCCAGCTTTTTGAATTGAACAATGGATTTTCCGATGCATAAACCTGCGAAACCGATCGCTACTGATAAAAAGATATGACCAAACTTTTCCATGAGATCTCCTTATTTGACGGTTGCAATCACTTTGAATTCAACTGCAATTGGTGTTGGTAAAGCACCAACTTCAACTGTTGTTCGTGTAGCTTGAATGGATGCGAAAGTCGCATTGTACACTTCATTGAATTTTTTGAAGTCACGTTTCATGTCCGTGAGGAAGACCTGAACATCCACCACTTCTTCAAGGGAACTTCCTGCTGATTCCAAAATATTTTTCACGTTTTCAATGACGGATTTGGTTTGGACAACGATATCGTGATGAATGATTTCTCCGCGGTCATCCAATTCAACCCCAGGAATTGTTTTGCTGCCACGAACACGTGGACCAACACCGGCTAAGAAAAGCAGATTACCAACACGTCTTGCGTGGGCATAAGCTCCAACAGGTTCAGGGGCCGAGTCGCTATTAATAATTTCATTTTTCATACTTAGTTCCTTTTATTTTCAAACCCAACTTCGACCTACACGGCCCAGCTACTTTTATTTGGCGGCCCCGTCGGGCCGCATTGTTACTTCAATTCAAATTTACGCAAACCGTCTTTTGTTCGGTGTAGAAATCAATGGAATGGTCTCCGCCTTCACGTCCCATACCCGATTGTTTCATACCGCCAAATGGAACACGAAGATCGCGCATCAACCATGCATTGATCCAAACGGTTGCAGATTGGATTTGTGCAGCCAAAGTGTGGGCTTTGCTCAAGTTTTGCGTGTAAATTGAAGCGCTCAATCCGTATGGAGTATTATTAGCCTGCGCAACTGCATCTTCTTCATTCTTGAATTTCATCACAGCAACAACAGGACCGAAGATTTCGGTTTGTTGCATGGATGAGTTTTCAGAAAGGTCCGCAATGATGGTTGGACGGATAAAATAACCATTTTTAAATTGAGGTGCTAGCGATAGTGGCGCATCACCAGTAATGATGCGGCCTTTGTCTTTATGCATATGACTCATGCATGTTTGCACCTTGATCATATGATCATGACTAATCAGAGGCCCCATGAAGGTTTTCGGATCCATTGGATCGCCGATTTGAAGCTCTTCTGTCTTTTGTTTGAATAAGGCGATGAATTTGTCGTAAATCTTTTCATGAACAAAAATACGTTCACATCCCAAACAAATTTGCCCTTGGTTCAAGAAACTTGATTTCAAGATAAATGGCATTGCTTTTTCAAGGTCGGCGTCTTCGCAAATGATCGCTGGATTTTTACCGCCAAGTTCAAGGCTTACTTTTTTGAACATATGCGCAACGGATGTTTGAATGGTGGCCCCTGTGGCTGTGCCGCCTGTAAATGAAATAAGCGGGGTGCGGTGACTTTCAACCAAAGCAGCGCCTGCTGTAGAACCTTTGCCAAAAACAATATTGCAAACGCCTTTCGGAAGACCGGCTTCATGCATGACTTGTGTAAGTAAATAAGCCGTCATTGGTGTGAGTTCTGCAGGTTTGCAAACAGCTGTATTGCCTGTTGCAAGAGCTGGTGCAATTTTCCAGCTCAAAAGATAGATGGGTAAATTCCAAGGTGTAATCAATGCAGCAACACCTAATGGTTGGCGAAGCGTGTAATTAAGTGCGCGATTGTCCATGGTTGTGGACATTTCTTGGTGATGCAGAATCTGTCCTGCAAAAAATCGAAAATTGGAAACTGCGCGAGCAATATCCACTTCTTTTGAAAGCCAGAGTGGTTTACCTACATCCAATGTTTCTGCTTTTGCAAATTCATCGATTCGTTTCTCAATTCCTTCGGCGATTTTGTAAAGGTAGTAGGCACGATCTTTGGTTGGTGTTTGTGACCAAGATTTGAAAGCTTCGGATGCTGAATCAATGGCTTTTTCTACATCTGATTTGGAAGAACTGGGTTGCTCATAGGCAACATCGCCTGTCATTGGGCTGAGTTTTGGAAGAAATTCATGAGAAGAGCTCCATTCGCCATCAATGAAATTTTGAATACGTTCCATGGACCGAAATTCGCTGGAAGTAGCTGATTTGTCAAGTGTTCCGATTCATTGAATTCAAGCACCATCTTTGATACTGTCCGATCATGTTGCTTCCATTTAATTTGCAGGGCTGGATCAAAGAACACCAGCATCTTCTCAAGCCGCCAGTCGGCAATTGCGAAGTGTTTCCGCATGGAGACTTCATTGTGATGGCCGTGGGTGGCCCAAATAGCCGCAAAGATTTCCATATCAACGAAGGTCCTGAGTTCTATTATCAACTTCAGGGCAATGTGAAATTACGCATTCTGGAAAATGGCAAGCCACAGGATATTGCAATCAATGAGGGAGATGTTTTCTTGCTTCCTCCCAATACGCCGCACTCACCACAGCGTCCTGCAGGAACAATTGGACTTGTCATCGAGCACAAAAGACGTGAAGGTGAAAAGGATGGATTTCTATGGATCTGCGATAACTGCAATGAAAAATTGTATGAAGAATTCACGCCAGTAACGGATATCGTGAAACAATTGCCCATCGTGTTTGATCATTTCTACGGTAATCCAGCTAATACAACTTGTAAAAAATGCGGAACGGTAGCGAAACGATAATGCTCAAGATTGATATTCACACGCATATTCTTCCAAAAAATATTCCTGATTTCAAAAAGAAGTTTGGCTATGGCGGCTTCATTCAACTCGATCATCACAAACCATGTTGTGCGAAAATGTTGATGGATGATGGTAGATTTTTCCGTGAAGTTGAAAGCAATTGCTGGGATCCGGTCAAACGTATCGAAGAGTGTAATACCCATGGTGTTCACATCCAGGTTCTATCTACAGTTCCGGTGATGTTCAGTTATTGGGCCAAACCAAAAGATGGCTTGGAAATTAGTAAATTCTTGAATGATCACATTGCCTCCGTTGTGCGTGTGCATCCAAATCGTTTTATTGGCTTGGGAACAATTCCCATGCAATCACCTGATTTGGCGATCAAGGAACTAGAACGTTGTGTGAAAGAACTAGGATTTGCCGGTGTGCAAATCGGTTCGCACATCAATGACATCAATTTAAGTGATCCAAGTTTATTTCCAGTATTTCAAGCGGCTGAAGAATTGGGCGCTGCTGTGTTTGTTCATCCATGGGACATGATGGGCAAAGATAAAATCGATAAATACTGGTTGCCATGGCTTGTGGGTATGCCAGCTGAATCATCCCGTGCAATCTGCTCGATGATTTTTGGCGGAGTACTGGAACGCCTGCCCAAATTGCGTGTTGCTTTTGCACATGGTGGAGGATCATTTCCATCCACACTTGGTCGAATTGAACATGGATTTAATACACGTCCAGATCTTTGCGCTGTAGATAATCACATCAATCCACGTGAATATCTCAAGCGTATTTACATCGATTCATTGGTACATGATAAGCAAGTGCTTCATTTCTTGCTGGAGATGTTCGGTGCCAACAAAATTGCCTTAGGTTCAGATTATCCGTTTCCATTGGGCGAAGAGATTCCAGGAAAACTCATCGAAAGCATGGAGCTGTCCACTGCTGAACAAGAGCAACTCCTTCACAAAACCGCGTTGGAATGGCTCGGTAAAAAAGCAAGCGATTTTCAATTGTAACCTATTGATTTTATTTAAGTTACAGGCCTTGACAACGCTTAGCGTCAAGTGGTATCTTGCCCAGTAAAAGGTGGCTATGAAATTACTTAAAATAACTTTTACTGTTTTATTTTTGTTTGTTGCTTCGCAAGCATTCGCAGATGGTGACTGCTCCAAAGTAAGTAGAGTTTTTGATGATCCAGTGCCATCACTTAACCATACGATATCCGATATTGAACACTATCAAATGTTAAACCCAGAAGGGCAAAAATATATTGTTACTGACAATGATGTTTTTTTTATTGATTGTGGAAATGTCTTTAGAAGACATCGTGGAAATCAAAAAACTACATATCTAAAAGTATCAAATGCAATCGCCATTGTTTATTCCAATGAAAGTGTATTGGCGTTAGATAAAGAAAATGAAGCGGATTTGATTGTGAAAGCTGGGGGGGAATTTGAAGCAATTGAACTAAATGGTGATTTTATTGAAATTGCTTCGGTTGGAAACCATTTAATATTGTTAAATGATGATCATCAAATCGTTAGCTTTGGTAGTGCGCGAAAAGGATTCGGTACAACTTTTATTTATATCTATAATAGCAACGGAACCTTATCCACAATAGTTCCAGTTATGGATAGTGACGGTTCTACATTTAAAGAAAGTCGATTAACTAGAGTTTCAACAATCAAAAATAAAAATACAACGAACCCAATTTTTCATTTTCAAGATAAGGGGAACATTTCTTACGCTGTTGCGTTGCAAGGCAAGCTTTTTGAGCCAGAAAAAAGTAATTAATTATAAAGAGGCAGTCCGGCCGCCATCAACTGGAAGGTTGATGCCGCTGATATAGGCTGCTGCAGGGCTTGCTAAGAAAGCTACGGCACTGGCAACTTCTTTGGGTTCAGCAAAGCGATTAAGCGGAATGCAATCCAACCACATTTGCTCAACTTCTTTTTCTGTTTTGCCAAATTTTTTCGTAGCACCTTGTTTGAGAACATCCAAACGTTCAGTCGCTGTGAATCCTGGAAGCACATTGTTCACAGTGATTCCGAATTTGCCGACTTCAAGAGACAATGTTTTTGCCCAGTTGGCAACAGCTGCACGAATTGTGTTTGAAACGCCTAAACCTGGGATTGGTGCTTTCACAGATGTTGAAATGATGTTGATGATTCGTCCGTAACCAGATTCTTTCATGCCGGAAAGTAAGTGCTGAACCATGGTTTGGTTTGCTACAACATGGTTCTGAAATGCAGCGACGAAGTCTTCCCCTTTGGCATCGACAATCGGGCCAGAAGCAGGGCCACCAGAGTTACAAACCAAAATATGAATCGGGCCTTTCTTCAAAACTTCCTTGATCCCTTTTTCAATGTCCGCTGTTTTGGAAAGATCTATCGCGATCATGCTGTGACGATCTGAATTTGGAAGTGATTTCAAAACTTCCTTGAGCTTGTCTTGGTTTCTCGCAAGCAAAGTTACTGAACATCCAAGGGATGCCAATTCATGCGCAACTGCAGCGCCAATGCCTTGCGAGGAGCCGCAAACAAGTGCGCGCTTATTTTGTAGATTTAGATCCATTGGTCTTTGCGGGAGCGGTTACAGCTTTTTTGTCTTCAACACGGTTCCAAACGAATGAAACTGCTTCAGATTTTTTGCCCTTATCAAAAGATACCCAATCTTGTGTAATTTGATTGTCGCTGTTCATGGTCAAATCAAGTGCGTGCATGTGGTTTTCTTTTTTGGATGAGATCCCTTCGTGGCCTTTCATTTCGAAAGAAAGTTTTTTATCGCTGGAATCTTTGAGTGTCATAACAGGGCGGTTACCTTCCATGCAGTAGTGGGTCATTTTCACAGTTCTGCCTTCTGGATAATAGATGGAAACCATTTCATGTGGTGAGCCAACAAAGATTTTTTCAACAACAGCTGTGCCGCCAGAAGTTACTTCATAGGAAGCTTTTGCATCTTGTACTTGCTCTCCCATTTTGATCTTGCCTTCCCAGTTACCGGAGAGTTTTTTAAGGGATTCAAAGGTTGGATTTACTTGAGAATGTTTTTCGCAATCCGTGCATTTTTTTTCAGTGGAAGGGCAGGTTTTGCCTTCACATTTTTTTTCTCCGCAGTCACAAGCAAAGCTTGCAAAGGCGATCAAAACTGTAACTACGAATGCGATTAAACTGTTCTTTTTCATGGGTTCTCCAAAAGAGGGTTTACGTTAACTCTTTTTAATGAGTTTTTTGGAGATGATCAATAAAATGATGGAAATCAAAAGGAAGAAGCCACCTGCGATGGAAGCAGCTGTGCCTTGTCCAACGGCAACTTCAAGTTGATGGTAAATCGAGCATCCAAAAAAGCAGATACTGATCAAAACCAAGAAAACAGAGATCAATGCCAATCCAAGGCCCAATACAATTTTCCAGGCTTTAACTCCTAATTTTTCCATTTGTTGATTGGCCATGATGCCGATCAAAGCCAATACTTCTGTGATGATTCGAATCATTCATCCCTCTTTTTGGTCATAAGCGCACCAACAACCAGGCCTACGACAAAGGCTGCGCCAATGTATTGAAGGGTTCCTGGTTTAGAGGCTTCTTTTGTAATCTTGTCTTTGATTTGAGAAATATGATCGCCGAGCTTTTCTTTTTGATCATCGATTTCTTCTTTGACGGTTTCCTTCACGTTGCCAAAGAGTGTACCGAAAACTTTTTTACCGTTTTGGATCAAATCTTCGAGATCGTCTTTGAGTTGATCGAAATCTGGTTCTTTGGATGATTTGGACATAGATCAATCCTAACGGTATCAACTCGAAAAGTCGAGGTTGGAATAAATAATATTACAAAAATACCAATGATTTCAATGTTTTGTGACGCTGAGTCATAAGTTCGTCCTGTTCGAAAGTTGCCAATTTTGGTATCATTAAAACATGAGTGCTGATTCCAAATCCAATGTGGTTTCCATGGCTCATCCTGCCAAGGATGAATCCAAAAAGAAGACCCTGACCATTTCTGAAGATGATTTGAAATTCGTCGAAAGTGGTAAAGATTTCTTAAAGCTATTGGAGCGTAAAAATGTCGACGTGAAACGCATCATCGACACGATTGAATATGAAAGAGAACTCAAATACCTTCAAATTGAACTCAATAAGTTACAAAACGATGTCGTTAAAAACAACCGTCGTGTTGTAATCATTTTTGAAGGACGTGATGCTGCTGGTAAGGGCGGAAATATCCGTCGTTTCACCCAACATTTGAATCCACGTGATATGGAAGTGGTTGCCTTGCCAAAACCAAATGAAACTGAACGAGGTCAATGGTACTTCCAACGTTATGTACAAAAACTTCCAGCGCCTGGCACCATCGTGTTTTTCGATCGTAGCTGGTACAACCGCGCAGTCGTAGAGCCTGTGATGGGTTTTTGTACGAAGGAAGAATATGACAACTTCATGTTGCAGGTTACACAGTTTGAAAAAATGCTACATGAAGACAAAATTGAACTGATCAAATTTTGGTTTTCGATTTCCAAGGAAGAACAGGAAAAGAGATTTGCGTCTCGCAGGAAAAATCCACTGAAACAATGGAAAATGAGCCCAGTGGATGAAAAGGCCCAAGCTTTGTGGGATCAATACACTCAATACAAACAACATATGTTTGAGCGTACGCACACTTCGAGTGGACCATGGGTTATCGTTCAAGCCAATGTAAAACGCCAAGCACGCATTGAATCGATTCGTTATGTCCTTTCTCATTTGAATTACGAAGGTAAGGAAACTGCTGGCGTATCGTTGAAGGTGAACCCTCAAGTAGTCGTTAAATACGGTCCGAAAAAAGTCATACCTGAGTAACTGTTGATGGCAGCCTCGTCAGGCTGCATTCTCCTCTTAATTATTGCGCTATCACGGAATTTCCATAGAATATAAATCAATGAAGTTATTAATCATTCGACATGCAAAGGCCATGGATCGTGAAGAATGGCAGAAGCAAAGCAAAAACGATGAAGAACGCCCATTGACCGAAGAGGGCATTGAAGAATTCACTAAAGTTGCCAAAAATATCCCTGTGATCGTTTCGCATTTGAATGCGATTTATACAAGCCCCGCAAAAAGAACCGTGCAAACAGCAGCCATCGTTCAAAAATCTTTTCCAGATATCAAAGTGACAGAGACTTCGAGTTTGCTTCAGGGAACCTCGTGGAAAGATGTCCAAACTTTCCTGATCAAACAAGAGTGGAATAAAGAACAGATCATCGCAATTGTCGGTCATGAAAATCATCTTTCTAATATCTTGGGTAATTTAATCGGTAGTTCCAATGACGAAGCCATACGTTTCAAAAAAGGTGGCATTGCATTGATCGATCTTGGTCTGATGGAAGGTAAAGTTTCAGGTAAATTAACCTGGTTCATGCCACCCAAAGTTGTTATGAAATTCGGAAGATAATTCCGCATGCAAGCCAAGAAGAAAGAATCCAAAGTTGTCGCTGTCATCGACATCGGATCAAGTTCCATCAAAATGTCAGCAGCGCGTGTAAGCCGAACCTCATGGAATATCATTCTTCAAAAAAAACAATCTTTGAGATTGTTGGATGAAGGTGAAACCAAAATTTCTACATCTAAACTGAATGCATTGGTGCGTGCAATCGGTGGTTTTGTTAAATCGGTAAAAAAATACGATCCACTCATCAAGATTTATGCAACGAGCGCCATGCGACGTGCAAAAAATAAACGTTTAGCAATCAAATCCATCCGTAAAAAATTCAATCTCAGGATTAATGTCATCTCAGGTGCAGAAGAAGCAATGTACGTTTATCGTGCTGTTCAAAGCAGCTTCTATGTAAATCGTGGTTCTTTCGGAATCATCGATATTGGCGGTGGAAGTATTGAGTTTGTTCAATTGCAAGACGGAAAGCCTAAGTGGATGAAATCCATTCCAATGGGATCCGTTGTCGTAAAAGGAAATTTCTTTGATGAACAACCTGAGAGCGAATTGGATATCATGGAAAAGATTCTTGAGATTCAAAGAGAAATTGAACGTCAGATTCCCAAGGAATTAAAGGGATACTTGATCATCTCAGGCGGTTCTCCTTCTTCGATCGGAAAATTATTTTTACATCCAAAAAAATTCAATCAACTACATGGTAAGGTTATTTTTTTAGACAAGTTAATCGAACTTTTCCAACCAATGCTTCAAAAGCCGGATTCATTTTGGATCAACAAGCATAAAATTAATCCCGCGCGTGTGGATTTATTGTTGCCATGCCTATGTACATTGATTGCATTGATGCGAATTGCAGGTCAGGATCATTTCCAGATTTCAAGAACGGGTCTTCGCCAAGGCATTATCGAAGAAGCTTTCCAACGCATCCAAAAAAATCGTTAGCTTAATGCCTGTTCGATGTCACTTAAGATGTCGAGACGATCTTCGATGCCCACAGAAATACGAACCAAACTATCATCCAGACCATATGTTTTTTGATCTTCGGGAGACATTTCAGAGTGCGTTGTCGTGGAAGGATGACATGCTAGGGACTCTACACCACCTAAACTAACTGCATTGTGGATGATTTTGAGTTTGCGTAAGAAATCGAATGCTGCTTTTTTCCCACCTTTGAGTCGAATCGAAAAAATAGATCCGGCGAATTCACATTGCTTTTCCCAAATTCTTTTTTGATTCTCATCTTTGAATTCGGTTGGATATAAAATTTCTTCAATTTTTGAATGGCCTTTGAGTGCTTCAACAATGTGTTGGGCGTTCTTGCTTGCTCGGTTCATACGAATTTCCACCAACGGAAGTCGACTATCGAGCATCCAGCATTCATCTGCTTGCAAGATGTTTCCTAAAAGTGCACGGGTGCCTTGGAGTTTTTGAATGTGCAAGGGATTTTTACCCATCACAACACCACCAAGCATATCTGAAAATCCTGAAAGGAATTTTGTGGCCGAATACATCGTCATATCAGCACCAATGGTTAATGGATGCTGAAATGCAGGGCCCATGAATGTATTGTCCACGATGACAAGCGGTTTGTCGGGATGCTTTTGTGCTTCATTCACGCATGCTTCAAGATCAGTCATGCGCAATGTGGGATTACTTGGTGTTTCAACGAAAATAAAATCCAAGTTTTTAGCTTCTCGGATTTTTTTGCACATGCCTTCTGTGTCGCCTGCAAAAAATGGTTCAACATTATAGCCAGTAGGTTTCAAAATTTCATTGATGAGATGATGTGTTCCACCGTAAATCGGGCTGGAGAACAATGTTGTTCTGCCTGGTTTGGTGAATGTGAAAAAAATCGTTGAGATCGCAGCCATTCCCGAGTTGAAAACTGCAGCAGCTTTGGAAACGGGTTCCAAAGATAATAAATGTGTTTCTAAAATTTCTGCATTTGGGTGAGAAAGACGCGCATAAATAAGTTCAATATTTTCGCCAGGAACTGGCTCTCTCTTGCCAAGTGCAGTGGCGAATGCTTTTTCTGCTTCCTCAGGTGTGGAGAAAACATAGGTGGAAGATCGAAATACTGCAGGCCTTGCTGATCCAACAGATAAATGCGGATCAAAGCCTTTGGAGATGACAGCGGTGGACGGACGGATCAGATAGGGGGTTTTCTTATCCATGCGAAAGGTTCTACGAAATTTAGGCTGATTTGAGAAGCTTTTTCTGTTCCATGCATTCGACAGAGCAGCAATCATCGTACTTCTTTGCGCAGTCAGGGCAGATAACGAACAAGCCATGGCAAGGGATGTGACCGCAGTTTACATGTGTAGAATGAGGTGATCCGCAGTGACGGCAAGAAACCAATTTTTCATCGGTCACTTTTTCTGACATGCGTTCATCAAAAACATAGTTACTGCCTTTGAATTTGGATTTCAAATTCTTGGATTTGATTTCATTCACATAATTGATGATTCCACCTTTAAGTTGGAATACTTTTTCAAAACCTTCGTGCTTCATATATGCACTGGCTTTTTCGCAGCGGATGCCACCAGTGCAATACATCAGAATTTTTTTATCTTTTTTATCTTTCAATGCTTCTTTGATTTCTGGAAGAACTTGAGAAAATGTTTTGCTCTTCGGTAGGAAAGCGCCTTCGAAATGTCCGATGTCACATTCATAATTGTTGCGTGCATCGACAATAATCACATCTTCTTTCCCCACCATATCGTGAAACTCTTGAGGAGATAGGTGTTGTCCAATTGAACTGACTTCGAAAATATTTTCCTGCAAGCCATCGACAACGATTCTTTTACGATTGCGAACATCGAGTTTGAAAAATGCATATTTACCGGATTCAACAGCAGTGTTGATTGAAATGTCCTGCAGATATGAAAACTTTTTGAATGTTTCGTGAAAAGCATCCCAGTTGTGTTCAGGAACACTCATCTGTGCATTGATACCCTCGTGGGCGACGTAAATGCGTCCGAGAACATCCAAGGCAATCCATGCTTTGTAAAGCTCATCCCGAAATTCCACCGGATCGTTGATAGGCACATAACGATAGAAAGAAAAAATACGACGTTTGAAGGGTTCATTGCGAACCTTCTCCATTAAAACTTTTCTTTCGACTCGATTGACGAGTTTATGTCTTTTACCTTCAGGGTTCATTTTGATTTAACTGATTAAAATTATTATATAAATTAATAATACGTTGCATTATAAATGCAAATTAAATATACGCTTATCATGATTAAAAAAATAACACTATCCCTACTGTTAGCCATCCTTATTCCGGTGGTTTCATTTGCAAAACCCTTCTCAGTTCCTGCTCCTCAATCAGATAACAAATGGTACTTCGAAGAAATCGGTTATTCAGAAACAGATGATCAATTGATTCATTTGTCGCTTGGATTGGCAGATGGAATCATCATCTCCGACAAAGTGATGCTTGCTTATGACGAGCCGATGACGGTGGATGCAATCAATCATATGTTTTCAGAATTGCCCTCTGAAGAATTGAAAAAAACTTTTGAGGCATTTGGTGATGGAAAAATCATCGATGCCACTAGCTTTTTTAAGCATTTCAAAAGCCGAATGGATCATTTTGCTCAGAAATTCAATCCATATTTTAAAGCTCCGTTGACCTTGGCTAATCCAGTTGAAAAAAGATGGGTTTTTATGAGTGATCCTTCATTCGATGTCGAACTTACCGTTCAATCCATGTTGTTCATGAAAACACTCAAGAAGCAGGATCAATACGCATATCGCTTGGATATGCAAGGCGAGGAACTCGAGTCCTATAAAAAGGTAATGACAAACAAAGTCGCTTCCATGGAAGAAGGATTGAAAAAATACGGAGTCCAACTCCCGAAGATTTACGATGCAAAAATGACGTCAGTCGAGCAGATCATTGACGATATCATTGCAACTGATCTTTTGATGAAATTGCAATGGAACAGCATCAAGGATGCTACCGAAAAAGCAACTGGCATGGAAACCAAAATATTTGCACCAGGTGAGGTTCCTCTTTCCATTTTTGTCAGAGATTTTTTCTCTACATTTGAAGAAAAATTCATCATGTCGAATTTTGGTTTTGCCTTTGACAGAAGTTTTCATGGTCAAGCGCTTGTGAAAACAGTTCTCAAAACAGTCGGAAATGAATCAGAGCCGGTGAATCCCGGTTATGCGATCGAAGGTGGTGACTTTGTCGTTGATCATCATCGGGGATTGATTTGGGTGGGATATGACAATGGTAATATGACCAGTAATCCTTTAGTAAAACAAGATTTGAGCAGTGGACTGAACTTGCCGGGTGATAAGATCATAACGTTGGAAAAGCAGTATGGTGAAAGTCTGCCGAATCATTTGGATATGTTCTTTACACCGATCGATCATTTTGTCTTGTACTATCCAGGCGCTTTTAATGCTTCAAATTTAGCTAAGATTAAAGAACACGTGCAGACAGAAGATTTGATCGAACTTTCAGCACAGGATGTTGCCAAAGGCACCGCCAACCTTTTAAAAATTGGAAAACATCTGATTATGTCGAATTGCCCTGATGCTTTGAAGACAAAACTGGAAAGTGCTGGTTACGATATTCAAATCGTAGATGTAAGCTTGTTCCTGCAAAATGGTTGGAATGGTGGCATTCACTGCATGACCAACGACGTTGAATTCAAAAACTAATGTTTAGTGGCAGCGTTTAACGCATTTGATGACAAGATCGGTGACATCGTGATCTACAATGGTGCCTTGGCCATTTTCCAAGGTGCAATCATAAGTATGTCCACAGCTATGAATGACAGTTGAAATCAAAGTGACATCATAATCATCGCCAGACAAATATTCTTCTGGAAGGGTGAAATCACCATTCACGGAAATCGTATGTTGTGCGCCGCCTGCTACTTCTAAAATCACTTCTTCTCCAGCTGGAATACCAATGGCCTTACCACCAACTGTATATTTGATTTCTACAGGGTCAGAAGGGTCGGATGGATTCGATGGGTTTTCAATTTGCGGATTACCTAAGCTAGTTGTGCTCGATGGATCGGATCGAACTTGAAGACCGCAATGTGCAGAGAAAATGAGTGCGGTTAGAACCAAAATTTTGTGTGCAGCTTTTTTCATATTTGTCCCTCTCTCGCTAATATTACAAACTGCGTGCCAGAGGTTTAATTCATAATGTATTGAATTTATTCATTTAAAACGTATGGTGATTGCCATATGCTATGTGTTCTTAAAGAGCAAGGCGCTATAAACTGCGTCCTGCTTGCCTCAGCCAGCAAGTTGGCAGGAGAGTGAAGAAAGGTTGTGGTTTTGGGAGGATTACGATAGTTAAATCTTCGAAACTTAAGGAGAACTTGATGAAAACACTTCGATTATTTCTGGGTACATTACTTCTAACTGCTTCAGCTTTCGCTCAAGGTAGCATCAATAGCCATACTTTCTCATTCAGCGACACACTTGAAACTGTTCAAGTCGAAGATGCACTCGGACCACAATCTGAATTGGCCAAACATCGTTTGATTCTTCGTGGCTCCTACGATTTCGTAAATGAATCCCTCATCGGTATTGATTCCACGCGTACCGTTCAACGTTTCACTGTTGTGAAAAAACTTCACTCCGCAGGCATCGGTGCAGGTTACATGTTTACAAAAAGATTCTTGGTTGGTTTTGAAGTTCCTGTTCACTATGTCCGCATCACTCCGACTTACATTTCAAATTATAGTTTAAATCTCGACACAACCAAATGGACACTTGGCGATATCAACGTTCATGCGAAGTTGAGATTGACTGGAGATGATGCTCCTGTGAACGCAGCAATCATGCCTTACGCAAGTTTTCCAACTGGCGATGCTGATTACCTCGTATCAGATGATAGCTACGCTTTCGGCGGTAAATTGCTTGTGGATGGTGGATTGTTCAATGACTGGCTTCATCTTTATGGTAACGCCGGCTACACCTATGCAAAACATGCTGAATTCCTAAATATCGATCGCACCAAACGTGTTGAACTCGCAGCCGGTGCATATGCAAAAGTGATCGGTGATAAATTGGGCGTGAATGCGGAAGTCATCAATGGCATCACGCTTCCTGGTTATGATAAAGATCAAAATCCTATCGCAATTCGTTTGGGTTTCCGTGCACGCACAGGGATTGTTCGTTGGTACTTCGGTGGAGCACTTGAAGGTGCCCAAACCGCAAGAAGCAATGACGTTTCTTTGTATGCTGGTGTGAAAATGCCATTCGGTTCATGGGAAGAAAAACCAGCTCCAGCACCAGCTCCAGAGCCTGAACCAGAACCAACCATTGAAAAGAAAATCGAGATCCTCAAAGAAAACTTGAGTGTTCATCGTGAAATCAATTTCGAAACCGATAAAGATGTGATCTTGCCGTCCAGCTATCCAGAATTGGATTCTGCTGCGGAAATCATCAACAAGTATGGTGAGTTCATCAGCACCATCGAAATTGAAGGACACACAGATAGCCGTGCTTCGGATCAACACAATATGTTGTTGTCACAACGCCGTGCTGAATCTGTGAAGAGATACATGATGGGTAAGGGTGTTCCTGAATCCAAACTCAAAGCCATTGGTTATGGTGAAAGACGCTTGAAAGTAAAAGAAACAAGCCCTGAAACCTTGTTGATCAATCGACGTGTGGAATTCAAGGTGAACGAAACCATTGAGACGAAGAAAGAAGTCGAAGTGACCGTTCCTGCGAAGAAAGCACCAGCTGCGAAAAAACCTGCTGCTCCTAAAAAATAATGAAGGTGATTTACGAGGTCAATCTCAAGGTTGATCGGAAAATCAAAGATGCGTTTCATGAATGGCTGACCGGGCACATCAACGATGTGCTAGCGATCGATGGTTTCGAGTCGGCAAATTGGTTTGAGATCGATGAAAAGGATCCGCAGTTCATTTCTTGGACAGTGCACTATGCGCTTCGCGATATGGCTGCGCTCAATAGCTATCTTGAAAAGCATGCACCTCGACTCAGAGCTCCCGCTAAGGAAAAATTCGGTGATCAATTCCAAGCGACAAGACGCACGCTTGAACATGTCAAAAGTTATTGATTGTTTGCTGCTTCGATTTTCGCAGCGAGAATGAAATCACTTTCAGTGAGTCCATTGATTTTGTGTGTCCAAATTTCAACTGAGAATTTTCCCCACGCAATCGTGATATCAGGATGATGTCCTTCTTGTTCTGCAAGGGCAGCGACTTTGTTTGCAAGACCCATCGGGCCCATGAAGTCATTGAATTTGAATTCTTTGAACAAATGACCAGCGGAATTGATCGCCCAATTCTTTGAAAGCTCTTTTAAATAAGTTTTGATTTCATCTTCAGACAGTGGAGGCACGCCACCAGAGCATGGGATGCAATGTTTGTTTTCTAATGAGCAGACTTCGTTGTTGGTTTCGTTCATAAAAAGGAACCTTATATGAGTTCGCTTGCGTTGACAACCACGCCTTCTTCGATGTCAGGCTTATGGATCAAATCATGTTTCATTTCTTTCCAATTGATCTCTTTGAGACCATTGATTACTTGTCCGTAATTCTCGATGACGAAGTAACTTTGTTGGAAACGATCGATGCGATAGAGCGTTTTCATCGCACGTAGAGCATTGAATTTGAATCGGTGAGGTATTTCTGAGTCAACGGAGTATACGGATTCTCCAGGAGAAGAGGTAATGCCTGCGCCGTAGATTTTCAAACCATGTTGGTTTTTGATCAAACCAAATTCAATGGTGAACCAGTATAAAGAAGCGGCATAGCGATACAAATCCAACTTCATCGCCTCCAAACCCTTTCTACCAAAGGATTCCATCAAGTCAGCAAATACTGGATTCACAAGCAGGGGAACGTGCCCGAACACATCGTGAAACACATCTGGTTCTTGCAAGTAATCCATTTTTTCAGGTGAACGAAGGAAACAAGTAGAAGGAAATTTTCTTTCGGCCAAAAATTGGAAGAATAAATCAGCAGGAATAAGTCCTGTAACGGGAATAACCGAGAAGCCAGTCGCATCCATCAAGATTTTATTGATCTCGGAGAATTTAGGAATTTGAAAATCACAGATATCGAGCTTCTTCATGCCATCGAGTACTTCGTTTGCTGCACGCGTTTTAAGAATCTCTTCTTGACGTTTGAACAAAATGGACCAACGGCGATGCTCATCTTGGGTATATTGCTCCCAAGTTTCCTTAATGACCATTGGATGTTCTAATAGTTTAGCCAAATTTCCCCCGAAATGACCGATCATGCATACCCCTATATTATATCATTTTTAAGCTGGCCAATTACAAAACTATAATAGAAGGCCACCTCGCGATAGGCCTCGTATCGGCCGGATGGGCCTTGGTGCCCAGCCTGCATCTGCATTTTGAGTAAAATCGGGCTCTTAGACAATTGGTTCTCACGTAGTTTGAAAACCCATTTGGTTGGTTCCCAGTAACCCACGCGTGGATCGTGCAATCCACCGGTAGCTAAAATTGGAGGATAGGATTTTTTGGTGATGTTGTCGTAGGGCGAATAGGAGAGCATGTATTCAAAGAATTTTTTGTCATTTGGATTTCCCCATTCATCATATTCGGTCACAGTAAGTGGCAAGGTTTCATCCAACATTGTATTTACAACGTCCACAAATGGAACAAGAGCAATTACAGCTCCCCATAATTCTGGTTCCAAATTGGTAACAGCACCCATAAGCAATCCGCCTGCGCTACCACCGCAAATGGCAATTTTTTTCTCAGCCGTAAAATTTTCTTTGATCAAATATTTTGCACAGTCGATGAAATCGTAAAACGTATTCATCTTCTTTTGGAATTTACCATCGTTGTACCAAGTGCGGCCGCATTCTGCGCCGCCACGAACATGGGCGATGGCATACACAAATCCACGATCAACTAAGCTAAAAGTAGAAGCGGAAAATGAAGGGTTGCGAGACATGCCGTAAGAGCCGTAGCCATAAAGGAAGAGCGGGGCTTGCCCATTTTTTCTAAAGTCCTTTTTATAGATCAAGGAAATGGGGATCATGGTTTTGCCATCGCGTGATGGAGCTAGTACACGTTCGGTTGTGTAGAAGTCTGGATTGTATCCAGGGATCTTCTTTTCCTTAACCGTTGTGATTTGGTTGGTTTTCAAATTCACATGTTGCGTTTTGATCGGTGTCTTCAGAGAGGAGTAGGTGAAACGAAGAATGTCAGTATCATATACTTTGTTGTGATCGAAAGAGACTGTGTAAACGGGCTCATCGAATTCAACGCTGGTCACAGTGTTCGTCGTGCAATTTAAAATGCGAAAGTATTGGGATGCTCTGTACCGATCAGCAATGACGATATAGTTCTTGAAAATTTCAATGTCTTCACAACTTTTTTCCGCGTCGTAGGGAATCAGTGCAGTCCAATTCTTTTTCTCGAACTGGTCCAGTGGTGTTTGCATGAGCTTGTAGTTCTCAGCATTTTCATTGGTGTGAATGATAAATCTATCTTCATGATGATCCACGTAATACTTGATGTTGTCTTGGCGTGGATGGATCAAGGTCGCTTTGTTTACGTCTTTGGTAAGATCGATGAAGGAAACTTCAGTGGTGATTTTGCTTCTGGAAGTAACAAATACAAATCGATCGGATTTGGATTTGGTGATCTCCACATAATAAGAAAGATTCGGATCATGCAGGATTAAGTGATCATGGGTCGTGCTCGCGCCAAGGCGGTGAAGCATAACTTTTTCCGGACGCTGCGTGGAATCCATCAATGTGTAATAAATGGTCTGACTGTCGCCCCATTCGAAATCACCCGTCATGGCCTTGATGGATTCATCAATGATTTTGCCGCTTGCGATGTCTTGAACGAATAAATCATAGTGCTCAGAACCATCGAAATCCAAAGCGTAAGCGATTTTGGTTTGGTCAGGGCTGATCGAATAGTTGGCTAATGATAAGAATTTTTTCCCTTCTGCTTTTTGATTCAAATCCAGCAGAAGCTCATCATTCGTTGTGCCTTTTTTCCTGCGATAGTACGAAGCGTAATTTTTTCCTTTTTGCATGCGATAGAAATATTCGTAATCGCCCATTGCATATGGGTGCTCATCATCATCTTCTAGGACTCTGGATACAATTTCCTTGAAGATGTTTTCTTGCAAGGGTGCAAGATGGGAAAGCGCCTCATCCGTTTTTTGATTTTCCTCATTCAACATCGGGATGAGATCTGGGTCAGAAATGTTTCTCAGCCAGGCGTAGTCATCGGATCTTGTGATTCCATGCTGATTTTGAGTTGTCGGAATTTTTTTCGCCATACATTAACGTACTGAATACGCCCAATTACCAAGGTAAACACATAATATGCAAACCAGGCCGTGAACCATAAAGTAGCTGCAGGCAAAGATCAATGATCTTTGTTGAATTAGCTGAAAGACATCTAATCCAAGGGTGGAAAAGGTAGTTAATCCGCCAAGAAAGCCCACAAGCCAGAATAACTTAAATTGATCATTTGCAGGTTTGGACATGGCTAAAGCAAATAGAAAACCGATCAATAAGCAACCGATTGCATTTACGACAAAAGTGGAAAAGTAAGTTGGAACTGCCGGAAAAGAGCGATTCATGAAACGAAATAAGCCCCATCTGGCCAGTGATCCGATGCCCCCACCTATAAAAACGGACAGCCAATTCATTCTTCCTTTTTATCCATATTTCGATGAAACAAAAGGATTTTTTGATGATATGGGAATGGCATGAAAGGTAATCGTATTGTGCACCATATGGATGCGATTCAATGGCTAAACGAACAAGAAGAACTCAAAAATTCTTCTATCGTCACTTCTTTGCCTGATATTTCTGAATTTCCGAAATTCTCAATCGAAGTTTGGAAGAAATGGTTCGTGGATACGGCAGGATTGGTGCTTTCCAAATGCGGTCATGAAGGTCTTGTTATTTTTTATCAAACCGACATCAAAAAAGAGGGTGTGTGGATTGATAAAAGTTTTCTCTGCCAAAAAGCTGCGGAACAAATGCATTACAATCTTGTTGCGCATAAAATCATTTGTCGCGCGCCAGCGGGAATCGAAACAAAAGATGCCACGGGTTATTCGCATCTACTTTGCTTTTCAAAAACTCCAAAACCTGAAATTACAAAAGCTTTTGCTGATGTGATGCCAGATGCAGGTGAAACAACTTGGAAGCGCGGCATGGGGAAAAATGTTTGTGAACTAGCATGTCGTATTGTGAAAGAGCATACAAAGACACAAACAATCGTCGATCCTTTTTGTGGTCATGGTGGCGTTTTGGCAGTTGCAAATGAGTTGGGTTTGAATGCAATCGGGGTCGATCACAAACTCAAATACGCAAAAAAAGCCAAAGAGCAGAATCTCAAGTCTGTTTAGGCATATTTTATTGAAATAAAAGGGTTTTTTTGGTCGATTTATACTTGATCAAAGTCTCTCTGATTACTATATATGCCATGGGTCTTGATTCCTTGTAGGGAGGTTACTTTGAGTAATTCGATGGGCATTCGCAAGTATGATTACGTGGAATTCTATGTGGGTTCCGCAAAAATGGCAGCTTACTGGTACGCGAAAGCATTGGGCCTAGAAATCAAAGCTTACAAGGGACCTGAAACGGGAAGTCGCGATCGCACTTCTTACTATCTTGTGAAGAATGATCTTAAGATCGTCATCACTTCAGCACTTCAACCTGATACTTTTGAAATTCAATCCTTCTTGCAAAAACATGGCGACGGCGTAAAGCGCTGGGCCTACAACGTTAAAGATGTTGAAGCAGCATTTACTTTTGCTGTCAGCAAAGGTGCAGTGCCTGTACAAAAACCAACTGAACTCAAAGATGCAGACGGTGTCGTTCATACGGCATCGATTCGTATCTATGACGACACCGAAATCGTGTATTTCAATTACGACAATTACAAAGGTTTATTCCAACCTGGATTTTCAAAGCCGATTCAAAATATCCAAATTCAAAGTGAAGATACCAAGCTTATGTTCGTGGATCACGTGGTAGGAAATGTACGCGTGAATGAGATGGACAAGACGGCTGAATATTTCAATAAGGTGATGGATTTTGAAACCTTCGTAGATTTCGGTCCCGGCGATATTTCCACGCAGTACTCAGCGCTATTATCAAAAGTTGTTCGCTCGAAAGATGAAGTGATCAAGAATCCGATCAATGAACCCTACAAAGGTTTGAAAAAATCTCAGATCGAAGAATACATCGATCACTATCACGGCTCCGGCGTGCAACACATTGCGATCGCGAGCAGCAACATCATCGAGTCCATTGCAGCACTTCGCAAAAATGGCGTGGAATTTTTGGAAGCTCCAAAAACCTATTATCAAAACATGCGTAAGTCCGGAAAGGTTCCTGAAGAAGGCATCGAAGCACTCGAAAAACTCGGTATTCTTTGTGACTTCGAAGATATTACTGGTGGGACAGGATACCTTTTGCAACTGTTCACCAAACCGATCGGCGATCGTCCGACTTTCTTTTTCGAAATCATTCAACGTAAGGGTGATTCAAAAGGTTTCGGTCAAGGAAACTTCCAAGCCTTGTTTGAATCCATCGAACAAGATCAAGCGAAGAGAGGAAACCTGTAATGCCTTTCTACCACAAACTCGGAACCATTCCTCCAAAACGTCACACAACTTTTTACAAGAAGGATAAAACCCTTCATCGTGAAGAATTGTATAGTACCAAAGGTTTCTCTGGCATCTACTCGAATAAATATCATCTGTACATGCCGACCGAAATCACATCGATGTCCAAAACATCCAAAGCTGGTGAAGAAGTCTGGAGCGATTGTCCATTTGAGTGGCGCGTATTCCATACATTCAAGAATAAAAAAGAGGGCGATGCGATTTCAAGCCGCATGCGTTATCTCTACAATGAAACCTGTAGTATTTCGACAGCGACACCAACTACATCTTGCAAAGCTTTTTATAAAAATGTGTACGCGCATGAAATGATTTTCATTCATGAGGGTGCAGGTAAATTAAAAAGTGATTTTGGTGTGATTGAATTTGCTGAGGGTGATTACCTCGTCATTCCCAAAGGCGTGATTTATCAGATCGATGTCAATACGCCGAATAATCGTCACTTTGTTGTGGAATGCACAACAGCATTTGAAATTCCAAGAATGTTTCGCAATGAATACGGTCAATGCGCAGAGCATGCGCCATATTGTGAACGCGATTTCCGTGCCCCAAGCCATTTGGAAACGATAGACCAAAAAGGTGATTTTGATATTTATGTGAAGGCAGGTAACAACTGGTTCATTCATAAGCTCAACCATCATCCATTCGATGTGGTTGGTTGGGATGGTTATGAATATCCTTACGCTTTCAACATCAAGGAGTACGCACCGATCGTTGGCAAGATTCACCAACCACCTCCTGTGCATCAAGTTTTCCAAACCGAAAGCCTTGTGATTTGTAATTTCGTGCCGCGCTTGTTTGATTGGCACGAAAATTCAATTCCCGCGCCTTACTTCCACACCAATGTGGATTCAGATGAAGTGATTTACTATGTGGAAGGTAATTTCATGTCTCGCAAGGGCATTGAAAAAGGTTCCATCTCCCATCACCCAACTGGTTTGCCACATGGACCTCAGCCTGGAAAAACGGAAGAGTCCATTGGTAAAAAAGAAACCAATGAATATGCAGTAATGATCGATACTTTTGCACCATTGCACAGCACAGTTGCCGTTCAATCTTGCATGGACCCTGAGTACGCAAAATCTTGGTTGAAGTAATGATGAACGTTCCAAAACATATTCAAGGTTTGCAACCTTACAAACCTGGTAAGTCGATTCGTGATGCTGCAAAGGAGTTTGGGATCAGCAAGTGGATCAAGCTTGCTTCCAACGAAAATCCATTGGGCGTTTCTCCAGCGGCAAAGAAAGCTGCCATTGCAGCGATTGAAGAAGGTCACATTTATCCGCATCCACGTGGTCCTGAGCTCATTGAAAAGCTCGCGCACATGCATGGTAAAAAAGAAGATGAAATTATCTCCGCCAACGGTATTGATGCGCTTTTGGCTTATATCGTGATGGCATTCACCAAAGAAGGTGAAGAAATTCTGACCTCGCAAGGATCCTTCATTGGTACCTATGTGAACGTAAATAAATTAGGTCGTACACTTAAAACAGTCCCTTTAAAAAACTGGGCTTATGATTTGAATGCAATTCTTGCTGCAACTACAGAAAGCACAAAGATCGTTTATCTTTCCAATCCGAACAATCCAACAGGGAGTGCATTCAATAAATCTGCTTGGGAAAAATTCTTTCACGCACTTCCGAAACATGTACTTGTAATCTTGGATGAGGCTTATTTTGAATATGCAATTGGTCACGAAGACTATCCGGACGGTTTGGATTATCCAATGGATCGCTTGATTGTGACACGCACCATGTCCAAGGCCTATGGCATGGCGAATTTCCGTGTAGGTTATGCTTTTTCCAGCGCCGCTATCATCCGTGAAATTCAAAAAGTAAAATTACCTTTTGAGCCTTCCACCATTGCTCTTAAAGCTGCAGCAGCAGCCTTGGGTGATTTGGAATTTTTGGGCGCGACTCAAAAATTGAATCAAGCAGGTTTGGCTTATTTCAAAAAAGAATTTGAACGCATGGGTCTTTCATTCGTGAAAGAAACCAGAGGAAATTTTTATATGCTTGTGTTCAAGGATGAAAAACAAGCGCTTGCATTCAACGACGGATGTTTGAAACGAGGACTGATTTTGCGTCCACTGGGAGCATTCGGAATTCCAGAAGGCGTTCGCATCAACACAGGCACAATGGAAGAAAACAAGGGCGCTATCGCCATTGTTGAAGAAACATGGAAGGACATCAGATGAAATTAATTAGCTATGCTCGTAAACAAGAAAAACGTTTTGGCCTTTGGATCGACGGTAAAGCCTACGATGTGGCAGAACAGGGTAAGAAGTTCGCTGAGTTTCCAACCACAATGAAGGATTTCTTAACTGAATCGGATAAGTATTTTTCTAAACTTCAACAGTTGGACAAAGACATCAAGGCGAATCCAAAAAATTACGAATCAGTTCCAAATCCAACCTTGTTGGCACCTGTTCCAAATCCAACTTCCTGCCGTGATGGTTATGCATTCCGTCAGCATGTAGAAACCATGCGCCGCAATCGCGGAGCTGAGATGGCAGCTGAGTTCGATCAATTCCCGATTTTTTATTATACCAACCACAATGCCATCATCGGACCAGGAGACATGGTATGTGAAGAAGATCATTTCAATAAACTTGATCTTGAACTTGAAGTTGCAGCAGTGATCGGTAAGGGCGGAATCAATATTCCTGCGAGCAAAATCGATGATCATATTATCGGTTACACCATCATGAATGATTTTTCTGCACGCACACTTCAAACCGAAGAAATGGTTTTGAGCTTGGGACCCGCCAAAGGAAAAGATTTTTCCACAGCAATCGGACCATGGCTTGTCACCAAAGACGAACTTGAATCCAAAAAAATCAAAACGCCGGAAGGCGACAAGTACGATTTGCGCATGACTGCATTTCATAATGGAAAACAAATCTCTGATGGAAATATGAAGGACATGAACTGGACCTTTGCACAAATTTTGGAACGCGCATCTTACGGAACGGAACTGTTTGCAGGAGATGTGATTGGTTCCGGAACAGTTGGTACGGGTTGCTACGCTGAACTTAACAGCACGGCTGCACGTATCGCCAAAGAAAAAGGCCAGGACTTTAAACCAACCTGGTTGATGCCTGGAGATACCATCGAGCTTGAAATCGAGGGATTGGGTCGCCTATCGAATAAAGTCGTAAAAAGACCGGGCACATTTTCAATTCTAGCAAAGAAAAAAAATGTATAGCTTCGATCCGAAAGATTTGGACCTTAAACATCGCCATCAATTATTGATCGGTGGCGTAGCGCCTCGTCCAATCGCTTTTGTTTCAACGCAATCCAAAGATGGCAAGGACAACCTTGCGCCATTTTCATTCTTCAATGCCTTTGGTTCCAATCCACCGGTAATTGCATTTTCAGCGGCACGTCGTGCGCGCAATGGTACAACAAAAGACACATATAATAATCTGATGGAAACACAGGAATGTGTTGTTCACATTGTGACTTACTCATTCGTTGAGCAAATGAATGTTGCTTCTACTGAATACCCAACCGGAGTGGATGAATTTGCAAAGAGTGGATTGACCAAGATTAAATCCGATATTGTAAAACCCTATCGTGTGAAGGAATCACCATTCCATATGGAATGTAAGCTCCGTCAGATGGTTCCACTGGGTGATCAAGGCGCATCAGGTAATCTTGCGATCTGCGATGTGGTTCGATTTCATATCGCTGAAGAGATGTATGTGAACAATCGTGTGTTGGTTGAGAAGATGGATCAAGTTGCACGCAATGGTGGCCCATATTACACACGCGCATTTCCTGCTTCCATGTTTCAGATTGTTCAACCTACAACTGAAATCGGTGTGGGCTTTGATCAATTGCCGAAATCATTCAAGGATTCGCATGAACTTTCTGCAAATGACTTGGGACAGCTCGCTACTGTTGTGACGCCTCCATCTGTGGAAGAGTCCAAAAAGTTTGCTGATCAACTTGGATTCAAAGATCTTCTGGCAACCGCCAAAGTTTTTCTCGCCCAACGTAGAACCTTGGATGCTTGGAAAATTTTGACGGTTTATTTTAAGAATTAATTAGAAGCAAGAACGGTGGTTTCAGGAATCACCGGGTAATCAGGATGTTTTTCACGATACTGATTGTATGTTTTGAATACTTTATTCACATAAGCAACGATACCGCGACCTTGACAATATCCAGCTTTAGCGAAAGCATGGAAACCTTTTTGCTCAAGAAGTGGCAAAGTCTTTTCAAGGGATGACCATTTCATTGGATTCATACCCAAGTAAGTTGCCAAACGTTTAGCATCATAAATATGTGTTGCACCAGCGTTATACGCAGCAAGGTTCATCTTCATTGTATCTTCCAAAGTCTCACCTTTAAGACGATTGAAGTTACGTGTGAAGTGTTTCACACCAAAGCGTACGTTTGCTTCAGGATCTTGAATGTTTGTCACACCTTCAGCGTGCGCAATCCAAGGAAGTACTTGCATTAGACCAACTGCACCAACAGGGCTGACTGCATTTGGACGGAAAGAAGACTCTGCTTGAATCATGGAGGCTACAAATCTCCAATCCAAACCATTTCTTTGTGAGTACTTGGTAATGATACGGCCGTAGTTACTGTCTTCCTCAATCTTTACAGTAGTTGAGGATTGAACAGGTTCGTCCTTATTGATCAAATCCCAAGAAATCTCACCACCAATATAGATGGCGATATTTACATAGAATAGAAGCAATATAAACGACTTCAGGCTTCTCTTCTTTTTATGTCTTCCACGTTTTTTCATAACACCCACATACTTTTCAGGATCTATGCCAAAGGGGTACAGTTGTAAGTTATTGTAATAATTGAAGAAGTAAAAAATGTTTACCATACATCGGCTTTGGAAAGCCTGCCCAAAAACTAGCCAACCGGGACAATCAAAAAAATCATATTGAAATCATTGGAAAAAAACATATGGCAACTGGGACCTAACTTTGGCCGTTGCCGGCAAATCCAATCCAGGTTAAATATAAGAGGACCTTATGAGAACAGACGTCGAAAAGCGCAAAAGGCAGGATCTGATCCGCGAAATCATTCAGACTAAGCCTATTGGTACCCAAGAAGAGCTTGTCGCTGAGATCAGAACCCGAGATTTGTCTGTTACTCAGACCACTGTGTCGCGTGACTTAGTTGAAATGCAGGTAGGTAAATGGAATGGCAAATATCACATTCCTTTTGGTGCTGGAGATACACCAGCATGGTTTGAAGTCGTTCGTCAGCAGGTTCTTCACTTCAAAAAAGCTGGCGATCATATGATTGTTCTGCAAACCAAACCTGGCTCATCATCTTTGATTGAAAAAGTGCTTAACGATCAAAACATTCCTGAGATTGCAGGTGTTGTTGCGAGCAATTCAACGGTGATGGTTGCATTTGAATCGCAAACCGATCAACAAATTCTTTGTGAACTCCTTCACAAAGCACTCGATTAAAGTTTTTCAGTTTTAATTTTTTCAAGAAGGGCTTCGCAACCTTCTTCGCAGATATCTAAGACATGTTCGAAACCGTCAGTACCACCATAATACGGGTCAGGTACATCTGCATATTCGGGATGTGATTTCACAAGTTGAATGAAAGGTAGAATTTTTTTCTTCTCTTCTTCAGTCGTTGCCATTTTTTCCAAAATCGGAATATTAGATTCATCCATCGGCAAAATATAATCGAAGCGCGTAAAATCTGATTTATGAATCTGTCGTGCACGACTGGTTAGGTCATATCCGCGTTTCTTCGCGGCTTCGCGTGATGTTCCATGTGCGCGTTCACCAATGTGATAGCTGCTCATGCCTGCTGAATCAATGAGGATCTGATCGCGCAAGCCAGCTTTGTCGACCATCGATTGGAAAATGCCTTCAGCTGTTGGTGATCTGCAGATATTGCCGATGCACACGAAGAGAACTGAAGCTTTCACTGACATGAGTTAGTGTTGGTGTCCTGAGCCAGAGTAGTAAGGATTTTTTCCAGAAGCGTGATCAGTTGTATCGATCACTTCATGAATTTCTGGGAATGCTGCTTTGATTCTTGTTTCAACACCTTGTTTGAGTGTTGCTGCTGCAGAAGAACAACCTTGGCAACCGCCGCCCATTTTTACATAAGCGCGATCTTCGATCACGTCCAAAAGTTCGATGTTGCCACCATGTGCGGATACTGCTGTGTTGATTTCAGCATCAAGTAAGGTTTGAATTTTTCTTGCGATCTCAGAATCCAAATTGTTTTTTGGTTTGTTAGGATTTTCAACTTTGAATCCAGAACCATTTACGCTTTCCAACCAATCAACGGTTGCACCGGAAAGTGCTTCTTGATCTTTCGGTTGGATCAAAACAGTAAAAGGTTCAGTGATAGCTGCGATGTCTGTGTCTTTTTTGCCATCATCCAAGAAAAAGCGATAGAGGTATTCGCTGGAAGTGTGACCCGTGATTTCAACACGTAGAAAGGATGGTTTTCCATCCATAAAACCGAGGACTTTTTCTTTTGCTTTGTCTGTAATGTTTAACATGGTGACTCTAATATAGTACCCGTCACCGATAATCAAGGGCCATGCAGACCTATATTATAGATCTAAGCGTTAGCTGAAATGACTTGTTCGTAGCCATCTTTTGGCTTTTTCTCAACAAATTCATTAGGTTGGAAGCAGGTTCGGCAACGTGCTTCATAAGATTCCTTACCACCGATCACAACGCGGCTTTGGTCAGCTGTCATACGTTGATTACGGTTAGCTGGATTTCCACAAACCATGCAAATGGCTAGGTTTTTGGTGATGAATTCAGCGATCGCCAAAAGCTGTGGAATTGGTTCAAAAGGTTTGCCTTGGAAGTCTTGGTCCAAACCGGAAACAATCACACGTTTACCTTGGTTGGCCAAGCGTTCACAAACTTCAACCAGTTCAAGGCCGAAGAATTGAGCCTCATCGATGCCGACAACATCATAGGCTTTGGAAAGAATTTCGATTTGTTTGGAGTCTTCAACGGAAACTGCTTCGATTACGCGTTTATCATGGCTGACAACAAAGTCTGTGGAATAGCGTTCATCAATGGAAGGTTTGAAAAGTACGATCTTTTGTTTTGCAATTTCAGCCCTGCGCATTCTGCGGATCAGTTCTTCAGTTTTACCAGAGAACATGCTTCCTGTGATAACTTCGATCCAACCAGAATTGACGGGGGTGTGTTGTAGCATTCGCGATACTCCTTAAAGTTACTTCCAAAAATGTTCCTTATTTTATATTTTTGAAACGCTGCGAAATCAAGAACATTGTGGGGCAATATCCACAATAATGGGGTCATGGTCGGATAAACGGTTTTTGCTGCGAGGTAAGTCTTCTACAATGAAGGCCTGGCGCGGTTTGAGGTCTCTTCCTAAAAACCAATCTAGCTTGAAAGAGCATTTGCCATTGTGGGGTTTAAGGGCCCAGTCAATGAAGTTGAAGCACCATTGCGGTAACCAATCACCCAGACTCAAACGAAAAAAAGGATCGTTAAAATCGTAGTGTAGGGTGCATCCGCCTTCGACATTGTAACCATCGAGCGTGAATCCAACTTTTTCCAAGGTGTTGAATAGTTTTTTTTCAAAGTAACGTTCTGGAAAAGGGTAGTGATGTGTGATTGCATTACCCATAAACACACGACGCCAAAAACTTAAGATGGCTCGCCATGCTTTATTGGAATTGTAAGTGGAAGTGTTGAAGTCTCCGCCGACGATGGCTGGATTTTTTCTTTCCTTCATCACATTAGCCACTTGTTGCATTTGATCAGCGCGCTGTGCGCGGGAGCTATGTGCAGCCAAGTGAACGCAAATGGCATCGAATTTTATTTTTGGATGGCGAATGTTAGCGATGATTGCATATTCATTTCCAATTTGTCGTTCATTGCCGCGCATGTGATCTTTGGTATTGGGAAGTTTCACAGTTTGCACATCACCAATCGGAAAGCGACTGACAATGGCATTACCTTGTAGTCCTTTACTGTTAGGAGCTTTGGCAAGGGCAGCTTCTGCACCATTGCCTTGATCCAAATTGTAATATGCAGGAACAAAGACGCCGAACATGTTTAGTTTTTCACTTAATACTTGAGTGACATTCACATTCCCGGAGCGACCCATGCCGTCATCTGTTTCGGTGAAAAGAAACACATCGGTTTTGGAAAGTACGGAATGGTTAAGAATGGTTTCGACAATGCGATCGATCTGCATTCCGCGTTCAATGTTCCAAGCTGTAATACGAATCGGATCGTTGGGGTTCTTTGCGGACAAAGAAGGCTCAGGTTGAAAAAGCTGAGCCTTTCCTAAAATATTTTCGAGATTCGGTAATTGCACTAGACCTTATTTTTTTAGTAAGCCTTGGAAAAGATCCAAAGGAATTGGAATGATCGTGCGGCTATTGTTTTCACTCGCAATTTCATTCATCGTTTGTAAGTAACGCAATTGAAGCGTGATTGGGTTGTTACCCATGACATCTGCTGCTTCTTTTAATTTTGCAGAAGCTTCAAACTCACCTTGTGCTGAAATTACTTTTGCACGACGTTCACGTTCAGCTTCAGCTTGACGAGCCATTGCTCTGCGCATTTCTTCTGGAAGGTCGATGTGCTTGATTTCCACCATGGCTACCTTGATCCCCCATGCATCGGTTTGTTTATCGATGGTGCTTTGTAAGTTTTGATTAAGCTTTTCACGATCTGACAAAAGTTCGTCCATGTCGTGTTGACCAAGAATCGAACGCAATGTGGTTTGAGCTAGTTGGCTGGTTGCATAAAGATAATCTTCTACCTTCAAAATCGCCAAGTTTGGATCCACAACACGGAAATAAACAACTGCGTTCACTTTGATGGAAATGTTGTCCTTTGTGATGACATCTTGAGGTGGGATATCCATGGTGATGGTACGCATACTGATCTTGATCATTTTATCAATGACAGGAACGATCCAGTTGACGCCAGCGCCTTTGGATGCGCGAATTCTACCCAAGCGGAAAATTACGCCACGTTCGTATTCCATGATGACGCGGAATCCGGAAAGAATAAAAAACGCTGGGATGATGATCCAAAATGGTATGCCTGACATATAAGTCTCCTTTAGTATTTATAGTTAACTAACTTTTTTAACATGGACGGTCAATCCATTCACTTCTGTAATTTCAACTTCACTGCCTTCTTCAATCGGATGCGCACTGTGTGCATTCCAATATTCTCCATCGAAGAAAATTTTTCCTGCTTGTTTGGCTGATGTTGCTTGAATCAATTTGGTTTTGAAACCAATCATGGCCATTGGCCCGACCACTTCTGGTTGTTTCAAGGTTCTGCCTACACTGTAACTTACAATGATGGCGATGATGGCAACGCCTGCACTGATGCTCCAAATTAAGGAGTGTGGAACTGCAAGATCGCTGGATTTCGGATCGAATAACAGCAAAGATCCCATGATGAATAAGATAAGTCCTCCAACGGTAAGCATGCCGAATGAGACGATGTAAATTTCCAGGAATAGACAAGTGAACCCGCAGAAGATCAAAACAGTTCCAAGAAGTGTGATGGGGATGATGCTATTTGCGATCATCAAAAGAAACATGGCTATCACTGCCGCTGCTGCTGGGAAAATCAATCCGGGATGTGAGAACTCTGCGTAAAGGCCAAGACCAATGATGGTCATTAGAATCATCATCGTGGTTGGATGTGCTAGAAAGTTCAAAAGTTTTGTTTTGATATCAAGTTCGTACACAACAATGGAAGCATCTTTTGTTTCGAGTTTGATTTGTTTGTCGTGCGTTTGAATCATGCGTCCATCGATTTGTTGGAGTAGGGTTTTGATGTCGGGGGCAATCTCATCTACTACATTTATTTTCTTCGCCTCTGCAGCGCCGATGGATGCGCTTTTGATCACTGCGGTCTTCGCCCACTCTTGATTACGATGCCTTTCTTCGGCGATGGATGCAATGAAGGCTGTCGTATCATTTTCGATTTTCTCTGCCATGTGTTTGCCATTTTCTTCAGGATCTTTTCCTCCGGCAGTGACAGGATGTGCAGCTCCGATATTTGTGCCTGGTGCCATCGCTGCAATGTTGGCCGACATTGTGATGAATGTTCCTGCTGATCCTGCACGAGCGCCTGTTGGGCTAACGTAAACAATGATGGGCAGATCTTTTTCGTTCAGAAATGTTTTTACAATCTTGCGCGTGGATTCGAGTATGCCGCCGGGCGTGTCGAGTGTGATGAGTAGAGCTTGGGCTTTTTGTGCTTTGGCAAAAGCCATGGCTTGATCGATGGTTTGAACTGTACCTTCGTGGATTGCGCCTTCAATATTGAGTTGAACAATCGATGCTGCAGAAGAGCTGGCAGAAAAACTGAGTAAGAATATGAGCAAACCCAAAAGATGTTTTTTCATGCATCAACAGTTACCCAACATCCTTATTAAAGTAAATTTACCTCGTCACCATATGTGACCATATGTAAAGACGGAGGAAGACGGAGCAGCTCCGTCTTTGATATTGACCATATGTGACTATACAATTTGTAAGGTAAATCCCTGTTTTTAAAATCAAATTTATAAATACGTAACTTGTGTTTCAGAAAAAATGCCTATGATTTCATAAAATTAGGAATAATTTGCAAAAAGTGTAGTAAAATAGATTTTAGCTAGGCAGGTGTTTGTAATGAATAACGAGTATCAAAAATCCAAGTTACTGTTTGTCGATGACGAAGCAGAGAACCTTCTTACGTTCAAACTCAATCTTGAAGACGACTTTAATATTCTAGTTACGACCTCTCCGAAGGAAGCTTTGACCATGCTTGCAAACGACAAGAGCATCGCAATGATGTTTGTCGACCAAGTTATGCCTGAAATGACAGGTATGGAATTGGCCATCGAGGCCAAAAAAGTAAATCCAGATGCAACGATGGTGATGTTGACTGGTAATGCGACCAAACAACTCGCAATTGAATCAGTTCGCTCCAAGGTGTTCTGGGAATTTTTGGAAAAACCTGTCGACTTCGCTTCACCTCATATGAAGCAAATGATTTTTTCCGGTATTCAAGAAGCTTTGCTTCAGAAAACCAATCGCGATTATCGTGAAGGCGCAATCCAACTTGTTGCCAACCTCATCGATGACAAAGACGGACATACACACAAGCATTCACGCCGTGTTCAAGAGTGGTCTTTGAAGTTAGCGAAGAAATTTAATTTATCTGATCACGAAATGATGCTTGTTCGTCAAGGAGCACTTTTGCATGATATCGGTAAGATCAGTATTCCAGATGATATTTTGAAAAAACCAGGTCGCTTAAGTGCGCTTGAACGTAAAATCATCATGACTCACCCAGGTCGCGGTGGAGATATCTTGGATAGTATTCCTCAATTGGCTGAACTTGCACCGATGGCGCGTTACCATCATGAACGCTATGACGGTAAAGGTTATCCGCTTGGACTCAAAGGCGATGAAATTCCCCTTTTGTCCTACATTGTTGCGCTCGCAGATTTTTACGAAGCGCTCAGCTCCAAACGTCCATACAAAGATCCATGGAGTGTTGGAGAAATCGTGAAAGAAATTTTAAGCCAAAAAGACAAACAATTCCCAGGACGTTTAGTCGACGCGATGATGGAAGTGATTGTTGAAGAAGGTCTTTTCTCTCACGAACAAGTTCAAGAAAAAGAGCGTGAAATAAAAGCTGCATAGGTCAATAGCTATGCTGGTGAGCCGGCCTACGATTTTATACTTGGCGACTCCGTCGAGTCGCTTGGTAGCTTAAGCGCGGCTTTCTTTTGGAAACTAACTCAAATACCCCAGAAGAAAGCCGCGTTTCTTTAAGCGTGAAATTTTCAATTCTATAACGGTGGGCTGGTTACGCCCTGTTTGATGGCCAAGCTCATGTCCGCAGTTTGGATAGGATAAGGAATGGTGATGCCGTTCTCATCAAAAGCTTTCTTGATATTAATAATGGCTTGGTGAGTGGCTTTATCAAAGTTCATGTTGCCGGGGAAATCAACCCAGAACCGAAGTTTAAAATTGATAGAACTGTCCGCAAACGCAATATAGTAAAATTCAATCGGTAAGTTAGACATCAATTGCGGCAGATCCTTTACGGCATTTTTTGCGACGAACTCTACATTTTCAAGATTGGAATCGTAAGCAACTCCCACAATCAGTTCAATCCGTCTGCCGGGTGTGGAAGTATAGTTAATAAGGGGTTCGGTAATCATCATCTTATTAGGAACAATCACTTCCAATCCCGGTCCAGTCATGAGTGATGTTGTTCGCAAGTCGATTGAGCGAACAGAACCGATATGACCCTGAATTTCAATAATATCGCCGATACCGTAAGGTTTGCGTGATGCGATTAAAACACCTGATACAAAGTTGGAAGCGATTTCCTGGAATGCCAATCCCATTGCTAAGCCTACAACACCTGCGCCCGCAAGAAGTGAGGTTACCGTTTTTTCCAAGTTTAAAATTTCAAGAGCCGAAAACAAACCGATAAAAAATACCATTAGAAAAACCAGGTTTTTTGCGAGCGCATGGATTGCAACATTATGCGCGGTTTTTCGATAGGCTTTACCCGTCAAGAATTTGGCGAATTTTGCAAAGGGGTAAAACAAAAGCAGTGTGATAATGGCGACAATAAGATTCGGTAAAATGTTTAAACCTGCCTCCAACCATGAAAAGACCTTTTCTTGAGGGATGCTTAAGAGGTGTTCATATTTTTCAGGGCTGATGGTGAATCCAAAAATTGTAAAATCGTTCATAGTTGGATGTATGTACCCATTTTTAGCCTCTCAAACAAGTTTTGGCTTAGCTTGGCGCTGGTTTTAAAATAAGCTAGTCTATAAACATGGCTCCTACAGATCGATATTTACTTTTCGTAGAATACTTCAATAATGGCAAATTTATGTCTGCTCAAACCACTTTGGACGAAGATTGGATTGAGGAAGAGGGAGAGCGGAAGCAATTTTTGGGTGGTCTAATCCAAATTGCAGTTTCGCTCTACCACGCAACCAATGACAATGCTGTTGGTGGCTCCAAGATTTACCAAAAAGCAAAAGCAATGCTTGTACCTTCCAGTCCAAAGCGTGAAGGAATCAATCTGGAAAAACTATTCGCAGACCTGGATGCTTACTTCGCCAATGTCGAAACTGAAAAACTCACCGACATTGAGTATATGAAAAAAGCTCCGAAGATCGAATACACAAGTTAGGTTCTTCAATCCTAATGGTGGAAAGGACGTTTGCGTCCAATTCGCACTTTTTCAAAAAATTCCAACAAAGCTGGGAAAAATACAAGTGTTGATAGCAAGCAAGTTGCAACGCCAAACACGGCCAATTCACCAATCGAGAATAGTCCTTTGTGTGTGCAGAATAACAAGCCGACAAAAGCTGAAGCATTCGTCAAGGATGCAAGTAGTGCAGCTAATCCGGAAGTTTTGAGTACACTTGGAAGTGATCCTGGTCCCAATTCTTTGTACCTGTGGAAAATATGGATCGAGTTATCGATACTCATTCCCAGTACTGCCGGAACAATGATGATGTTGAAGAAATTCAGACGAATGCCCGCGACCCACATCATGCCGAACATCCACAATGCGCCTAAGAAAATCGGTGTAACAACAACCATGGTCGAAGAAAATCTTCTGAAGTCCAAGAACACGAAAAAGATGATGCACAAAGCGGAGAGAATTAGTACGCGAGGAGCGTCATTCAACATGGTCTTGAGCACCAATCCATAGACGATGCCATCGCTAGATGGATAATATGTGTGCGGAGGAATATTGATGGTGGCGATATCATCTGCGAATTTCATCGCATTTTGTCCATCATCCAATTCCAACATCGGAAGAGCGTTGATGTAGAAAAGCTCACCAGGAACACTCGGGTTTCCTTTAAATACATATTTCAAATCCGCAGGGATATCATTTTCAGTCACCATGGAAGTTTGAGCAACGGCTTCACGGAAACGATCAATGTCCTTACGTTTCTCTCCTTTGACCAGACGAATGGTTTTGTCATCCAACATCCTTTTGATTTGTTGAATGATCTTCATTTTTTCAGCTTGTCCTGTCGGTAATAGATCATAGAAAGATCTGGTTGTATCCACAGTTGGTGTCAATGTGTCATCTTGTGCGATGGCCAGAATCTTCTCTTTTAATTTTTGAGCATCTTCGCTTCCATCGATCATCACCACTGCTGGGTTATTCACGCGCGTAACAGTCTTGCTTTGTTTGGCATTGATTTCATTCAGTTCTGGAATCTCAGCACGTGTTGCCTTGCCTCTGTATTCAAAGGAAAGAAATGGCGTAACAATGCCGGAAAATACGGTGAGAATGATTCCGCAGATCAAAATCCAGTTGAAACCCAATTTAAGGAATTTCCATTCGCCAATATGAGTCACTTCTTCGCGCTCTTTGTATTTCAAAATATTGAATCGCTCTACGCCGACAAGAAGTGAAGGCATGAACAAGAAATAAATGAAGAATAGAACGATCAAGCCAATGCCGGAAATGATACCGAATTCGGAAAATCCACGGAAATCATTCCAAGCTAAAGCTAGGAATGTAACGGCAACAGAGGCAACTGAAGTAAGAATGGCTCGTCCCGTTTTGGTATAGATTTCCTCCACAGCTTCATCGATCGGCATTCCTTTTCGCCGATCATCGTAGTAGCGAGAGAAAATATGAATACCATTCTCAATGCCCAAGCCGCCAAGGATTGCAAATAGGAATGAAGTGCAAAGATTGAGTTTCGGAACAAAGATTGTCGCCGCGGAAAATGAAATCGGAAGTCCGATGAACAAAGGCAAAAACATCAGGATCACATTGAGAAAACTTCTAAAGCGCACCAACAATGGAATGAAAATCAAAATTGAAGAAATGATGCCCACTTTGGTCAAATCGGACATAAGCGTGCGGTACTCAATGACCTTGGTCGCGCCGGTTAAATAGACATTCATCGATGGATGAAAATCTTTCGGCTTCAATGTTTTGACAAATTCACTTAGTGAATCGCGAAGTTTGCTCGCAGCTGCCAAACTTGTGTCCCCAGGTAGTCCTTCCACGCTGATGGAGAAGATTTTTCCATCTGGGCTCTCCATGTATTGACTGGTTACATCTTTGGAATATTTGGACCTGTACTTGTTTTCAAGATCACTAAAGGAAACATCTTCTTCCTCCGTATCTTCGAGATCGAAATAAAAACCAGCCATTTTTTCTTTTTGAATCTTTTTGTCCATGCGATCGCGAATTGATTCGAGATCTTTTTTATCCATGTACAAAAGTTTGTTCTTATCGAAAAACGCGTAACCTGTTTTTTGCCATTCAACTTGGGCAACATTTGGAAGTTGTTTTAGTTTGCCAACGAGGTCTTGAATGAAACGGATATTGGCTTCGCGATCGTCGGATTCGATCACCATGCCTGCGCGTACACCACGCTGAAGTTTTTCTCTTACATTCAAAAGAGTGAGCACATTGGGATGTTTCTTTGGCAAAAGATCAACAGGGTCCGTGCTGATGTTTTTGAATAGATTGATTGTTGGTTTTACGGAGAGGGCGCTAGCACCCAAAACAACAATCAGAATAATGGGCCAGTAACGGAGATGCAGATTGGTTAGAAAGCGAATCATAGTCGGAAGAACCTACTATAGGACAACAAAGATGTGAAACTTCTGATCTTTTGTTTTTGGTGTTTTTTTGATACGAACAGGACCATGAAAACCTTTAAGAGTCTAATGGAAGAGCGCTCCGGCGAAAATTACTCATTGCACAAACAACATATCAATCCGGCATTTGCCAAGGTGCTTGAGATCATCGGTTTTAACCGCGTTTATACCAAGGGACAGGGACAGTATCTTTGGGATAAAAACCATCGCTATTTGGACTTTATCTGCGGTTATGGGGTTTTTAATATCGGCAGAAACCATCCGAAGGTTCGTGAATTCTTAAAAGAAGCGATGGATTATGATTATCCAAACCTTGTGAAGATGGAAGCTCCGCTTGTTTCGGGCCTTCTCGCAGAAAAGCTTTTGGCCAAAATGCCTGAAGGTATCAATCGTGTTTATTTTGCAAGCTCCGGTTCCGAAGCCGTTGAATCAGCGATTAAATTCACAAGAGCGGCAACCCAACGTTTCAAAACCTTGTACTTAAAAGGGTCCTATCATGGTTTAACCTATGGATCGCTTTCGATCACAGGCGACAACCACTTCCAAGATGGCTTTGGTCCATGCTTGGCTGGATCTGAAGTTGTTCAGAAATACGATCTTGAAGAATTGGAACGCAAACTTTCCACACGCGAATACAGCGCGTTTATTTTTGAACCAATTCAAGGAAAGGGCATTCATCACGCAGATCAACATTACTATGATGAAATGCAAAGACTTTGCAGACAATATGGAACTTATGTCGTAGCCGATGAAATCCAAACGGGCATGGGTCGCACAGGTAAATTCTTGGCGATTGAACATTGGAACATCAAACCCGATATTGTTCTTTTGTCGAAATCACTTTCTGGCGGATATGTTCCGATTTCTTGCATGATGGGGAAGGCGGAAATCTTCGATAAGGTTTTCAACTCACTTGATCGTTGCGTTGTTCACTCCAATACTTTCAGCGGCAATATGATGTCGATGGCTGCAGGTATTGTTACTTTGGACGTGATGGAAGAAGAAAAACTCATCGAAAATGGCGCGCGCATGGGACAACTCATTGTAGATGGCGTGAATAAGATGAAAGATAAATATGAACTTCTCAAAGAAATTCGCGGCAAGGGACTTTTGCTCGCCATTGAATTCCAAAAACCAAAATCATTCATGTTGAAAACGGGCTGGGATTTGCTTCACAAAGCTGATGCGGGTTTGTTCTCACAAGCGATCATCATGCCATTGTTAGACGATCACCATATTCTTACACAAACCGGTGGACACGCCATGGATTCCATCAAATTGTCGCCTGCGTTATGCCTCAATGAGGAAGATGTGAATTATTTCTTAACTTCATTTGAAAAAGTCTTGGCTGCGTGCCATAAATTCCCCGGACCGGTCTGGGAAGTGGGCTCCAAACTCGTAAAGCACTCGCTCAAATCGAAGTTCGATAGTGGCGCAAACGCTTAATTCAAGCGGGTTTCCTGCATAAGTTCTAACTTGGTATTTGGATTGCATTGATGAGTCCCTATAACCAAAGGAGAATTTATGAACATTACAAAGAATTTACAAATGCTTGCACTAGTTGCTGCCTTAGTTGGCGTGAGTGCATGTAACGATGCCAAGGACGCTCTTGGTAAACCTATCATCAGCAATATCGAACCAGATGATGGTTCCGAAGAGGGCGGTACGCTTGTTACCATCACAGGTGAAAATCTGGATGAAGACGTAAGTATTGAAATCGGCGGTGTAGACTGCGCTTTTGAAACATTTACCTCTGAAAACAAAGTTTCCTGCATCACTGGTGAAAAATCCGTAAGTTCGGACACAACCTACGATGTAACTGTAACAAACACTGATGGTGATTCAGATACATTGGAAGATGCCTTCACCTACGAAAACGAATAATGAAATGATGGGGACGGAGTTACTCCGTCCCCATATTTTAATCTAAAACTCCACAGGCAACTTCAGGAATCTCGTTACCAGTAAATGCATCACAAGATGACTCTTCATCTGCAAAGTTAGGTGAAACATTCGTAACCGTGTGAACATGGATAAGGCACTGTCCAGCGTTTTGACTATCGATAAGTACGTTTACGAAGGAAACAAATCTTGAACCATTGCTATTTGTTTTGTAGTAGAGATATTTTTTTGGCGTGCAAGTGTCATCCGCATCACGAATGCATTGGCGACCGGCATCTATTTCTGCAACTGTATTGTCTTCTGTAAAGCTTCCGCAATCTAAAGCTGTACTGTCGTTATATTCATCCACAGGACCAGCGAAATCAAGCTCTTCACTAGCTCCATCAGGCACATCGATCGGACTTACATTTGGGCTGGTTGGATCGCCTCCCCAAATACCATTTCCAATAATAGTTCCACATCCTGGTAAAATAAGAATGAGAAGAAGTAATAACAATTTTTGTTTTGTCTTAAACATCGGCGTCCACCCTAAAAAGTTGAATCGCAAGTTGATAAATTGCATCATAGGATGTTCCTTTGGTGAAATAGGCATTCATTTCCCGCGTAAATTTGGAAATTTTCTTGAATGCTTCAGGTAAATCTTTTTTTCGAACCGCGATGGTGAGTGCATTCAAACAACGTTCATCAACTGATTGCTGATCAATAGAGTCCAGAGCAAGCTTAAGCAGTGCTTTATGAAATTTTGCAACTGGGCCTGAGGTGTCCACATCAGGTGTGTTCATGGTTTGATGCGTGCCGCGCATCTTTCCTTTTTTTTGATCAATTTCAACGAGTCCGATTCTTTCAAGAAGATCGATCGCTTCTTTGGCTTGTTGTGGTGTGATTTTATGATCAAGTCTTGAAGCAATCCATCTTGCATTCAATTCAAAATCAGAAAGTAAACTCATCTCTTTGATGGTGAGAGGGTGCCAATTCGCAAGAACTTCATATTGATCTTTTGTAAGCAAAACTTGCGAGTTTTGCGCGCGCGCAAGTTCCATATTTTTGTAATAGAAAGTTCGCTCAGATTCATCCTTAGCTTGGTTATAAAAAACCAAATTTTCAAAATAACGTGCTTCCCAATCATTTAATCCCAGGCCCTTGGTAAATTTAAAAACCGTTTTATGAGTAATATTGCGCTTTCCATCCATCACCAGTTTTAAATAATTCCCGGATTGCAAACCAGCTTTTTTTGCAAAAAACATAAAAGAAAACAAATGGTTATCTTTCTTTTTGGCTTGATAGAAATCGGATAGATAGGACCGATATGAATCATATGTAAGTACCGATTTCATAAGTCCATCATATCAAAAACAAAGGCCAATTTGTAACAAAAATTTAAGATTCATTATCATTTGTTAAGACTATTTTAAGTTTTGTTAATATTCGAATTGAATGGCCAAGCTCATGCTTGTTATCCTGGTTGTAATGAATGAGAGGTTTTTATGAACAGGAAAATAATGAAACAGTGGATAACGGGTTTGAGTGTTTTAGCCATGGTGGCATGTAACGACGATCTATTATCTGAGAATTTTAACGAACTTAAATTGGAATATCACTCGGGGTTCACTTCGGTAGAAGATGCATTGTCAGGACTCGTTCAAGTGAACGCAGATAACCTAACTGTTGCTTTTGAAATGGAGGAAGCAGCGAGTACGGATCAAGAAGTTCTTTGTGATGGTAGTTTTGCAATCACATCGACTCAATTGGATGAATTGAAAGAAATTGTAGGCGCAACAACCTACTATGTTCAATCGCCGTCAAATCCGATGTTTGTGACAGACATGCCAATCTTAAACCTTGAGATAGATACTGTGGATTATGAGATTCGCGATCCACAGTTAAGTGAAGCGGGAAAATTCATTCAATTCCAAGAAAGTTGCGAAATCCGTCTTAAACTTAAGGAATGGGTTGAAGCCAGTGGCTTGGCTGATGATTGTTCAGCCGAGGTTGCAACTATACTTTTCCCTGAAACATGCAGCCCACTACCACATGGCCCTCAATAAAGTGTTCATGCAGGGACGGAATAACTCCGTCCCTGCAATTTTTAGGAGATATCAGATGAAAAAAATAATCGTAAAAAGTTTAGTGATTGCAGTAATGATTGTGTCGGCTGGGTGTGACAATCATGGTGAAAGAATCAATGCAAAGAGTGCAATGCTCACTCAGTTCAAATCTTGCGAAGCCATTGACAAGGTAAGAACGATTCTCCCTGGTAAAGATGGACCTATTTTTGCCAATGATGTCAGTGAAGAACCGATAGGTGCTAGTGACGGTGCTTCTCAAGGTGAAACTAATATTCAAGTTGAAGGTGTAGATGAAATGGATACCACGAAAGCAGATGGTGATTTTGTATATCGTCTTCAAACTAATTGGAGTCCGGAACAAACAAAATTGATTGTTGTTAAACGTGCTCCCTTAAATCAGGCCGGCGTGGTTCAAACCATTAATTTAGGGAGTAATAACTATTCCGTTGGAATATTCTTACATACTGACAAAGTCCTTGTTGTCTTGGGTAGTTGGGGCCCTGTAGAACAAACGAAAATCATTGCCTATGATCGCAATGTGAATGGTTCCTTAACTGAAGTTTCAAGACGCAACATCGATGGTACGATTGCATCGGCACGTATGACTGATACAAAAGTGCATCTAGTCGTAAATAAATATGTGGGTGCGATTTATGCTGAATACAATGAAGGTTCAGCAATTGAGAATGTTTTGCCAGACTTATATCGCAATGGTGTAAAAGTGAAGACAGCCAAATGTACAGATATCTGGCATGAAGCTGCTCTGGAAGATTCTATAAACGATGGTTATGGCCTGATGGATAATCTAACAGGCGTACTTTCTTTTGATATTCAACACGATAATGAAACGCCGGAAGGGATTTGGATTGCAGGAAATTATGCATCGACTGTTTTTGCATCGCAAACCAATCTTTTTTTAGCAAGTTACGGTTGGGAGGCCGCTACACCAATCCATCAAATCCATTTGGCAAATGACAATTCAGCAACTTCTTATGTTGGTACAGCATTGGCCAATGGTTATGTGCTCAATCAATTTTCCATGGATGAGTACGATGGTTACTTCCGCGTTGCGATTACAGACAATGCTGTGACTGATTCAACATGTGTTGGCAATTGTGGGTTAGTGTCTCTTCCTCCTGATACTAATCGTGCAGCAAACAGTGTACTCACCTATAAATTGGGAAGCGGAAACCCTGAGCTTGCAGGTGAACTACATGGATTGGCCGAAGGTGAAAGTATTTATGCAGTTCGATTTATGAAGGACCGCGCCTTTGTTGTTACCTTCTTTCAAAGAGATCCTTTGTTTGCAATCGATTTGAAAGATCAGAACAATCCTGTGCTTAAGGGTGAGCTGAAGATTCCTGGATTCTCCAACTATTTACATCCGATTTCGGATCGGTACTTGTTGGGGATTGGGCAATCAGCTGACAATAATGGAGCAGTGAACGGCTTGGCTTTATCAATCTTTGATGTGGCTGATCTTTCTGATCCGAAACAAGTGCACAAGATCAAAATTGGGCAAGCAGGTTCCGAATCAGAAGCTCAGTATGATCATCATGCATTCCGATATATTGAAGAAACACATCAGTTGGTTATTCCAATGCAATTGACAGATGTTAATTACCAAACAACATTTTCAGGATTCCACATCTATGATGTGTCTGTGAATGATGGGTTTTCCTTGCTTGGACAATCTGAGTTTTTAGAAAACGGTTATGGTGGAAGCCGAGCATTCTACCATGATGGTGTTATCCTCATGGCGGATGATGGTGGCATGGTTCTGCGCGACGCAAACACGCCAAATGCAGATCTGACACAGATCATTTTCTAAAAAGAAAAATATTAACGCATCGCACATAAAGACGGAGCAGCTCCGTCTTTATGTGCTGAAATATTAGTTACCTGTTTTGTTGGCTCCGGATTGTAACTCTGCTACAAATGTTACTAAGGAGCTCAAAATGTCCGAAGTTACTGAATATACACGTAAGTCTGCACCTGAAGTTGATACCGGAGCACTCGCACCCATCGATTGGGAGCAGGTAAAAAAGTTACGCGTCACCAGAAAAATCATGGATGCACTTGCTGATCTCGGTATTACAGCCATCTATTTGACTCCATCCAATCGTAGAAAAGACGCCCGCAAAAAATATCTCGGATACGGTTCCAAAAAAATGCTCGTACACGCTGAGAGGACATTTTTCTCCAGTGGCGAAGGCAGTTTCACAAAGCTATTAACCAAATATCAAGATGCTTTCGAACAATATCGTGAAAGCTGCGCAGACTTGATCGAAGAAGCGCTTGAAACACGCGATATTCTCAAAAAAGAAGATTCATTTGGCCTCACCCAAGTTGCCATGACTGTTTACGCTGGCAAAGAAGTGCTTGGTGTTCTTCGCTGCGGTAATTTCGTCAGCGGTAAACTCGACGACCTTACAGTAGCCAAAATTCAAGAAAGTCTTTCTCATTACAGAATGAGCGGCCGCGATGTTGAAGCTGAAATTCGTCAATTGCCATATTTCACCAGTGAAAAAGTGGCAGTTGTTCAAAACTTGATGCAGATGATGACTCAAGAAATTGGCGGGTATCTCGAAGAAACACTCAAAGAAACAGTTCAAAGCGCCGATGCTTCCCAACACAATTTCGAAGGTTTGATTTCCAAGAGCGCAGTACTCATGGAAATTTTGCGCCAGATCCGTTTGATCGGTGCATCCGGCAGCTCCGTCATTATTTACGGTGAGTCCGGAACAGGTAAGGAATTGATCGCGAATTTGATTCACAAAAATTCCAAACGTGCAGATCAACCATTTGTAACGATCAACTGCGCAGCTTTGACTGAAACATTGTTGGAAGCTGAACTCTTCGGTTACAAAAAAGGCGCTTTCACAGGTGCTGTTGCCGATAAAAAAGGTTTGTTCGAAGTTGCAGACAATGGAACCGTTTTCTTGGATGAAGTCGGTGAAATGTCCTTGTCACTTCAGGTGAAGATTTTGCGTTTGATTCAAGAAGGTACATTCATGCGTGTGGGTGACACTCAAACCCGTCAAGTGGATGTGCGCGTGATATCTGCGACCCACAGGGATTTGCGCAAGTTCATTGAGCTCGGCAAGTTCCGTGAGGACTTGTATTACAGACTTGCAGTAGTTGAACTTACACTTCCACCATTGCGCGATCGTACAGATGATATTCCATTGCTTGCGGGGCACTTCTTGCAAGAATTCTCATCTAAAACAGGCAAAACAGGCATTAAGCTTTCTGGTGAAGTAGCCAAGATTTTTTATGAATACTTCTGGCCAGGTAATGTGCGTGAGCTTCGCAACGAAATTGAAAGAATCGTGGCACTTTCAGCAAGTGATTCATTGATTCGCTCCCAAGATTTGTCCAAAAAGTTTTTCTACGAAACTTATCCTGAAAACATCCAAACATCGGATGAAGAGGGTGAAGGATTCATCAAGAAACTTGTGGATGATTTCGAACGTAGCCTTCTGTCCAAGTATTTGCAAAAGCATAAATGGAACAAAACCAAGGTTGCACGTCTTTGCGGCATTACTCGTCAAGGCTTGAACAAGAAGATCTCGAAATATCGCCTCGATCGCCGTAGAATGTAACGATGGTTTATCTCACGCAGTGTTCCGGTGAGGTACTAGAACTTACGAAAAAACCCGAAAAGATCATTTCGCTGGTTCCAAGTATCACGGAAAATCTAATTCAATTCGGCAAAATGCCCGTGGCGCGAACTTCCTTCTGTATTGAGCCAGCGAGCGTTGTAAAAAACATTCCTGTCATCGGTGGTACAAAAACACCACGTGTTTCCAAAATCATTTCCATGAAACCTGAGTTGGTCATCGCCAATAAGGAAGAAAACATCAAGGAACATATCGAAGAAATTCGCGCAGCTGGAATTCCAGTCTGGGTTACTTTCCCCAATAAGGTGAGCGAGATGCCTCGACTGATGATGGAGCTTTCAGGTTTGTGTGATGACGAAGAATTGTTCAGTCCCTGGATCACGATGTCTGAAAAATTGCTGAATCGAAAATATGTTTGGGAAAAAACACCCAAGATCGTCACCTTGATTTGGAAAAAACCATGGATGGCGGTTGGTCATGACACATACACTTCGGATTTGATTCAATTCAGTGGTGCAAAAAATCCAATCTTCGGAAGATACCCCGAAATATCGCTGGAATTGATCCAAGAAATCAAACCAGACATCATGCTTTTGCCAAACGAGCCTTATGCGTTTGAAAAAGAAGATTTCAAGTTTTGGCAGGCAGTTGTTCCAGAAGTAATTTCATTTCCCGGCGAGGACCTTTTATGGTCTGGCACGCGTTGGATTAGCGGGGTTTCCCAACTTGTTGAAATTTGTAAGCATTTTGTCCAAAAATCGCTAAAATAGAGCGGCTTATGGATAGTTCGAAGTTTAAAGTACATCAATTCGGAAAATACGTGCTGCTTGAAGAAGTTGCATCCGGAGGCATGGCTGTAGTTTACAAGGCGCTGGGTAAAACCATCGATGGTAAAAATCATTACTTTGCAATCAAGCGCATTCTGCCGAATTATTCCGCTGACGAAGAATTCATCTCGCTTTTGAAAGATGAAGCGAAGCTCATGGTTCAATTGAACCATCCCAATATCGTTTCTCTGATCGAGTTCGGTAAAGTTGAAGAAGATTACTATATCTCGATGGAATACGTCGAAGGTACGACGCTCAAAGGTTTGATCCAAAAAGTTTTGGCAACAAACAACACAGCAATCACCATCGATATGGCAACACATATCGTGCGCGAAATCGCCGCTGGCTTGTCTTACGCGCATCGCAAAATGAATGATCAGGGAAAGTCCCTTGAGATTGTTCACCGTGATATCAGTCCTGCGAATATTTTGATTTCATATGAGGGTGAAGTGAAGATCACTGACTTTGGCATTTCCAAAGCGAGCACCCAAACACATTTCACGCAATCCGGCATCATCCGCGGTAAAACTGGATACATGTCTCCAGAGCAAACACGCTCTGACATTTTGATCGATCATCGTAGTGATTTGTTCTCATTGGGCGTTATTTTTTACGAGCTTCTCACTGGCAAAAAACTTTTCTACGCAAAATCCATCCCTGAAGCGATTCGTTTGGTGAGAGAAGGAAACGTCCCCCCGATCACTTCTTTCCGCAAAGATATTCCGAAGGAACTTGAAAAGGTTGTGTTCAAACTTCTTGAACAAAAACCAGAGAACCGTTTCCAAAGAGCAGAAGATTTGATGGATGCTTTGAATGAATTTTTGACGAAATTCTCCCCAGCAGGTCGTCCACTTCGCATCACGCACGTTGATTTGATTGGTTTCTTGCGCAGATTTTATCCGAAGGAAATGGCTGTTGGACGCCATGATCAGGTTGAAGAGTTGTCGGATGTTTACGATACGCCGCAATCCGGAACGCAAGTGAACAAGCAGTACGAAAAATCCAAGACCTTCGCGAGCAATCCTTTGTTTGAAATTTCAGTCCCGATTGAAAATCCTCAATTGCTCAAACATTTGCCACGCAAGGAAAGACCTCTTTCCGGATCGATTACTGAGGCAGCCGCTGCTGAAGTTTCGGTTCGTCGTCGCAACATGAATGAGGTGACGGAAGTAGATCGTAAAATTTTGATCGTACGCAAATACGGCAAATGGATTGCTTCTGCAGCGGCCACATTGGTTTTGATTTTTTCCATCTTCGCTTATCAAAAGCATGAAAAAAACAATTACAAGTATGTAACGATCCAAAGTGATCCGACTGCCGCACAAGTTTGGATCGATGGCATCCTTCAAAACGAAGTGACACCGAATGATTACAAAGTTGCCAAGGAAAAATCTACGATTCTGATCGGCATTCAGAAAAAAGGTTTTCAATTGATTCAACAAACCCGCAAAGTCGCGGATTTGACGGCGCCTGTGATGTTTCATTTGGAACAAGACAAATCCACTTCCGCTGTTTCCAAAGTTTTTCTGAATACAGAACCTGCTGAAGTAAGGGTTTCTCTCAACGGAAAAGAAGTGAAGGGAGCAACACCGCTCGAATTGCAATTGGAAGTTGGAAAAACCTATCAACTTAAATTCCAAAAAGACGGATACAACTCCAAGGAAACCACTTTGACAGTGGACGTTCCAGGAGCGCTTGAAAAAACAGTTTATCTCACGCCTTTGAAAAAAGAAGCACCAGCTGCGAACGAAACCAAAATTCTACCGCCAACACAATTGGGTAGCCCTGGTAAAAAAGTCATCAGTCCTGGAAGTTTGAGCGTTACCTCCAACCCTTGGGCATATTTGTATGTGGACGATAAAAAAGTCGGTGAAACTCCGGTGCTGAGCTTCTCAACCACTCCTGGAAAGCACTTGCTTAAGCTTTCCAATCCTGAAATGAATCTAAAAGACAAAGAAGTGACAGTTGATATTCAGGAAAACAAGAATATGAAGTGTAGTTACGAGTTCGACACTGATGTCCTTCAGTGCTTCTAAATAAGCTTGATTGATTAGATTGAGGATTTGAGTTTTTCGGTTGGGGCGAAGTGCGCGCCAAATTTCGTCAACTCTTGCAAGCGTGCAACGATGTTCGGAATGCCACGGCTTTTTGCAAATGCAATCGGTCCACCACGGAATGGTGGGAATCCTGTGCCGAGAACCATACCGATATTCACATCTTGTTCACTTTGAACGATGCCTTCTTCGAGGCAACGATAGGATTCATTCACCATAATCAAAATCATGCGATCTGTGATGGTGCGAATCACTTCTGGATCGGAAGTTTTTTGAGCAACGCTGAAACCAAGTTGCTTGACTGCAAATTTCGCATCCAAGGTTTTGCCTTTTTTGGTATGGATGTAGAAACCTTTGCCGTTCTTTTTACCCAAGCGGCCTGCATTCACGAGGGATTGCAAAAGAAGTGACGGGCGAGGGAAGTAAGAGAAAGAATCCGCCAAATATTTACCTACATGTTGAGCAACGTCGATGCCAACTTCATCCATCAATTCAAACGGACCCATTGGAAGACCAAATTCTTTTGCTTGATGTTCAATATCTAAAATGGAGTAACCTTCTTCGGCCATACGAATGGCTTCAGAAAGGTAAGCACCCAAGATACGGTTCACCAAAAAGCCTGGACGATCTGCAACCACGATTGGCGTCTTGCCCAAGGTGATCGCCAAGTGCATTGCTGTGGCAATGGTTTGTACAGAAGTCATTTCCCCTTGGATGATTTCCACAAGTGGCATGCGATTCACCGGATTAAAGAAGTGCAAACCAATCACACGATCTGGATTTGGAATAGCTGATGCGATTTCGGTGATGGAAAGGGCTGAAGTATTGGTTGCAATGACAGCATCATTTGGCAAATGTTGAGAGCACTCATGTAAGACTTGTTTTTTCACATCCAATTTTTCAACAATCGCCTCAATCACCATCTGTGAACCATTGAAACCTGAGAAATCCTTGGTTACAGAGAAATGATTCATGCGTGACTCAGTCCAACGTTTGCTTTCACGTTTTTTCTTTCTTTCTTTTTCAAAAAGATTGAACACGTTTGTGATGGAATGAAGCAAAGGTTCGTTGGCTACATCGCGAAGGCGAACCCATTTGTCTTTGGATACAAGCAAGTGAGCAATACCAGAACCCATCACACCTCCACCTAGGACAGCTACTTTATTCACTGGTCTAGGGGGCAAGCTGTGCTTGGTTTTGCGCACGCGCTCAGTTGCCATGAAAAGCTGGATCAAAGATTTGGAAATTGGTGAAGCAATCAAGCTTCCGATCTTTTGCGCTTCCAAGTTGTAGCGATATGGATCTTTGCTGTTGAAGGTTTTTTCAATCACTTCAAGTGCGCGAACAGGAGCAGGATATTGGCCGCTTGTGGCTTGCATGATTTTTTTGTGCGCAGATTTAAAAATAAGTGCTTTGGTCAGTGGGAACTTTTCAATCGCAGATTTAAGGCCACTTAGTTTGCGTGGGTGACGTTTGCGCGTACCTTTGGCGATCCATTCTTTTGCAACTTTCAAAAGCAGTTCTTTTGGAACGACATCATCAATCAATCCCATGGAAGTTGCTTGGCGAGGGCTGATGTTCCTGCCACTTGTGATCATGTCGATCGCATTGATCAAGCCGACAACTTCTGGAAGGCGTTGAGTTCCACCAAATCCTGGAATAATGCCGAGTTTAACTTCAGGTAGTGCAAATACAACATCAGGTTGGTTGGATGCGATTCGGTAAGTGCAAGCCAAAGCAAACTCAAGGCCGCCGCCGAGGCAAGGTCCTTCAATCACGGCAACGGTTGGAACGGAAAGTTTTTCGATGGATTCCATCAAGTCTTGACCGATGCGCGCTTTTTCTTCGCCGACAATTGGATCTTTGATTTCCAAAATCTCGTCGATGGATGCGCCTGCAATAAATTGTTTAGGTTTTGCGCTTACAAAAACAACGCCAGCGATTTCGCGTGAAGAACTGATTTTGCGAACAGCCAAGGAAAGTTCTTCAATGGATTCAGCGGATAAAACATTCGCGCCTTTATCCTGAATGTCGATGGACACAATCGCGATATTGTCGCGATCGATGTCGAAGCCGATATGTTTAGCTACGTTACTCATGCTTTTTCAATCACCATTGCGCCACCTTGACCACCGCCGATGCAAATGCCAGCAAGGCCAAACTGTACGTCTCTGATTTTCATTTCTTTAGCTAGCGTCAATACGATTCGATTTCCGGATGTGCCTACAGGGTGACCCATCGCAATTGCGCCGCCGTTTACGTTCAAAATATTGAAATCGATTTCGTGCAGTTCTTCGGAATGGGAAATGCCGATGTTTTCTGCAAGTTTTGGATTGTTGAATACTTTCATCACTGCAAGTGTTTGGGATGCGAATGCTTCATTGATTTCAACAAGGCCGATTTGCGAAAGTTTCACTTGTGCGCGACGAAGAGCGATCGGTGAAGCAACAACAGGTCCCAAGCCCATACGGCGTGGATCCAAGCCTGCGAATGCATAGGAACGAATCCATGCAAGGGGTTCGATTTTGAATTGTTTTACCTTTTCTTCACTCATCAAAAGAAGAGCGCTAGCGCCATCTGTGATTGGACAGCTATTGCCTACGGTTACGCTGCCGTGTTTGCGATCAAAGAATGGTTTAAGTTTGGCAAGGGCCTCTAGTGTTTGTTCTTCACGAGGACCAATGTCGGTGTCCACGACTTTTTGTTCTTTCGGAAGATAGACATTCACAATTTCCTGCGCCATGCGGCCCGATTTGGTGGCTGCAACGGCACGTTGATGACTGTGCAATGCGAACAGATCCTGTTCTTCACGGGAAATATGATATTCGTTCGCCAAAATCTGTGCAGTTTGTCCCATGTTCAGTCCGCAAAATGGATCGGTCAAACCTTCCATAAGTGCAATAATTGGATTGATCATGCTGAATCTGAATTTTGTGAAGGTTGCGAGTTTTTGAAGCGGTGTTTTGGCCTTCATCAATTGTTCCAGGAACAAGCTCATGCTTTTTGGAAATACCAGTGGGATATTGCTCATGGATTCTGTGCCGCCAGCCACAACAACGTGGGCTTGACCTGTTTGAATCAAATCAAAACCAGTGGCAATGGATTGCATGCCCGATGCGCAGTTACGGGAAACCGTTTGTGCAGAAACAGATAATGGGCAGCCTGCGTTCAGGGCAATTACGCGACCAATATTGGTTGCGTCCATGGGTTGGGCCACGTTTCCGAAGATGACTTCGTCAATAATGTTGGGTTCGATTTCAGATCGTTCCAAAAGCTCGCGCATGGCGATACGGCCAAGTTCTTGCGCGGAAACATTGGTGAAAATGCCCCCAGCTTTTACAAAAGGGGTACGTACCCCATCAACGATTGCAACTCGAGTTGAACTCATTTCCTACAATATAGGGTCGGGTTTGGAAAAAGTCTATGAGCTTAGTTGTGAAAAATGGCAGTTTAGGTAAGACTAAGCCAAATGGAAAATGGAATGAACCGGGAAGAGTTGCTCTTGGCAACGCGCAATCTAATGGAGAGCCAGATTAGAGATGGATACTACAGTTTTCCATTGAAATCTGTGCCTCAGCCCGTCATTCCAAAGACAGCTCCGGTGCAAGCGACTAAAACACAAGCTATCTCAGAAAATTTGCAAGCCGTTCGCACAGAACTCGGTGATTGCACACGTTGCAAATTGCATTCGGAACGAAAAAACATCGTATTTGGTGTTGGTAATCCGCAAGCTGACTTTTTGATCGTAGGTGAAGCGCCTGGGAGGGATGAAGATCTTCAGGGTGAACCCTTCGTTGGACAAGCCGGCAAACTTTTGACCGATATTCTCGCAGCGATTGGTCTTTCACGTTCTGATGTCTATATTTGTAATGTGATCAAATGCCGTCCACCTAACAATCGTCCACCTGAACCGGATGAAATCGAAACTTGCAGCCCGTTTATGCAAGCGCAGATCAAAGCTGTATCTCCCAAAATCATTTGCACATTAGGTAAGTTTGCGACCCAAACCGTATTGAAAAATGATCGGGCCATTTCTTCCATTCGCGGAAACTTTCAGACCTATGAGGGCATCCCCGTGATGCCGACCTACCATCCTGCTTATCTTTTACGTAACCCGGCGGCAAAAAAAGAAGTTTGGGAAGATATGAAAAAAATCCATGCTGAGTTGTGCCGTATCACTGGTAAAAATTTGGTTCGAAAGGGAAATTAGAAAATGAGAAATGTGATTGCAGCAATTTTGATTCTGGTTTCGATTTCGGTTTTGATGCTCGTCCGTATGCCTGGAGTTACTCAATTGCGGTCTTATCCAATTTCTACCTTGGAACAAGAAGCCAATTCCATGCAGATGAAATTAGATGCGTCCACGACAGTCGGAAGCAGGGCGGAAATTGAAAAAAATCAGGTTCGTCGTGAAAAAATGTATTACCGCATTGAAATTCTACGCCGTAGCTTTGGTTTGGAATGGTTGGCGGCTTGTATGGGATTGTTCGGCATTGGTTTGATTGCACTCAATTTCATCAATAAGGTGGAATCCTCGAGAGTAACCAGACGTGTTCGTGTCCATGAGCTCATGCCTACCGAAGTCTATGTGGATGAAGCCGATTACCATCGCCGTACTCAAGACTCATTTCCTTCACGTGATGCTGCCATCTCTTGGTATGAGACAGATCCATTGCGCATTTGCTCTTACTGCGGATCCAATACGGTTAAGCCAGTTAAAGGTCAAAAGGGTGACGAACTACAATTGATCACTTTCTACAAACGCGTTCCCCAAGGCGCCAAAGATCTGCGCATTGTCTATGGTTCTTCATGGTTTGTGTATCCAGCGGCTGAATTGCAATGCGAAAAATGTAATCAAAAAGTTCTTCGATAAAAATGAACATCGATTTTGAATTGCCGGAGAAACTCATCGCGCGCAATCCAAGTGCGCAACGAGATCAATGCAAGATGCTGGTGTTTGATCGTGCAACAGATCAAATCACACATACGTTTTTCAACAAACTTCCAAGCATATTGACTCCGGATCATTTGCTTGTGCTCAATCAAGCCCGCGTGAATCCATCGCGCATTTTTTGGACTGATCCCAAAGGTAAAAGGCAGGAAATCATTTTTCTGAAATTGCTTGAAGGCGATGCAAAAACTTCCACATGGGAAGCCATTGTCTCGGGTAGAAAGCTGAAAAACAAAACTTTTTACTTAATTGCAAATGGCATGGAATTTCAACTTCTTAAAGATCGTGAAAATTCCATCGCACATATTCAAGTCAATCGCCCGGTCGATCAAGTTGAGTCTTATGCCAAACAAAATGGTCAATTACCACTTCCTCCTTATATTTTAAGTAAGCGCAGAGACGATGGTATTGCAGAATATTCCGCCCAAGATGAAAAAAATTATCAAACTGTTTTCTCAAAAGAAGCCGGCGCTGTTGCTTCACCCACAGCTGGCTTACATTTCACAGAAGCTACTTTCGAAGAACTCAAAAAAAAAGGAATCGAGTGGGATTTTGTGCATTTGTCGGTGGGTTGGGGAACCTTTGCTCCCTTGAATGAAAGTCATTTCAAAAATAAGAAACTCCATCCAGAATATTTTTCCATTTCTTCCAAAACGGCTTCCAATATTTTATCTGCGAAGAAGAACGGAAAAAAAATATTGGCGGTTGGAACAACAGTAGTTCGTTCCTTGGAAACATGGGGACAAAATAATTCAAATCCAAATGGTATAGAGGGAGATACGGAGATTTTCATCACGCCTCCTTACGATTTTCATGTGCCGGATGCCATGCTGACCAATTTCCACATTCCGAATTCGTCATTGCTGTTGTTGGTAGCTGCCTTTCTTGGGGAAAACGGTGTTGAGAAAATCAAAAACATTTATGCAGAAGCTATCGCCAAAGAATACCAATTTTATTCTTACGGTGACTGTATGCTTATTCTATAATTTCTTGAATTCGTCTTTGGTGATTTCAAAGTAAGCTGTGAATCCACCATGATAATCGCCATCTTTGGCTTGTAGAGGTCGCATGCCGAATTTTTCGATGCATTTCAACGAAGGTAGATTGCTCGGATGAGCCACACTGTAAATCAAATCAAAACCCAGATCCTTGAATCCATGTTCCAATACAACTTTTCCAGCTTCATCGGGTAATCGCTGACCCCAGAATTTTTTAAGAACAAATCCAGCGAACTCAATTCCTTCAAGTTGTGGAAGAACTCGAAACCCAATGTATCCAAGTTTATCGCCGGTTTTTTTGGAAATACCCACATACATGCCGAAGCCATGTTTTTCCCAATGATCTAAGAATTCTTGCAGAAATTTTTCGGTCGTTTCAGCGCTGCATGTTCCGCAGGTGATGTATTCCATTACACTTGGATCGGAATACAATTCCAAAAGAAAGGGGTAGTCCTCTTTGGTGATTCTGCGAAGCAAAAATCGAGGAGTATGCAATTCATCGGTCATGAGTGGAAGACTCCATATCTATGATCATACTCCTCGTCTAGCGGAATATCGAATCTTGGCAGAGGTTCAAAGGTATGAGATAGAGTGCTACGCATGGCCTATACATTTACAGTTTTAAAACAGGACACCCAGACCCGCGCTCGCCTCGGAAAAATAGAGACTTCCCACAGCGTGATCGAAACCCCTGTATTCATGCCAGTGGGTACAAATGCCACTGTTAAGACTTTGGATTTCAGCGATTTAGAAACGCTTAATCCTTCGATTATTTTATCCAATGCCTACCATAATTATCTTCGCCCAGGTCATAAGGTCATTTCTCACATGGGTGGTTTGCATAAATTTATGAATTGGAAACGATCCATTCTGACGGATAGTGGTGGTTTTCAAGTTTTCAGTTTGAAAGATTTTCGCAAAGTAAGTGAAGAGGGCGTTACATTCCGTTCTCATCTCGATGGATCCAAACATTTTTACACACCTGAAAGTGTGATCGATATCCAAATTCATTTGGGATCGGACATTATGATGCCGCTCGATGTTTGTTTGGAAATGCCGGCAACACAAGAAGCTACACGCGAAGCTGCCTTGCAAACCTTGCGCTGGTTGGATCGCGCATTGAAAGTGGAAAGACCTGCGCATCAATCTCTGCATGGAATCATTCAGGGCGGGATCGATCCTGATGTACGCAAGTTCAGTGCCCTAGAAACAGTTGCACGTAACTGTGACGGCTATTCCATCGGTGGCTTGAGCGTCGGTGAAGAAAAAAACTTCATGTACGAAATGATCGATGTCGTTTGCGATGTGATTCCAAAAGATAAGACACGTTATTTGATGGGTGTAGGAACGCCGCAAGATTTGGTGGAAGGTGTGTATCGCGGTGTGGATATGTTTGACTGCGTGATGCCAACGAGAAACGCACGCAATGGAACGCTCTTTACGACGCAGGGTAAGATCACGATCAAAAAAGCAGAACACCAACTGAGCGAAAAACCATTGGATGAGAATTGCAGCTGCTTTACCTGTAAAAACCATACCCGCGCCTATTTGCATCATTTGAACCGTGCCGAAGAGACCTTGGGTCTACGATTGAATACCATTCATAATGTTCACTATTACCTTGAACTGATGCGCCGTATCCGCGCTGCGATTGGATCAGGCACTTATGAATCCTTCTATCGTGACTTTTTGAATTCCCCGGAAGCCGATAAAATCAATAACTAGCTTAAAATTTTGACATTTTGCGGTCAAAAGGTAGAAGAATCCCCTATGAATTACTTAGAAATTATCCCATCAGCATTAGCACAGCAACAAGCCGCTCAAGGTTCCCAAGGAATCATGAGCACCGTCGTACTTTTCGGCGGCATGTTCGCCATCATGTATTTTTTGATGATTCGTCCTCAGAAAAAACGTGAACAAGAACACCAAAAATTCATAGCCTCCATTCAAAAAGGCGATGAAGTGGTCACACAAGCTGGCTTACTTGGTAAAGTTGTCGGCGTTGCTGAAAAAGTAATTACCTTGGAAATCGCTCCAAACGTAAAAATCAAAGTACTCAAACCAACCATTGTGCAAAAAGTGGATCAAAACCTTAGCGCAGTGGCAAATCAGTAGAGGTTATACATGAATTCAAGTTGGCGCTGGAAGTTCTGGACAGCTGTCGTTTGTACGGCGCTCGCAGTACTTTGCGTAATCCCTAATTTCGCGGTTGATTCTTCAAAATGGTATGCAAAATACCTTCCGGACTCCAAAGTCCAATTAGGTTTGGATTTGCAAGGTGGTATTCAGATGATGGTTGGGGTGGATCTCAATCGTGCATTGCTGAATGAATCTGAAAGACATGCCCGCGATCTTGAAGAATATTTGAGAAAAGACGGAATTGGTTTTGACAAAATCGCTCGTGATTTTTCTGAGACCGAAATCAAGGTCACACTTTCTTCAGAAGGTGATTATTCCAAATTCCAAAACTTCCTCCGTGATAAGTTCAATGTTTTGGAAATCACTTCATCGGATTCTTCAACGCGCACATATACCTTGAACATTCCAGATGCACGCCAAACTGAAATCGAAACGCAAACCATCAAACAAGCTTTGGAAACTTTGCGCAATCGTTTGGATGAATTCGGCGTTGCAGAACCAAGCATTCAAGCCAAAGGCAAAGATCAAATCGTTATTCAATTGCCAGGATTGGCTGATCCTACACGCGCACGCGAAATTCTTGCGCAAACTGCTCAGCTTGAATTCAAGCTCGTTGATGATCAAAGTTTGAACCAACTCGAACTTCAAAAAATCGTTGATGAAGGTTTGAAAAGCATGCCTGCCAAATTCACACCTGAAGAATTCAACTACAAGATCCACGACAAATTGCCTGTTGGTACTGAAGTTTTGTTCGAGGAAAAAGCGGACATCACGACTCAAGAAACCCATCGCACACCTTATCTTTTGATTCGCGGAGAACGCATCTCTGGTGATCTTTTGGATGATGCACGCATCACAACCGGTCAATACGGTGAGCCTGATGTTAGCGTTCACTTCAATCCGGAAGGAACAAGACAGTTCGATGTGTTGACCAAAAAACATCTTCACAAACGCTTGGCGATTGTACTTGATGGTGTTGTTAGATCAGCTCCAGTACTTCAAGCTCACATCACCGATGGTCGCGCTGTGATTACATTGGGTAGCTATCGTCCACGTAATGAACTTTTCCAAGAAGCTTCGGATCTTTCTTTGGTTTTGCGCGCAGGTGCATTGCCAGCTCCGATTGAAATCTTAAGCACACAAGCTGTAGGTCCTTCCTTGGGTAAAGACTCCATCGAAAAAGGTTTGAGCGCAATGATGTGGGGATTGATCATGATCGTTATCTTCATGGCAATCTACTATCGTTTGTCTGGTTTGATTGCGAATCTTGCCGTAATCATCAATATCGTATTCGTAGGTGCTTGCTTGGGATTGTTGCATGCAACACTCACATTGCCTGGTATCGCGGGGATTTTGATTTCGATCGGTATGGCGGTGGATACCAACATCATTATTTTTGAACGTATTCGCGATGAATTGCGCCACGGTAAATCGATCAAGGCAGCCATTGAACATGGTTATGATCGTGTTCAACTCACGATTATTGATACGCACTTGACCGCGATCATCACCGGTATCGTTTTGTTCGAATTCGGTACAGGCCCGATCAAGGGTTTCGCGATCACATTGATTTTTGGTTTGATCGCCAACTATTTCACAGCACTTTGGTTCACCAAACTTTTCTATGATTGGTTGTTGAACAAATTTGAACCTAAAACCTTATCAATCTAACGGAGCACCTATGTCACAGAAGTTTTTCAAATTGGTTCCAGATAATCCGAATCTTCCATTCGTAAAATACGGAAAGATATTTCTGTCATTTAGCGTTCTTCTTTCACTTTCTTGCATCGTGTTTTTATTCACGCACGGTTTGAATTACGGTGTGGATTTCCGCGGTGGTACAGAAGCTTATGTTCGCTTCCATGCCCGTCCTAGCGTGCAAGAAGTGCGTGATGCGCTTACACCAATCGGTTACAATGAAGCAGTTGTTCAGGCTTATGGTGATTCCACCAAGGGTGAATATTCTTTCCAGCACAGTGGGATCCGAAGCTTGGAATTCACGTGACTTGAAGTCGCGGCCGCACTGACCCTATAGTGAGTCGTATTAATTTAAATCATACCAACATGGTCAAATAAAACGAAAGGCTCAGTCGAAAGACTGGGCCTTTCGTTTTAATCTGATCGGCACGTAAGAGGTTCCAACTTTCACCATA
>JADMIO010690229.1_pt1 | contig 79369 bp, 82 predicted proteins | sample 8958161 | NCBI WGS metagenome assembly JADMIO01 (sample SAMN16585339, study PRJNA669376) | soil metagenome | isolation source: Crop rotation soil | place: USA: Cullars Rotation, Alabama | collected 2011 | reverse complement strand
GGTCATCGGATATTACATAGGACATTTTTTTTCTAAGACGAATTTTTACCAAAAGATCAGCGACCGGTATTTGAAAAAATACGATCACCAACTGAAGAAATTTGGAATTTACATTGTGCTGGTGGGAGCGGTCACGCCGGTGCCGTTCTCCGCAACGTGTATGCTCGCCGGCTCGGTCAACATTCCGATCAAAGATTTCTTATTGATCTGCATCTCACGCATCATTCGCTTTGCATTCTACGGCTGGATGGTGTGGACTTTTCCAAGCTGGTTCGCCTGATCAATTTTTTTCGAACCTTGTTCCCAATTATTTTCCGTTGACCTGCGTTCCCGCGAACTGATTGTGTAACATCAGTACCTGTGGTATTACGAGGTGCTGGTTATCATTATAAATAATAAAGTCGGCGCGCTTGAGTTTTTCTTCGTCTGGCCACTGGCTCGACATGATCGCTTTGATCTCTTCTCTTGAACGTTGCGGATCCCGGGCCAAAACCCGTTTGATCTTCACGTTTTCCGGTGCCGAGACAACGATCATTTTGTCTGTTGTCTTGTAAGAGCCGGCTTCATAAAGCAACGCGGCTTCTCTTAAAACATAACTGTGCTTGCTGTGAGCCTTCAGCCATTGCCGGTAGTCATCTGCTACCCGCGGATGCACCAGGTTGTTCAGCTTTTCCAGGCGATCACTTTTTCCGAAAGTGACTTTACTGAGATAAGCTCTGTCCAGTGTGCCATCGGGACGATAAGAAAGGGGCCCGAATTCTTTTTTGATAGCTGCGGCGAGCTCAACGTCAGTGGACATCAATGCTTTCGCCCGGCTGTCGGCATCGTACACGGGTGTGCCAAGACACTTGAATATTTTGCACACAAGGCTTTTACCTGATCCGATTCCGCCCGTGATGCCTACCTGTAACGGCGATGCCATCGGTCAATACTTTTTAACTTTTATCGAATCGATGTGTAGCACATCTGCGTATGGCGGGACATCATAGATCTCAGGAAGGTACGATCTGACCTCTCCCTTTTGCATTTCGCCAAATTCAAAGGTCAGGAAGGTTGAAGCCAGATCAGCAGGAAAACGCAACAGGTCTTTTTGTGGAACTTGAAATACGCATCGCACGCTGTCTTTATCGAATTCGGTTCCCCACGGTGCCCGCGCCACTTTCAACTTCACTTGCCGAACCACATCCTCAACCGGACCAACTTCAAACATGACTTCTGCGACCGGAGGGTTACGACGGATGAGATGTTTCTGCGCGAGATCGACCTCAACATTGCCCCGGAAATTTGCGTCAACACGATCGCCAATGACTTTTAGCACGACGGGGTCTGCCAGGGAATCGATAATGCTTTTAGGGCCTTCCACCGAAATTGAATCCGGAAGGATCGCCACAGCGCTCGTACGACCGACTCCTTTTTTGAAAGACACGCCAGCCAATGTGGCTGTGAGGCCCACCCGTCGGGTCACTTTCGATTCTATTTTGAACCGAAGCGTATCCGTTACGGTAAAATTCACAACGAGTGGTGCGATCTGATCAGCCGCGACGGGAGCAAGCGCAGCTCCAGGTATCTTTTTTGTTTCTTCAGGCCGCTCAATCTCGACAACAATATTCTGGACTTTGTAGCCAAGCCTTTTCCGCAGAAGATTCCAACCAATCCCTTTTACGTTTATGTCAATTGTGCTCGGCAGGGGATCCACCGGAATGTACCTGGTCTCGTCGAAATTGAACTGAAGTGGAAACTTGAGGTTCGTGGAGTATTCCTTATTCAGCGCGTTGAAGATCCAGAACACCGAAGCAGCCACGGCACACAGCGCCAGCGCTTTCCAGTTTGTGCGGTCGAACCGCAGGAGATTGCTGATGGCACGAAAAAAATTCAATGTTCAATATTTTCAACTAAAAGAATGCTCAGGTTGTTGCCGGTTTCTTTTCCGAGTACGCTGCTTTGGTAGAATCCATAGACACCGATGACTTGGAAAACTTTATGCGGGCGCCGCGTTCGAATTCAAGAATGAAGGTATCGTCTTCAATCTCGGCGACCCTTCCGTGTGCACCACCGATAGTCACTACATTATCTCCCTTCTTTATCTCTTCCTGAAATTTTTTCTGGTCTTTCTGTTTCTTTTGCTGAGGCCTGATCATGAAAAAATAGAAGATGACGATCATCAATCCGATCATGATATAGAAGCTGGCGCCCGAACCGGTTTGCTGGGCCTGAAGAATAATCTGATAAATCATATTTAATTTTTTTGGAGGTTCAAAGTTAGCAGTTTTTTGTAAGGGTCTCAATTTTGGCGATGGCGTGACGATTTGCCACAGATGTCACAAATCAGCACAGATGAAATGCAAAAAACAGCGTTAGCGCAAGAATTGCACAGGTGCCCGGCATGCGGGCCACCTGTAATCCATTTTTTCTTGATCAAATTGATTTTTTCTAAACGATCTGTGGCCATCAGTGCCATCCCCGCCTGAATGAATTCATTCGGGCAGGTGTGGCTAATTTTTCGGAAGAAAGCAGAAAACAAAAATCCCGACGTTGCTGTCGGGATTTGTCATTTTGAGATAAAACGGGAGTCTACTTCGTAGGTCCGTTTGCGTCCGCCTTTGCTGTGACCATTGCCTTGAAGCGAAGGGTTGTAGTCTTCGGCCAGGTGTTGGCAGTAACGGTTATTGTCTTATTGTTGATACCGGGCTTTCCGTTGGAGTCAAATTCTGCAGTGACATTTCCTGTCCCACCGACAGGGATTGGCTCCTGCGACCATTTTGGTACCGTACATCCGCAAGAAGGCTGTGCGCTCTGGATGATCAGAGGGGCCTGGCCTGTGTTCTTGATCTTATATGTGTAGGACACTTTTTGTCCTTCGACGATCGTGCCGAAATCGTGATCGGTCTGCTCAAATTCCATAACGGGCAGAGGTCCCTCGGGCTTTTCCTCCGCCGCTGGAGTCGCAGCTGTTGGAGTCGCAGTAGCCGCCGTTGCCGTGCCTTTATTGGTTTCGAGCTGAGCCAGTCTGCTTTCAAGTTCAGCGATACGTTTTTCAGCTGCCTTGTCCCTGCAGCCGGTCATCGTCAGCAGTGCGCATACTGCCACTACGAGGATGGAACTAATCTTTTGCATATGATGAAATTTTAATAATCGAGCGACAAAATTATTCACAAAACGGCCTGAAAATCAACCCGTCTGTGGATTAACAAAACTTTAACTCTTTTTGCTCCCACGGATTTGCTCCAGCAGGTCGTCCACATCCTCAAGAAGCCTTTCCGCTTTCCCTTTTGCCTCCGAAACTACTTTCTGACCCTGTGATTTTGCCTCCGAAGTCAGTGGCGTATCCTTGCCGGAAACGAGGTCATCAAGAAAATCCTCCAGTATCTTCTTGTATTTGTCCAGGCGGAACGAAAGTTTCTCACGTGTGTTCGAGCCTTTGTCCGGTGCGTAGAGGACCCCAAGAACAGCGCCGGCGGCAGCCCCGACCAGAAAGGCAATCAACGTATTGCTGCTTTTTTTGCTCATGACGTTTTAGCTTAGTTAGCAAAGATAAGGCATTCGGGTAATAGATAAAAAAGGCTTTGGCCGCCTGCTATGGCCTTGGCAGAGCACCCAATGATGCCGGTAATCGTATCAACGGCGATATGCAATTTGTATTGCGGCCCCGCGGCAGAACGTCTAAACCCTTGGGCACATTTCTTGGGAGAGATCTTATCACTTGCACGCAACAGCCAAAGCCATAGCCTCCAGCCATCGCTACTTATTATCCATCAACCCCCGACCACTCTTTTTTATCTTACCCGTGTCTTTTAATTCTTTGGCGATCACGTCGAGAATACCATTGATGAACTGACGGCTTTTTGGTGTGCTGTACTGCTTGGCAAGCTCGATGTATTCATTGATTGTCACCTTTACCGGAATGTTCGGAAAACTAATAAGTTCCGAAATGGCCATTTCAAGAATGACACGGTCCGTCAGCGGCAGTCGGTCGACTTCCCAATTTTTGGTATTGTTCGCAATCAGAACCTGATACTCCTTGTCCAAATTTGCTGACGCAGCAAACAGCTTTTCAATAAACTCTTTGTCCTCTTCCCAATCAAGAGAAAGCTTTTGCAGGTCTATCGATTTCGTTTCCTCATCCAGGGACTTCAGCGTTTTGTCCGCCATGCTTTTAACGATCTCATGGTCTTCAGCCCAACGCAAATCTTCCTCTTCGAAATAGGAATTGATTATGGTTGGTCCAAGGATCAATTTTCTGATGAGGTGCTTACTGAAATTTTTGTGCGCAGTGAAATCCGGCGACTCCAATGATAGGTATTGCTGGAATTCCTTGTCGGGCTTGAGGCAGTCTCTCAGCCATCCACGAACGACATCCTGCTTTTGGTCCCAACCACCACCTCCGCGAAGGGTTTCTTTTTTCAACATGGCATTGTTGCGCAAGGCGGTGACGAACGGATTGACAGTGAAATTTTTTGAATCAATCTTTTTATCCTGAGCGGCCACGTCGGAAAAAGCAGGGATAAGGTTCAGCACCGATAGATAAAAGAAATTGATCTTTTCAACTTCCAGTACCAGGTTCTTACGAAGGAAATCGAAATCTTTTTTTACAAGTTTTTTCCGAAGCGCGATGGCTTCGTCTACGGCCTGTGTTACGCGAGGATCGGTATTCTCTTTTGCAGGTTGGTCTTTGTGCAGCTTCTCAAATTGCTTAACGGCGACAGTGCGCTGTCCCTTCAGGAGACCCTTGTCCTGAACCTTCATCGAATTCAGATCCGGCGCAAAGAATTCTTCGATGTGATCGAGGGCAAGCAGGTAGTCGGCTTCCATGCACTGTTCATAGGCAAACAAGCTCTGCATGATCTTGATCCGGAGGGTACGTCTGTTAAGCATGGCAAGGAACGGGTAAAAGCAGGGCGCAATTTACATCTTTTGGAGGCCGAAACAGTCGATTTGAACTAAAATTCCACGAAGCCGTTTTATCTTTCAACCATGAAAGAACTTGCCAGCCTCAATAAATACCTGCTGCGGTATAAATGGCACCTGATCTGGGGTTTGGTATTCGTGCTCATCTCCAACGCATTGAAGATTTTTCCGGCGCAGATGGTGCGCTATTCGATCGATCTTGTTACGGACAATGTTCAAATCTATCGCGCCTTTGCAGGGACAGCAGCTCAGAAATCATTTTTTGATGTCTTCGCGCGAGGAATTCTCTTTTACGCGGTACTGATATTGCTCATGGCGCTATTGGGAGGCGTGTTTCTCTATTTTGTTCGCCAAACGCTAATCGTTATGAGTCGTCTGGTGGAGTATGATCTGAAGAATGACATCTTCGAACATTATCAAACGTTGCCCCTGAGTTTTTATCGCAGGAACAATACGGGCGATCTCATGAACAGAATCTCCGAAGATGTGAGCCGCGTTAGAATGTATCTCGGCCCATCCATCATGTACGGTCTTCAACTCTTCACTTTGTTCCTAATGCTCATCCCGTTCATGTTCCTCATAAGCGTCAAGCTTACCCTCTTTGCGCTGATACCATTGCCATTACTCTCATTCAGCATTTATTATGTTAATAATATTATTGAGAAGCGATCGGAGGAGATTCAAAAGAGTCAGTCAAGGCTGAGCACCTTCGTGCAGGAGGCGTTTTCGGGGATACGAGTACTTAAATCGTTCACGCGCGAGAAAGAGTCCATATCCAAATTCGGTTTGGAGAACGACGAGTACAAGCGCAAGTCGTTGCGGCTCACGCGCGTGCAGGCACTTTTCTTTCCTGTGTTGTTCGGCCTCATTGGTCTCAGCACAATCTTGACTGTCTATCAAGGAAGTGTCGAAGTCATCAATGGTACGCTAACGTTTGGCAACATCGCCGAATTCATTATTTATGTCAACCTGCTGACGTGGCCTGTGGCTTCGTTGGGTTGGACAAGCAGTCTCGTGCAGCGCGCAGCGGCTTCACAAAAACGCATCAATGAATTCTTGAACACAAAAACTGATATCCTGTCGGAAAAAGATCTATCGCATGAGATCGAAGGGAAGATCGAATTTAAAAATGTTTCCTTCACGTATCCTGACACCGGCATCAAGGCCCTTCGGGATATTTCATTCGAGATACTACCGGGCGAATCCCTCGCCATTATTGGTGGAACGGGTTCCGGCAAGAGCACGATATCTAACCTTGTTTCAAGACTATATGATACGACTGAAGGAGAAATATTGATCGATGGTATTCCTATCAGGAATTTCAACATCAATAATCTGCGTAGTCAGATCGGGTATGTTCCGCAGGACGTGTTTCTTTTCAGCGATACAATTTTCAACAACATAGCCTTCGGGCTCAAGTCGCCCGACGAGGCGGGGATCATCCAGGCAGCCAAGGATGCCGATGTATATCATAACATCATGGAATTCCCGCTGGGATTCAATACGCGCGTCGGCGAACGCGGCATAACACTTTCCGGAGGTCAGAAGCAACGTGTCTCCATTGCACGGGCAATTGCGAGATCGCCAAAAATCCTCATGCTCGATGACGCGCTTTCAGCCGTTGATACAAAGACTGAAAACACCATTCTCAATAGCATGAAGAACATTATGGTTGGTCGCACCACGATTATCATATCGCACCGGGTGTCTTCAGCCAAGCTTGCTTCGAAAATCATTGTTCTTAACGATGGCGTTCTCGCCGAGCACGGAACCCACGAGAGTCTGCTGGAGCAGGGTGGTATCTACCGGGAGCTCTATGAAAAGCAGATGATGACGGACGAGGTGGAGGGTTGACCTTCGGACTCCCTAAAGGGAGGACACTTTGAACCGAAGCCAGTTTCGAAATTGGTCGCGCGCAGGCCCCCTTTAGGGCAGGGGTGTGCGAGGGTGAAAAAAAGCAGCGATTGAATATCACCGCTAAAAAATTCGTCCTATTACCGTGTCGACAGCTTTACATACGTCAGCTTATAAGTGACCACCGTGTTGCCTTCATTCTCAACGCGAATGCCTTCGAGAACATCTGAGCTTTCATCGGTCGTAAACGTAAATGCTGAACTTTTGCCTTTGCCTTCCAGGTGCTTGTAAATAAGAATGCTGCCTCCGGTCGAAAGGCTGAACTCACCGATGATGTTGTAGCTCGCACCAACGGCTTCCTTGTCAAGTGATATTTCTATAAACTGTCTGCCACTGTCATTGCCGTCACGGATGATTGCGACTTTTGCATAGTTTTCTTTCAGATCAGTGACCTTTTCTTTTTCAGCTCCGCCCATGAAGCCTTTGCCTTTTTTGGTCACGGACCCGGATACCGAATAAATTCCTTCGACGTGGTTAGGCTTTTCTTTCTCCATGTACTTGCGTACGAGTGCCTGAAAATCAAATTGCTGATAGGCCGACTGCTTCGACACTTGTTGCATTCGGACAAGCTTCTGCATGCACCCGCTTGCCAGTAGGCCGATAACAATACACATCAAGATGCTGGTGCGCATGGTGGGTTCAGAATTTTAGGTTTCAGAATACGTACCGGAGCCCGACGCCCCCCTGGAATCGGTTGTAACCGGGATCGATAAGAGCGTCAGTAAAAAGCTCAACTTCTATGAAGGCGGAAATAGGCAATGAAAAGTAGGAATATTCAAAACCAACAACGGCGACAGGGCCATAGGTGAACCGCGTTTCTGTGAACTTTCCAAACTTACCGTCGTCCTGATTCGTCGAGCGGTCGTTGAAGTTGTAATCGTAGGTGATTTTTGTATTCCGCCACTGCCAGCCGAGACCTGCGTACAATTGAAGGCCCTTCGAAATTTTTTCAGCATCCCACTGATAGAGGAATTTTGCTTCGATGAACCAATCAACGGTGACCTTATGTGCCAGGTAGGTGACCGTCTGATCTTTTGAAAGAGTGTCTGGCAAATATTCCTTGAAAGCGTCGCGATAGTATTTGTTGTACAAACCGCTTGCAGCTTTCCCCGCATCCGCTGCAAATGAGAAATTTTTGTTCGCGTAAAATTTGTATGTCATCGCGAATGGATCACCCAGCTTGAATCCTATACCCTGGTAAGGGTAGCGACTTTCTTCAAAAATGGGGCACATGATCCGGGCTTTATTGCCATTGACGCGCGGAACCCGGTATTGAGAGCTTCTGACGCTCTTTTTCACCTGGGCGTGTGCAACCTGGGCTCGCGAAAGCCCGACAACTATTACAGCCAACAGAATAAGTGTGCTTTTTGCGCAACGCATTAAAGCAAATATAGGCGATTTCGGACAAAAGGACGGGTTTCAGGCCCCAGACGCCCCCGGGTGTCAGACAACCTCTTTGTACTGCATTTTGTGAAGCTGGGCGTAGAAACCCGCTTGTTCCAAAAGCGATTCGTGCCGGCCAATTTCCTTGATCTCGCCTTTGTCAAGAACGATGATCTTGTCAGCCTTTTGGATCGTGGAAAGCCTGTGTGCGATCACAATCGAGGTCCGGTGACTCATCATTTTGACAATGGCGTCCTGGATCATTTGTTCCGTTTCTGAATCGACGGACGACGTAGCCTCGTCGAGGATCAGGATCCGTGGATCATATACCATGGCGCGGATGAAGGAGAGCAATTGACGCTGTCCCACCGACAGAGTTGCTCCGCGCTCCATCACATTGTAGTCGAGTTTGCCTGGAAGCCGGTCAATAAATTTGCGCGCACCAACCAGGTCAGCGGCGTGAAGGATCATTTCGTCGGTTACATCCGGATTGCCCAGCGAAATATTGTTGCGGATAGTATCCGAAAAAAGAAAGACGTCCTGGAGAACGAGGCCGATGTTCTTCCTCAGAACATTCAGATCATATTCTTTAATATCAACGCCATCGACCTTTATTGATCCGCGATTGATGTCGTAAAAGCGGCTCAGAAGGTTGATGATCGATGATTTCCCTGCGCCCGTTGCGCCAACCATAGCGATCTTTTCTCCGGGCTTGATGTCGATGTTGATGTTTTTCAGCACGTAGTCTGCTTCATTGTAGGCAAACCACACGTGTTCGAATTTCACTTCGCCATTGACGTGGTCCGGTTGATGCGTGCCATTCTCCATCACGTCTTCCTTGCTATCGAGAAGATTGATGATCCGGGACGAGCTTACGATGCCCATTTGCAGTGTGTTGTAACGATCAGCGATCATCCTGATCGGCCGGAAGAACATCTGGATGTACATGATAAACGCCGTAAGCGTCCCAATGGTGATTCCAGTGAGCTCGACATTAAGGACGCTCGTTGCGCCGTACCACATGACAAGTCCAATGCCCATGGCAGCAATGATCTCTGCAACTGGAAAATAGATCGAGTAATAAAGAACGGACCTCAGGTTGGAATCCAGGTGTTCTTTGTTAATGTCTTTGAATTTTTCAAACTCCCGCTTTTCGCTGCCGAAGATCTGAACAATGTTCATTCCTGTAATGTGTTCCTGAACAAAGGAATTCAGGTTAGATACTGCGTTGCGAACATCGTTGAATGCGACCTTGATCTTTTCCTTGAAAATGTACGTGGCCAGGAACATCAATGGAATACAGGAAAGGCTCACCAAGGACAACCTCCAATCTGTAAAGAACATGAACGCGAGAATAAAAATTATCTGGAGCAGGTCGCTGAGCATCGCAGCCAGTCCTTCACTGAAAACGTCAGACAACGTTTCGACATCTGAAATGGTGCGTGTCACCAATCGTCCAATTGGGGTCTTGTCGAAGAATCGCAGGCGCAGGCCAACGATGTGCTCATATAATTTTATTCTGATGTCACGAATAACGTACTGTCCAATCCTTCCTGATATGTAGGTGTGCGTGTACTGGAGCGCGGAGTTGATTAACAACAGAACGAATAGCAGCGCGGTGAAATAGACCATCATCTGGAAATTACCCTTTGCTACGTAATCGTCGAGCATTACCTGCGTGAGGTAGGTTCTGAAAGGCGCGAGAAATCCCAATACGAAAGTGAGCGCGATGATAAGATAGAAGCGCCCCTTGTAGGGCATCACGAACTGAATGATGCGCTTCAGTACGCTGAAGTCAATGATGTTGCCACTGCTTACCTTCTCTTTTTCCATTCTCTTTTCCCAAACCCTATTTAATAAAAATTGCTTTCGGGTATTTTACGCTTGTCAAAAACAGGCCCTCCGGCGGCACATTCATTCCGGCCTTTTTTCTGTCCTTGCTCTTCAAAACCGCCCTGATGTCATCTAACGTGGTTTTGCCCGTTCCGGCGTCAAGCAAAGTCCCCACCACAGCGCGCACCATTCCGCGCAGAAACCGGTTGGCAGTGATCGTAAAAACCAACAAATCACCTTTTTGATTCCATTCCGCCTGTTTAATGTCACAAATAAAATGGTTAACGTCCGTCTTCACTTTACTGAAGCACTCGAAGTCGTGCTTCCCCAGCAAGATGTCTGCGCCCCGTTGAAGCACGCCGAGGTCGAGGGGTTTGAAAAAATAAAATGAAAGCCCCTCGCGGAGCGGGTCCTTAGTCCTGGTAATGTGGTACTGATAGGTGCGTTCATATGCGTCGTAGCGCGCACTTGCATCCGGTTTTATTTTTCGAATGGAACGAACGGCAATGTCCTTGGGAAGAAAGGAGTTCAAGCGAATGATGAGGGTATCGAATTCAAATGTTGATTCAACGTCTGCGTGGAAAAACTGTTGCCCACAATGAACCCCGGTGTCGGTACGACCACTACCCACAATCGATATTTTTTCGCGAAGCAATTTTGTCATCGCTTCTTCGATCACCTGTTGGATGCCGACCGCATTGTGCTGCGATTGCCATCCGTGGTAGTTACTGCCGCGGTAAGTGATCTCGAAGAGGTATCTCATTGGGCACTGCGAGTTGCTTGGGGAAGTAGTCGATGCCGATCGCCTGTTGCCGGTTTCCTGTTGGTCCGCACAAGCGGCACGGTTCCCGCATCACATTGGGCGCACCACTGGTAACAGGTGACAGGCAGCAGGCGACAGAGGGCACCCATCATCCCTTGCTCAAATTTTCATACACAATCGCGGCACCCTGTCCTACACCAATGCACATCGTCGCCAATCCATATTTCACCTTTCGCTTTTGCATCTCGTGAAGGAGTGTTGCGGTGATGCGAACGCCGCTACAACCCAGCGGATGTCCGATCGCGATGGCTCCGCCATTGACGTTGACGATTGAGGGATCAAGTTCGAGGTCTTGAATACACGCGAGCGACTGCGATGCAAACGCTTCATTGAGCTCGATCAGTCCCAGGTCCGAAACTTTCAGTCCTGCACGCTGCAGAGCTTTTCTCGTGGCAGGCACCGGACCGACTCCCATGTAGGCAGGATCCACACCAGCGACGGACATCGACGCAACGCGCGCCATCGGCTTCAACTTAAATTCCTTGACAGCCTCTTCGCTCACGACGAACGAAGCTGCCGCGCCGTCATTGATGCCGGAGGAATTCCCTGCCGTGACGGTGCCTCCTTCTCTGAAGGCAGGCTTGAGCGCGCCCAGCTTTTCCATCGACGTCTCTCGCGGATATTCGTCGATCGCGAAGTTCACGGATTCTTTTCCGCGCTGGACTTTTACTCCGATCCGTTCGCTCGTGAACTTTCCCTCTTTTTCGGCTTTGAAATATTTTGTTTGCGACTGAAGACCAAACTCGTCCTGCAGCTGCCTGGAGATCTTCCATTTTTCCGCCACGTTTTCGGCGGTCTCACCCATGGTGAATGGATAATAAAGTTTTGACAAGGCGGGATTGACAAATCTCCATCCCAGCGTTGTATCGAAAACTTCTGCTTTCCTGGAAAATGGTTCTTCTGATTTACCATATACAAATGGCGCGCGACTCATGCTCTCTACGCCGCCAGCGATATATACGTCTCCATTGCCTGTGGCAATTCCTTGCGATGCATTCATGATTGCCTGAAGTCCGGATGCGCATAAGCGATTTACAGTAACGCCGCCGGCAGAGGTGGGAATGCCAGCCAACAGCAGTGCCATCCGCGCGACGTTTCTGTTGTCCTCACCCGATTGGTTAGCGGCACCGAATATGACATCCTCAACTTTATTAATGTCGATCGAAGGATTTCTCTTAACGAGTTCACGGATAACAGTTGCTGCGAGGTCGTCGGGCCGCACAGAAGCAAGTGTGCCGCCATACTTTCCAATGGGTGTCCGCAGGGCGTCGACGATGTAAGCAGTTTTCATAGCTGATGGTGGGCAAAATTGCCTAATTTTGCTCTCAATAAACAGGTCAATAACAAGTCAAGTTAGTTCAAGAGCACTATGTGGCAAAGAAAGCAAACAATATTCCTGGGCATTACAGTTCTTTGCCTGATTCTGATGAATTTTTTTCCGATCTGGATCGCTTCCGACGCTGAAACTGAAAAGATATTGACATCTTTTTCATACACCGAACTAAGCAAGAGCAGCGGCGAAGTTATGTCCGCGATCTTTTATCCGTACATGATCTCAGCCATCCTTGCCATTGCCGCAGCTACGATCGCTGCCATTGAGATCAACAAATTCACAAACAGGATGCTCCAGCTAAAACTCGCCGCACTTAATTCGTTATTTATGGCGGGAAGCATCGGCTCGGCCGTATATTTTGCGACAACACTAATAAAATCGAATCAACTTGCCGGAACCTATGGGGCTGGCCTCTACCTTCCCGCGGCTGCGATGATCAGCAACATGATTGCCAATCGGTTTATCCGCAAAGATGAAAAACTCGTACGCGACTCGGATCGCATACGCTAACTAACACGCTAACAAAACACACAATGGCACAAACCAAGATTGGTGAGAACACCGTCAATACCGCCGGAAATCTCCCCACCGTCGGAAATATGGCTCCGGATTTTCAACTCGCAGGGAACGATCTGCGGGAGATGAGCTTGAAAAGTTTTGCAGGAAAAAATCTCATCCTCAATATTTTCCCAAGCATTGACACGAGCACCTGTGCCACCTCTGTGAGAGAGTTTAACAAGCGCGCTGCGTCCACACCCAACACGGTAGTGCTTTGCATTGCGAAGGACCTTCCGTTTGCCATGCGGCGCTTTTGCGGCGCAGAGGGAATTGATAAGGACAAAGTGGTCACGCTTTCCGATTTCAGGAACAAAGGATTCTCGAAAGCCTATGGAATGGAAATGGTCGACGGCGTCATGGCTGGACTATTTGCAAGGGCTATTGTGGTGGTTGCGCCCGATGGAAAGGTCGCTCATACAGAGCTCGTTCCGGTGATCGGGCAGGAGCCGAACTATGATGCGGCGCTGAAGGCGGTGAAATAGAAGGACATTGTATATGTGTTGGTGAAGAACACCAACACGGGCTAGGAAGCGACTTGTATCCTCCTGGTAGTTTCGTGCCGATACAATGGGCCGACAGGCAGATCAACTTTTCCAATCATCACATCCGTGGAGGTGAACGAATCGACCTTGTTCAGCGCGATGATGAACGACCTGTGGATGCGAACGAACTCTTTCTCGGGGAGCATTGCTTCCACAGACGAAATGCTCTGCTTGGTGATAACCTGGCTTTTCGTCGTGACGATCTTGACGTAGTCCTTCAGGCTTTCGATGTAAAGAATGTCATTCAACGTCACCTTGATCATTTTGCGGTCGGCCCTGAAATAAAGGAATCGTTCAGTAGAGAATTCCGCTTTTTCGGGAAGAAGTGTTGATGTCGCTGTGTGCGTCAGCTTATCAACGGATTTTAAAAACCTTTCGAAGGTAATAGGCTTCAAAAGATAGTCGAGTGCGCCCAGTTCGAATCCATCGACGGCAAAATCACGATGCGCGGTTGTAAAAATCACATGCGGCGGGTTGGACAGCGACTTGATCAGATCTGTTCCGAGTAACTTCGGCATTTGAATGTCGAGGAACAGAAGATCAACGTTTTCCTTTTGAAGAAACTCGAACGCCGCAAGCGCATGCGAACATTCGCCGGCGATCTCGAAATGCGGTGTCGACAGAATGTATTGCCTCAACACCTCGATTGCGAGGGGTTCATCATCAACAACAAGGCACCGGACTTTTTTCGGGGTCATGATCTTTCCAACTCTACATTCAGATTGACAATATAACTTTCGTCCTGCTCAAGTGTTCGGAGAACATACTTACCGGGATACAGGACGTCGAGGCGCCGCCGCACGTTTTGCAGGCCGATTCCCGAGGGAAATGTTCGCGTAGCCGGAATGGTGCTGCCATTCGGTGCTTTGCCGTTGATCATTTTGAATTTCAGGTTGTTGTTTATCACTTCTATGTCCATGCTCATCCACGGTTGATCAAGCGATGAATGGGCCCCGTGTTTGAAAGCGTTTTCTGCGAATGGCAAAAGCAGCAGGGGAGCGATCATCTTGTCTGCGGGATCGCCGTTCATGTTGACAGTAAGGTCCAATCTTTCACCGAACCGGAGCTGTTCGAGTGCGATATAACTTTTCAAAATGTCGATTTCCTGTGTCAGCGCGATTTTGTTCTTTGAGCTTTCAGTGAGCATGAAACGCAACAGATTTGCCAGCCTCAAAACGACTTCAGGGGCATCTTTACTTTTTTGGATAATGAGTGAATAGAGATTATTCAGTGTGTTAAAAAGAAAGTGCGGATGAAGCTGATTCTTCAGTAATTCAAGCTCTGCCTTGAGTTTTTCTTTTTCAAACTGCTCGGCCTCCATTTTTTTATTGTACCAATGTTTGATCAGCTTGATTGCTGCGGCAAATCCTGCAACCGTGTTCGAGCCTCGCAGTCCCGCCATCATCCCATATATGAATGAATTTACAAACGTGTGCACTCCCATTTGGTGCCGGAAGAAGACAATCAGTGTCCTGGAAAAAAGGTGAGACAGCGCGGCGGTAACAATTATCAATACGATGAAGCCTATGATGGCTGTAAAATATTTTCCCTTGAAGACGTATTGCGGAAAGAGGAAATAGATAATGGAGTAGCTAAGGAACATGTGAATGGGTGTGTAGACCGCCGCATCTACCAACGACACGTAAAACGGAAGCTCGCCAATGCCGCGCCCAAATCCGCCGTAGATGAGGGCCTGAAAAATCAGCCAGCACATCCAAAAGGCAGCATGCCGCGCAATGCGGTAGTCTGACCGGCTGGACCATACGAAGTCTGATAAGAATGTCTCCACGGTGTAGTGTACTCCTATCCGAAGACAAAAGTTACCGTGACGATGCTTTCGTGGACTAAAAGGCCTTTTCGGTGGACTAAAATATTTTGACTTCGTGGCATTACTCCCTGGCGACGCACTATTCACCCTGGTCTTTTTGTCGTTCCGCGAGGGGACCCTTTGCGTTCATTTGTTAAAACTCACAGCAGATGAAAACAAAAATAAAGTGGCTGGGATCCCTGATGGGAATGATGATCATCGCAATGAGCGCTGCGGCGCAAACCTCAAGCAACAATTACTGGGTGGTGGAAGGCAATGTGAACACACGTGACTATACGCTTATCCGCTTCTATGATTCAGCAAACAACCTGATTCATGAAGAAACAATGCAAGGAAAGTTTCTTGATATCAACAAGAGAAAGAATGTGAAATTCCTGAACAAAAAACTCAGGGACTTCGACGCGAGGAATCTCAGCGTCAAAAAAGCAAACCGCAGAAACCGGAATAAAGCATAAACAGGAAGGGAGCTGGTGAAGGGCTTCTCATCCCTTTGGGTACCAGCTTCCGACTTGTTTTTTTGGCTAAGGCTATTGCTATGGCCATGGCTATGGCGCTACGGATTCAACACCAATCGCTCTCTCGCTGCCTTTTCGACAAGTGCCCTCGTAAAATACACCCTGAAGTGACGGTCATTGGCCCATCCCTCAAAAAGATTTTTGTAGTAAGGACTCTCCGGATCGCCACTTTGCCCAGGCGTGTTTGTAAACATTGTTTTATCCCAATCAGCCACGTCAGCGACAATTCTGAATGAAGCGCCGTGACTCTGGTTGTCATTATTGCTGGTCACGCCTGGTGTAGAACCATATCCTCCGCGCGGCAGTGGACCTGCATCCAGTTTCTTTCTCGTTTCCGCCTTGACACTGTTGCTAAGCGGATGTTTTATTAATGAGTAATGATAGGCGTCCTGACCGTATTGCCACTTCGACATATCTAGGCCCAGCTTCGTAGTTAATGTGTGTACCGCGTCGTCGAGGCACGTTATTAAAAATTGGTCGCGCTCTTGTATTGCATTCTTTCCGAAGACGGGACCAGCTGCAGTAGTCCATGCGATGACCTTGCTCAGGGGAATAGTTCGAATGAGTTTTCTTCCATTTTCTGGAATGGCTTTCGCGGCAAGCCCGGATGATATTTTCTTTTCCCAGGCAACATAGATGGCGGCTTCGACCGAACTTTTATCAAGCGTGAAATCCCATGCAAGCAATTTTTTTCTCGCCGCCTCTGCAGCAACATCCTTCGACGTAATATTTTTTAACAAGGGGACCAGGGTCCTTGCCGGCAACGACACATAATCGAACTGGATCTTCTTCATCGATTCCACCGAATGTTTTTCTTTCGATGAGATCGCTTCGCTGATCCTTTCTGACCGGTACTTATCAGCCCAGACCCATCCCACGGCGTCGCGGTGTGGATATTTGTCAGGAATGAGATTCTCATTTGCAGTTACCCAAAATCCTTTCTCCGGGTTGTACACGTTGGGCAGCTCTTTGATGGGCAGGTATCCATCCCACTCATAGCTGCCATCGCCGGGGACGGGTACGAGCCCACTCCAATTTTTTCGGATCGGCGCGATGCCAACGGCCTGCCAGCCAATGTTCCCGTTTTTATCGGCCCAGATCATGTTTTCACCGGGAATGTGACTGTACGAACATCCTTCCCTGAATTCTTGCCAGGTCTTTGCCTGATCGATCCGGAGACTAGCCATGTAGGGTGCGCCGCCTGGTTCCATCCACGCACAACGTACTGCAAACGCCGCATTATTTTTGGCGTCGATGAATGTCACTGGTCCGTGCCGCGTGAATTTGTGATCGACATACACATCCGCTTGTCCTTTTACCGCAATCGTATCTTTGATGACTTTAAATTCTTCCCATGTTCCGTTGTACTTGTATTGATTTTGATTTTCAGGGTTCAACTCATAGCTGTACAAATCTTCGCCATCAATACTGAATACGGTCAATCCCCACGCGCCGTCATCGTTGTGACCGATGGATACACCGGGGATTGTAGGTTCTCCGCCGCCGACCACATTCCATTCCGGCGCATTGAGGTGAACCATGTAGCGCAATGATGGCGCCGTGATCGCGCGGTGAGGATCATTTGCCAGCAATGGTGCGCCGCTTTCAGAGAGCCGTCCACTGACGATCCAGTTGTTGCTTCCGATGTTTTGCTTTTCACTGGCGAGGATGTTCTGCAGATCTGCCTCGTCGGCCGCCACAGATGATTCATATTGTTTCTTGTTGTCGTTGGCTTGTGCGCGTAGATCCTCAGGGGAAAAACGGAGGACCTTCCTGTAGGCTTCATACAATTCGATAACGCTGTCCAATAATATTTCTTTTTTGATTTTCGGGTCGATGTCGAGCAAGGGGTCACCGGGTTCGAATACTGAAACCTGTTTGACAGTTGGAACGCCCAACTTTGTTACCGCCCTGGCAATCCTCACTTCGTCGGGTAAATTGCCCAACAGTCCCTGATGTCGCGAGATCACAACATCGGGTGTCCACTTCAATGGTTTGATGTCGAGGAGACGAAATTCCATCGGCAGCAACGCAGGGTTCTTTTCTGTCTCGGCGATATAGGCATTTATACCTTGCGTGAATGCCTGGATGATCTGCTCGCCATGCGGATGGTAGTGATTGAATTCTTTTTTCAAGTCACCTCGATATTTGAACAGCCGCGCGCCGATGTCGCGCTTCAGTTCACGCGGGCCGAGTATTTCAGCTACCGTTCCTGTTGCCTGGCGCCTCCAGATCTCGAACTGGAACAAACGGTCCTTGGCTGCCGCGTAACCCTGCGCGAAAAAAAGATCGTGTTCATTCCTGGCGTAAATGTGGTTGACGCCATTGGAGTCGCGGAGGATCTCGACGGATTCTTGCAGGCCGGGCGTTTTGGTGCCGGGATTATTTTGTTTGCAGGAAGAAAGAAGCCAGCAGGCACTGATGAGGAGCAATAAGTACTTCATAGGTATTCAGGTTGTCTGAAAATATACTCTCGAAAACCCAGAGGCCTAATTAATATTTGATAAGTGGAGGAATGTAAAAATGCAGTTCCCAAGGATGGCACGGATCGAATACACACGGATTTTCACGGATTCGTGCATTGATCCGTGCCATCCGTGATCTTGGATCTGTGTTAATCCCTGCCTTCGCGCGCCGACGCTGAAGCTTTGGCGCAAGCGTCCGAAGCGGCTACACGCAGGCAGGCGTGGGAAATCTTTTTGGATCAGGATGCCGCGATCTTTCCCACAGCCTCAATGAGCCTATCAAGATCCTTTGTTGTTGTGTAGACATGTGGTGTTACGCGCACTGCGCTTATATTTTCCCACACGATCGGTGTTGTGTGGATCTGGTAGTCACTGAAAAGTTTCGACACAATATCGCCGGGTGCAATTCCATCAATGCTGAATGTTCCCAAGGCGCATGAGTATTCCGGTTTGAGGGAAATGTGAATTTTTACGCGAGGGTTTTTCAAAACTGCTTCACACCAATAGGTCTTAAGATAATGTAAGCGCTCCTGTTTGCGTCTTGCGCCAATGGCATTGTGAAAATCAATTGCCTGTCCTATGGCCTGCTCGGGCGCGAACGAACGCGTGCCGATGGCTTCGAACTTGCGGATGTCGGGACTTTGTGGTTTGTCGTTGGGGAACAACGGCCAGGTCTTAGAGATGAGATCCTTCTTCACGAACATCATTCCCGTTCCAAAAGGCGCACACAACCACTTGTGAAGGCTGGTGCCGAAGTAATCGCAATTGAAATCTGAGATTTTATAATCAATGTGCGCAAATGAGTGCGCTGCATCGACGATGCTGATGATCCCACGTTTTCTCGCCTCAGCGCAGAGTTTTGCGGCGGGAATGATCTGCCCCGTCCACGTCATGAGGTGGGTGATGTGCCAGATCTTTGTCTTCGGTGTCGTGGCGTCGATGTAGGCCTTTATAACTACGTCATCATTATCAATTGGAAGGTTGAGATTGATCCAGTTGATCTTGACACCTTCCCGCATTTCCCGTTGTTTCCACGCATGGATCATGTTGGGATAATCCTGCTTCGTCATCACGATCTCGTCGCCGCGCTTCATGTCGATGCCCCACGTGAATGTGCCGAGAGCCTCTGTCGTATTGCGGTTGATCGCGATCTCCTCGCCAGACACGCCGGCGAGATCTGCGAGCTTTCTTCGAAGAGGTTCACGACCCTTGTCGAGTATCTGCCACATATAATAGGTGGGCGCTTCGTTGCTGAGGTGATAGTACCGGTCTACGGCATCCTGAACAACCTTTGGTTGGGGGCTCACGCCGCCGTTGTTGAGATTAAGAATATTTGGCGTGACTGTATAGGCCTGTGCCATTCGAGCCCAAAGGTCTTCATCGTTGAAAGCCTCTTCGGGTGAGAGTTCGTTCAATGCGTCCAGCGCATCGGCGACGTCTTCTCCTTTTGCCTGTGCTGCGAACGAGGTGATGGACGCTGCAGACGCAAGTCCCAGCGTTTTCCGTATAAAAGATCTGCGTGAGCTCATAAGAAATGAATTTCAATGAAGGTAGCGACTTGGGCCGATAGTTTCCATTGAAATTGGATGGATGGGATGCTAGATCGCCGCCGGTATCATCTAAACCGCATTGCTTCGCTGCGCTCGCAAACCCAGGACGCGGAGAGCGCGGAGGTGAATAGATAACCTTGTCCTCGTATTTGTATTTTCTCTGCGTCCTCCGCGGTTCAAATCGGGCCTTTAGGCTTCCTAATCCACATTCTGCAATTTGCGCAACGCGGGCGCCTTCAAGGCTGTCACGGCTACGACGACCAGCGTCATGATTCCTCCAAAAATTACGGACGGCACCACACCCATCAGTCGGGCTACTGCCCCCGATTCGAAGGCGCCGATCTCGTTCGATGAGCCCACGAAAATATTATTCACTGCGGACACACGACCTTTCATGTTCTCGGGTGTCAGCGTTTGCAGCAGCGTTCCCCTCACGATCACGCTGACGCAGTCAAATCCTCCGCTCACCGCGAGCAGTGTGATTGACAGCCAGAAGTTCCGGGATACCGCAAACGCGATCATGCACAATCCGAATCCCGCAATCGCGTAAAGCAGGATCGTACCCATATTTTTTTGTATGGGTCTGTAGGTGAGATACACTGCCATTAACAGCGCGCCGATGCTTGGCGCAGATCTTAAGAACCCCAGGCCAATCTTACCCACATTTAATAGTTGGTCCGCGAAGATCGGGAGTAGCGCGACAGCTCCTCCGAAAAGCACGGCGAATAAATCGAGCGATATGGCGCTGAGTACGATTTTGTTTTGAAAAACAAATTTCAGTCCCGCCTTGATCTTTTCAGCAATACCTGGTTCTTCCGTGATGGGGGGCAGCGGCCTGCTGGCCACCGTAGCGGTAAGCACAAGTCCGATGAGCATGAGCGACGCATCAACGCTGTAGGCAGCATTGATACCAAAGAACCCATAGATCAATCCGCCAAGCGGTGGACCGCCGATCGACGCAGTTTCCCAAAGTGTGCTGTTCCAGGATATTGCGTTCTGGTACAACTCGCGCGGAACAAGCTGTGGCATGAAAGAAAAGATTGCGGGGGTTATAAAACCTCTTGCGATACCAGAAATAAAAATCACTCCGTAGATCGGATAAACGCCGTTGTCAAGAATAAATGATCCAACATCAATTGTGAACAACAGCAACGCAACAGAGCAAAAGAACAAAGTGGCGAGCGTGACGACAATAATCTGCTTGCGTTGAATGATATCAGCCAAATGGCCGGCGTAGAGAGACACTGCGATCGAAGGAAGGGCTTCAGCCAAGCCAATCAGTCCAAGCGATAAAGGGTCCTTTGTGATTTCGTAGACCTGCCAACCAACGACAACCGCCTGCATCTGGATTGCAAGTGTTACGCAGAACCGCGCACTAATAAATACTCGAAAGTCCCTGATCTTGAGGGCGGCGTATGGACTGCTCATATTGAGAACACTAAACTAAAATTTTCTCAATTGCGGCGATCGCCTTTTTTCTTCTTTCTTCCCTCGGACCTGATATGATCACGGTCGGGACTTGTGAACCCGCGGCTTCGTCTTGATACACTTTCCAAAAATGTTCTCTTCGTTTGGGGTGCTCGCGCAACGGATCTTCTTCCCACGGCACGTCGATGTCGGTGAGCAAGTAAAGATCATAATGTCGTTCACGCATGCGCTTGAGTATCTCGGGGTCGCAGTTTCCATATTTATCCTCGCTCCACACTTTGATCACTACAAGATTTGTATCGCAAACAAGAACTTTGTTCGCGCCCTGGTACCATTCATCTTCCAATCGCAGCTGGCCATGAGCGATCTTGACGAGGTCAGCTTGCTCATAAGGCCGGTTGAGTTTGTCCAGGTACGGGCGCGCGTACTCCGGCACCCATTCCGTTTTGAAGTGCGCAGCGAGGAAGCGGGAGAGATCCGTTTTGCCCGTGCACTCCGGCCCAATGACGGCGACTTTTTTCACGGGAAAAGTAGTGGTTGGAGTTGCCTGCATGGGTTTTGGACTCGCCGCAAGATACCAGAAATGCCGTTAAATGCGTTTAATTGAGGCATTTGTGCCGGGAGTCAATTTTAATAAGCGGTTGGCTCTCCGTACCTTTCAGGTTGAATTGATCAAAAAGACAACGTGAAACGCAGAGAAGCACTACAACAGCTAGGATGGGGGCTATCGGGAAGCATTTTGATGCCGTCATTGCTGCAGGCATGTGCACCGGCGGATCCTGGACCTGAACTGAATTATAGTGGCACTGTAGCAATTGTCGGTGCCGGAGCGGCGGGGATGTACGTCGCGGATATCCTGCATTCGAAGGGTGTTAAAGTACAAATCTTCGAAGCGCGGGATCAGATTGGCGGCCGGATAAAATCTTTGCGCAACCAATCCGAGACACAATATCCAAACGCCCCGATGATGAGCTCAGACTTTCCGCTTGAGCTCGGCGCACAAACTATCATTGGATCTGATTCCATCTTTGGAAAAATATTTCAGGCGTACAACCTCTCGACCATGGAGTATCCAACGTCGGCGAATGCTTACGTGATGAGCAACCTGGTCAAAACCGAGTCGGAATGGAATGGTGATGCTGATTTTGTTGCGGCGAAAAATTTTGTCGCCAACCTTAAAAACCAGGCAGGCAGCTCACAAACTGTTCAGCAGGCTGTTGCCGGTGCGGGTATTAATTCGCGTGCCTACGGATTGCTCAATGGCACTATCGGAAACGTATATGGCAGCGACAACGAAGCACTTGGAATCGGTGCAATCGGCGAAGGATTGAAACTTCTTCCGACCGATGGTAAAGTGATCGGCCTCAAAGCAAACCCCCTTCAGGATACATTGATCTCGCGTTTCAGCGCTGTTCAAGAATTTGTAAAACTCAGCACACCGATCAAGTCTATTGATTACAACGCGACACCAATCGTACTGACAGCGAAAGATGGTACCAAGTTCGAAGCGAATAAAGTTATAGTTACTGTTCCGGTGAGCGTGTTGAAGACGAACGGCATCAGCTTTAGCCCTGGACTTCCTGGCACGATGGTAAGCTCACTCTCCAAAATTGGAATGGGTGCATCCATGCGCATGCTGGTGGAATTCAAAAAGAATTTTTGGGGAGAGACGATCGGATTCATTCAAGGTTCGACAGCGGTCCCTGAATATTTCAGTGCCGGAGTTGGGCGAGGACAATTCAACAGAACGATGTCCATTACCGTGAATGGCTCAAAGGCGGCGCAATATGCCAACATGGAAGATGGGGCGGTGCTTGACGCCGTGCTTGCCGACATCGACGTACTGTATGCGGGACAAGGCACGCAGTTCATCCGGTACGATATCAATGATCCTACCAAGCGATTATTTATTCGTGAAAACTGGTCAAAGGCTGATTACATTCTGGGTGGCTATTCCTATGGTTTGGCAGGCGCCAAAGTCTCCGATCGTGCTGCCATCAGCAAACCAGTGAATGATAAACTCTACTTCGCCGGCGAAGCAACGGACGTCACGGGTCAGGCCGGGATGGTAAATGGTGCCATGGCATCTGCTGAACGGGTAGCGCAGGAGGTTGCGGAGGCTATCAAGGCGGGCAAGTAGATTAAACGTTGTCGGCCGAAGCGCGTTCGAAATCCAGTGCTGAGTTGACAGTTGACAAAAAGGCAATTGACAACACGCACACACGGTTTGAAGTGTCGCAGCTACGAATTCAGATTTCCAGACAGCGAGTCAACTGCGAATGTTGTCAACTGTTGAACTGTCAACTGTCAACTCACACTTCAATCCCTCTTCGCAGCAACTGTTCCCTCAAATCCTGCGGGCTCTGAAAATGGATCGCATCAATTCCGATTTCATTCGCAGCGAGAAAATTGTGCTTGTTATCATCGATGAAGATGGCCTTTGACGGGTCGACGTTGTAGCGCTTCAAAAGAATGTGATAGAAGTCATGAAATGGCTTTCGTGTCTTTTCATCGCCACTCACTACGATTCCTTCGAACCAGCCGAGGAAATCAAAAGTTTTACGCGCCCACGGGAAAGTTTCGGCTGACCAGTTCGTCAACGCATACAACCGATATTTTTTAGAATCTTTAATTGCTTTGAGGATGTCGACGGTTTCGTGAATAGGTCCTCTAATCGTTTCCTGCCAGCGCCCGTACCACGCTTTGATGGCCTCCTCATGTTCGGGAAATTTTTCCAGCAGCTCGTCAGTGGCTTCTTCAAAAGACCTGCCGGCATCCTGCTTCTCGTTCCATTCCGGCGTGCAAATATTTTCAAGGAACCAGGTGATCTCTTCTTCCGTGTTAAAAATTTTAGAATAGAGATAGCGTGGGTTCCAGTCGATAAGAACCCCACCCAGATCGAAAATAATCGTATCTATTTTGTTTTTATTCATGCTACTATGGTTGTGTCCTTTTGGACCTACTTCATTCTAGAATTATGAATGTTGAATAGTGAATGATGAACAGTGAATGTTGAAGTCGGGCACCCAAAGCGTCGTTGGCCTCAACTTCTTAATTCAACATTCATCATTCGCTATTCAAAATTCTGTATTATAAATTTCTCACTGGGGTTGTTTTATTGCATACTGCACGCACTTTCCTCCATGCGCCTCAAACTCCTTCTCAAATTTCATTCCCACCTTCCGCAGCACCTGTATCGATGCCACGTTTTCCTTCATGGCACGGCCAATTATTTTTTTTAACCCAAGTTCTCTGAATCCATATTCAATGCATGCTCCTGCCGCTTCGGTTGCAATTCCTTTATTCCAGTATTTTTTCAGAAACCGGAAGCCAAGGTCTGTTTCTTTTATATCGTGGTTGAAATTCAATCCACACCAACCCACATACTTCCCGTCAAATAACACCGTCCATCGTCCACAACCAGTTCTTTTGTAAGCGTCGTATCCGACAATGAATTTCTCCGCAGCTTCGATCGATTCAAATGGATCATCGCCGGTGTATCTAATTACATCGGGATCATTGTTCATTTCGAACATATACGCAGCGTCAGCAACCGCGAAGTTACGGAGCGTGAGTCGTGGCGTACGGATGACAATGGAATCCTCAGCCATTTTTTCCAAACGCCCATTTTAGAAATTCAGGCATTGCCTCCGCCCACGTCTGCTGGTTGTGTTTGCCTCCTTTGATCTCGAGGTATTGAATATCGTGGAATGGGCGGTAGCCTTTTCTGGTAAGCTCTGAGATCAGATCCATGGTATCATCTATGGAATCAATGACGCCGTTTTTGTTGCGATCGCCAGACTCGTCCTGGGTTCCGGTTTCAAACCAAAATTTCATGCCGGGCTTGAATTTTCCCCGCCGAACCTGCAAGTGCATCAAACGATCCCGGTAATCAGAATAGAAGAAACTGCCGGCATCACGTTTCCGCCACCAGAAAGATCCGCTGAACACGCCCGCCTTTCCGAAGACATCGAAGTTGTTCCAAACAATGTCGATCGCGGAAAGTCCACCCAGGGAATACCCCGCCATCGCTCGTTCCGTATTGGAGTGACTGATTGGATATTTGTAAGTGATGTAGGGCACCAGCTCGGTGACAATAAAATTTGAATACGCCTTCGCAAGCTTTCCCCGCCCAAAATAGTCAGAGCGGAACGCGACGCCATATTCCTGCATGCGATCTGCGGCAACAACGCCCACCACGATGATCTCCGGGATCAATTTTTCCGCCACCAGTCGCTCTACGGTCTCCTTTACTTTCACGGCATCGCTGTCCTGCCCATCGTTCAATACCAGCAGGGGATAGCGGTGATTTTTATCGATCTCCGGCGGCGTCATGATCTCCACAGCTACGTTCCGCTGCAGCAGCTTGGTGTAAATGTCCGACAGCTTTTCCGACTGATAACGGTAAGCAGGTGCAGGCACTGCAAATTCTTCTTTCTCAAAAGACTTTTTCATCCGCCTAAATTCTGCTGAAAATATTTTTGGGCCACGGATGACACGGATGGACACGGAGCCGCCTTTCGGCAGCTAAATTGAATGCAATTTGTTGGGCTTCAAAATTGGCTTGCGGCATGAAAGGTTCAATTTTCCTTGTTATTCTCATTGAATTTATCCGTGTCAATCCGTGTCCTCCGTGGCCTAATAGGTTGCAAAAATAGGACAACGGGAATTAACTTACTTTTATTTGTTAATCTGCACCTCTATGTATGAACACTACCATCGCTGGTATTCGCCGAGCTTAAGCCGCGAGATCGAAGTGCTTGCCTTTGGAACCCGTGGTTATCCGGTGATGCTGTTTCCGACCTCGATGGGGAGCTTCACTGAAAACAAGGATTTCAAACTCATCGATAGTGTCGCATGGTTCATTAGCGAGGGATTGGTAAAGATTTATTGCCCCGATGGCATCGACTCTTCGAGCTGGTACAACAAGAGCATTCATCCGGCGCAGCGCGCGATCAATCACTCCTGGTATGATCTATTTCTGCTCAACGAACTGGTTCCCCTCATGCAACGGGAGACAGGTGTAAATCGTATCGCGACGGCAGGATGCAGTTTCGGAGGCTACCACGCAACCAACTTTGCTTTCAAACATCCCGAGGTTGTTAAGTATGTTTTCAACATGGGTGCGGCATTCGACATCAAGGCCCAGGTCGATGGCTACTACGACGACAACGTTTATTTCAACAACCCACCCGATTTCATACCGAACGCACAAAGTCCTTTTTTCAATGACATGTTCGTCGTGCTCGGAACCGGCACCCACGATATGTGTTGGGATGCCAACGAAAAGATGGCCACCATCCTTCGAAACAAAGGCATTCATCATTGGCTCGATGTGAGACAGAATGCTCCTCATGATTGGCCAGCCTGGCGTGAAATGTTCCCGCACTATCTTTCGTTGATCAAATAAAGCTGGGGAGATATGAAGGGAAGGAGGACGGCGCTCGGGTTATTTCTTCTCTTAATCATTTTTGTTTCCTCAGAAGGATCTCCCATTAATGAGCAGATCGCCGTTCCCATTGGCGGCATCCAACAATGGATAAGTCTGAAGGGAGCCGATGATCGGGCTCCTGTCCTCTTATACCTCCACGGTGGTCCCGGGAATTCGGTGATGGGTTACGCTAACAAATTTACTTCGGAGTTGCAAAAACATTTTGTGGTAGTGCAGTGGGATCAACGTGCGTCTGGAAAGACCGCACGCCTCCAGGCTGCGGGTCAAACACCCACCGTTGACGTGATGGTGAATGATGCTGTAGAAATGTTAAGATACCTCGGCAAAAGATTCTCTCAAGAGAAGATTTGGCTTGTGGGTCATTCATGGGGTGGATTTCTGGCATTGATGGTCGCCAGTAAAAATCCTGAGTTGTTGCGTGCTTGCGTTGCGCTCAGCCCAATGATTGACCAGCTAAAAAGTGAACGATTGGCACTGGAGGAAATGATTGCGAAAGCCACAAAAGAGGGTAATGCAAACGCTCAAAGCGATCTGGCGACGGTTAGAATTCCATTTGAAAATGTGACACAATTATACCTCGACCGGAAATGGATGGCAAAACAAGGGGGGCGGCCAGCTCCGCTCAAACCGTTTGTATTGAACTGGGGAAAGACTTGGTTCCCACTTTTTGCTGAGGCTTGCCAAATCAACCTTTTTGAAACGGCGGGTGAAATTCGATGCCCGGTGTACCTGTGCATCGGCAAATGGGATATCCAAACTCATTACCGGGTTGCCGAGGAATACTTTAAGGCGCTGAAAGCAGAAAAAAAGGAGTTATTTTGGTTTAGTGAATCGGGACATAACCTGAACCTCACCGAACCAGCTAAGTTTCAGAATATTGTGATCTCACTCATTCAATCTAAAAATTAAAAGACTCGCTCTATGAAAAAGATTGGAATACTTCATGGCATGGAACGCTCCTTCCCGCAAGCCTTTGTTGAAAGGATCAACAAGATGGGTTTGAAAAATATTTCTGCAGAGCCTGTCCTCATTGACAAAGTTCAGCAAGGTCATCCAGACGGCTATTCTGTAATCATCGATCGCATCTCTCAGGATGTGCCGTTTTATCGTGCTTATTTGAAGAACGCAGCGAGCACTGGCACTGCAGTGCTGAACAATCCCTTCTGGTGGAGTGCTGACGAAAAGTTTTTTAACAACGCGCTCGCGGTCAAGATCGGCGTGCCCGTTCCGAAGACGGTGATCCTCCCATCTTTTGAAAGGCCTACCGACACACAGGATTCATCTTTCAGCAATCTCAAATTTCCATTGAGCTGGGATAACATTTTCGAATACATCGGATGGCCGGCCTACATGAAGCCTCATTCGGGGGGCGGATGGAAAAGTGTATTCAAACTGCGCGGGCCGGAGGAGTTCTTTGAGTCGTATCGCACCACTGGACAGCTTGTGATGATGCTGCAGGAAGAAATAATATTTGATGACTACTTCCGCTGCTATTGCCTCGGTGGAAAGTATGTGCGCATCATGCAATATGAACCCCGCAATCCGCATCACTTGCGCTACGTCGTGGAAAAAGGACCCGCGTCTGAAAAAATGCTGAAGACTGTTAAGGACTACGTACTTAAGTTGAATCACTCACTCGGCTATGATTTCAATACAGTCGAAATGGCCGTTCGCGACGGAATTCCTTATGCCATTGATTTCTGTAACCCGGCACCTGATGCCGAAGTCACTTCAGTGGGCCAGGAGAACTTTGATTGGGTGGTCGAACACGCAGCGAAAATGGCGATCGAGAGAGCCGAAGCCCAAAAAGATGGAGGTGACAATCTCACATGGGGAACATTTGTTACCAATGGCGTTGCTTCGTTCCTCAAATCAGGTGGGGCAAAGGAACCGGCAACCCCAAAAGCGAGTTCTACTACGAAGTCAAAAAAGAAATAGCAGCACGAGCAGCCAAAGCTAAAGGCTATGGCTAAAGCCAACACCAACACCCATGGAAAAATTCACACTAGGCGTTGAAGAAGAATACATGGTGATCGATCCCACCACACGGGAGCTGAAATCACACGAGCACAAGATTGTCGATATCGCCGCATCGTCACTGGGCGACAATGTGAAAGCGGAAATGCACCAGGCTGTGGTTGAGGTTGGGACAACCATCTGCAAGGACGTAACGGAAGCTGATCGCGAGATCAGAAAATTGCGCCGGGCGGTATCAGATATCGCCAATAGTATTGGGTTGAAGATCGGTGCAGCCGGCACGCACCCCTTCTCACACTGGAGTACCCAAATGATCACGCCGAACCCCCGATATGATGAGATCGTGAATGAAATGCAGGAAGCTGCGCGATCCAATTTGATATTCGGACTACATGTGCATGTAGGGATTGCTGATAAGAACATGGCAATCCACATCATGAACACCGTGCGATACTTTCTTCCACACATCTACGCGCTGTCAACCAATTCCCCATTTTGGGAAGGTCGCAATACCGGTTTCAAGTCTTTTAGAACGAAGGTTTTCGACAAGTTTCCGAGAACTGGCTTGCCCGACTATTTCAATGACTGGGACGATTTTAAGAACTATGTCAACCTGTTAATCCGCACGAATTGCATTGATAACGCGAAGAAAATCTGGTGGGACGTGCGCGTCCATCCTTTTTACGATACGATCGAGTTTCGCATGTGCGATGTACCGATGCGCGTGGAGGAGACCATCGCAATAACTGCCGTATTGCAGGCGCTTGTGTTAAAACTCTACAAGCTGCGGCTTCAAAACATGAGCTTTATTGTTTATACCAAGGCGTTGATAAGCGAGAACAAGTGGCGGGCGTCCCGTTACGGGATCGATGGCAAGCTGATTGATTTCGGCAAACAGTCGGAAGTAGAAACGCGACTGCTTATTCTGGAGCTGCTCGAGTTCATTGACGATGTTGTGGACGATCTTGGCAGCCGTAACGCGGTCAATGGCGTGCATAAAATACTGAATAATGGCACGGGCGCCGACCGCCAGCTGGCGGTATTTGAAAAAACCAGCAGCCTGCAGAAAGTTGTGGATTACATTACTGATCAGACCCTCGAAGGTGTTTAATTTGGTACTTTTTAAGCAAGCCAATGACCCCTCTTAAAATTGCCGTTCTGGACCTGTACGAAGGTGAAGCCAACGAAGGCATGCGTTGCATCAAGGCGCTCATCGAACAATTCCGCGACGTGCACCAACTCAACCTCACGTATCAAGTGTTTGACGTTCGCCTGAAGAACGAGATCGCTGACCTTTCTTTTGATGCCTACATTTCCTCGGGCGGTCCGGGAAATCCCCTTGAAAGCGAAGGGTCGGCATGGGAACAGAATTACTTCGGTTTGATTGATGGCATTCGAAAGCATAACTCTTCGAATCCGTTTGACAGGAAGCACGTTTTTCTCATCTGTCACTCATTCCAGCTTTTTTGCAGGCACTACAAATACGCTGTTATCACGAAAAGGAAAAGCACTGCTTTTGGCGTGATGACGATTCACAAGACAAAGGACGGAAAGAACGAGCCCTTATTTAGGAATCTTGCGGACCCATTCTACGCCGTTGACTCACGCGACTACCAGATACTCGCTCCGCGCGAAGAAAAGATCTGGTCGGGTGGAGGTCACATCCTTTGCATCGAAAAAGACAGACCTCACGTGGGACTGGAGCGCGCCGTGATGGCCATTCGTTTCGATGAATCTTTTATCGGCACACAGTTTCACCCTGAAGTAGATTCAGACGGGATGTACCGATACTTGTTGATGGACGAAAAGAGGAAGAGCGTAATTGCGAATCACGGTGAGAAGAAATACAATCAGATGCTCCAGTACCTGAATGAGCCCGACAAGATCAAATTGACCCACAAGACCGTCATTCCGGGATTTCTGAAGATGGCGCTACAAGGAAAGATGAACCCGGTGCTCTCATGATCGAAAAAGTCAGATCGGCATACAACCGCGCGTTTTCCGAAAGTAAGTACCGCGCTTTTCTTGCTGATCTGGACACGATTTACAATCACAAGATTACCTTCCGTGTTGCTGAAACTCCCGTTTTTATCGACAGGGATTTTAAAGCAAAATTAATTGCTGCCGGCAATGAGATTGTTGATTTCATCGTCCGCCCGGATTTCAAAAAACTTACTGAAGGAGCCATTCCGCGGGAATTAAACGTTCCCAACGAAACAAAGCACACCCATTTTCTGGCATTGGACTTTGCCGTGGTAAAGGGAGACAATGGGTTGGAACCCAGACTCATCGAAATGCAGGGGTTCCCATCACTGTTTGGCTGGCAGGATGTGATGGCCACCAAATTCCGCGAACATTTCAACATTCCTTCCAACCTTCAGAATCACTTCGGCCTGTCGTCGGATGCGTACCGCGAAAAATTCCGGAACGTTCTCCTCAACGGTCACGATCCGGGAGAAGTGATCCTGCTGGAGATCGACCCACTGAAACAAAACACAGCTATAGATTTTCTCGCAACGGAAGCAATGACGGGTGTGGCGCCGGTGCACATCGGCGATGTTGTGCGAGAAGGGAGGAAAATCTATTACAACAAGAATGGTAAACGCATAGTGATAAAACGGATTTACAACCGTGTCATCTTCGATGAGCTCGTGAAACGACCGGATCTAAAGTTGTCCTTTCATCTCACCGACGACGTGGATGTCGAATGGGCGGGTCACCCTAATTGGTTTTTCCGGATCAGCAAGTATACCATGCCGCTGATCAAAAGCCGGTACATTCCCGAGTGCAGATTTTTATCTGAATTCAAAGCATACCCCAACGACCTGGAGCATTATGTTTTGAAACCCCTGTTCTCATTTTCAGGAAGCGGCGTGGTATTCAATGTAACACCGGCTGACCTTACCGCGGTGCCGGAAATTGAGCGGCATCATTATATGCTTCAACGGAAAGTCCAATACGAACCAATCGTCAGAGCACCTGATGGTATGGTCAAGGTTGAAATCCGTCTATTGTTTCTGTGGGAAGACGGCAAACCCCGGCCGCAGCTTGTCACAAACCTCGCGCGGTTGAGTCGCGGCGAAATGATCGGCGTTAAGTACAACAAGGATAAGACCTGGGTCGGCGGGTCCGTTTGTTTTTTTGAAGACTAGCGGCCGCATGAAGATCTTTCTTTCGGATCAACAAAAGAATTTCCCGGAGTTGCTTAAAGAATTGTTGGCACTTCCTATCGCAAATACCACAGGAGTCAAGCTGGTGCGCCAGGTATCAAGTATCGAGCTTGCGGGGGGTGAGTTGAATCATGCTAGCTACAAAGTTCTCCTTGACTACCACATCTTCCCACCCATGATTATGTTGCATCTCACGCAGTGGTCCATGGAGAGAAGAAGCATTCAGGTCGGCGATACCATTCTGCAACAAGTGTATGTGCCTCCGACCCCAGGGCTTTCACAAAAAATTATTTTTGGCGTAAGAGTTGACAAATTAATCGATGAACCTGGCAAAAAAGGTTTCAGTTATTCTACGCTCGCAGGTCATGTAGAAACCGGCACGTCCATATTCACCATTGAGAGTTCAAACGCGAAGAATTTTTTCAAGATTGAGACCTTCTCGGCTCCGGGAAACCTCCTGGCGAAATTAACGGCGTCTTTTTTCGCACGTCCTTACCAGGCCTATTGTACGAAAAAGGCCTTGGAACATGTAAAAAACCAGGTTTTTTAGCTTAAGAACAGTTTAAACGATGGAATTTCTTGGTTGATGCAATCCGGTGATTACCGCGCGAAATTACCAACTGCGTCAAGCCGGCTCTATCTTCGTGCTCCGGCATATGCTTCGGTCATTTCTCCTGATTACCCGGTTCTGGAATCTGCTCATCATCGGGGTGGCGCAATACTTCACTGCCATATTTCTGATCGACCAGGAGAAACTATATGATCCCAGGCTTCTCCTGTTGTCTGTCAGCACGATGATCATCGCAGCGGCAGGCTACATCATCAACGATTATTATGATGTGAAGATCGACCTGATCAACAAACCAGAGCGAGTTGTGATTGGAAAAGGAATGAAGCGGCGTTATGCGCTTTTTTTTCACACGATCCTTTCCGTTGCTGGAGTTGCCATCGGAGTGACACTCAACTGGAAACTGGGATTACTCAATTTTTTCTGCGCGTTTTTATTGTGGGTCTATTCAAATGCGCTTAAGCGCGAACCGTTTATTGGAAATTTTGCTGTCGCCTTGCTCACCGGTCTATCGATACTGATCATTAACATCCTTTATCCGCCCATCAGCATTGCCATTGTAATCTATTCACTCTTCGCTTTCTTCATCACACTGGTGAGAGAGATCCTGAAAGACCTGGAAGACTTGAAAGGCGACGACACGTTTGGTTGCAAAACCCTTCCCATCGTTTGGGGAATCCGTCGCACCAAAGCATTTATTTATATCCTGATCATATTTTTTTCACTCACGGTAGTTCTCCTCGACTTATTTGTCACGTCGCTGCCCATGAGCTTTTTTGCCTGGACACTGTTCCTGCCAATGGCCGCGCTCGCGGGCTGGCTCGTGCGCGCTGACACAAAAAGAGATTTTTATCAACTCAGTCAGTTTTGTAAGTACATCATGCTTGCGGGGATACTGAGTATGGTTTTTTTGTGAACCGCCAAGGCGCCAAGACGCAAGGATTTTTTGTTAGGCTAACAAACTTGGCGCCTTAGCGTCTCCGCGGTTTTGTATTTGTTATTTTTGGGAGAGATGACAATAAAAACAAGGCAATCGCGGCTCGCCATCTTCGCTTCCGGCAACGGCACGAACGCTGAAGCCATCATGGAGTATTTCAAGAACGATGCGCGAGTAAAAGTCGTCTTGGTTTTGTCAAACAATCCTTCGGCAGGTGTGCTGACGCGGGCAGCGCGCTTTGGAGTGCCAACCAAAATATTTGACAGGAAACAATTCCGCGATAGTGATGAAGTAGTGAAGTGGCTTCGGGAGTCTGATGTCACACATCTGGTGCTCGCCGGTTTTCTCTGGTTGATTCCTGAAAATATTCTTCGCGCATATGCACCGCATATTGTTAACATTCATCCCGCGCTGCTTCCAAAATTTGGAGGCAAGGGAATGTATGGTGACAATGTTCACAATGCTGTTGTGGCTTCGAACGAAAAAGAAACTGGCATCACCATCCACGAAGTCAACGACAAATTCGACGAAGGAAAAATTTTATTTCAGGCATCATGTCCGGTGCTTTCTTCCGACTCAGCTGCGTCAATCGCAAGTAAAGTTCACCAGCTTGAGCACAAACACTTTCCCCGAGTAATCAAGCAATGGGTATTAGAGGAACGCGTGGGTTGAAGGTGACCTGCCTTGAACTTTGAACCTTGAACTTTGAACCCAACGAATACGGGGCGCGTCGTTGGGACAGGCTCTAAATTTATTTTGGAGTTTTCTCCACCCATTGGAAATCCTCTGCCTTCGGGAATTCATTGAAAATTCGCTGAATTTCCAGGTTTGGGACCGTCAACTTTCGTTTTCCGACGTCGATCCAGGCGCCGTCCATATTCAATACCGCGGACAGAACGCCATCCTGTTTGTAGAAATGATGACGGATGCTCCACCTCGAAAAGTCGTGCAGTGATTTCGTTACTTCCAGGTCGACAGTCACCTGGTCTTCAAATTTTATCTCTCTTTTAAAAACTGCTTCCTCCCGAAAAAGAATCGGCCCGATATGCATTTCCTCGAGTCGTTGATTGGACAAACCCTGAATGGAAAAGCAGGAGAATCGCACGAGCGCTCCGTAGTCGTAGTAAGCTGAATGACGCAGATGCCTGTTTTGATCAATGTCGGACCAGCGCACTTGGATGGGGAGGGAGTATTTTTGCATTTGAATGGCAGCTAGACGTTGAATGTTAGATTCTAAATGTTAAATGTAGAGGGATCCACATTTAGCATTCAACATCTATAATTTAAAATCATTATTACGGCGTGTTTATCTCATTAAATCCCTCGGCCTTGTCGGTCCAACTCATCGGATAATTCTTGTCGACAAACTGTTCCGCGTCGGTCGTGAGATACAACGGGTGGAACGTGTCAAGCATGACGGCAAGCTCTTTTGTTTCCTTCGCGCCCAGGCTTTTTTCCACCGTGCCTGGATGGGGTCCATGGGGGAGACCTCCCGGGTGCAATGTGAATGACCCGCGCTCAATCCCACGACGGCTCATAAAATTCCCTTCGGCATAGTACAACACTTCGTCGCTGTCGATGTTGCTGTGGTTGTAAGGCGCTGGTATCGATAAAGGATGATAGTCAAACAGCCTTGGAACAAAGGAGCAGATCACAAAATTGCGCCCCTGAAAAGTCTGGTGCACCGGCGGGGGTTGATGAATTCTGCCAGTGATGGGTTCGAATTCATGAACAGAGAAAGCATAGGGCCACAGGAAGCCATCCCACCCCACTACATCCAATGGACTGTGTTCGTAAACGTAATGATGGATATAGCCCTGCTTCTTGATCTTCATATGAAACTCGCCTTTTGATGAGTCTGTGACCAACTCAACTGGCGGCCGGATGTCGCGCTCGCAGTAAGGAGAATGCTCCAGCAACTGGCCCAGCTGGTTGCGATATCTTTTTACGGTTTCTACCGGTGTCGCAGATTCAATAACAAGCAGACGCAAAGGTCCTTCATTGAATTCAAGCTTGTAAATTACCGTTCTTGGGATCACGACATAATCTCCTTGTCGGAATTCGAGCTTGCCAAATTGAGTAATAAGGGTTCCGCTACCATCATGAACAAAAAGTACTTCGTCACCTTCAGCATTCTTGTAGAAATAATCCATTTTCCGTTTTGTGGGAGAACAGATCGCCAGCGAGCAGTCGTTGTTCATCAGTAATACTTTCCTTGCTTCGAGGTAGTCGTCACCCGTTGTTCCTACTTTCGAAGTATTCAGGTGTGTTTGACGAAGACTGTAGTCTTCAAGCTTCTTCGGACCATATTTCACCGGCTGTCTCAGTTCTTTGATCCGCGTCGGAGCGTGTATGTGGTAGAGGATTGAATATATTCCTGAGAATCCTTCTGAACTGACCACTTCCTCTTTGTAAAGACTTCCGTCGGGTTGCCGGAACTGCGTGTGTCGTTTAGGTGGGATTTTGCCAAGCCGGGTGTAGTACATAGCGTGAATTATATGAATACAAAAATACGAGTGCTTTGTTAAAGGTAGCAACCGTTATGTACCTTCGGTCGGAAAGTTGAAACAGCGGAAATTGTGATGAAATACTGGTTTTTTGCCCCTTTTTATGCCCTTTTTGCCTGCTCGAACACTACACCGGAGCCGGTCCTCTTCGGGCCGCCCTACCAAGTCACAATGAACAATTATAAGGGCACCCACTTGATGGAACCCTTTTTCACGCGGGATGGGAAGTACTTGTTTTTCAATAACCTGAATGGGCCATCCGAAGACACCAATCTTCACTGGGCGACCTGGAAAGACGAAAAAACTTTTGACTACAAGGGAGAGATCAGCGGCATGGCAACAACCGATATCGAAGGGACGCCGTCGATGGATAATTCCAATAACCTCTACTTCGTCTCGACGCGAAGTTATTCTGTGACGCTTTCAACAATTTACGTCGCGACATTTAAGGATGGCATGGTGACCAATGTAAAATTGGTCGATGGTATCTCGCGGAATCAACCCGGCATTATCAATTTCGATGTTGAGGTGAATGCATCTGGAAACACATTGTATTTTGTCGATGGTGAAATAAACAATGCTGGGCATCCAACGTCGGCAGACATCGTCGTTGCGAAAAAGTCAGGGGCTAGTTTTGCAAGGCTCAGCAACAGCGCCGAGATCATGAAAAATATCAATACGAGTCAGCTTGAATATGCCGCGTCTATTTCGTCGGATGATTTGGGAATTTATTTTACGCGCGTCCAGGCGCCCATCGATGAAAACTCGAAGCCCGCTATTTACTATGCTTCGCGGCAAAATGTTGACGAACCTTTTGGCCAGCCCATGCTTCTTCAGGGACTTGGTGACTTTGTGGAGGCACCCTCCATTTCCAAGAACGGCAGGTTGCTGTACTATCACGGGCTAGAGAACAACCGCTACCGGCTGTTCCTCGTCAAGCACTGATCCTACATTTTTCCCCGGTTCAAGTCGGGGATCCGGTCGAACAGCTTGATTGCCTGCTGCAAAACTTCGTTGTTTTCGTTGAAGATCGGGTAAAAGCCGGTGTTGCCCCAGATTCGTCTGGCGATCTGAGATTTCACATTAATCTTGAAATCTCGCTTGTGGCGCGCCATGTCCCTGAGGTCGGCCTTCACTTTGTTCTGCTCCCCGACCTTCACAAGCTGGTTCAGCATCTCGTCGGTGACCACAAAGCTGTGGTAGAACTTGTCATACCCCATATCCATCAATTCCGCCTTTTTCTTATCGGTATAGTTGAAAGTGTACTCCTGTATAGAATTGGAGATGTAGAGTTCGTTGAGATAGTGGCTGTTTTGCGCGGTATCAAGGGGCACGAAATAATCGGGCATGATGCCGCCTCCTCCAAATACCGACCGGCCATTCAGGGTCAGGTATTTCAGTGAATCGTTGAATTTGATGCTGTCGGCTACAAAAAACTCACCGTGTTTATATCGCTTGAGCATGTCCTTCGAATAGTCCTCCAGGTCGCCATAGGGTTTCTGGATTGACCGTCCACTGGGGGTATAGTACCGGGAGATAGTCAGTCTCAGCTCAGACCCGTCACTCAAGTCGAAGGGGGACTGCACGAGCCCCTTGCCGAACGACCTCCTGCCTACAACAAGCGCCCGGTCGTTATCCTGGAGCGCTCCGGCAAGAATCTCTGAAGCCGATGCGCTTCCCTCATTGACAAGAACAATAAGGTCACCCTGTTCAAAGCTTCCCTTGCCCGTCGACAATGCTTCTGAATTGTATTTTGAGTCTTTCGCTTTGGTGAATACGATCTTTTTTCCCTTTACAAGGAACTCGTCTGCAAGATCGATCGCCTGGTTCATGTAACCGCCGGGATTACCCTGCAGATCCAGGACAAGTTTTTTCAATCCCTTTTGCTTCAAGTCTTCGAGTGAAGTCTTGAATTCCTCGTAAGTCGTCTGCGAGAAACGGTTGATCTTGATATAACCGATTTCGTGATCGACCATATACGCTACGTCGACGGAATGCTGCGGAATGCGGTCGCGGATGATCGTGAATTTCAACGGCGATTGAACATTTCTTCTAAGCACTTCGATATTGGCTTCGGTTCCTTTTGGGCCCTTAAGGAGCTTCATCACCTGGGGATTCGTGAGGCCAACGTTTGCAATCATCTTGTCGCCGACCTTTACAATTTTATCGCCAGGCTGCAGACCGACAGCTTCTGAGGGACCACCGCTCAGTGCGGATACCACTACCAGGGTGTCGTGAAAAATATTGAACTCAATTCCAATCCCTTCGAAATTTCCCTGCAGATCCTCGTTGGCTTCTACGCGGTGGCTTACGGGTATATAAGATGAATGCGGATCAAGCTTGTCGAGCATATGCTGGATGGCATCATCTACCAGGGCGTTCGTTTGCGTGGTATCGACGTACTCCGATTTTATCAACCCCAGCACCTCGTTGAATTTCCTTATATCCTCGCTTGCGCCCTCCAAATTGGTTGTATCGGACGTCGCCTTCATACTGGCGCCGACCAGGACTCCGGCCGCCAGACCAATGCATAAAACCAAGGGAAGGCCGATTTGGCGGGGGCTGTTGTTGATTTCACTCATAGAAAAAACTATATCCCAATTACAACGACAAAGATGCTGCAAAGTTCAGATTCGATGAAACGCGGCCCCTTAATTGTGGAAAGCGCCTCGGATTTTTATATTTACCAACCCGTGGAAAAATTAGAGCTCAAAAATCGACGGATTGGTGACTTGGTCGAACAGGACTATGTCCGGGCGTATGTGCTGTATTATTTCGGGATCAGCTTTTATGAGTACTCGGAAAAGACGCTCCAGGAGGTCTGTGAGAGCCGCGGACTTAAAGTGGAGCAGGTGGTTCAGGAACTCGAGTCATCAACGCATCCCCTGGCGGAAGAGAACATCCCGCTAATTTCATACCCGATCGACCTGATTATCGAGTATTTGAAGCACGCGCACTTTCTTTTCGTCAAGCACAAGCTTCCCTATATTTCAAAGCTTGTCGAAAGCTTTAAGGCAGACTCACCGGCCTATGTTTCGATCGCCAAAGATCTCAAGACACTGTTTCCGCTTTTTGTTGACGATTTCATTCATCATATCTACCAGGAGGAGGACACGTTATTCAGGTATATTCAGCTGCTCGATAAGTCGGATAAAAAAAACTACAACCCTTCTCAGCTCTTCTACATGATGGAACGCCATTCGCTCGAGCGCTTTGCGGTTGATCACGAAGTCCATGACGATGAGATGGAAGGCATTAGAAAGATGACGAAAGACTATGCCGTCACCCCGAACACGCCACTTCATGTGCGGGTCATTTATGCGGAACTCACCGAGCTTGAAAAAAGTTTGCAAGTACATGCACGCATAGAGAATGAGATCCTTTTCCCAAAGGCGATGTTGCTCGAGAACAGGGTCAAGAAGATGTTCGTTGAGAAAACTAAGCTGAATTAATCAAGTTTAACCGCAGAGACGCAAAGGCGCAGAGAATGCCATACACATACCTGTCTTTGCGCCTCAGCGGGTCAGCGGTTCAATTCTTTTAATCTCTTCCGATTTGCATGCCGAGGATCCTTGCAATTGATTATGGTCTAAAACGTACTGGACTCGCAGTATCGGATCCGATGAGGATCATTGCGACAGCCCTTGACACCGTCGAGAGCAGTAAATTGTTGACTTTCCTATCATCCTATTTTCAGAAGGAGCAAGTCGATCAGCTTGTGGTAGGCTTACCGAAACGACTTAACAATAAGGACACGGACATGACGGCACCTGTGCAGAAACTTGTGGCAGAACTGCAGGCCAAATTCCCCGACAAGCCAGTGGCACTCATCGATGAGCGGTTCACCAGCTCCATCGCCAAGCAAACCATGATTGATGGTGGAATGAGCAAGAAGGATCGACGTGTGAAAGGCAACGTTGACAAGATCAGCGCCACGCTCATCCTGCAGTCGTACATGGAAGGTGCAGGACGGTAATATCCATTAGTTAACGGTTAATAGTTATCAGTTAATAGGCATCAGGTTCACCACTTTTAACCACTAACTATTAACTTTGCGCAGATAAGGAACAGCTATGGTTTACCCCATTGTCATGTATGGCGATCCGGTCCTTCGCAAAAGGGCCAAAGAAGTCGAGAAGGGTTCGATTGACATCAAGGCATTCGTCCAGGACATGTACGAGACCATGTACGCTGCGCACGGCATCGGGCTGGCAGCACCTCAGATTGGCAAAAGCATACGTGTATTCGTAGTCGACGGCACGACGCTGAAGGAAGAGGAAGAAGACATGACCGGATTCAAAAAAGCGTTTATCAATCCTGTAATGGTTAAAGAGGACGGAGAGGAGTGGGAGTTTGAGGAGGGATGTCTCAGCATTCCGAATATTCGAGAGAATGTTTCTCGCCCCGAGACCGTGCGGGTGCGCTACGTGGATGAAGATTGGAACATCAAGGAAGAAGAGTACGACGGAATTAAGGCGCGCATTATCCAGCACGAATACGATCACCTCGAAGGAAAGATGTTTATCGATTATCTGTCCCCCCTGAAGAAGCGAATGCTGAAGGGCAAGCTTACGGACATCAGCAAGGGCGATGTGGAGACGGAGTACAGGATACTGGCTCCTTTGAGGAAATAATTGAATATCGAATATTGATTGCTGAATATCGAATATCGAAGTGGGCTTCGAAGCCTGGGTTGATAGTGGATATTTGGTATTTGGCGTTGGAATATTTTGCCTGACTTAAAAAGCTCGGTGCGTCCCACTCTAAACTCTGAACCCCGAACTCTGAACCCTGAACTCTAAACTCTAAACTCTAAACTAGTAATCGTACTTCACGTGCGGCAGCTGCGTCTCCTTTGGCACCGAAACCCTTAAATCTCCCTTCGCACTGATCTGGCAAGCAAGCCGCTCATCGTCGTTCAAAAGGTGTTGTTGCCGGTATTGTTTTTCTGCCCAGGTCAATGGTGTCAGGTTCTCCATGCCCGCTTCGATCTTCAGCTTACAGGTCGTGCAGCGGCCCTTGCCGCCACATTCATGCATATGATCAATGAAATGGGCCTGTAATTGCTGGAGCACCGATTTCCCCGGCGCCATGACGTCCACCTCTTTTTGTCCCAGATTTTCTATGATTATCTTTACCATCGTTCGAATCACGTCACATTTTTTACTTCTGATCATGGATGAAAAAATCAGTCTGAAGGCCCTGGAGGATTACAGTGATGATTATGCCTCGAAGGTAACGGCTTCTTTTTTCTCTGCGAAAGAAAAAATAACAGGACACGAGATCACGAAACTTTGTGATGTCCCGCAGATAAACTTTTTCATCATACGTGAATTGCTTCACGCCTGGAAACTCGAAAGCCAGAAGCTACGAAGCCCATTCTTCGACTATACGGCTCCCGCGGTTGCAGAATCTCTCGTAAAGTTTCAGAATCTTCTGTCAAACAACATCTCGATAACCAGGGAAAACTTCCAACCACTGCTGAAAAAAGCAACCCATCAGGCATTGTACCTGATTCTGGATCCATACGATTTCTATTCCGATACACTGGACAACGGTTCGGGTGGAACTCTGAAGTTAGATGACCTTGCAAACGACATCAAATACATAAAGGTCAATCGCACGCCGCTGGAGAAATTGCTCGAGCACCTGCGTGAGCGCAAATTGACAAGCCTGACAGGTAACGAAGCATTCGCGTTGCTCGACCACATTTTGGAAGAGGTGAATTTCACACCGGAAGATGTTGAAGGTTATATCGCTAAATTTTCGGCGGTGGTTCCCCTCACCATTGAACAACTGTACGAAAAGAAAAACCCGGTCGCGCAAGTGGCGCCGAAACCTGAGCCGACGCCTGCTGCACAGCCTGAAAAGAAATCCATGCCGGAGAAGAAAGCACCGGAGAAGGAACCCACCAGAAAACCCGAGCCCGTCCAGGCGACATTATACGACACACTTCACAAGGGCGGCACGCAGCATACCCTTGCCGACGATTTTCAGAAAAAGAGAAAAATCAAGGACAGCCTGACGATTAATCAGAAGTTCATGTTCACCAAAATTCTTTTCAACGGTGATTTCGAGCTTTTCTCAGCTGCCATCGAACGACTTGATGAACTTGACGACATGAACCAGGCACAAACCTACCTGCTCAACAACTACGCCGAATGGAACAAGGACAGCGACGAGTATTTGGAGTTCATGGAGATGGTGGAAAAACGATTCGCGTAGACAATGCTAAATGTTGGATTATAAATTTTAGATGTTGAATTCTAAATTTTAGATACGCACGGTATTTAAAATTTAGAATCTATAATTTAAAATCAAATCCGCTGCAGCACTTGTCCCCGGTGCGCATCCAGTTTCAACAAAATAAACAGAAGCACAGTAAATCCCCACAGCGATGATCCTCCATAGCTGAAGAAGGGCAGCGGAATTCCGATCACTGGAAATAATCCGATTGTCATGCCGATGTTGACGGCGAAGTGAAAGAAGAAGATGCAGACTACGCTGTACGCATAGACGCGCGCGAAGCGATTCTTTTGTCGTTCGGCGATAAACAATATGCGGAGGAACAGCGCAGAGAACAGTCCTACAACAACCAGACTTCCCAGCCAGCCGTGTTCTTCGCCGATGGTGCAGAAAATGAAGTCGGTACTTTGTTCAGGAACGAAATCAAATTTGGTCTGCGTTCCTTTCAAAAATCCTTTTCCGATAAATCCCCCGCTTCCGATCGCAATTTTTGACTGTGTAACGTTCCACCCGGCTCCAAGAGGATCTGCGTCCGGGTTGATCAAGGCCCTCACCCGGTTCTGCTGGTACGGCTTCAACACATTTGTTACCACGTAATCCACGCTTTCAATCACTCCCATAATAATCAAAGCGCCTAGTGTGAGGGTGACGATCCTTTTTACTTTCTTTTTGCCCATTACAATGAGAATGACCAGCACCGCTAAAATCGCTCCATGCAGGTAAAGCTGATTGGGGATCAGCAGCGTTAGGATGAATATGACAGCAGCACATATTCCCACGATCATCAGAAATGGTGACATCCCCTCACGGAAGAAAACCAGCACGAATGACGTGAAAACGAGGGCAGTGCCTGTGTCTTTCTGCCCAAAAAGTATCAACACCATCGGCAGGCCGATCATGCCAAACAGCACAATCTGATTTCTAATGTTGTCCATCTTAAAGCCTACCGATCCTGCGTATTTCGCTACGGCGAGCGCGGTGATGAACTTGGCAAATTCCGAGGGCTGCACACCGAAAGATCCAACGCCGAGCCAGGCTTTATTTCCACCCACTTCTTTGCCAATAATGGGGACCAGCATCAGGGCGAAGATGATGACGCCGTAAAGGACATAGGCAAACGTTTCATAAAAACGCATGTCGAGGATGACAATGCCCATGATAATCACGAGCGATGCGATGATGAACATCAGCTGCCTGCCCGAATTGAGGGTCAGACTGAAGATTGGCTGATGAACTGTTTCGTCGTACACCACTGCGTAGATATTGATCCACCCCAGCATTACGAGCGCGAGGTAGAGACCAATCGTGGGCCAATCAAGACTTCCGGAAATGTTGTCCTCGCGTTTCATCAGTCAAGGAATTTTCCAGCCAGAACGTACTGTTCGATATACGGCCTTTCGGTGTGGCCTATCAAATACTTCTCAATCATCAGCGACGCGATGGAAGCAGCAGCGCGCCCTCCCGCACCAGCATCTTCAACGTAAACCGAGATGGCGATCTTCGGATTTTCCCGCGGTGCAAAGGCGATAAAAACGGCATGGTCAGGAAGCGGCATGTTTTGAACCGTTCCTGTCTTGCCGCAAACGACAATGTTTTTCAGCTTCGCGCGGTATTGGGCCGTGCCTGCATCAACCACCTGCTGCATCGCGTCAACGGCAATGAGGAAGTTGGCGGGATCGATGCTCGTTGTATGCTTTTCCAAAAACCGCGGAAGAGGTTGACCATCCTTACCGATCGATTTTACGATGTGCGGAGTGTAGTAATAGCCCCGGTTCGCAACCGTCGCCGCGAAATTTGCCATCTGCAGGGGCACCACAAGATTTTCACCTTCACCGATGGCGATTGAATAGATATTTGAAAACTTCCACGGCCGGTTGTTATAGGCCCGGTCGTAATACTCAGGTGTTGGAATGTTCCCGTTCTTCTCGTTTGGAAGGTCGATACCAAGTGGTTTACCAAAACCAAAGCTCATGATGTGCTTGTCCCATTCGGCGAGGCCGATGCGCGTGTCTTTAAAAGGATCGTTAATGACGCCTTTGTTGAGCATGCGGCGCAGCACGTTATGAAAGTAGGGATTACACGAGTTGGCAATCGCGCCGCGGAGATCTTCGTTTGAATGATTTCCGTGACAGTTGATGATAGATCGATCGCAGCGAATGCGCGTGTCGGGTGTTATCACGCCTTCCTGCAGCGCGGTCATCGCCTGCGCAATTTTGAAGATCGAACCAGGACGATACTGCGCCATCAGTGGCCTGTTAAAAGGGGCTTATTGGTGTCACTGCTGATGAGTCTGAAGTTCTTGCTGTATTCCCGACCGGTCAGCAAGGTGGGATCATACGATGGTCCGGACACCAGCGCAAGTATCTCGCCGGACGATGGTTCGATTGCGGCAATACTTCCCGACTTTCCTTTCATCAGGAATTCTCCGTACAGCTGAAGGTCCAGGTCGATGCCGGTGACAAGGTCCTGGCCGGGTACAGAAAGTGTGTCATACGCGCCGTTCTTGAACGATCCCTTCAGGATGCCCTTCACGTTACGCAGTTTAAAGCTCACCCCGCGTTTTCCGCTGAGCTGCTCTTCATAATATGCTTCGATGCCGCTCTGTCCGATGTAGTCACCCTGCTTATAAATGCCGGTTGCGTCACTTTCCAGCCTGTTCTTGCTGATCTCACTGACGTAGCCCAGGGCATTCGCCAACGCAGGGGTAGTATAAGCCCGCGTGGTCCTTGCCTGCACATAGAAGCCCGGAAACTCGTCGAGGTAATCCTGGATCTTCGCGAAGTCGGTGGTTGAAAGCTGGTTGAGGAAAAGCGTGGGTTTGAAAGGAGAGTACTCTTTGCGAAGCTTCATCTCCTTGAATTTCTTTCTCAGTTCTTCGCGCGAGATCTCGAAGACCTGGCAAAATTTAGCTGAGTCAAATTTTTTTACATCTTTTAACAGCACCTCGAGTTTGAACTCGGGTGTATTGTAAACGATAAGCTTTCCATTGCGGTCGCGGATAAGGCCGCGCACAGGATAATCCACCTGCCTGAGGATCGCATTGCTGTCGGCAAGATCGGCGTAGCGGTCATCGACTACCTGGATGAAAAACAACTTCACCAGGAAGACGAGGCCCACCAGCACAAAAATGATTTGAAATATTTCTTTTCTACCCTCGTTCATCTCCTTCTTTCAAAAGAAAAATATTGCAAAAACAGAATCACACCCATGGTAAACGTCAGGCTGGTGATGACCTTGAGCATCGTAAACCAGAAGATCCCAAAGCCGCCAGCCTCGGTAAAAAACAGAACAAAATGGTGGACGAAAACCAGGGGTAACGCATAAACCATAAACCACTGAAGGCCGTTCACCGCCAACGTTGGACCTTCGCCGGCATCGTACCCACCTTGCGGTGTAATCGTGCCGAGCCAGTAATTCCTAAGATACGCAACCAGCACCAGGCTAAAAGCGTGGAGGCCCAAACTGTCGTAAAATACATCCACGCCGATGCCCAGCACGAGCGCAACAAGCATCAGGACCATGGAGTTCGTCTCGATCGGCAGAAGAAGGATAAAGGCGACGTATACGAAGCAAAAGGCGGTGTTGAACAGCACGAGCTGCTTGAAGAGCATCACCTGAGCCAGCAGGTAGAGCAAGAAATAGATCGCTATGAATATTCCGGAGCGGCTCATTTCGGGGTCCCTACGGTTACGTTTTCAAGCGAATCGAGCTCGGGCTTCATTTCGCTCCTGACGATCTTGACAAACGACAGGCGCCGGAAATCCTGGGCCAGCTCCACCCTGATATCATAAAAAAGCGCTTCGTCCTTGAGCTTGACATCTTTGACAATTCCCACCAACACACCTTGCGGAAATACAGCGTTGTAGCCTGACGTGATCACCGTGTCACCGACCTCAGGTTGCACATGGCGCGGGACGTACAGCAAATTGACAACGCGCGGGTCCGTGCCATCCCATTGCGCGGTTCCGAAACTGTTTGTGCGCTTGAGGATCGTAGACACCTGCTCGTCAATGTTGAGAATTGATATCAGCACGGAAAAATGTTCTGACACGGATTTGACCTTTCCCACGGCACCGGAAATGCTGATGGCTGCCATTCCGGGCTCGATCCCCGCATCGGTGCCGCGATTAATGGTGATATAATTCTTGAATTGTGAAACGGAGTTGTTGATCACCTTTGCGCTCACAAATTTGAACCGCGAGACGGTGTCGGAGCTTATTGCTGGTGTTGCCCGCAAAAGGCCTTGTCGCTCAATGATCGTTCTCAGCTGCGCGTTTTCACGAGACAAGTCCTCGTTGATCTCCCGCAGGGAAAAATACTCGCGCGATCCCTGAGAGAAACCGAGTATCGAAGCAGCGAGCTTGTTCGATGAATTGAAAAACTTGGTGTTTTGGTACTGGTTGTTGCCGATGATCAGCCACGCACACAGAACCTCCATGAGGAGAAAGGTGAAGAAAGCCCGGTATTCGTAGAAAAAATTGACAAGACGCTGCATGCAGCACTAAAGTTCAAGGTTCAAAGTTCAAGGTTCAAGGGTGCGCACCTAAAATTTAGATTAAAGCTTCGAATCAACTGCCAAAGACACCTAAACCTTCAAGGACGTCAGGTCATCAACACTTTTCTGAAGTGGTCGAGATTTTTCAACGCAGCGCCTGTTCCACGCACGACAGCTCTCAGCGGATCGTCGGCGACATGGATAGGAAGTTTGGTCTTAAGGGAAAGCCGTTTGTCCAGGCCGCGGAGCATAGCGCCGCCACCGGTCAGATAGATTCCGCGCTCGTAGATGTCGGCCGAAAGTTCAGGGGGAGAAAGTTCGAGCGCCTTGAGCACAGCTTCTTCCAATTTTGAAATGGACTTATCCAACGCAAACGCGACTTCGCTGTAAGAGATCTTGATCGTTTTGGGAATACCCGTCATCAGGTCGCGGCCCCTGATCTCGTAGTCATCAGGACCATCGTCGAGCTCCGTCAACGCTGAACCGACTTCAATTTTTACTCTTTCCGCAGTCCTTTCGCCGATCAGCAGGTTGTGCTGGCGCCGCATGTAGTCTAGGATGTCGCGGTTGAATGTGTCTCCGGCGATGCGGATCGACTGGTCGCAGACAATTCCTGAAAGTGCAATAACTGCGATATCAGTAGTTCCACCACCGATGTCGACGATCATGTTTCCGATCGGCTGCTCGATGTCGATGCCGATACCGATGGCCGCTGCGATAGGTTCATGGATCATATAGACCTCTTTGGCGTTCGCGTGCTCGGCTGAATCCCGGACGGCACGTTTCTCAACTTCCGTGATGGCTGAAGGAATACAGATCACCATGCGCAATGACGGTGGAAACAGACGCCTGCCGGTGTCGATCATCTTGATCATGCCGCGGATCATCATCTCGGCAGCATGGAAGTCGGCGATCACGCCTTCTTTCAAAGGGCGGACAGTCTTAATGTTGTCATGGGTTTTTTCGTGCATCTGCATTGCCTCGCGCCCGATGGCCAGCACTTTGTTAGTGAGCTTGTCGAGTGCGATGATGGAGGGTTCATCCACCACCACTTTGTCTTTATGAATAATGAGTGTGTTTGCAGTTCCCAGATCGATAGCAATGTCACTGGTGAAGAAATCAAAAAGTCCCATTTGCGTGTTTAGGTTCTCCTGTTGGAAGGAATAAAATCGCTGCAAAATTAAGTAAATAAACAGGTGATTCGACGCGAGTTAACCCATTTATCTTATTGGGATTTTTGAACCCGGGTATGGCACGGATTTTTATATCGGTGCCTTCCTTTTCGCGACGAAAATTTAGTGCTTAAAATGCCGCGTGCCGGTGAAGACCATGGTCATTCCGTGTTCGTCGCAATAGTTGATGGAGTCCTGATCTTTAATGGAGCCGCCAGGCTGAATAACGGCAACAATACCTTGCCGGGATGCTATTTCGACACAGTCCGGGAAGGGGAAAAATGCATCTGAAGCCATGGCTGCACCCTGCAAGGAGAACCCAAATGTCATCGCTTTTTCGATGGCCTGCCTCAGTGCATCGACGCGGCTGGTCTGACCGACGCCGCTAGCCAGGAGCTGGCCGTCTACCGCCAAAACAATGGTGTTTGACTTTGTGTGCTTGCAGATCTTACTCGCAAACAGGAGGTCTTTCACCTGAGCAGGTGTAGGACTTTTTTTCGTCACCACTTTCAGATCGCTCGCTGAATCGGTCTTTGTGTCGTAATCCTGAGAGAGAATTCCATTGAGCAAAGACTTCACCTGAGTCTCCAGCTTAATGCTTTGCTTTTGCTTGAGAACGATCCTGTTCTTTTTAGAATTGAGTAGCGCCAACGCATCCGGCGAATAATCTGGTGCGATGAGTATTTCAAAAAAAAGAGAATGCATGGCCTCGGCCGCTGCCAGATCTACTTTCTTATTCGTTGCAAGCACGCCACCGAACGCCGATAGCGTGTCCGCCTGAAACGCTTTGGTATAGGCTTCTTTTACTGTGGCCGCTGTAGCTACACCACACGCGTTCGTGTGTTTGATAATTACAAATGCGGTCTCGCCGTCGAACTCGGCTACCAGGTTTACCGCTGCATCGACGTCGACGAGATTATTATAGGAAAGCTCCTTGCCATTGAGCTGCTCAAAGAATGAATCCAGGTCGCCGTAAAAAATTCCTTTCTGATGGGGATTCTCCCCGTAGCGGAGAACTTTCCCGTTTTGGAAGCTTGCCTTGAAGCGAGGAAGGCCCTGTTCCCGGTTAAAATAATTGAAGATCGCCGTGTCATAGTGCGACGTGACATCAAAGGCGAGGGCCGCAAAATGTTTTCTCAAGGCCAGATCCGAAGAGCCGTTGTTCTTTTTAAGATGCTCCAGCACTTCGGCGTACTGGTCCCTGGATGAAACGATCCACACATCGTTGAAATTTTTTGCCGCACCGCGTATCAGGGAAATCCCGCCGATGTCAATCTTTTCAGTGATCTCTTCTTCCGTTCCCCCCTTCGCCACGGTCTCTTCGAAAGGGTATAGATCAACGATCACGAGATCAATGGGCGCAATCTTGAATTCAGCTGCCTGATTAAGATCTGACTGATCGTCCCTTCGATAAAGGATGCCTCCGAATATTGCCGGATGCAGGGTTTTGACCCGGCCGCCAAAGATCGATGGATAGCCAGTGAGTTTTTCCACCGGGGTGACTTTATATCCAAGCTTTTCAATGAAGTCCTGTGTTCCTCCAGTCGAAACAAATTCGACATCCTGTTCTGCCAGGGCGCGTACGATCGGCTCTAGTTTGTCTTTATAAAAAACGGAAATGAGGGCGCGGGTGATCTTGCGAGGGGCGGTCATGTGGAAAAATTGAGCCCAAAAGTAAGGTGGTGGGAGGCAATAGACAAGGACGAACCCATCGTGATCCTTCGTGCCTTGGTGTCTTTGTGGCTGAGACGTTTTACCACTAAGACACTAAGGCACTAAGATTCACAAAGTCGTTTCAGTCAATACTAAAATTATCCGCATCCAGGTAAGCCGGAAACTTTGTGCGGTGGGCCATCAAATCATCATAACTGAGCTTCACAGTTTTGATCATTTCCACTTCACCAGCGGAAAAGATCTCCTCTCCCTTGGGACCAACTATTGCTGAATGCCCATTGTATGGCACGCCGTTCCCATCATCGCCCACTCGGTTTACCCCCACAGCGTAACTGAGATTTTCGATAGCGCGTGCGCGAAGCAACGTATCCCATTGAGTCACGCGGGGCTGGGGCCAATTGGCGACGTAGATCAACACGTCGTAGTTCATGCGCTTGTCTGCTGAGTTCCAACCATTGCGGCTCCAAACTGGGAATCTTAAATCGTAGCAGACGAGGGGAAAAATGTTCCAGCCTTTCCACGTGCCGATGAATTTGCTCTCGCCGGGTGTATAAACTTTATGCTCATCCGCCATACGGAAGAGATGGCGCTTGTCATACACGCGATAGCTGCCATCGGGCTCCATCCAAAGCAGGCGGTTGAAGAAGCTGCCCTGTTCTTTTGCAATGAAGCTGCCGATCATAAGGGCACCCGTTTGCGATGCCATTTGCTTCATCCATTTAAATGTGTTTTGATTCATCATTTCGGCGAGACCGGAGGGCTTCATCGAAAATCCCGTGGAGAACATTTCCGGAAGGACGATGATGTCCGTTCCCTTGTCAACTTTCCAGATCTTCTCCTCGAACATCGCGAGATTGGCGACGGAATTTTCCCAATGTAGCGCTGATTGAATAAGTGCGATCGACAGGTCCTCCATGTGTTACAACGTTTTTAATATACTTCCGGCTTTTGCCAATGTCTCCTCTTTTTTTGCGAAGCAGAAACGCAACAGCTTGTTGTCGGTCTTGTCATTGTAGAACGCCGAGACGGGAATCGACGCCACCTTAAATTCCTTGGTGATCCATTCGGCCATTTCCTTTTCTGATTTGCTTGAAATGTTCTTGTAAGAAAGCAGTTGGAAATAGCTGCCATGGCAGGCGAGCGGCTCAAATGAAGATCCCGCGATCTGTTTCAGGAAAAAGTCGCGCTTTTGCTGATAGAAGGTTCCGAGGCCCGTGTAATGTTTCGCATCCGTCATGTATTTGGACAAAGCCATTTGAACAGGAGTGTTTACGCTGAAGGTCACAAACTGGTGCGCTTTTCTGATCTCTTTGGTGAGGAACTCAGGAGCAACCGTATACCCGACCTTCCATCCGGTGGCATGAAACGTTTTTCCAAATGAAAAAACGGCGATGCTTTGAGATGCGAGGCCCGGGAATTTCAGCACGCTCTGATGTTCGAAGCCGTCGAAGATAAGGCGCTCGTAAACTTCATCACTCAGAACAATAATTCCGTGCTTTAAGGCTATTTCTTCCAAAATCCTCAGGTCCCGTTCTACCAAAACCGCGCCGCTCGGGTTGTGAGGGGTATTGATCATGATCATTTTTGTTCGCGGTGTGATCCTGGATTTTACAAGATCCCAGTCGATGGCAAACGTGGGAGGCATGAGGTTTATATAGACCGGCGTGCCTCCGTTCAGTCTCACAGAAGGTGCATAGCAATCGTATGACGGATCGAAAATGATGACCTCATCGCCCGCGCCGATCAGCGCAGCGATCGTAGAAAAAATGGCTTCAGTACCGCCTGCTGCCACAGTGATTTCAGTTTCGGGATCGGAGGTGTGGTTGTACGTGGATTGGATCACGTCCGCAATCACTTTTTTCAATACGGGAAGTCCGGGCATGGGCGCGTATTGATTGTGACCGTCTTTCATCGCCTGGTTGATCAGTTCAACGAGCTCTGCGGAAACAGGAAAATCTGGGAATCCCTGAGACAAGTTGATTGCTCCGTGTTCGACCGCCATGCGGGACATTACTGTGAAAATTGATGTACCGACTTCAGGGAGGCGGGAGTTTATCTTAAGGGTCATTTGAATGCTTCGTTAATCGGATACGAATGTTTCCAAAGTTATTGAAAATGCATTTCCCACAGATTTCACGGATTGAGGATCACGGATATTCACGGATCAATGCATCAATCTGTGCTAATCCGTGATATTCGATCAGTGTGATCCGTGGGAAACCGTTTAAATTGCGGCTATGTTTATTGAGCCACAACTCGGAAAAAGGGAAGGCGAAGGCCGCGCGGGCTGGATCGAAGTCGTGTGTGGCTGCATGTTTTCCGGGAAGACGGAAGAACTCATACGGAGACTCAACAGGGCCCTCATCGCAAAGCAACATGTAGAGATTTTCAAGCCCAAGATCGACACGCGTTATCACGATGAAAAAATCGTATCTCATGCCGAACGTGAGATTCGTTCAACGCCAGTAAATTTTGCGAGTGACATCTTATTGTTCGCCGGCGATTGTGATGTAGTCGGTATCGACGAAGCGCAATTCTTCGACGACGGTATCGTGGAAGTATGCAATACGCTGGCCAATTCAGGTAAGCGTGTGATTGTCGCCGGACTGGACATGGACTTCGAAGGAAAACCCTTCGGGCCGATGCCCAACCTCCTTGCGATAGCGGAGTTTGTTACCAAAGTCCACGCTATTTGTGCCCAAACCGGCGAGCTCGCATCTTTTTCATATCGACTTACTGATAACAAAGGTCAGGTTGTGTTGGGTGAAAAGGATAAATATGAGGCGCGGAGCAGGAAGGCTTTTGTTGAGGGGATGAAAGGCAAGAAGCAAGAAGCAAGAAGTAAGAAGTAAGAAGGAGAAGCAAGCAATGCTCTACAAAACCCGAGGCGTTGTTTTTAGATTCACGAAGTACGGTGAGACATCGATCATCGTAAATATCTTCACGGAGCTTTTTGGATTACAATCGTACATCGTTAATGGCGTGCGCAGCAAGTCTGCAACAAACAAGATTGCGCTGTTCCAGCCCCTGACTTTGCTTGACCTCGTCGTGTATCATCGCGAGAATGCAAGCATCCTCCGGATAAAAGAAGTGAAGTGCCTGTACGCTTATCAGAGTCTCACGGGCGACATTAAAAAATCTGCCATTGCCATGTTCGTCAATGAAATTCTGAACAAGGCGGTGAAAGATCAAAGTCATGCGGAGGAGATATGCGGATTTTTGATAGAGTCACTGATTGCGCTCGACAAGACAAGCATGCCTGAAAATTTTCATTTGATTTTTCTGTTGAAACTAAGTCGCTACCTGGGTTTTGGTCCGCAGTCAAATGAAGAAGTCCTGGGTGCTTGGATTGTGAGCAAAGAAGAGGAGGAGGTGCTAACGCAACTATTAAAGGCGGACTTCGACGGACGCGTTACCCTGAGTTACGAACAACGTAAAAACCTGCTCGAGAGCCTGTTGCGATTTTATGCGACGCACATTGATAATTTTGGTGAGATGAAGTCGGTGCAGGTCTTGAAAGATGTGCTGTCATAGTTACTCCCTTTACCACGAATCTGCCCTAAAGGCAGAGCACGAGGTACACAAGGTGACACAATTGTGCCTCCTTGTGTACCTTGTGTCCTTTGTGGTAAAGCATTTTCTCCATTGAATAATTTCACAACCCAAAGCACAATCATCGTCACCTGCAAAAAGCGGCTCGCGCCGTATTTGAAGCAGGAGATTGAATCCTTAGGATTTACTCCCGAAAGAGTTTTTCAGACTGGCGTTCAGCTCAAGGGTACCATGAAGGATTGTATTCGTCTGAATCTCAATCTTCGTTGTGCGAGCCAGGTTTTATTTTCTCTCAAGAAATTCAGGGCGACTAACCCGGATGATGTTTATAATACCCTGATCCGATATCCGTGGGAGAACATCATTCCCGAACAGGGCTACATTTCTATCACAAGCAATGTCGATCACTTCACGGTGAACAGCTCGATGTTTATGAATGTAAAGGTGAAGGATGCAATCGCGGATCGTTTTCGACGTGAAACGGGAAAGCGCCCGGATTCAGGTCCCGAGCTGGACCATACCGTCATCAACCTCTTCTGGAAAGAAGATCACGCCGAGATCTTCATCGACACGTCTGGTGAGACGCTCGCCAAGCACGGCTATCGGAAAATTCCCGGAAAGGCGCCAATGCTCGAGGGACTCGCCGCGGCCACTGTCATGGCAACGAAGTGGGATCGCAAGTCACCCCTGGTCAATCCGATGTGCGGATCTTCGACTGTCGCTATCGAAGCTGCGCTCATCGCGACAAACCGGGTTCCGGGACTATTCCGATCCAATTATTCGTTCATGCATGTAAATGGTTATGATGAAGCAATGTATCGTGCGGAGTATGCCATCATCGAAAAACAGGTGACTGCCGCGCCGGGCCTCAGAATCATTGCAACAGACATCAGCGACGACGCGGTCGAAATTTCACAAGTCAACGCGGGAATCGCAGGGGTAAAAGATCTTATCGATTTTGACGTTTGCGATTTCGAACAGACAGAAATACCTGCTGGGCCGGGCGTCATCTTCTTGAACCCGGAGTATGGGGACCGTTTAGGTGAAATCGAAGAGCTCCAGGGTACCTACGCGCGCATCGGCGACTTTATGAAAAAGAAATGCCAGGGCTACACCGGTTATATTTTTACGGGTAACCCTGATCTGGCAAAGAAGATCGGACTGAAGGCGAGCCGCCGCATAGAATTCTACAATGCAATGATTGATTGTCGGTTGATGGAGTTTGAGCTGTATGCGGGGAGCAAGCGGGAACCAAAATCAACCATGAGCTCTTAGTGCTTCTTCGTGCCTTTGTGTCTTTGTGGTAAAAGCTCCAACATCAGCATGAGATTGGAGTTTCAAAAAACGAAAGGCCTGCTTTACCACGAAGGCACTAAGACACTAAGTGACACAAAAAATTTAGGGTTTGATCTCCAAACGGAAACCAACGCCATGGTAATTGGCGATTTCAACAGAAGGATCTTCTTTCAAATACTTCCGCAATTTTGAAATGAACACATCGAGGCTCCGTCCCATGAAATAATCATCATCGCCCCACACTGCTTTAAGTATTTCTTCACGCTTTAGCACATGATCTTTGTTGTGACAAAGGAGCTTTAAAACCTCAGCTTCCTTCTGTGTCAACACCTTCTTTGACTTTGGATGAATCAGCGTAAGGTTCAGACAATCGAATGTGTACTGCCCAAGCTTATAGGATTCTGCCGCCGGCGCCTGATTGCTGGAGCGTCTGAGGAACACTTCGATGCGCAGGCAAAGCTCTTCCATGCTAAAAGGCTTTACGATGTAATCGTCGCCGCCCGAGGTAAAACCTGCGATCTTGTCTTCCAGCATTGTCTTGGCTGTGATGAAGAGAATCGGAATGTTGGCATTCTTCTCGCGGATGTTCTGTGCAAGTGTAAAGCCATCTTTCTTTGGCATCATCACGTCCAGAATGCACAAGTCGAAATCGAATTCTTCAAAGATTTCAAAACCCTGCTGACCATCGATGCACAACGTCGTGTCGTAGCCCTTCATCATCAAATTGTCTTTAATGACAAATCCGAGACTCGGGTCGTCTTCTACCAACAGGATCCTGGCGCCCATGTTATTGCTGAGGAATAAGGAGCGTGAATTTACTCCCTTTTCCCAAGACGCTGTCAACTGTGATTTTTCCATAATGCATTTCAACGATGTGCTTTACATAATGTAGTCCAAGACCGAAGCCCTTGACGTCATGGATATTGCCCGTGGGCACGCGATAGAATTTGTGAAATATCTTCTTTTGATCATCCGGCGAGATGCCAATACCATTGTCACTAACCGAAATGCTCAGCGAGCCATTGATGTTTTTTGTGGAGATGACGATGTGGGGAGCTTCCCGGTTGTACTTGATCGCATTGTCGATGAGGTTGTACAAGACGTTAGTGAAATGCAACGCGTCGATATGCGCACTTGAATTTTTAGCTTCCAGGTTGAGTGTGATGTCGCCGTTCCGTGCCTGCACTGCTGTGGCATTATTCCTGACCGCTGTGTGGATCAGTTCGTGCATATCCGTCGTTTCCTTCTTCAGGCCAATGTCTTCCTTGTCGAGTTGTGCCATTTGCAACACGCGATCGACCTGTTGTTTCAATCTCCTGTTTTCGTTTTCGATGACCGTCGCATAATTGAGCAGCCGCTCGGGGGTCTTGACGATGCCGGGATCTTTCAGCACTTCGGTTGAAATAGCGATCGTGGAGATCGGCGTCTTGAACTCGTGTGTCATGTTGTTGATGAAATCCTTTTGCACTTCCGAAAGCCGGCGCTGCTTGAGAATGACAAACATCGTGTACGAGAAAAAGAAGATCACGATCAGCATCACGGCAGAGGAAAAAGTCCAGATGCCCATCTGACTGAGAATGTTGGCCTCCAACAAAGGAAACTGTACAGCGAAATAATAGCCGTCTTTGTTTAGCCTGGGTGTTTGAGGAAAATTGGACGAGACTTTTGCTTTTTGGGGAGAGATATAGTTGCCACCAATCATGCACTGTTCAGCACAATCGTAAATCCCATATTCGAAATCGGCTTTGACATTGTGTTTTTCGAATTCCGAAACGAGCAAATATTCCAGAACACCCGCGTCGATCGAGCCATTCACAAGAACGACAAAGTAGTTTGTCGAGAGTTGCGACACTGGGTTGTTGGCGGGAGAGGGCGTTTTGTTGATCTCGTAGATCTTTTCTGCAACGCTGCCCAACGCCAGGTTTACATCGCGATAAAATTGGTTTTCCCGCAGGTCAAATGCTTTCCGTACCCAATAGATCTGGGTGAAAATGGTACCCGCAATGCTGATCGCAGCAAGAATGATGACAATACGCAGCGTTGTTCTGCTCACCTTGTAAAGGTAATTTGTATTTATTCCACGTTTAGAGGGTTTAACAAGTCTTTAACATCATTTATGACTTCCTTAACAGCCAGGCGTGGAATTTGATACGACGTTTGTACCGTTGGTTCGAACCCAGTAATTTTAACCTTTAAATCAAAAAGAAATGAAAAAATTGATCGTTTTAGCGGCTTTTGCGCTGATCGCCGTCACGGGCTTCAGCCAGGTAACAGCCACGGCGTCGGGAGCGGGAAAGTCTGAAGTAGCAGCGCCAGCATTCGACACTCAGAACTTTGACTTCGGAAAAGTGAAGCAAGGTGTTCCTGTTACACATGAATTTGTATTCACAAACAAGAGTACAGTTCCCATGGTTATTACAAACGTATCGGCTTCATGTGGTTGTACCACACCCGCATGGACGAAAGATCCGATCCCGCCGAATGGTCAGGGATTTGTGAAAGCTACCTACAACGCTGCTGCTATCGGCACATTCGACAAGTCGGTAACGGTAATGGCGAACGTAGAGAATGGCGTTGTGATGTTGCGCATTCACGGAGAAGTTATCGCTGCTCAGCAATAGACAACACTCAATCATCATAAAATAAAAAAGTCAGGTGACACACCTGACTTTTTTTATTGTCTTTTCGGAGATTAAACCGCGGAGAGCGCGGAGAACGCAGAGAAGATTGAACGACGGAAAAAATCACCGCGTCGTGAGGGTTCTCTGACAAAACAACTACAGTTCCCTAATCCAAATATTCCGGTAGCTCACAGGATTGCCATGGTCCTGCAACTTGATTGATGCTTTGCCATGTGATTGATATACCGGCATCCCTTTGTATTCTGTCGGTCCTGCAATCGGTTGGTTGTTCAACGTGAGTACACCATTGTGGAAAACGGTGATATGCGCGGGAATCACAACGCGGCCAGCCTCATTGAAACGCGGGGCTGTCCAAACCACATCATATGTTTGCCATTCTCCCGGCTTGCGTGTTGCGTTCACGAGCGGGATCGCCTGCTTGTAAATGGAGCTCGCCTGTCCGTTTGAATACGTTACACTTTCATAGCTGTCGAGCACCTGGAGCTCATAGCGCTCTTGTAAGAATATTCCACTATTGCCTCGACCTTGTCCTTCACCCACAATAACGTCAGGTGTTCTCCATTCAATGTGAAGCTGGATATCTCCGAACTGCTGTTTGGTTTTGATATCACCACCGCCTTTGACCACTGTGAAGGCACCATCTTTTACCTCCCACTTGGCATCGCCGCCGGCAAGCGTTGACCATTTGCTAAGATCTTTTCCGTCGAAGATGATGATGGCATCGGATGGCGGACCGCCAGGTGTGGTGGATGGTGTGACTTTAACCGGTTTAAGATCCCAAACTTCGGTGACGGTTGGTTCCAATGATTCACGTGGCTTGGCTTGTGAGAAAGCGCCCAAAGAAATCAGGCAGCTCGCTGCGGTGAGAATATACGTACGCATGTTTTTACAGTTTAGATTCGATTAAATGTAGGGGACAATTTGAAGATTCGGAAATTTGAAGATTTGGAGATGGCGGTCGCGGCGTTGAATGGTGAAATTCGAGTGTAAAAAGGATTGAAAATGCATTTCCCACGGATGAACTCGGATTGAGTATCACTGATTAACACAGATCGGTGAGAATCCGTGTGTATTACATCGGTGAGAATCCGTGGGAACTGTATTCAATCAGAAGCGCACGTACTTTGCAATCAATTCCTTATCCAACCCTTTTGCCTTCGCCTTTACAGCTTGTCTTCTCAAAATGAATTCAAAGATGCTCATCCATCCTGGAAGATTGCTTTCGCTGATATCGAACAGCCAGGCGAGCGCCAATCTATTCTTGGGAAAACCTTTGCTGTTGGTTTGGCCATCGCGTGCCAATCCATAACCGATCTGCAATGATTGCTCGAATCCTTTGCTTGCGGGCCGCAGCTCCACACGGAATTTACAAACTTTGTCGGACGTGTTGAAGAAACGATGATTTACTAACGGCTGTGCGGTAATTGTTTGGCCGGGCGCAAGCGTATGAATTGTTTTTCCCGCCTGCACTTTCAATTCACCTTCAAGACAATCAAATTTTTCCGAATAGGTTTTGTGATAATGAACGCCAACGCCACCTTTTGGAGCAAGCTCCACTTCGACAAGTGTGGATGCGCCGTTGGTTTCATCTGATGTCTTCAGAAAGGTGACATAGTCCTTCTGGATTGGGTTGTAGATTCGCCGGGGATTTTCCATGAGATGATCTACGAATATCTTATCACTTCGGATCGCGTCGTTCTTGCCTTTTTTTCCGAAACGGCGATTGCCTCAAACGTTGATCCGATTTTCACTTAATAAAATTAGAAAATTTTTTAGCCACGCCTGCCTGCGCGTAGCCGCTTCGGCGAAGGCAGGGATTGCACTGATTTCACGGATGAATGCAAAATGCCGTGAATCAATGAAAAGAACCCACGCTAAACCCTGAACCCTGAACTGCTTGCTTGCGGGAAACGCTGAGGTCTGGGGGCACCCCATTGAACCTTGAACCCCGATGGATGCGAGACGCCTCATCGGGGCAGGCTCTAAACTCTGAACCCTGAACTCTGAACTCTATTCCGGCGCGTACCGATCAATTATATCCTGACTTATGATCTTATAGATTTCAGCCATGACCTTTTCATCCTGGAGGAATTCAATATGGCGGTCGAGTATTTCGAGATCGCCCCGTACCGCGGGACCAGTCTGAGAGCGATCGGGGCCATTCGCAAGGCTCTTGTTAAAAGTTTCGGCGATGAGGGGTTTGAGAAGATCGAAGTCGAGGCTGTTCTTTTGAAGAATATCCTTTGCCAACGTAAGCATGTGGTTGGAAAAGTTTGACGCGAACACGGCTGCCACATGAAGGGCTTTTCTTTCCATCGAGCCGATCTTTCTAACATCGTTGCTGATTGCTTTCCCCAGGGTCGTCATGAGGCGACTGGTGCCTTCGTTTCCGCTTTCCAGGAAAATGGGAATGGTTTTGAAATCAATGCGTTTATTCCGGCTGAAAGTCTGTAGGGGATAAAACACGCCGATATTCTCCGTCGCTGCGAATTTCAATAGATCCAAAGGTTGACTTCCAGATGTGTGGAGTAGAAATGAATCGTCGGGGAGAACGATTTCTGTTGCGATGTCTTCGATGGCATCGTCACTTGCAGCAATAATGAATACACTCGATGAACTTGCCGAAAAATCGAGCGAGTGTTTTACTTCTGCCTGGTAAAGGCGTTCCGTCAGGTCTTCTGCATGCCGCGGATTGCGGCTATAGACTTCAGCGACGACGTACCCCGCATTCTCCAAAGCCGGAGCGAGGTGCCATGCCAGATTACCAGAGCCAACGAAAGACAATTTGATCTGTTCAGCCAAGTTTAAAAAATTTTAATGGGCCGACTAATGTCAACTACGCATTAACCTTGAATAGGTCTGCTAATTTTTCCGTCGCAAAATCTATTTCTTCTGCCGTGTTGTATTTACTAAAGGAGAATCGCACCGCTCCTCTTTTCGAGTTCGGGTACAACGCGCCCAGCACGTGTGATCCGGTGGACGCGCCGCTGCTGCATGCGCTACCACCGGAAGCGGAGATGCCTTGCAGATCAAGATTGAACAACAACATGTCGTTCTCTTCTGATTCCGGCAGGCTGACATTCAGCACAGTATAAAGACTTCTTTCACTATTCGCAGAGTCGCCGTTAAATAAAACTCCAGGGATGTTCTCACGAAGTTTCTCGATCATTCTTGATTTCAATGCTTGTATATGCCTGGTGTGTTCGGCCATATCACGATACGCGATCTCCAGCGCTTTTGCCAACCCAATAATCCCGTAGACATTTTCAGTACCGCCACGCATATTTCTTTCTTGAGCACCGCCATGGATTAACTGCGCGATTTTCCTGTCTTTTTGGATGTACATAAATCCAACTCCCTTCGGTCCGTGAAACTTATGCGCGCCTGCAGTCAGTCCGCAGACATGCAGCTCCTTCATGTTGTGTCGATAGTGCCCCATCGTCTGCACCGTGTCAGAATGGAAGAATGCGTTGTATTGTTTCGACAGTTCGCCAACTCTTTGGATATCCAGCAGGTTCCCGATCTCATTGTTGGCATGCATAAGCGACACCAATGAATTGGGAAATTGTTTCAATAGTTTTTCCAAATGCCCCAAATCCACGTGGCCATTTTTATCCAGCTCGACATGGTGCAATTCGATTGTTCCCTGTTTTTCCAGCACCTCAAGCGTGTGTGTCACAGCGTGGTGCTCAATCGGTGTGGAGATGGCGTGCTTTATGTTGTAGGTCTGGACGCCACTTGTGATCAACGTATTATCGGCCTCCGTGCCCCCAGAAGTAAAAATTATCTCTCCCGGTGTGCAGTTCAACAGTTCGGCAATCTTTTTCCTTGACGATTCGATTGCTGCCCGTACTTTCCGGCCATGAGCGTGAGTTGACGAAGGATTGCCGAAATCCTCGAGCATAAAGGGCGCCATGGCCTCAAAAACCTCTTTATCTAATGGTGTGGTGGCGGCGTTGTCAAGGTAGACGCGCATGGAAATTCAGGTTTAGCGGGTCAAAATTACGATTTTATGATGTTTTGTATATCAGCAATTATCCGGTTTGCGAGCCTGTCTGCATATTCCGGGTTTTCGGATTCTGCGTAGATCCTGATAATGGGTTCTGTATTCGATTTCCTCAAATGCACCCACTCTTTTTCTTTTTCAAAATCTATTTTCACACCGTCGATCGTGTTGACTTTTTCAGACGCATACTTGTCTTTCATCCGTTCCAGTATGTCATCAACATTTATCTGGGGTGTAAGTTCAATTTTGTTCTTGGAAATGAAATACGGCGGATAGCTCGCACGCAGTTCCGAAGCTTTCATTTTCGATTTCGCCAGGTGCGATAGGAACAATGCAATGCCGATCAGCGCGTCGCGGCCATAATGAAAATCGGGAACGATAATTCCGCCATTGCCTTCGCCGCCAATTACCGCCTTGGTTGCTTTCATAGTGGTCACCACATTCACTTCACCTACCGCCGCGGCAGTGTACTTGCCATTCGCTTTTTCAGTTACATCCCGAAGTGCGCGGGTCGACGAAAGATTGGAGACCGTATTTCCCTTTCTTTTCTTAAGGATGTAGTCAGCAACTGCGACGAGCGTGTATTCCTCACCAAACGGTTTACCATCTTCTTGTATCAATGCGAGGCGATCAACATCCGGGTCGACGACAATGCCCAGATCATACCTATCTTTTTTAACAACTTTTGAAATTTCAGTGAGATGTTCGGGTAGTGGCTCGGGATTATGAGGAAACACGCCGGTCGGATCGCAATAAAGTTTTTTGATCTTCTTCACCCCAAGCTTTTCAAGGAGCATCGGCACTGCCATACCGCCAGTTGAATTCACGGCATCAACCGCGATCTTAAACTTCGCCTTCCGGATTGCAGCAACATCAACATGTTTATATTTCAGGATGAGGTCAATGTGCCTCTTGATGTATCCTTCTTTCTTTTCATAGCGACCCAGCTTCATCACGTCAGCGAAATTGAATTTCTCTGCGGCAGCAAGTGTGAGGATCTGAGCTCCATCGTCCGCGGAAATGAATTCACCTTTTTCATTCAGTAGCTTGAGTGCATTCCACTGCACCGGGTTATGGCTGGCAGTGAGAATAATTCCGCCTGCCGCCTTTTCAAGCGTCACCGCCAATTCAACGGTCGGCGTAGTTGAAAGTCCCAGGTCGACGACATCAAGCCCAAGCCCTTGAAGTGTGGAGGAGACCAGGGCATTTATCATCTCACCAGAAAGCCGTGCATCACGGCCGATCACGATTTTTTTTCCCTTGCGTGATTGGATCCAGGTGCCAAATGCAGCGGCAAACTTAACAGCATCGAGTGGAGTAAGCGAGTCGCCAGGGGAACCTCCAATGGTTCCGCGAATGCCGGAGATTGATTTGATTAAGGTCACGATTGAATGGAAAAATGTAACTGCAAAATTAGGCGTAATCTTTGAGGTAATGTGCACCTTGCGAGGGATTCTTCGTCGAAGGCTATCGACCCTTGACGCTGGGCATTGGCTTCAGCATCTCGTCCTGCTTGTCAGCATTCGGACAGGCGTCGCCTTCACCGAGCGTCTTGCCGCAGTAACCGCACACAATGCCCTGTTTGGCGAGGAATGGACTTTGGCTGGCGCACGTGCCACGAAACTCACCGCCTTTTATGAAGATCAGGCGCACGGACATCAGAGCGAAGAATGCTCCGAAAATTGCCAGTGTGAGTAAGAAAACGGCCATGTGAATTTGCGCTAACTTGCTGTAAAGTTATCTCTAAAACATCAGTAATCTGAATAAAGTTTGCCCAAAATGAGAAAGCCGCCTGTCACACCCGATACCAACCGCGAAGCGAAACTGAAGGCCTTTGACCGGCTTTTGACTATTATGGATGAGCTGCGTGAAAATTGTCCATGGGATAAAAAACAAACGCTTGAGTCACTCCGGCATCTCACCATCGAGGAAACCTACGAGTTGTCTGATTCCATTCTCGACGCAAATTTACCCGAGATAAAGAAAGAGTTGGGCGATCTGATGTTGCACAACGTGTTCTATGCGCGCATCGCTTCTGAGATGAAGGCCTTCGATATGGCGGATGTACTCAATGCCATCTGCGACAAGCTGATCGAGCGGCATCCCCATGTTTATGGCGATGTCATTGCGAACGATGACGAGACTGTGAAAGCCAACTGGGAAAAGATCAAGTTGAAGAGTGGGAACAAGTCCGTGCTTGCTGGCGTACCCGGATCATTACCTGCGCTTGTCAAAGCAATTCGCATCCAGGATAAAGCAAGAGGTATCGGATTCGATTGGGAACGAAAGGAGCAAGTGTGGGAGAAAGTCGAGGAGGAGATGGCGGAGTTTAAAAGTGAATTTAATGCCGAATCGAATAAACCCATTGATCAGGCCAGGGCAATGGCTGAATTCGGTGATTTACTTTTTTCTTTGGTGAACTATGCACGCTTCATCAACATCGATCCCGAAGAAGCATTAGAGCGCACCAACAAAAAATTTATCAAGCGTTTTCAATATCTCGAGACCGAGTCTGCGAAGGATGGAAAGAAGATGGGAGAGATGAGTTTGGCGGAGATGGATGAGTATTGGGAGAGGGCGAAGACACTTTAAGGCCATCCGGATGAAAATTTAAACACATAGGCACATAGGAACATAGATTGCTTGCGATGTTGTCGCAGCTATTTAGATCCTAGATCGGATTTTTAGCCCGCACAGCTATGTATCTATGTGTCTATGTGGTTAAAAAAATTGTGCAGTGCCTCTCGGCACAAACACCTTTGTTCTTTAGGAAAGCCATCCGGCGGAGATCTTTAACCACATAGGCACATAGGAACATAGATTGTTTGCGATGTTGTCGCAGCTTTTTGAATTCTTAGGTCACATTTTTTTAGCCGCACAGCTATGTGTCTATGTGCCTATGTGGTTAAAAATATTGTGCGGTGCCGCCAGGCACAAACACCTTTGATCTTTCCCCCGCAAAAATTAGATTAGCAATCTACGTTTACGCATGAATCAATCGCCGCCAATCATCTCCTGGAGATCAGTTAATTGTCTTGCCGGCTTCATGTTGACGGGCGCTGCGTTCAGCGTCTTCTTTCAGAAGTCGCCCGGTGGCTGCGGCGACTATCCACAAAACTTCCAGGTACTATACCAGGGAATGGGACTTGGTGCAGGCGTAGGAATTATCTTCTTATTTTTTTATTCAAAGATTCCGAATGGTTTCGCTGGTCAATCGCTACTGATTACGATCATCCGCTATTACCTCGCGTCGATCATCCTGAGTTATGGATTTGCGAAGGTATTTGCGTCGCAGTTCCCGCACTTAATGGCCAACATGGATGCCAGGTTCATAGAGCTTAGTCCGATGCGCGTTGCCTGGTCATTTTTCGGTTACTCGCGCGGTTATCAAATATTTCTTGGTTGGGGTGAGGTGATCCCGGCTGTCCTGCTGCTGTTCCGCCGCACGGCTTTGCTTGGGGCGCTCCTCATGTTTGTGGTGATGCTCAACGTATTTCTAGTCAACATTTTTTTCGACGTCTGCGTGAAGCTCAACTCGGGTATCTACACAGTGCTTTCGATGTATCTCCTGCTGCAGGAATTCAATCGCCTTTGGAATTTCTTTATTGCCAATAAGATCACCGGTCCGCGGCCCGAAACGGTGCTTGAAAGCCCTAAGTGGCTTAAGATATCGAGCATGGTTCTGAACTACGCTGCGCTCGCCTATATTTTATGGACTGCGGGACAGGGGGCATTCGGTACTTATAAATATTCGAATACGCATGTTGTCAACACAGCCGTTCAGGGTCCATGGAAAACGGTGAGCCTGTTTCAATGGAAAGACAATCAGTGGCAGTCGAAGGCACAAGTAGATTCATTGTTCGCAGATCGACTTTTCTTTGACGGTTTTAATGGCGTGATCCGGAGCGAGTTCATTCGCGACCGGTTCCGCTTCTCCATCGATTCGGCAAAACAACAGTTGACAGTGAACTTCACCAACAGCCGCAACGAATGGAACATGGCGCCGGCGACGTGGAGGTACGAACGTGTTTCGCGCGATAGTTTGAATCTGTGGGTACGATGGAAGCGGGACTCGTTGAAATTGAAATGCGCGATACGGAAGGAGACGTTAACACGCTATTAGTTAATAGTTAGTCAGTAAAGCAACTAAACATAAAATCCTGAATTCCAATTCAATTGCGAACGAGCCATAGCCATTGCCAAAAGCCATAGCTTCACCAGATGACCGACACCCATCCTAAATCAAGTTTTGCGCAGGTGGTCACCACAGCAGCCTCCTTCGGAGCCGTGGGCGCAGCGACCAGCGTCTTATTCCAGGCACGCGGTGGCACATGCGGTGATTATCCGCAACACTTCCAGGTATTTTATATCGGGCTCGCCGCTGGAGCTGTTGTTGGAGCAGTATTTGGTTTGTTCGCGAAGAAAGAACATTCAATGATGGCGAGGTCCATCAACACCGATCTTATCCGGTATTTCCTCGCCTGTGTTCTTTTGTTCTACGGGATCGTGAAAGTCATGGCGACGCAGTTCCCGCACATGATGGCCAACATGGACGCACGGTTCGTCGAGCTGAATCCGATGCGGGTTGCCTGGACTTTCTTCGGGTATTCAAGAGGTTATCAGATGTTTCTCGGGTGGGGTGAGATGCTTCCGGCGATTTTGCTGCTGTTCAGGCGGACAACATTGCTGGGCGCAATAGTCGCTGCGATTGTTATGCTCAATGTATTTTTCATCAACGTATTTTTTGAAGTCTGCCTGAAATTGAATTCTGGACTGTATTTCGGTCTTGCCATGTTCCTGGTGCTGCAGCAAACGGGCAGGCTTTGGAAATTTTTTATCTCGAACAAAGAAGTTGCACGCGAAGAGGAAATTGAAATGAGACCTGCGTGGTTTAAAAAATCGGTGCTCGTGTTGAACTGGATAATGGTGCTTGGGATTCTGGGCTGGGCTGGCGAAAAATTTTACGATACCTATCTTTATTCAAACAGGCTGGCGTCGCTGCCGAGTGTGCAGGGTGCATGGCGGGTGGAGAAAGTAAGTAAATGGGACGCGGGACAATGGAGGCCGGTTGACGCAACGGATTCTTTGTGTGCCAACAAGCTCTACTTCGAAGGAAGTCTGGGTGTGATTAAAAATGAAATGATACGTGACAGGTTCATTCTTGCAGTAGATGAGCCCAGGAAAGATCTTACACTCACATTCCGGACCGCCAACAACGAATTTGAGCCCGATGTCCATTGGCGATTCAATTTGAAATCTGATTCATTGGAGATCTGGGGCAAATGGAAAAGGGACTCGTTGAATATGAAGTGCACGCTGAGGAAGGAGAAGTTGATGTTGTTTTAGCGTCGATGTTAAGCGATAGCCACAAAATAAGGGGTGCGAAAAAAAGTGCGATAGATATCAATAAGTGAAAAGCCAATGAAATACGCATGTTGTTTGTTGGTCGTGCTTATTTCTTGCATTACCTGTAATGGGCAGGCCGGGACTGATCGTCAACAAACCACCACTTCACACGGCCCGAACAGCATCACACGAACAATCAAGCAGGATAGAAAAGGAAACATTTGGCTGGCAACATTTGAGGGTGTTTTTCGCTACGATGGTAAATACTTCGCCAATGTCACCAGTCAGGTAACCTCGGCGCGCTTCTTCTCTATTTTGGAGGATCGAAAAGGAAACCTATGGTTTGGTTCGATTGGCTCAGGTGTCTATCAATTTGATGGGAAATCTTTTCAATCGTTCACAACCAAAAATGGACTTATCAACAATGAGATAACTGCTATCTATCAAGATAAAGCTGGGAATATTTGGTTCGGCGCTAATGGAGGTGCAAGCCGTTACGATGGAAAATCATTTCGTAATTACATGATGGGCGGAGATTCGGTCAAGGATATTAGAGGGAAATCATTGCCAGATGCACCTCCCATAAATGAAGTCACTTCTATCATTGAAGATAGATCCGGGAAGTTTTGGTTCGGGACAAGGGGGAACGTGTTCGTTTACGACGGGAAATCGTTTGCTGTTTTTAAGAACAGCGATGGCAAGCCCTTTATGAATGTCCGTAGCCTAATCAAAGACAAAAGCGGAAATATTTGGCTCGGCGGAAATGATGGTCTTTGGCGTTATGACGGTTCAACGTTTACCAATCTTTCCCGAACCTTTGTTGGTTATATATATGAGGATCGAAAAGGAAATATCTGGACTAGCTCAGGAAGTGAAAAGCGGTGGGCACTCAGCAGGTATGATCAAAAGTCGCTGACCGACAAGAATGCCGTGCCGGAAACAATAAAGGGGAACGAAGGGATGATTTTTGGCATCTTGGAAGACAAGGATGGAAATATTTGGTTTGGTACTTTAGATGGCGCCTACCGCTATGATGGAACAAAGATTACCGACTTCTCGATTTTAAAGTGAAAGGCTAGCGGTAAAGAGCGACTATGAAGAGAGAATTGGTAACAAAATCGCTTGAGACCGGGGAACTTCAGTTGACTTTTTGGCAAAAAGAGGGCCACTATGGTCTTGTAATTTACCTGTTGGTAATACCAGCAATTTTCCTGTTTTTTTTAACCAGGGACTTGATCGCCGGTGACTATACCAAAATGAAATGGGAAATATTAGTCGCTGGGTTGGCGGCCAGCGGATTGAGTTTTTTCGTTTACAGACTTCAAAGAAAAAGACTGAGGTTCGTGACAGTTGACACGGCACTCCATCGGGACCAATTAATGAAAATTATTGAACTAACTGGCAGGGAGTTGCAGTGGCTGCCCTTTTATATGGACGACCAAGTCATTATTGCAAAAACTTTTCCTGGATTTTGGTCCGGTAGCTGGGGTGAGCAAATCACAATAATGTTCGACAACGGTAAAATCTTAATAAACAGTATCTGTGACCCAGACAAAAGAAGTTCAGTATTTTCCAACGGACGAAATTCAAAAAACATTAATTTATTGGTGGAACGCGTGAAAGCTGCTAGCCGCTAATACACGTAGCTCGATTTAGACTCCCCACAGCTTGCGGCTCCCCATCTTGCAACTTACAATTTACTGGTTCGAAGTTCACGGAATTAGCCTTCGACTCCCTGCCTTCGCCGAAGCGGCTACGCGCAGGCAGGCGCTCAGGCTGACGGGCTTCGATTCAAGTATGAGCTACCGATTACTCGCCCGCGCTCACCCTTGATCCCTGAAGGGCCTGCCCGCTTGTTCTTCGAACACTGCCAAATAATTTTTACACAGCATGACTGCTTACGGTTTACGGCTCACGACTTACCCCGACTCCGCGAAACGCTACATCGGGGCAGGCAATTCTTAAACCCACACTTCGATTCAAAGTGTGAACTACCGATTACTGATCACCGCTTACCCTTTATCCCTAAAGGGCCTGCCCGCTTGTACCTCGAACACTGCCAATAACTTTACAAAGCACGACTGCTTACGGCTTACGGCTCACGACTTACCCCGACTCAGCGAAACGCTACATCGGGGCAGGCAATTTTTGAACCCACACTTCGATTCAAGTGCGCCCCACCGGCCACTGATCACCGATTACCGCTCACCTATTCTTAATAGGCTTCGGTTCCTCCCAGTCAAAATACTCATCCTTCTCTACCTCCAACTCTTTTTTCTTCTTCTGACCTTTCAGTCTGAACGCCTCTTTAAGTTCCTGAACCTCTTTCTTCAGGTCTGCCGTGATCTTTTTCTTCACGGCGGCCTTGTCATAGATCACTTCGTACTTGCTGGTGGTGCCCACGATTTTTAGGAAGATCTTCGCTTTGCCTTTTGTGTCCTCTTCGATTGCGCCGAAGGCCTCATCAGGATCGATCTTCTTTTTGTTGCGAAGGGGTGCCACGACGCGATAGTCAATCTGTTGATCGAATGTGTGTGTACCACTTAGCGCAATGGTGGTGAGATTGCTTTTGATCTCCATCTGTGGAATGTAGACAGTCTTATTTTCTATATGGATGTCATTTTTGAGATCCGCGAAACGCAGTTTGCTCAGTCCTTCGTCATCGAGGTATTTGTTCAGCTTTTGCATGGGAGGGAAATTGTTAAGCTCTCCGTTTTTGATCGTCACACTGACATCGGCTACGAGCGTCTCAGGGAATATTCTCAGCGTTTCGTCCAGGCTGGACTCCATGCTAATGTCCGCGAACGCCTGCCCTTTCAGATGTGTATGATCGATGAAGTCCTGTTGAAAATTTCCGAACACGTAAAAAAGTGAGTCTATATAGATGCCGTTCAGCTTCGCTGAGCTGATAAGATCGATGGCCTTGGGGTTTTTGGCATCGACAATTCCTGAGAGGTCAATCGTTCCACCCATTGATTTCAAATGCATATTGCGCGCGACGGCCACCTGACCTTTCACCAACAGGTCCCCCTTTACGTTAGTGGGGTGAAACTTCTTATAACGCATGTATTTAATGTTGTAGGTAAAATTCAAATTCAGGTTGTTGGAAATGCTGAACTTGTATGGACCGTTTTCATTCGTCCCGAATCCAATTTCAAACAGCTGGTCAACGTCCACAAAATCGGACTTCAAATCAGCTTCAATGCCAACGGGCTGATTTTCGAAGATCAAGAACGTCACAACATTTTTGAAGAATCCGTTCATGGCAAAATCGGTGTTTTCGAACTTGCCTTTCAGGTCGCTCATAGCCAGGTCATTGTTGTTGAACTGCATGGCGCCGTTGAGATTGGTGAAACGATATTTATCCTGCGTGGTAATATTGATGTCCTTGAGATCGATCGTGCCTTCGGTATGCACTTGCTGGGCAGTAGCCTTCTTTTTGAGCAATTCGATCTGGCCGTACAATGAAATATCCGCGTTGATCCGCCCCGACAGGCTTGTGACTTCCTTGATGGGATAAAAATTCAAAACGTCGGCAGCGTTGAGCTCGCCCTTGAACTTTGCATTAACATAAGGGTCATCGAAGTTCTTCATTGAAAAATTTCCTGTAAAGGGATCGCCGTTCAACGTAGCAGAGATATTGCTTAAGAACAGCTCAGCTTTCGTCAGTGCCGAGAAGGAAGGCGTCGCAAACGAGCCGTCGAAGTTTGCATTTTCGATCCGTGCTTTTGAATCGGGGTGATAGACCGTGACATTCTTCATTCCAAATGATGCAGAAAGGAATGGATCTTTCTTCTGGCTGATCTCACCTTTGAGCTTGAGGTCAAAATAGACGTCGCCCCGGCTTTGATATTTCCTGAATCGTTCAACCGCATTGGTCGGGAAGAATGACAGCAGCAGCCTGATGTCTGTATCCTTACCGATCGTATGGAGATCGATCAGGTTTTTTTCTTTGAATTGGTACAGGCCACTGACTTCGAAATGCGCTTTATCCATCGACAGCTGCGACGGATCTATCTTCACCGACTTGCCGGCGTCGTCATAATCTAAGATGGCGTTGATATCGAACAGCTTCTTGCTGAACCAGATTGAGCTGCCAATCCCGATCTGTTCCGTGACCACGTCGCCGGCAGCCTCAATATGATAGATGTCACCCTTTGCATTGATGTTGGCAGTGAGCTGCGCGCTCGAAAACTCATGGTGGTGCGCAGCCGACACGTCGATGTAGGACACAAATGTGTTGGTAAGCTTCACGTTCTCAAGGTCGAAAGAGACGGCGCTTCCGCCCTTGCCGGATGATTTTACAATCGTGTAGTTGTTTTTCCCTTCTTTGTCGATTTTGAGATTCGCTTCGCTATCGCGGATCTGCAAGCCACGGATGGTATAAACCCCGCGCCACACTTCGAGCGTATTCAACACAAAAGAGACTCGCTTTGCTGTGAGCAGCGGATATTCACCCTCGTGGCTGTCCTCGACGTACACGTCCGTCAGCACAATGGCCATATCCGGAAACTCATCAAAAGCCGAGACCTGGATCTTGCCGATTTTCACAGGTGTGCCAAGACTTTTGTTCGCCTCGCTTATGAACCGCTGGATGATCCGGTCTTTAAAAATGAAAACAGAGGCAACAAGGGACACGACTACAACGACGATCGTTGCAAGCGAGTAGAGGGCGATTTTTTTTAAAATTCGCAACTAGTTGAAAAAATTGGGTAAGGCAAAGTTACAGATATAAAAATGATGCCAATGAAGGAGTTAAGGAGTAAGGAGTCAAGGAGTTAAGAAGCAGTTTTGTTTGGACAACAGCATCCTCATGGAGAACGTTGAAACCACGACGGATATTGTCAATTGGTCCGAGCAACGCGAGGAATTGTCAACCGTCAATTCGCAACGACTGCCTACTGCCTACTGCCCACTGCCTACTGCTTATACTTCCCAACGACGGCCTGCCCCGGAAACACATTTCCAATCGTTGCACCATTCTTAACAACAAATGTTCCGTTGACAATCACGTGCTTGATCCCCTCAGAAAATTTCAGCCCTCCGTCGAAAGTCGCTTTGTCTATGATCGTATTGGGATCGAAGACGGTAATGTCTGCGTCGGCGCCCACCTGGATCCGGCCCTTAAAACGCATCATTGGAGAGAAGGGCTCCAAACGCTGTGCAGGACGAATTGTCATCTTCTTCAATGCGTCGATGAGTGATAGGGATTTTTGTTCGCGCACATACACCCCCAGCACACGCGAGAAAGTTCCGGCAGACCGCGGATGGGCGTACTTCGAGTAAGGCATTCCGTCGGATCCAATCACGGTTACAGGAGACTCGATGCCTTTTTTGATCCATTCGGGTTTCATATTGAAGATCACGATCGTACCACCGGTCTTTCTTCTTTCATTAAATGTCTGTTCGTTCAAACGTTCGGCAGTCGCCACCCACATCAAATCACTGTACGTAATACCCATGCGCTCGCGCCATCCTTCGTCGAACAAAGCAGATGCAATGTCAGTTGATGAGGCGGGATAGGGATATAGCTCGGTGGTAACGTTAATACCCCGTTGTTGTGCGTTCGTCACCATACGCAATGCAAGGTCGATCTCGTCGCGGGTTACGCTGTTGAGGTGTACGATGTGAAGTGCAGTGCCATTGACAGCTGCATCTGCGATCGCTTGCTGTACGGCAAGTGCTTTTCCTTCGCGAATGTGTGAGAACACCATCGCTTTCTGTTTGGCTGACCACTCGTACACATCAAAAACTTCTTCACGCGTTGCCCCCGGATAGTATCCGATCGGAACACCGATGCCAAGCGCGCCGGCTTTGAGTTCTGTCTCCATCATCGCAAGCGTCGCTTTACTTTGCTCTGCGGTGAGGGGCATGTAATTGAACTTCGCGCTTCCCTGTTCGATCGATTTGTCGCCGGTTTTGTACAACACTTCCGCGCGTGCCCATGCATGTGCGACTGTGGCGCCGTAGTTAATCATCGCCTTGTCGTGTCTTGACTCCAGCCATTTAGCGAGTTCAGGCCTTCCACTTTCTAGTTCCAGTGCGGTAGTGACGCCATCATGCGCCTGGTATTCGTTCTCTTTGTTCGTTTGTCCGTGGGCGTGCAAGTCGATGAACCCTGGTGAAACCACGTGATTGGTCACATCGATCACTTCTTTTCCATTCAGGTTGTTGGCAGATATCTCGACGATCCTTCCGCCGCGAATGCCTACGTTGCGCACAGCGTCGAGGCCCGTTTCAGGATCGATGACGCGACCGTTTTTGAGGACGATGTCGTAAGGGGTTTGGGCGAAAGAGGACGTAACTCCAAGGAATATCACAATCCCACAAATCAATTTGAAGATTTGGAGGTTTGAAGATTTGAAAATGCAGTGCAAGGCAGGAATGAGGTTTGGTTTCATGGCGAAAGGTTTGGGTAGGAACAAGATAGGAAATTTGGGATGTTTGAATAGAGGCCATCTATGCCGGTCAAGGCCGTTATTTTTCCATTCCTGAATCTTCCGCAAAAGCCAAGTTACTTTCCCATATTTTAGCCTTTGCCTACAAAACACACATACGCGTCATGAAAAAACTCTTACTGATCACAACCACCATCATCCTTGCCAGTCAGGTCTGCCTGATCGCTCAAAAGCTGGATATGGAAAAACTAAAAGGATATAAACCCCGAAGTATCGGCCCTGCCGGCATGAGCGGACGCATCACGTCAATCGCCGCCGTTAACAGTAGCCCGGAAATAATTTATGCCGGTGCTGCATCGGGAGGACTTTGGAAGAGCACCAGTGGCGGCATCAACTGGGAACCAATCTTTGACAAAGAAGCCGTGCTATCGATTGGTGCAATTGCAATTCAACAGGACAATCCCTCCGTGATTTGGGTTGGCACCGGTGAAGGGAATCCGCGCAACAGTCTCAATGGCGGATATGGGATTTATAGGAGTCTTGATGGCGGAAAGAACTGGAAGCTGATGGGCCTGGAGAAGACCCGCAACATTTATAAAATAATTATCGATCCCAACAATGGGAACACTGTCTATGTAGCGTCGATCGGATCGCCCTGGGGCGAACATCCCGAACGTGGCGTATATAAAACAACTGACGGGGGTGAGACATGGAACAAAGTTCTGTTCGTTGATGACAAAACCGGTTGCGCCGACCTTGTGATGGACCCGCGCAATCCAAACAAATTGATCGCCGCCATGTGGCAACATCGTCGCTGGCCATGGACGTTTAAATCGGGCGGTCCCGGTTCTGGCTTGTACATCACGTTTGATGGTGGAAAATCCTGGACGAAGCGTACAAGCAAGGATGGTCTGCCGGAGGGCGAGATCGGACGCATTGGTGTTGACATCGCGGCAAGCAAGCCTGATTTGGTGTATGCATTGATAGAAAATAAAAAGAACGGATTGTACCGCTCTACTGACGGGGGCTTTAAATGGGAGTTCGTGAATGGCAACATGGATGAGATCGGCGACCGTCCGTTTTATTATTCAGAAATACATGTCGATCCAAAAAATGAAAATCGATTGTATACAGTTTATTCCGAGGTGAACTCGAGCATCGACGGCGGTAAGTCTTTTCAAAAATTGCTTCCGTATTCGGGTGTGCATCCTGACCACCATGCGTGGTGGATCGATCCCAACAACCCGGCGCACATCATTGATGGAAATGACGGAGGTTTGAATATCACGCACGACTACGGAAAGAACTGGATGTTCGTCGACAACATTCCGGTCGGTCAGTTCTATCATGTGAATGTGGACATGGATCAGCCTTACAATGTGTACGGCGGACTTCAAGACAACGGTTCGTGGGTTGGACCTGCATACACATGGAAGGACGGCGGTATCAGGAACATGTACTGGCAAACTGTATTGTTTGGTGATGGATTTGATACCGCGCCCGACATGGATGATAGTCGCTTCGGCTACGGCATGTCGCAAGGTGGCGCGCTCAGCAGGTTTGATCGTAAAACCGGGTTTGCAAAAACCATCCGCCCCACGCATCCCGACACCAAAGTGAGGCTGCGCTTCAACTGGAATGCCGGTTTTGCACAGGATCCGAAAGAGCACGGGACGATCTATTATGGCAGCCAGTTTTTGCATAAGAGCACAGACAAAGGTTCTACATGGGAAATCATCTCTCCGGATCTCACTTCCAATGATCCGGAAAAGCAAAAGTCACATGAGAGTGGTGGACTCACGATTGACGCGTCCGGTGCCGAGAACCACTGTTCGATACTTACGATTGCACCGAGTGCCATCGATAAAGGTTTGATTTGGGTCGGAACCGACGACGGCCAGGTTCAACTTACGCGAGACGGTGGGAAGAACTGGACAAATGTTTCTTCAAAAATCACAGGCATGCCAAAAGGTGCATGGATACCGCAGATCAGGGCTTCAGAATACAAAGCAGGGGAAGTTTTTGTTGTAGTGAACAACTACAGGCAGTTTGACTACAAGCCTTATCTGTTCCGTTCGCCGACTTTGGTCAAACCTGGGAAAGCATTGCGACGAGCGCTGAATTTGGCGAGAACAATTACACGCTTGCTGTTCAACAGGATCCGGTCGAACCGAAGCTCATTTTTGTCGGCGCAGAAAATGGTTTGTTTGTCAGCCTTGATGAAGGCAAAACGTACACCAAGTGGACTGCGGGTTTTCCGGCCGGCGTACCGGTGATGGATCTCGTCATCCATCCACGTGAACATGATCTTGTTATAGGAACATTCGGGCGTGCAATCTATGTGCTTGATGATGTGAGGCCGTTGCGCGAAATGGTGAAGACTGGTCCGCAGGTCCTGGCCAGCTCTATGCATGTGTTCGATGCGCCGGATGCCTACCAGGTGTCCTATCAAGACCCAACCGGCATATTGTTCCCTGGCAATTCGATGTTCGAAGGTGACAACCGTCCTTCAGGCGCGATGATTTCATATGTGCTCAACAAGCCGGCAGAAAAGAAAGAAGAGCCTAAAAGGGAGGAAGTGAAAGCCGATGACAAAACGAAAAAAGGAACTTCCGGGAAAACAGTAGTGACCACACCTGTAGCAGAAAATAAGGACGTTAAAAAGGAGGACAAGCCAAAGGCCGACTCACTTACAATGGAAGTCTTCAACGCGAAGAATGAAAAGATCAGGACCATCAAACAAAAAGTGTCCGAAGACAATGGATTCCATCGGATCTTCTGGGCGATGAACGAGAAGGGCGAGCGCATACCTGCACGCGGTGGTCGGGGAGGCGGTGGCGTCGCACAGGGTGAACCAGCGGGTGCACAAGTGCTGCCAGGAACTTATAAAGTTCGCATCACCTTTGATGGGAAGAAGGATTCTACCATGGTGGTAGTGAAATCTGATCCGCGCTTTCCCAACATGGACAACGTGCTGCAGGCGCGTTATGCATTGTTGCAAGACTTGCAGAAGATGACTGGGCTGGCATCGAAGGCCATGGAGAGATTGAAAGAGTCGATCGAGATTGCCGATGAGTATGAGAAGCGCATCAAAGAATCGAAGCGCACCGATTTGAAAGACGCGACGGACAAGACCAAAGCGATTAAAGATTCAGTCAATGCGGTGATCGATTTCATGATCGGTAAAGAAGACAAAAGGCAGGGATTTGCTGGGAATCCGATCCCAACACCAACGTCGTACATCAACACTGCCCAGTACTACATTTCCACCTCGAAGGATCCTGTTAACGCGACGGATGAGCGTGTGATGAAGCAGGCATCGGATGCTGTGGATCGCATACTGGATCGCGTGAACAAGTTCTACGAGAAGCAATGGCCCGAGTACCGTACAGCGATGGAGAAAGTGAGCATCAATCCCTTTAAAACCTATGAGCCGCTGAAGCGGTAGGATGATTGACACGCAAGGAATAAAAAAAACGCCTCGGGATTTCCTGAGGCGTTTTTTATCACAGAGGGGATTCTTGTACAAATGAAAAACTGTACTACTTTTGCAGTCCCCAAAGCGGTAAAAGCGGTGAAAAACGGCTGATCTGCTGCTAAAATGGGAGCTTAGCTCAGCTGGTTCAGAGCATCTGCCTTACAAGCAGAGGGTCGGGGGTTCGAACCCCTCAGCTCCCACGTTGAAAATCAGGCAGTTACGGAAGTGACTGCCTTTTTTGTTCAATGACTTTGACACGACTTTGACACAAAACTCGAATTAGGGGGCTTATTTTTTCGGGTTGGATTTCTCCAGGGATTTGTAAATTCGACTTCTCTCAACCCTCCCTCAACATGCTCTCTGAAATCCGAAAGTCGATCGCGGCTATTCTTTACGAACGTACTACCAGTCCGCTATTTGGAACGTTGATCATCTCCTGGTTAGTTATCAATTGGAAGATCGTTTATTTGACTTTCTTAATTGAAGAGGCGACAATTTGGCCCCTGAGCAAGATCGATTTCATTTTGAAGAATTATTCTGACCCGGTGAACGTCTTCTACCTTCCGCTGGGATCTTGTTTCGCGCTGATCGTCATCATCCCTCTTTTATCAAATGGAGCGTACTGGTTAACTCAGATCTATGATCAGTGGAGGATTAACAAAAAAAATGAAATTGCGGGCGAGACGTTGATTACTCAATCGCAATACGCTGAAATTCAAAAAGAGATTGCGCGAAAGGACAATGAGTACAAGACCACTCTGGAGGCTAGGCAGCAAGATGTGACGCGTTTCAAGGACCAAGTCGACAAATTTGAAACAGAGGGCCGGACCTTTCGAATCGTCTCGGCTGTGTTTGGCTTACATACCAAGTGGAACGACGTCCTTTCCGACATTAAGAATATGAGAAACAACAACACGCAAGTGATGGTGACCCCAAACGCCTTTAAATCTGGAGATCCGTATGTCGGAGCTTTGAAGCAACTTGTGATTACCTATCAGGATTCGACCGGTTCAATTAAGGTTGTGTGTGCAAATGAGGGGGATGTTGTGGCACCAGGGAATGATGCGCTTGATGTAGTAAAGGGGGATGCTAGCAAAGATCTTGATGCCAAGATCGAACAATCACGAAAAAACGCTTTGGCCTCATCTGATGATGCCAGAAAAGACGCCTCCGCAAGAGTTACTGGAAATACTTTTATTCAAAAACCATGAAAAAGGCCACTCTGATTGCAACTTGTCTCATCAATTCTGGCTTTGGTCGCCGGCTGAATGAAGTTGAAGCATCAGTCCGTAATACTTTCGAAACAGATTTTCCCCATCTGCGATGCGACACATGGAATAGCCACATCGATGATAAAGTGGCTGAAAGCATGATCCGCGCCGTCGGCAGAGCCTCAATGATCAATGTGACAAATTTCATAAAGGATCTAATGTAAGAGCGGTAAAATTCAATTAGTGTGGAGGATATCGATTACAAAGAGCTTAGGCGCTGGCTTGACTGGGAGGACATCCAAGGGTTGGCCGATGATGAGGGAATCACTAAGAAAACAGTTTATAACAGGCTTTCTGGCAAAACCAAGAACTGCACAGCCTTCCTAGAGAGAGCCTATAAGATAGCTATTGAGAATAAAACGAAAATCACTGAAGCGAGGCGACGTTTAAGGGAGATTGGCTTGGAATAGAATTGTTGAGTTCGAGAAATCAATCTGATATTATAATATGAAAACTCTCATTTCGGCAATGCTCTTGGTTGTTTGTCATTCCTATGGACAACCCGACCAGAAATACGTTTACTGCACAATCGTGGGAACTACTAAGGTGATGAGCACCAAGGTAACTGTGGAGATAGATTTCGGACAGGAAAGATCTTATTGGTCGCGGGATCGCCTCAAAGATGAAACCGGGAAACCGATAATATTCAACTCGATGGTAGACGCCCTTAACTACATGTCAGACCAAGGATGGGAGTTTGTGCAGGCGTACATAGTGACGGCGGGAGGTCAAAATGTTTACCATTATTTAATGCGAATGCCACAAGACAAAAAACCCTAAGTTTCCGTCTGATGTTGTAATTCGTTTCATGGAAGATATCGACTTTAAAGAAATCAAACGCTGGCTGGGTCATGGCGGCATGAAGCGGTTGGCAAAAGAGCATGGAATCTCCCTGACCTCAGCCTCACTTATTCTTTCGGGAAAGACTACCAACATCCCATTTCTGGAAAGGTCTATCAAACGAGCGACTGAGAATAAGATTAAGATCCTCGCGGCGATGAAACGCCTGCAGGAGGTGGAAATTTAACCTAATGGAAGAGATTGATGTCGAAGAAATAAAGAAATGGCTTGAATCGGGTGAGATCATGAAGCTGGCTGAGGAGTTTGGAATCACCCCGACGACAGCCTACAGGCACTTGTCCCCAAAAGCAAAACGACGCAACCTAAAGTTCGTCTTGAAGTGTGCGGAGCGCGCCATTGCAAACAAGGCCATGATAGTTAATGCTGTTCGTCGGTTGAAGGAAATGGGTTTCGACTCTGAGCCGTTAAAGCAGAAGTGGGAAAATAAAGGGCGAAAGAGACCCTCAGCTAACTAAGCTGAGGGGTTTTGAAGTTAGGCAGCCCTGCCGAACAAAAATTCGTACTCAGATATGAACTCAAGTTCCAGCCCTGCCTCTGTCAACACGTAGCGTATCCTACTTGCTTCGATTGGAGGGACTGGATTTCTGTCAAGCGGATTACCCCCAAGTATCAGGCGATTGGCCCGTTCAATTACTTTCGAAATTTGGTCCGCAACCGGAGGGCAGACTCTTGGGTCACACGCCAACGTGAGGGCCTGGCTTTTCGAAATCACCATACGTTTTTTGCTGGGGACAATTTCAGTTTGCGAGGAAATTTTCGGTTTGATGGTTGCCATGATTTGAGTTTTTTGAGCTTTACTATGAATCTTCTTAAGCCGCCTTACTCAGCGGCTCAAGCTTTCCCAGCGATTCCTTGCGTGCGCTTCCTAGGATGCTTCTCATGGCTTTTGTGATTACACCTAAATCCACAATCATGTAACCAAAGTCAGCGGCAGAAATATCCATCTGCGGTTTTTTTGCAAGGTCCGGGATAACTGCAAGAATAGCCTCCAAATATCCTATCATTGCCTCATCGCCTAGTCTCGGTTCACTAAGGATTCGGTCGGCAAAAATCTCGTCCGCATTTCTGGCATCTTTATCAAGTGCCAACTTCAGCTCGTCGCTAAGCAATTGTAGTTCCCATAAGCCATATCGCAGAGCCATGGAAAGGGAAATGTTTTGATTCAGAAGCACCTCATCGTAAAGCTCATTACTTTCCAGCACATTGGGATCCTAAGCTTAGAATTCCACGTGGACAAGTTGTCG
>JADMIO010806431.1_pt1 | contig 79371 bp, 87 predicted proteins | sample 8958161 | NCBI WGS metagenome assembly JADMIO01 (sample SAMN16585339, study PRJNA669376) | soil metagenome | isolation source: Crop rotation soil | place: USA: Cullars Rotation, Alabama | collected 2011 | reverse complement strand
GCCGCGACTTCAAGTCACGTGAATTCCAAGCTTCGGATCCCACTGTGCTGGAAAGAGTCAACATAGTTTTGGCCGGTGCGGTTGCCGTAGGCTTTTTGAGTCGTAAGCGGGTAAGGCGGCGAGGTGAGGATTAGATCGATTGAGTCATCGTCGATGAATTGTACGGCCGTTTCTGCTTCAGCGAGCAGAGCTGTTCCGAGGTTCGTCGTAAAGACGGTAATGATGATTCCGGGCTTGCAGTTGTAAAGACCTTTCTGTCCCTTGTCGGTAAGTTCCCAGAGGTTTCGGGTTCGGCGTTCAGGATTATTTTCTATGAGGCCGCGGTTGACGGCTTCTTGACGGGCGTTCCTTACTCTTCGTTCCCAAACATTTATTTGACCAGCGGAGCCTGCGAGTGCGCGGAGTTGTCGGAGCCATTCAGGTAGGGCGATTTTGGATGCGAGTGCTTGGTAGACTTCGGTTGGTTTTGCTTTTCCGCCGGCGTCCTGGATGGTTTGGAGTAGTGGGAGGAGGATTTGTTCCTGAGTTGGTAGGCGTTGGGCCATGACGGGTTATGCGGCTACTCTGAGAGCTTGTTGAGTCGACGCGGGAGTGGTTTGGAGGATATCTGCGATCGTAATCGGGTTGTAGGTAACGCTCAGGCCGGTCTCAGAGAGTTTGAAGATTTGCTGGGGAGGTGTCTCGCGGTTTGTTGCTATGTCGACGCGTAGAATGTCTTCGCGGTAATAGGCGTGAAGATTGCCGGTTTGGTCAAGGATGAAGTAGTTCGGGAGATCCATAGTGATTAGGAGGAGAGATTTACGTTTTTGAGCGCGAAATACCAGGTCGTGAGATTTTCGCTGTAGCCGATTCGAGCGTTCGGATTGAATGTTGTTCCGTTGGAATGGTATTTGGCGAAGATGCGTAAGCAGGCGAGCTCCGATCCAAAGGTATATAGACAGGAAGTGATTTGTTGGACTCTGACGTCTTCGCCGCCGGCGAATTCTCGCATCATCGCCGTGGTACGTTTTTCTTGTTCGTCAGTCATCTGAGTTATCCAAGGCCTTAGTGCTCTCCGCTTCTCTTTGGAGTCTCCCGCGTAGCGGAGGAGGCGCGAGCATAGCGATGCGTCAAGCAAGGGCCGTCGAACTATGTTCGATGGTTCAATTCGATTATTTCTATGTTAGTTGTTTGGGTGAAATTCTCATCTGGGCGTTTGGCTTCTATTTGAAGCGAGGCCTTGCGGCCTTGAGTTTCAGTTTTTGGTGCTAGGCAAATGTGAGTCCGAGTTGCTGGTCCGTATTAGCTTGCTGGTAGAGGGAGTCTGTAGTGGTTGAAGGCGTGAAGTTGATCAGGGCTGGTGCGAGCGTTTTTGTGGCGGCGATAATCTTTTGAAAGAGTGTGACAATTACGCCTTGGCCAATAATTTCGCCTGACAGGGTCTTTGAATCTGCCAGCCGGTATGCTGAAGGAATCCCGTGAAGTTTTCGTATTTCAGCTAAGCTGAGCCAACGCCAGGTGTCTGTTTTCTTCCTGTGTTTTACTACTGCGCCAGTCCCTTGCTGAGACATGTACCTTTTGCTGATACAGGGAACGGAGGTGCTATGATCGTCGAGTTGAGTAGAGGTGAACCCGTTGCCTTTTGCTGTTTGGTTTCTCCAATGGTTTGTTAGCCAGGGTTTCGTTTCCGCGGTGAAGTACAAATCTTCTATGTTCGTCTCGTCGTCTCTTATGTCTGCGAACGTTCGGTCATTGGCGCATGGTTGTGGCCACTGAAAGTTAGATCCGGAGTGAGCGACTATGATTGTGCGGATTCGAGCGGTCATTTCTCCGTAGTCGCGTGGATCAATCGTTCGGGCTTCGACGGTGTATCCTGCGCGTTCTAGGAAAATCCGCAGCATAAAGCCTGCTCCGCTATTGAGGTATCCGGGTGCTTCTTCGATAACTACTGTGGCTGGGTTCAGGGCCCTAATTATGATTGCGGTCCACACGGTTAAGTCGCCAAGTGGATGAGCTTCGGGAGGGAGCGTTTTATCGCGCTTAGCTCCGGTGGTGCGATCAAGGCGCCTTGCTGTGCTGAAAGGTTCACATGGAATACCGATCGTAAGAAGTTCGACGGGTGGCAAATCTTCTATGGGTAAATCTTCGATGCTGAGATTGAACATGCGTGCTTCGGCGTGGTTGTCCTCAAAGACCTTTGCGTATTGTTCGTTTATCTCGACTGCGAATGCTGGTTGGTAGCCGGCGCGCTTGGCGGCTTCTGTGAGAAGGCCGCCTCCGGAGAATATGCTGCCTTCTCTTCCGTTGCGGCATCGAGTTGTGCGTAGTTTTTGTGAGTGCGCGGGGGTCAGGACGATCTGTCCTTCGGTAACACGTACTTGTAAGAGATTGATTTCGCCAAAGGCTTCGGAGATGGCCGTGCTGTTGAGATCTAGAACGGGAATTTCTCCGTTTTTCTTACTCGAGACTTTGCGATTACCAGTGTCGTCCAGCGTAATGGTTATCTGTTCGCGGGTGAATTCAACGAGGATGTTTTTGGCGGGGATAAATCCGGCGCGTAGTAGATAGAGTCCTTCTAACCAGACACGTGGGGCATTCTTGTTCTGGCCGATCGTGGTAGTCGAGATTCTTGGAAAAGGAGTCATGGGATTTGGCGAGTGTATTCGTCCACGAGCGTTTGGAGGCGATCGAGGAAAGTCTTTACTTGACGGATGCGGGTTCTGGTTTTTTGGTGGACTAGTCGTGGTCTGGTTTCAATGGCAGCGGGCCTTGGGTTTGTTGGTTGAGGGCGGACCTGTCGCGGACGGGTTTGGGCGTAGCTAGGGATCAAAGCAATAGTGAGTGTGGCTAAAACGGCAACTGTGCGAAAAAGGGAAGGTACGCGCTGCTTCATGGTCAGTTTCTCTTAGCTGGGTCTATCCGTGAAAAGATTAGAAATTCAGGCCGTTTTTTGTAGGCCGCTGAGTTTTTTTGCGTATGCTGCATCGTCTGGGGTTTAAGGCGGTCGCGTTTGGCACATCGGTTGCTGAGTGAGTATTCGTCGCGGTGGTCACGGTCGCTGCGACCAGCGCGAGGATCGGCGAACGGGCCGGTGACGGTTCGTGAGAGAGAAATGGCAGGCGGCTGCTGTTTCTATTGACGCCTCGGTGTTGAAGCCGAAAGGCTTGCAAGGAAGATTGAAAGGTCTTTCGAGCGCCCGGATAAAAACGGGTAGCAACCGCCAGAGTGGACCCGCTGGTGGTGAGCGAGTTGTCCAGCGTTTGAGTTGGGCTTCGTTTGGTCGGGAGCGTAAACCGGCGGTGGAGGACAAACCCACCAATCAAATACCGAACGGCATGTGCCCGCGTGGGTGCTATGACTTCGAGCCAAGTGCCGACCGGAGATGGGCTGACCGCCAGCCTGTAGCCGGAATATAAATCGTCGGCTTTCGTGCGCGCGAATGGGAGCTGACTTCCCGGATCTAACCGGGTCGGGGTGCGCTGCTTGTGGCTTAGTTCGCGAGCAGCGCATTCGCTTTTTTGGTTGTAGCGACGGCGGCAGTGTGATCGAGGGCGTGCGCGCGTGGATGGTGTTGATCGTATGATTGGCGCAAAAAGCGTGGCGTGACGTGTGTGTATATCTCGGTAGTGTTGATGTGGCTATGGCCCAGTAAGAGTTGGACTTCGGTGGTGGACGCTCCGTTTTCGAGTAGGTGTGTTGCAAAGCAATGGCGCAAGGTGTGGGGAGTGACGTTTTGGATTTTAGCTTTGTGCGCATAGTAGCGGATCACTGTCCAGGCAAGTTGTCGGGTGAGTGGGTTGCCGTTGTGCTGGAATACGCGGGCTAATGGTTGGACTTGGGGCCTCGTAAGGGTTGCGAAATAGTATTGAAGGTGCAGGACGGCGCTTTTGCTAATCGGGACTTGTCGTTCCTTGTTCCCTTTTCCATGACAACGGACTATTTGTCTTTCGAGCTGAAGATCTGTGTGGCGTAGAGTGACTGCTTCTGAAATTCTAAGGCCGGTGGCGTAAAGCAGTTCAAGTAGTGCGCGGTCGCGTAAGCCGGTTGGTGAGCTGTCATTGGCACTTCCAAGGAGCTTCATCGTGTCAGTAATGGATAGAACGTGCGGGAGCGGGCGTATCTTTTTTGGGGAATGGACATCTTGGGTTGGGTCTGTGTCGATATGGTTATCAGTAACCAAAAAGCTATAGAAGCTGCGGACGCTGCTTAAGGCGCGAGCAATGGAAGAGGGGTTGAGATTTTGTTTGGAGAGGGTGCCGAGCCAAATTTCAATGTCGCGTTGATTTAGTGCGCGGAGTTGTCGGTTATTCGCGCTGGTCCAGGCTTGAAGTTTGTTAAGATCGTGAGAGTAGCCCTTTACGGTGTTTGTAGAGAGTCCTCGCTCAATTAGAAGGTAGTCCAGAAATATTTTAATGAGTGGCGATCTTCTGGCCATTAGATTTTGTACTGTGGGGCTTGTTCAGTGTGGCTTGCTGCTGAGCTTTGCACAACGTATCCCTTGCTGTCGTATATCGCTCCGCACCCGCAGTGGTTGCGGTTTGACTCGATACCAACGTTCTGACCGCATCGACATTCGACGTGCATTGCGGCGGGCTGTCCGATTGGTGCGTTTGGATCTCTGATTAAAGCTCTCTTAGTGAATGCCATGTGTGAAGTCCTTTTCGTGAGGGGTTAACATGCGGGGCGGGTTTGGCATCGTGCGCAAGCTGGAATTGTTCCTTTGGTTGGGTGTTCGATAATCTCCAGGGTTTCGGTGAGGCAGAAGGGCGTTAATTTACATTTGGCGAGGCCTAGCGTGATGACCATGTTACCTGCGATTGCTTGGGATTCGCCGCGACGTGCTTGAAAGGTGGCGGCGTCTTTTTCGATCTGTGTTTGTAATGAGGCAGGGCAGTCGGGCTCAATATCGAGAATAAGTGTGCTGTAGGAAAGAAAGCCGAGTCTCTTGTAATCGCCGGCGACTTCGTTGTGGCGGTCGGCGTAGACAATTCCGCATGGGAAAAATCCGGAAAAGAGTCTTTCAGTGTTAGGCGTGTTAGCCATAGTTTTGTGGGATGGCCGCCGCTTTAGTTTTGGGTGGCTTGCGCTTAGTGATGATCGCGGCAGTTCGTTGAGCAATAGTAAAAGATATTTCCGGCTTCTTCGCCTTCGCCTTCGTCGACTATTACTTTGCTCTGGGCGACGACAGTGCCGCATTTGGCGCAGCTTAAGGCTTCGAGTGTGACCAACGCCTCTTCTTCGCTGATGTTTTTGACGGATTCTTCTATCGCGTCGACCATCGGGCCGATGTATTCGTCCCAGAGAGCTGGCAGGATGTCCGTGATTGTGATGTTGACTTCACGGTCTTCGAGTACCTGGTTTATTGCGTCGACCCAGCGGCGGTCAAAGAGTCCGCTTGGCGTGGCTCCGCCTCGAATTTCGAGGCGGAGAATTCGTTTGGCGATCGTCAGTGGGGTCGGGAAGTAGCGTAGCTTGTGGGTTTTTTGTTTAAGCTCTGCAATTGCTTTGTCATACCACTTGCCAAGTAGTTCGTCAGCTTCGTTTGGGGTGAAACCGAAGGGGGTTCCAATCAGTTGTTGTTTGACGGCTTGTGCGGCGCGGTCCGCGAAAATATTGGTGGCGAGTTGTGGTTGCTGGCGTTTTGTATTTTTGGTGGGTTTTTTCATGGCTCTTGGTTAGTGAACTTGCTCATTGTTGCCAGCTTGGTTTTGACGGCCAGCTCGCAGGATTTTGTCGGCGGCGCCGAGGATTCGTTTCGCGTTAGTTTCCGGGATCGGAGTTCCTTTAGGCCAGTATGATTGAATGTAGCCTCGGCAGAACTCGGCTCCGGGAAGATTTAGGGCTTCACAGCATAGTAGGGCGACGGACTCGGCTTCGACTTCGCGCAAGGACTTTGGCGTACGCTCGTTTGGATTCTCATGGGTGTGGCCAAGAACTAAGTGTGCGGCCTCGTGGAAAAGTGTCTTTGCTGGAAGCTGTGCTACCGGGTTGATAGCAAAGGTGTCCCCCTGCGAATAGCCTTGTGTGTTGCCGTCGGTATCAGTGAAATCTCTTCTGGTGTAACCGAGAGCGCGGAGGGCGGTCTCAGTGTCCCACTCAGGAAGGGATGGCAATTGAAAGTCATCGCCTTCGGTTTGAGAGAGAACAAACCAGCGAGGTTTGAACATGAAGGCAGTTGCGAAAGCGTCGTCCGAATCGAGTTGCCCCTGGTTGTCATCGGAGGAAGGCCGTTGCTTAACGGTGATGGGTTGGCAGAGCATGAGCGCTCGTTCGCCTTTCCGGACGTGACGGCCGAGTCGTTGCCAGCTTGGAAAAGTTGCGATGGGCCCTGGCGAAATTCCGCGGGCGCTGCATTGAATCAGTGCCAGCAATTGGTTTGCGAACGAGTAATTATGAAAGTTCGAATATGCCTGCATGATGACGCCGGGTTCATTGACGGCGGCTTCAAGCGCCTTGGCGAAGTTGATTTGAGTGTTCATAGCAATCGAATAGAGCGGAGCGGTTAAGTTATTAACTGTGGAGTCCTTGGAACTTGGCGAAGTAGACGCGAGAAACCTGTTTACTTTTGGTGATGGCCGCGTCGTCGGATTCAGCGTAGAACTCGCGAACGTAGGTCATTGAGGGATTTAAGCTATCGCGGTTTCCTTCAAGGCTTCCGGTATGAACGCGCGACAAGGTTTCGTCGCTGGGTGGCATAGGTTTGTAGACTTCGAAAGTGTAAGCTTTCATGCAGGTTCCTCAATCCAGGAGATATCGTTGGTGTCTGTGACGCCTTGGGTTTCTACCGATTTCTTTATTTCTTGCCGGGTCATTCAAGTTAATTTGGGCGCGCTGCTGGAGCCGTTTTGGGAAAGGCTGAGACCGTTGTGTAGCCCTTCGTGTTGGAGTTGCCGACGATCGTGATTTCGTGTTGTGCGGCCATAGCCAGTAGTGCGGGAAGATATTGATTGTCGACTTGCACGGCGTCACTTTCCTGAACAAGTCGGCTTACGGCCGTTTCTATGGATTCAAAACGCTGGCCGTCGTGAGTTGTGGTTTTCATAGCAACCTTTTGTTTACTCTGAGGCGAGGAGTGAGGCGTGACGCGTTCAAACGCTTCCGCTTCGTCCATCTCGTCTTCGGTGAGTCCGACGTCGTTGGTGATGGCCGCTTCCATTGTGTCGTCTGTAAGATTCTTGGGGGTAGTCATGGCCTTATTGCTCTCGGTTGGTTTGTATTCGGGAGATGAAAAAGACACGATTGCCAAAGGACACTTCCGCCTGTGGTTCGTCGTAAGGTGAACGGCAGAGGCGTTCGGCTTGTGCTAACAACGCGTTTCCATAATTTAGAAATCTGCCGATGTATTTAATCGCGAGTTCATTGGCGCCGAGATGTTGGCGAATGCGCGCTAGGTCGGCGTGGGTTGTCAGGCCGCGCCGAGTAAGTCCGATGTGAAGTGGTTGGCTCATGATTGGGTTACCGGGTGGTAGCGATAGACGCGGAAAGGAACTGTTGCATGCACGCTATTGTGGGCACGGGCGTAGTCATCGTGAAAAAACCAAATTCGGCCTGGGCGATTCTCCGTGGTGTCTTCGAGGTCCCGTACTGGCAGAGCCGTATCGAGTGAGCCGGAGAAATCGCAGAATCCGTTGTTGCTGAGGTAAAAGCTTGTGTCAGCCGATCCGGGAACAGTAGTTTGGATATCGCCAGGGTCGTTGTCGTCCTCGTAGGTCCAGTGATGGGTAAATCTAAGTACGGTCTCGTCGGGCATGATGACGAAGTCGCCGACGCGGGGACCTTGTCGGTAATTGAGTTGATTGACGCGGGTAGTGAGTAAGTCGAAATCATTCTCGGCTTTCTGCTCTGCTGTGAGGGAGTTGGTGTAGAAGTGGGCGTTCATTTTTCGGAATTCATCCAGCGTCATGAATTGAAGCGCCTTACGTTTGAAAGCATCGCTGTTTGCGACCATGTCTGCGATCTTTTCGGCTGTCAGAGTTATTGCGTCGCGGAAGGTGAAGTAACGCTTGCCGACGCGGACATAGATTGCCGTCATTTGTCCGTAGTAGCGTTCCGACAGTTTGAAGGACTCAACGCCTTTGACGGTGCGCCATCCGACGGGCGGCAGAACGTTGAGTGCGTATAGAAACTGTGCTTTGGTAATTTCGATTGGTCTGGTGCGGTAAGAGGCTTCTACCTTTTCATAGACTCTTTGAAAGTCAGCGAGTTCGGCGTCGGGATAACGCATCCGGATTTGATTTATGTCTTCGTTTTGGATCGTGGAGCGCCATACGCCGTCGCGCAGCTCGGCAGTGTCGATAATGGTGTCGCTGCCGGGAACATAAAAGCAGGGATGCTGCAGATGTTCTTGTGCCGTGTCTGTCATGGTGATCATGGGTTGGGATTGGCCGCTAATTGCTATTGCATAAGTGGCGGAGAACGGGTGTGCCGGGGCTGTGATTTACACTAGAAGTTTTTCCGCGTGCTTTCGTAGGGGGCTCGCAAGTTGGCGAGCCTCGCGCTCGGTCAGGTTATCGGCAAAGGTTTCGCGCCTGGTGGAGCCTTCGTCGTCTTTGCCGTAAAGATTGATGTACCAGCTATGATCGTCGTTCTGGCCGACGTCGATTGAATCTACTTGCATGAGAGTTCCTTGTTTTAGACGAACTGAACCTCTATGGTTGGTGAAAGCCCAAATTCTTTGAGGCATTGACGGCATTCAATCCGGTCGTTTTCCTCGTGGTCCTCCGGGTAGAGGTTTGTGGTGCCTTTTACGCTCAAGGTGTGGGCAAAGCCTTCCCCCGGTTGGAGATTGGGTTTGAGTTCAACAACCTCGCGCCAAGTTACTTGATCGGTCAGGTAGCGGAATGTGCCGCCGTTCTGGGTTTCTTCTTCGCCGGCGTACTGACAGTGAGGGCATTTCAGCGAGTTTGCGATCGGGAGAGCGTCGACGGCCGTGAGGATCGTTGAGGCAGGGTCAGGTATGTTGTAGTCGAGCCATGTTTGCGTTGCCTCTTCGATAGCCATATCGAAAGCAAAGGTGGCGTCGGGTGGGAAGTCCCCACTGGTGGCTTCGGGGAAGTGGCTTGTGAATACAGTCCAGAAGGCCTGTTGGGCGTTATTTCGAGCGTTGCGTTTTCGGTCTTCAATTGTCATGGCAAGTTTGTTTCTTTGGCGAATGGTGAACTGACGATGGTTCAGTTGTTACAGGTGTCACATTCTGGAGTGTTGCACTTGCCATCGGGGTTATCCTCATCGCAGCCACATTCGATCCCGATGGTCTTGCCGCATAGAGTGGTACGGTCGACGTTCACATTTGATGACATGCAGAGGTCGCAGATATCGTCGCCGTCGTTCATTTGTTTTTCCTTTTTGCCTTATGTAGCGGCGTTGCAGTAATTTTTGATTTCGTCATCGGTGGTTTCAGCCAGGCAAGCGCGAATGAGAAGATCGAGATACTTTTCTTCTTGGCCGCGAGCTATCAGCATGTAGCGTTTTATGCCGGCGAGCGGTTCAGCGGATTCGATTAGTGCGCCTTGGGCACGGATTAACAGGTTTTCTACCCGGAGTGCGGGACAATGACCTTTGGGTAGATTGTAACCATGTGCGCGGTGTGCGGCGTCGCAAGCCTCGAAATAGTCGGGGAGGCGCCGGTCGTCGCACAAGTAGAGATCCTTTTGTGATTCCAAAGGTTTGCCGACAAGTTTTTCGCCTGCCCGGGTATCCAGTCTTTCTGCCAGGTCGCCACAGTAAACAAAACGGAAAGATTCGAAGATTGGTTTGATGTAGGCATTAACGCGCTCGCGGGTCAGCTCGGCTGCTGCCTGTGCGTGGCAAACAGCGAGGGCGAGAGAACGGTTTTCGCGGGCCCACTCTTTGAATTGGGTTGAGTTTACTTTTACATTCATGGCAATAGTTGGGGCTGGCCGCTTATTGTCGCGGTTATACGTGCGAGTAGACTCGCTGCCATGCGACAAGGCTTTCATCGCTCTTGGTTTGGCGCCGGTAGTCCGGCCAGGGGATAAAACGATAGAGGCCGAGATTGGCCCAGCGTTGGAAGCATTTCAGATCCGTGCGTGGTGGGACGCCTTTTGGAGTAAAAACCATGGGGTACGGTTCTATTTCGCGTTCAACCATGAGTTTGAAGCGATACCAGATGCGGTCCCAGGTTTCGTGCTTATCGTAGCCTATGAGCATGTAAGCGCGGACGTGTGACGGTGGTACGCCTGCTTTCTCGAGCTTGTTGATTCCGTTAAAGAAGACGTCCTGATCGCGAAGGTTATCGAAGGCTGTGTAGAGGATTCGTTTACGAAAGCGGGTGTCTCGGTACTGGATAGAGGAAAGCGCCTCGGCGGTTTCCTCGGTGATCATTCGGACGTTGATTCCCTGTGACAGGCAGATACGATAGTTTCCGTCGATGATCTCACGGACGTGGCCGCGCCATGATTCGTGGCCAAAGAAGTCATTGTCGAGTAAGTGTAATTTACGTGGATAAGGATGGCCGCGCCAGATGTTAGCGATCGTGTTTGCGAATGAAGGCTTTCCTTCCTTTTGAGGAACGACGCAGAACTTGCAGCTAAGCCGGCAGCCCCGCTTGGTGAAGCCAATCGACTCTTTGAAGTGCGGGTAATCAGTGTAGTCGTAATACTCGTATTCGCGTCCGATTAACGCTTCGACGGTTTGGGCGTTGCCGGTTCCGGTGCCCCCGAAGATCACGTTAGGCCAGTCGCTTCTGATTTGTGGAAAGAATTTCGCGCTGTGATGAAAGATTGCCGACGCGTAGACCTGATCGTAGTGGGTGTCGAAAAGATCGCGCCGGCGGCGTGTGGTGAAGTCAACGGTGTGGCCGTTTGCGCGGTGCCAGTGGGCCAGCTTCATCAAGGCAAGATTAGGAAGCTTTCCGTCGATTTGTATTAATAGAACGCGCACAGGGTTCTTCGTAGGGCAAGTCTTGTTCCATTTCCTTGCCGCTCGATTTCAACAACGGGATGACTGACGAGGGGTTGTGTCCTATCTGTGGTTAAGGAAAAACGACATCGGGGCGCGAGGGCATGAAATGCCGGAAGTCGCTAGACGTGAAGGCGGAGTAAGGGCGGGGTTGCACTTTTCCATGCCGCGGGAGTCTGGGCGCAGTTGAGAGCGCTGCTATCGGCTATGGAGGTCTATGATCCTGCTCTGTGTTGGTGAATTTCTGAAAGGTGGGGTGTAAGAACTTCTTCGAGCTCTACCGCGCCGGCAGGCTTGTGTAGGAAGCCGTTGGCTCCATGTTGCATACATTCCGTTTCGTAGTTGGCTGAACTGAAAATGATAATGCTGGTGTTTTTGTAAGTTACGCGTTCTCGGATTGATTTGATAATTGAGAGTTCTGAAACTGGAACGCCAGAGACTTGGTCGGTGGGCCTGGTCAGATCACCTAAGAGGATTAAGTTGAACGGCGTTTCTTTTTCGATCTTTGATCTCGCGCTGCTTAAGGTTCTGGCCTGGGTGGTCTCACAGTTAAGTTGCTGGAGAAGGGCAATAACCCAGCCTTGAATCAGGTCGGAGGCCTCGATGTACAGGAGCTTTGTCTTGGGCGCCATTCGCTCTACGGTGTGAGGCGCCTGTGGGGAAGCGGCCGGACATTGTACAAAGTTCGAGGCGTGGTGGGAAGGATTTTGCGTTTTGGGTAGCGTTTTGAAGGGTTGAGTGTTGCCGGATTGCCACACAGAGAGGTCAGACGGCCCTCTTTGCCAGGCTCAGTTTTGGACGTGGCTCGGTGGCGGGTCCCGGGTCGTTGTCGCTCGTTCCGAGGCGTGTAGCTGCCAGCGTAGCGGTTCCATAGGAGTGAGTGGCCGCGGTCATTGCAGAATTGGCAACTCGGCTTAGATAGTCGCTGAGGAGCTCGTTTGGCGCGATTGTTAGGATTGATCTGGGCATTTTGATGGGTCTGCGGTTAGTGTCCTGTCGGACAACTATGTGAAGCGTCGTTTCGGGGAACAGGTTTAGTTGAGCAGAGCCGGTTGAGGTCAATTCTGCTTGCGGGCTTGGTTCCATCTGGGTGAGTGCTGGCGACATTATTTACGGTGCCTGTTGGGAGGTATTCCCCTGAGCCAAATAGATAATTGGGCAAATGTCGTGCCGCGTTAAGAGAAGAGAAGGTGTGGTTACTGATCTTTCTACGGGCTTGGAAGTGGAGGGTTAATTAATTGATAGCCAGTGCTTCGTGAGAGTGAGTATTTCCTTTGGGTGTTTGGCGAGCTGGTAGAAAACTGCTTGGTTTGTGTCAGGGGGGAGTAGGTAGCCCTTGGCTATTGCTTCGATGAGTCTCAGGTGTAGTGAGCTCGTTGTTAGCTTGAAAGTTTCGTTAACATCGTAGGCTTCCCAGCATACGTGAAACGGCGTGACGTCGGCATGAATCATTTTCACGGGGGTGACGTCCGTTACGGTGAAGTTTGGTTCAAGTACGAGGAAGTCATCTGGCGCTGGTTCTTTGAGAAGAGCGTGGGATGGAACGTAAAGGGCGTTAGGCTCAAAGCTGGATATTTTGAAGGTACGTGATGAATGTCTGGCCTTGGCGGTGATGTCTTGCATTAGGGAAAGTATTTCGGCGGCGCGTTCTTGATCGAGTTTAATGATTGCGGTGACGGAGGTGTTGCCGGAAGGCGGAAGACGGGACGTAGCCAGAGCGATCGGTGTATCCATTGGTTTTAATGACGGGCGGGAATTGGCGTCTTTGCTTTAAGGGGAACCGATTCAGGGTGAGCGGCTGCTTTGTGCTTTTTCAGTAATTTGCAGAGGTGCTGGGCGCGGCCTTTCGTTGGAGTCTTAAATACTATTTCTGATTCACTTGAAGTCAACTTCTTAAAGAGTTGTTCTTGATTAGTTTGATTGGGGATCTGTTGTGAAAGAAGTTTAGCGACGTTAAGTGGGTTAGGGCCCACTTTAGTAATGACGATGTAGTGATCTTCGGTCGCTAGAGTGCGCCGGCGTTTCTTTACTGGAGTCCGTGTCAGCCCTGGGTGTTTCGCCATGCGGCGAATAAAGGTCTGATGTTTGAGGCCGACGAGTTTTGCGGCGCGTGACGGGTAGTTATTCGCTTTCTTGAGGGCGGTTTCGAGCAGATCGCGCTCAAAACTCTTCTTCGCATTTTGGAATGAGGGCGGATTGCCAAGTCGTTTGTGGAATTCTTTGTTATTCATACAGAGGCCAGCGAATTGTGGTTGGCGTTATTTGCTGGCGGCTCTTTTGTTGTGGAAAGGGTTAGGGCGGTTAGATAGTGAAGTCCGAAGTCTCGATGTGTTTGAGTCAGGCAGTTTGGTAAAAGCGATCCGGGAAGCGGCGGTATTTCTGTTTGTAGCGGCGCGGGAAGGTTCGGTGGGCGGTGTGATTGTTGCGATGTGTGGAGTTGAAGTTGCGCGGCGGCAGAAATCGTTTTGCTCGTTCGTGACGCTCTCTGATTAACGTCTCGATTGCGTTCCAGACTTCGGCGGCAGTTTTGTGTTGGCGAAGGTTGATTACTTCGGCGCTGTCAATCGTGATCTCGGTAATCTTGTAACTCTCTATGTCGTCCACCAGATGTGGTGCGGTGTGCATCGTCCTGATTAACAAGGTGGCGAATGCCTGGTGACGTCGGACGAGGTCGAGGATGATGGTTCCTCCGGGTGAAACTCCGCGCGAGTCGTTTGTTATGTCGATCGTTATGTTAGCGCGTCTGATTTGATCGAGAAGTTCTGATATGAGCGTCATGGTTTGAGAGGGTCTTTCTGGTGGAAGGGGGCCGTCGGGTCCCTTGCTGATTCGGTTTACTGCAACTGATGGGCCATTGTCTTTGGTGGTGTTGAGGCGGGTGAATTTAGTGGCCGCTTTTTGTTTTAGTTTGAGCATTTCTTCTTCGCTGGCGAAGTTTTTTGGGTGAGGCAGGGCTGGGACAGCTATTTGGACTGTGTTGCTAATCGGCAACGCGAATTTCAGGCAACCTGGGTGGCGAAGGCGAGTGGTAAGTTTTGGAAGCCAGTAATCGAGCCAGGCTTTTGGGTCGGTTCCGGGTTTGTCGGCCCCGTGGTCAACTAGAATTGAACAGGCGTATTGGTAGCCGGATTCTCGGTTTCTAATTTTAGAGATGGTGCGCGGTTGCAGTGACGTTCCATCGGGAAAGATAAAAAGCGTTTTTTTTGCTCCTTTTCCGACGAAGCGCCAATTATCTGAAACGTAAATTGTTCCGATATGGCCCGGAAATAAGGTGGTCTTTCCATCCGGAGAGTACCGGGGAACATTGTCGGAGAATGCAACTACGCCTCTGAGTCCTTTTTTCTTTAATAACTCGCGACAGCGTTTCAGGAAGAAAGTTTCGGCGTTGCTTGCGACGTGATCTAGTAAAACGAATCTTCCAAGTTCAATACTATCGTTTGGGTTTCCAGGAAAGACGTTGGTAACGACTGCGGGATGCTGAGGGACCGAGAACGATGCTACACCTGCCAATTCGGGAGTAAGGCCGTTAGCTGTCCAGTGATCGTTAGTAAGTGCGCGTGTGAATAGCCCGTAGTTAAAGCGTGAAACTACGAATTGGCGAGAGTAGTGGTGTTGTCGAACGAATGTTTTGGCGTCGGATTCTGGTATTGGTTGGACGTCAAAGTCGCGGGGGTTGATGACTTCGCCGGCGGGCCGGTAGGAGCTGCGTCGCTCACGCCATCTTTGGCAGAAGAGTGGGGCTCGGTGGTTCATTAGTTGAGACCATCTGATCAGCGAATAGAGGTAGGCGCTCTTTATCTTTGACTAGATTGATTTGTGCTTGTTCGTGTCTTCGTGCGGCTTCGAGCCTTTCCTGGAAAGTAACGGCGGCGTCGATCTGGGCGATTGTTACAGTGTGAAACTTTCTGCTTCCTGGTGAGCCAACATAGCCGTGAAAGTCATGTAGTGGCCACGTTGAGCATTCGATCGTGTCGGCCTCTAAATCAAATGAAATGACTTCGCCTTCGCGCAGTGATTCTTCGTTGTTGGAAGTGTCAAGGTAGGTGAAGTGTTGCCCTTCCTGCCAAACAGGCCAGTCGCGTTGGAGAGCGTAAGTTCGTTCTATTTCCTCGAGTAAATTTCCTTCGTAGACAAGTGCTTTCCATTCGTCCGTTTCGTGGTAGGGAGTTTCGTGCTTAGCTTGTTTTCGTCCAGCGTGTAAGGCAGTGATTGCTTTTAAGGCTGTGTCGATCTCTTTGATCCGGAGCCAGCGTTGACGGTGGCGTCCTTGAAGGGGGCTTAAGGTTTCTGCTTCGACTGTGTCGTTGACGAGCTTATCGAAGGCTTCGCGTTCTGAGTTGAGCATGTTAGCCAAGGAATGTTTGTTGAATTAGTCGACGTTCTTCTTGTCGAGAGATTGGTTTCGCGTCCGTTTGTACTTTCCGTGCTTCAGCTTGCCAAACTGCCACGCTCAGGTCTGTAACTCCCGGAAGTTGTGACAGGCCATCCGGTATTGCGTGAGCTAGTCGATCGTTGCGGAGGGACTCATAAAATAAGTCGGCGCCGATGAAAGCGCGGCCAGTTTGAACAGCTCCCATTTGAGTTGTGCCTGAGCCACTGAAGACGTCGGAGGTTAAGTCGCCGGGCATCGTATAAAGCAGAATTGCGCGGCGGGCTAGTGCTAAAGGGAAAGGTGCTGGATGCTTGCCAGTCATTAGCATGCGGTCGCTGTGATTGTGCCCAACGTTCGGTATGCGCCAGACGTTGGTTGGGTGTGCGCCGAGCGGGTGTCCGCTTAGTTGACCTTTATTAGGACCTTTGAATGCGCGTTTGTGCGGTTCCTTTTGAGGAATACGTGCTGCGGAGGGGTTGAAAGTTTGTTGTTCCCCTTTCGAAAACACAAGAATCGTTTCGTAGCGTTCTGCGAGGCGCTTCTTCGGCGTAAGTCCGTGCGGTATTTCCCAAACGATTCGTGATTGGAAGGTCAACCCTGCGGTGATCAAGTCATTGTAAATAAGAATGTCCAAGGGCATCAGGTGATCGTTCCAGTCGCGCGTTGATCCAACATTGAGGCAAACGGTGCCGCCGGGAGCGAGAGTTCGCGAGAGTTCCGAAATAACTTGCATCAAAAATCCGTGGTAGTAGGTGAATCGCATCCGGTCGCTGGATACGCAAGAACCATAACTTTTTCCAAGATTGTAAGGCGGCGAGGTGAGGTGTAATTGGACGGCATTGCTAGGAACGCCGTCGAGGAAGTCAAGTACATCGGATTTGACTGTGTTGCCCATTACTTCTTCTAGGAATTCACGTTGTCGCCGTCGACGTTCTTCGTGCCGTTCGTTTATTTTGTTTTCATGCTTGCGGGCGCCGGCGCGAATGGCGAGGTTATAGATACGGCCGCGTGACCATCCTGTTTCCTGGTGTACTTGGTCGTAGGTATTGGTCTTTAAGAGTGAGAGAACGCGGTCTTCTTCGGTTGTTAGACAGATTAGTGGCGACGGTGATGAAGAGAGAACACTGCTGGTGGGAATAGCTTGTTGCATTAGTTCTAGTCGAGCATGTTTGCGCGCAGACGGTGGGCGAAGCGGGACTTCAACCATGCTGGCAGCCAGTCAATGATCAGGCGAGGATGGTTTAGTCGGATAGCTGCACGGTAGGTTTCTAGTTGCCATTCGTATTGATACTTTCGAGTGTTGGGAAAAGGTCGGACACGTAGCGTACCTGGAAAGCGGTGAATTCGGCGATTGATGCGATCGTGTAGTCCGCGTCTGAACTCTCGCAGTACTTCTGCTCGGGTTTGTGAATACCAGGTGAATCCTTTATCAAAAACGGCGTCGGTCGGCGCGGCAAGTGCGAGTTTCCACGCTCGCGTGTAATTCGCGAGTGTTACTTGGCGACCTTCTGAAAGATAGACGACTCGTTGCATCGGTGGGGTGCTGTCCGCAGATTTTCTAGCTGGCGAATGATTAGGTTATGTCCGCGCCTGAGAGTGTTGCGAGACATCTGCCTGTTATCCATGTGGCCACGGGCGGGGTGACGGCGTTCCCAAGGCCTGACGTCATTTGGGTCTTATTTCCGAGCAAGATGTAGTCGTCCCCGAATGCCATTGCGCGGCGCAGCTCCGGATGTGGTTCGAGCATTCGGAAGCGCGAATTCATCAAGTCCTCATCGGTGATTTGGTCAAGCGGGATTTCGGTCCTGAGTCAAGAGCATCGCGCAGTTGGGGCATCAGGGCGGCGAGTTGTCTGGTGACGGCCTCTGGATTTCTGCGGAACTCTTCAACCCAGGGTAGTACGACAAGCCCGTGAGTGTCTCTGGGAGTGATCGTGTTGAAAGGATCTGACGTGTCGTGCCAGGCAGTGTCCGTGGGAGCACCGTTGAACTTGGCAAAGAGCGCGGGTGAAATAAGCCGCGCTGGTCCGCCGTTAGCTCTTACGGTGTAGGTTGGTTCGGCTACGGTTTGAACGGAGTCGTTGTCTTGCCCATTGAGTAAGAGTGGCGTGGAGACTAAGCCGTGGTGGAGTCCGCCAGCGGTTATGGTGTGGGTTGCGTTGGTGATTGGGTGCTGGCCGGAGATAGCGGACCCGCCCCCGCGCATTTCGACAATCGAGGGCATGGAGGCGAAGCCGAAAGCTTGCGTGGTGTGTTGTGTATAGAAGGAACTCGAGACGTGCCGCGCTCTGGTATAGCCGGGGCTTTCAAAGGTGTTCCCTGCGGCGGGAAGTACGGCTGAGGTTAGTGTCAGATCACTTTGTTGCGTGGTTATCGTGGGAACGTTTTCGAGAGGGCTGTTTGCGTTACTGTTAAATCGTTGCTGAACGATCGCGGCGGTGGCCAGTGCTTGGGTTGGGCTCGTTGTGATTGCGCCGAGAGGAGAGCCGGGCGAGATGGCGCGGTACTTGGCTTCGGCTTCCGACCCGTTGTTTTTGATGATCGCGCTCAGGAGTGCCTTGTCCTGTTGGGTTGTCTGAGCAGTGAATGGCTGCGTGACTGGCCGATCTGTTCCCCAGACGCTTTTGGCCGGGATGACGACAGGCGGAGCGCCGCCAAATTTGGCGAGGGCTCTGCGAATTCTCGCGACGGTGGCACTCGCGAGAGGTTTCATTCCGAGCTCGAGACGCTCGCCGAGTGAAGGTCCAAGGTTCGACCAGTTAATTGCGCTATACGCGGGCCATGCGGCGGGCTCAACTTGGTTGTTGCAGTTGGGGCAAGTGTAGATGTATTGGCGCTTGTATTTTCCCCACTTTTGGAGGGGCCACGCTTTGGTGGGGTTCTTGAAGGTTTGTACTGCCGAGATGTGACGGCCGGCGCATTTATTGCTGGTGCAATACGCGATCGGTCGGTAGTCAAGATCGGGGCGAGTATTTCCTTTGCGCCAGGCTACGATGTAAACGCGGTCGCGTGATTGTGGGCACGGAGGAAAGAATTGACTGTTGAGAAAGAGACATTCAACTTCGTAACCGATCTTTTCGAGAGTGCGCTTCCACCAGGCGAAGGTTGAGCCGTCACGTCCGGGTCCCCAGAGAGTTACTTCTACTACATTTTCCACTACCAGGATTTCGGGTTTCTTTCTTTCTGCGTAGCGGAGTACGCACGACATTGTCACTCGGCTACGTTCGCTGTTGGAGTAGGCCGCTTCATCGAAATCGTCTTCGTCGAAGAATGTTATTTGTCTTCCGCGTTGGTATAACTTTTTGGCATTGGCTTGGGAGTGATGGGTACAGCCCGGCGAGAACCATGCGAAGCGCGCGGCAGGTAGGTCTGCGGCGTCCATGTAGTCGGCGCTATCGGGATCTACCAGGTCAGCTCTAAAGTGGTTAACCCGAGGGAAATTTGCACCGTGACAGTCGATGGCAAGTTGGTTGTGATTGGCGGCTGCTATTATTTCGGCGCCGGCAGCTTCGATTCCCTGGGAGGAGCCGCCAAAACCACAGTAGAAATCAATGGCGTTAACGGTAGCGCCTCGGTGTGCGATTGTGGCTGTCATTGCGGATAGGCAATTCGGGGATCGTGAATGTGCTGTCCGCGTGTTTCTTCTTTGGCGGTCTTGGATCAGCGATCGAGTTCTAGTGGGATTACTCAGGCTCTGCGCTGCCTTCGAGGACTTTTCCCTTGGTCTCTGGAAAGAGGTCGTACCATATCTTCAAGGTGTCTCGTAGGTGGTCTGCGTATCTGTAATGCGCTCCCGTGCCCGTTCTGAGTTCAGCCTGGTAAATGTAATGGTTGGCGGTGGTGAAGTGTTCGAAGGGTACTTGTGTGCCAAGTGTCATGTAATAGAGAAATCGGGGATCGCCTTTGGCCAGACGTTGTTTAGCTTCGAGAGTTGCCGCGTGGCCGAGTTTTGCGAGTTGGTGAAGCTCCGAAGTCGTACTTACGGCAGTTTCAGGTATTTGATCTTCTGCGCAATAAAAGCCTACTGGATTGAGAGGGCAATATTTATTGCCGGTGCGATGGCGGTTAAGATCTCGAACTTCTGCGAGCGCGACGGCCTGCCATCCGAAACGGACTCCTGTTCTGCGAAGCTGTGCACCAATCCACGCGTAGCGGTTTTCGTGGTGAGCCAGGTCGGTGCCGAAATCGTGATGGGAAGAAAGTGGTGGAGGGTAGGCCAATAAGTAAGGATTGACGGGATGTTCGTATGAGTTTCCGTTAGGAGGGTGCCCGTTTGAGTTGGAGAGCGTTACCAGATCCGTGAACTCATCTTGGATACCTAATCTCGTTGATTCTTTTGCGTTGGCGTGGCGGATCATACGAGGCGCGCCGAGTGCAAGTTCTTCGCAGATCATTCGACCAAGTGTGTTTGCTTCTAAGAGTGGGTGGCTTAATAAGTGATGGGCTAGATCGGCCCAGTACTTTGCGGCCATAACCATCGTGACGTTTGTACGGCAGGCAAACGGAAGAAAGTACCGAGCGCGGTCGAAGGCATAGTTTCGCTGCATTCGATAAACGGTTTTTTTGGCTTTGGTAGAGCTGTCTGCTAGGAGGCTGGCTGGTATTCTGGCGAGAAATTTATTTTCCGCTAGTAGCTGTTCCCAGAGCGCAAGCGATTTTTCGTAAGCGTCGAATAGAGCAAGGTTATGGTCCTGCCATTGTGAATGTTCCTCACGGTCCAACCCAAGTTCCTCTGCGGGCGTTATTGAGTCTGGCGTAAGCCGGATGTAGCGAGTCGACGATTCTTGTCCGCCTGCGGTGGGACAGAGGGTCCAGAGGTAGTAGACGAGCCACATTGATAACTGGTCCATGAAGATGCTTATGGGAGCCATGTCAGCGATGGACCGGTGTCCATAGTCAATCATCTTGAAAATTGAATCTACTGACTTGTCGAGATTGTGTGGATCGATCTTGGAGATAATTTTTTCAAGGCCTTCGTTGCTTCTTGAGTAGCGCGCGGAGGTTGCAGCCAGCAGCTCAGGTGTTAGCGAAGGGCGGGCCGCTTGTTCGGCAGCTTCGGTTGGTCGTATTGAAACTAAGGTGACTTTCACAAGTTTGGGTAGGTCCGAGCCTTCCGTTTAATCCCTAATCAACTGACGTGCCAGGTTGGGTTTTTCGGTCTAGTTGTGGTTTTAAGGGCTAGTGTCTGGGTGTTTTCCGCCTTTTTGAGCCGTTTATGGTGTTGGGCATGTAGGTTGCTGTGGAGGTTCCAGGGAGAGAGTGTGGTTGACCAGCAACTAATACTTAACGGAGTGGGGCTTGAGAGCGGGGCCATCTTTTCGGACTGTCGACGATGGCGTTATGTCCTGTGGCGTGTTTGGGACTGGCAGTTACGTCTCTTGCTTTCCATCTCCTTAAACCCAAGTACTGCCTGCGAGCGGTTTAATGATCGAACGGTCGGTAAGATGATGAAGTATGCCAGGCTTTGGGGGTTCGGAGGACTGATCAAGTTGAATGTTTACGGGTGGAGGTCGAAGTCGCCGGCAGAGATGCAGAAACAAGGTGTGGCAGCGATCGGAGAGCTTAATGATTTTTGGATTCAACAGGTGTGGAAAGTCTTTGGCCCAGAGGGAAGGGATCAGATTGGTTTGTCGGTAGGGAGTTGGGGAAATCATGACTTCTTAAATCGCGGCCCGAGTATTCGTGAGTACATTCCGAATCTCCATTATTTACGATTGAATGAGAACGGAAGTCCGACACATCCGCTGTATTTGCCGATGACAACTAAGCCGATGCCATTTGATGAAAGTGTTGTGCTGCGTAGTGGCATTTCGATATAGTCGGCATACTTTCGAAATGAGAAGAGTGAAGTCATTACTAGGAGGGCTGTTTCTACTGGCGTGCGCTGGGTTAATGCTTTGGGCAGGGTTGTCGCGCATGGAGGATGACGGCTTTGGTCCTAAAGCGTTGGCTGATGCGCAAAGTGGTCAATCCTTATTGCTTATTTTGGCTGTTCCCGTAGCACTGGCGGGAGTTGGCGCATTCAGTGACTTGTTTTCAAAGAGATGTGCGGTGGATGAACAAGATTAGTTTTTACTGAGCCAGTTGATTTGTTGACCGATACCTTTGCCGGCAAGCGGGTTTTCGTAAGTGATCTTATTCTTGAAGAGTTCCGGTTCGATAAAGCGGCGGTAAGGTTCCGGCAGGATAAGAATTGCGTGAGAGTGTTTAGCAGCGTAGCGGGTTAGATCGGCGGATACTACGCGATGTGCCCACTGCTCTCGTTCGACGCCGCGCATATCTTTGATGGTGTAGTTATAGGGGGCAACGGTTTGGCTGGGCGTGAGAAGGCCGTGCAAGGCTGAAACGACAAACCATTGTAGTTGGTGTCGCTCGGCCCAGCCCACGGCCTTCTTGAATAGCTGCCCGGTGTAAAGAGATCGTGCTGGTGCGGGAGCTTCTAATTTGGATTTGGAGCAGCTTATCAGGACAAAGCGAATTGGCTCTTTAGTGTTTTGGCTGGCGCGGTGAGTTGATCTGTCGATCATTGGTTGGATCGTAGCATGTGCCCACCAAAAGCGTTCTTGCCTTACTTGGGCAATGAACGGGAAGCCCTGTTGATGGCTTGGTTCTGGCTTCATGATCACTGCCGTCGCGGTGTCAGGTGTCAGTAAAACTTCAGTTTGATTTTGCGGCCGGTGGATGTGGTGAGAGTAACGCCGGTGGTGACTTTGGCGTCGGAGCGTAACGTTCCATCTTTCTTGAGGGTGCCGCGAATGTAGTGGTACTTAATCTCGGCCACGGCCTCGTTTTTGCGAATGAATTGTTCGAGGTCGTACAAGCTGAAATGACGAGGCACACAGCGTCCCATTAATGCTCGAATGACTGCTTCGACAGACTCTCTAAAATTGTCAGACTGGGTATCCTCGCTGTCCGCGCTAATGTCGTCAGAGGGACAGAATGCGTTCCAGACTTCGTTTTGTAAGAAGTCGATCGGTTTGCTTGTTCCGACAGTGAAATCCACATAATCCACGTCGCCGCAAGAAGTATCCGAGAAGGTGAAGACGGGCTCGATGGTGATTTCGGTCCAGCTCTCGGGCTGTATATCGGCTGTGTAGGAGATTCCGTACTGTCCGGCTTGGTGGAACCAGGGGTCGCGTGTTTTGGGACCTACTTTCCAGTACAGCTCTCCGATTTGCAGTCGCGCTTCGTTTCCGTACTGGAGCTCATGAGGATTGTCAAGTAAAGGCACGAATGAGCGCAGGCCATAGTCGCATCCAGTTACAGTGTCTTTACTGACGAGGTTGACGTAATCCTGAAGTAGCAGTGGGGCGGCGTCGTAAGTAAAGACGGCTGGTTTGCCGTGGTGAGTGTGGTAATTGTCGAAGGAGTTGTCGTCGCCGTCGAGTGGCGGGAAGGGGCGCGCGGTAAAGTAGGGCAATTCGTCCAGGGCCCGGGTCTTGTTGAGCGAATAGCAGGCGTCGATGAAGACGGGCTGGATCGCGGCTTGGTTTTTGCGATCGCAAAGGAATCGGAAGATCTCGTTTTCGACAAAGGTGAGGAGGTTGTTATAAGCGGCGTCTTCGATCACTCCGGCGCGGGTTGGTGAGAGTGGGTTGACGGGACGGCCGCTTTGGACGTCCAGGTGAAAGCGGAAGCCGTGGTGACTTTGAGGCAAGGGTATGACCTGGCCGAACCAGCGGACGCTTGATCGGCGGTAGTAGTCGTGGTCATAGCCTATGGTGAGAGTCGAGCCCTGGTAAGTGGTTTTGACCAGAGAATAGGTGGTGTGCGTCCATTGCGGCATCGAGGTCTTGACGGGTTTGCCGTCAAGCGTGATGTTGAGGATTCCTTCGTAGCCTTCGGCGGGGCTGGTGCCGTCGAGAACGTTATTGAAGCGCGATGAATGGTCCGCCAATGCCTCACGTAGTTTGGTTATCAATTCAGCTTTGCAGCGAACGTAAATTAAGAGACCTGATAGCGGCTCGGGCGATTCTTCCAGCCGGGTGAACCAGGTTGAGTAATAGGTGGAGTCTTCCCACCAGCGGTTCGGATCAATTCTTAGCAGCAGTCCGTTTGAAGCAAAGGTTACTTCCTCTACTTGGTCGTGCGAGAGGAGGCTGACGATGCCGATGCCCATCGGGTCCTGGTCGTCGATGGTTGGGTTATCGAAGTTGGATTCGGCAAGTTTTAGGAGGGTGTGGACGCCGTCGATGCCGTTCAGGATTCCATGCCCGTCGTCCTGAATTGAAAAGCCGTCAGGAGTTATTGTGATCGCGACATTCTTCGCGCCTGCTCTCTGGCTGTTCTGGAAAATTTCGGCAAGGACCTCGGCGATACTGTTGTGAAACAATCGCTTCAGTGAGGATCGGATGCGATCGGGATTGACGAGAAGGGCGAGTTCGGCGGCGCGGTCAGGGGTCGGTTGTAGGTTCATTGGTTTGTAGTCGCTGGTCGCTATCTGCTGGTTGAATAGTCGGTCGTAGTAAAGCGTGTTTCTGTTGTCCGCTTGGTCTTTTCTTATTTAGGTGCAAACCGACACGTAAGCGAAAAGCCTTCGCTTTCAGTAACTTCCTATCTAGGTGCGAAGCGAAAACAACCCAGGAGGGCGGGGTTGAGCAAAAAAGCCGGGGCGCGGTCCTTCGGAAGAGCGCGGCTTGGTGCAATTGACAGAGAATTACGGAGCGACGTGGTTATTTTCGGCGGCGCGGTTTCTGCGCGATGTGATTCAGAGGCCGGGCGGCTGTTTGGAGCGCGGTTAGAAGAGTGGGTTGTCCGTGGTTGATTGTGCGGTGTAGTAGGGCAACGAGCGATTGTTTGATGTCTTTTTAACGTAACGTGCGCGATAGCGGGTGTAGTCGTCGAGGGTTAAAGTTTTCGGCAGTGGCGGTGTTCCTGATACGTATTCGATATTCCGTGTGAGAAATGCGTTACGTGTTGTGGTGGGCGTTGCAGGTGGTTGCAAGTCGTCGGACACGTACAGTTCATTGAAAGAGCTTTGTTGAATGAACGGGTTGATGGGTGTGCGTGAAACGTAGCGAGCTACAGAGCCGATGCTGATGAGTAAGAGAATCATTGAGGCCAGGTTCGCGACTCGAGGCAAAGCGGTTCTGATGCCTTCGTGTTTCTCCTGGTGTTCACGGAAGCGCGAGAATGCAATCACATTTCCTTGTCTGGGCGGTAGTGGGGTTTCGGCGTGGTGGCTTGGTAGTGGAACGTTGATTCTGCTGGGCCTTGCTAGTTTCAGGTGGTGTTGATTGTGACTCAGGACTGAAGGCTTAGGGACAAGCGTTGCCTGTGTGTTTAGGTCGGTTTGGAAACGAGGAGCGATCGTACCTGCTTTAAGGTGGGCCAGCATGTCGGCTGCGGAGTTGGGTCGATGCTGAGGGTCGAGGGCCAGCGCTTGCATGATCATCATTGAGAGTGCTTGCGGGACTCCTTTGATGATCTTTGAAATAGGTTTGAGAGGATCTAGCGAAGTGGTGCGTTTTTCGTTTAATCGTTTGAGGGCGTCGATTGGTGGTGTGCCCGTGAGTAGGTGATAGAGCGTGGCGCCGAGTGCGTAGATATCGGAATAGCAATCCGTCTCTCGCCCCTGGATCTGTTCTGGCGGCGCATAGTGTGGTGTGTAGGCGAGAAGACAGAAGTCAGCAGGCTCGCGGTTGTCTGCGTCGGTGTCGTTAATCTCTCGAGCTAATCCGAAGTCCAGCAGGACGATGCGGCCGTTGGCGGAGAGTTTAAGATTGGTCGGCTTGATGTCGCGATGAATAACGCGGGGCTGTCGTGCGTGTAAGTAATCGAGTGTGGAGAGCAAGTCTTCGGCCCAGGCCTTTACCTGGTGAGGTGGAAACGGCAATGGTCGGCTATTGAGTAGCTGGCCGAGGTTATAGCCGGGGATGAACTGCATGGTCATAAACAATCCGGTCTCTTCCTCGAAGCGATCGGAAACATGCGGGAGCTGGCTATGACATAGGCGGGAGAGGATATCGGCTTCGCGTTCGAAAGCCTCGCGCAGATCGAGATCGCGCGGGAGCATTTGCTTGATGGCGACGTGGGTGTTGTTTTCGTGGAGGTCGATGGCTTCGTAGACTGCGCCCATGCCTCCGTGTCCAAGTTCGTTGACTATTCGATAGCGGTCGTGAAGAACGCGATCGACGAATAGCCGAAGTTGGTTTTGGTTCATTTTCCCTGAGTCCTCTTGCGTCGGTACTGTAACGGCAGACGTGTGGTTTATCGCGTCCAGGTTTGTGTTTCTGGCAATTTGTCTGCGCTCAGTTTCAGAGCTTGCCTTTTCTGATCAGAGAGTTCCGGTAAAGCTGATCAATGAGGATGGCTAACAGTCCGATGGCGGCAAGTATTTGAGTTGGCTCAAGGTGCGCGATGGTGGAAAGGTTCATTGGTGTTTACCGAAGCCAACTTGAGAACCAACTACTTTCCTGTGTGCGCTTGAGAAGATCCCGGCGACGTTTAACATTGGGGTCGCTGAAAATCTTTGCACATATTAATACTGCTTTTGGGTTTTGGAGTCAACCGTTTTTAGGCGTCTTGGGCGGCTAATTCCGGCTGGATTGGTGAGGTCGGGGGCGGGGGCTGGATGGGCGTGCTTTGTTTGCTCTCTTGGGTGGAAAGTCGTTCGTTGTAGTTCTTTAATGCGGCTTGGAGGAAACCGTTGAATACTGGCGAGGGCTGTAATATTTTTGAGCGCAATTCGGGGTGAAATTGTGTGGCGATAAAGAAGGGGTGTTCGGGAAGTTCGATTATTTCTACCAAGTCGCTTTTTTCATGCTTGCCTGTGAAGCGGAGGCCTGCGGCTTCAAGGCGTTCTCGGTAGGCCGGGTTAAATTCGTAGCGATGCCTGTGGCGTTCAGATACTTCGAGGGAATTATAGAGTCTACTGGAAAGACTTCCGGCCGTCAGGCGGCAGGGATAGGCGCCGAGCCGCATGGTGCCGCCGAGGTTTTCAACGTTCGCTAGTTCCTGAAGTTTGCAGATGACAGGATCGGGCGTGTCTTTGTCGATTTCGGTTGAATTAGCGTTTGGAAGATCGCAGACGTTACGCGCGAATTCGATGCAAGCGAGCTGCAAGCCATAGCAGATGCCGAGGTAAGGCGTTGACAGTTCTCTTGCGTAATTAATTGCCTTAATGATTCCTTCCGTTCCTCGTTGACCGAATCCGCCGGGCACTAAGATGCCGTCTGCGGGTCCGAGCATTTCGTGGAGGGCGGTATCGTTGGTAAGTTCTTCGGCTTCAATCCAGTGCTGGTAGAGTTTTATGTTGTTGGCGGCGGCTGCATGTATGAGGGCTTCGTGGAGCGACTTGTAGGAGTCTTGTAATTCAACGTACTTACCTACGATCGCTATTTCAACGGGGTCTCCTGAGGGCCGTTCAATTTTCGAGAGCATTTCTTGCCAGGCGTCGAGATCGGCAACGGTAGCTGCGCGATCGTTTAGTTGAAGGCTGTCGATGATGAGTTGGTCCAGTCCTTCGTGGTTGAAGCTGACGGGAATGCGATAGATGGATTCAACGTCTTGAGCGGCGATGATGGCTTTCGATGGGACGTTAGTAAAGAGGGAGATTTTGTCGCGTAGCATTGAGGGTAGTGGGCGGCTGCTTCTGCAGAGCAGCGCGTCTGGAGTGATACCAATGCTTCGGAGTTCTTTGACGGTCGCTTGTGTGGGCTTTGTTTTTAGTTCGCCGGCGATATAGGGGATGTAGCTAAGGTGAACGAAGAAGGTGTTTTCTGCCGTGAGGGTTAAGCGGAGTTGTCTAAGGGCTTCTACAAACGGCAAAGATTCGATGTCTCCCACGGTGCCCCCAATTTCAACGATCATGACGTCGGGGGCGGCGGGGCCGGTTGTGCCTTCGAGGATGGCTGCCTTGATTTCGTCCGTGACGTGAGGGATGGTTTGAATGGTCTTGCCGAGGTAATCTCCCCTTCTTTCCTTTTCAATTACCGAAAGATAAATACGCCCTGCGGTCCAGTTGTTTGGTTGGGCCATATGTGCGCTCGTGAAGCGTTCGTAGTGGCCGAGATCCAGATCTGTTTCGGCGCCGTCGTCGGTGACAAAAACTTCGCCATGCTGGAAGGGCGACATTGTGCCCGGGTCCACGTTGAGGTATGGATCCAACTTGAGAAAGTTAATTCGCAGTCCGCGGGCTTCGAGTAAGCAGCCGATTGAGGCAGAGGCAACGCCTTTGCCGAGGCTTGAAACAACTCCACCGGTGATGAATATGAATTTAGTCATGGGAGCGGTGTTTACTTGCGCCTTCTTTTTCTTTTTCGACAGATGATGCTTTTTATTCGGTTGGAGATATCGGGCGGGGCTTGGTGGGTCATTTCGATCAGCTTTTGGTCGATGAATCGGCCGGCGACTTCTTCAGCGGTTTGTCCGTAGATGCCGTAGGCGGCTAGTTGCTCTAAGAGGTCTGAGGCCTGATTGGATAGTTCTACGGTCAGGTTCTTCATCGGGTTTCAGGGCCGCGGTGTGTGCGGCCACTGTGGTTTAGCAATTGGTGGGCCAAGTATGGGATGTGGCTAAAAAGGGTTGATTAGATGGAGAGAGTTCCGTTAAAGGGGAGGTTGTGTGGTTGGATTGGCATTTTTCGGAAGTTTGGTGGGTCAGCAGGGGTTTGGCACGGTTGATGCTGAAAGGGCGCTGGAGGTCGTCTGCGAGCTGTGGACCTTATCACGCAGGAATTACTAATTGAGCAAGGCGCAATGGCGGGTTGTAATGGGATTGTGCCTGTGCATGCGGTCGTCGGTGGGGTTGGCGATGGCGAGAATTGGGCATCTCTCCTGACAATGTTAGTGACGAAGGATAGGGATAATTTCTTTTTCGCGTTTAATCGGAGGTTTGTCGTGGGTTCAGCGATTGTGATTCGTTTTCGTGATGAGGATCAAGGTATGGTGACAGTCGATTGTGTAATAGGAGCTATTGTAAATCGGGGCGATTGGTTTGAAGTCCACGCTGTTCGCTGTGACTGTACGGAGCTTTTGAAAATAGCGGCTTAGGCTACCTTCGTAGGCATTCCCTTTAACAATTAAATTAGGCTGGGCGCGGCTTGGAGCGGAGTTCCGGGTTCTTGGTTGCCCTGTAAAGGGATTCTTTGCAAGCGCAGTAGATGCACGGCGTAGTTTTATCGTCTGAAGGTGCTTCGGCTCCGCGGCAGCGGCAGTGGCCATAGGCCAGTTCGTCGTACGCGACGGCGATCGGGATTGTGAGGGCGATGTGGGTCGGATTGCTACCGTCGCTGTCGTCGGCCTCGTCAAGCCAGGTTGGGCAGAGGCGGGTCAGGAGTTCGTAGATGCGGGAATCGTCGGTAAGTCCGGATTGTCGGATTTCTAGAGCCAGCGAGAGGTCCGAGAGTTCTGAGACGCGGTGTGTCTCCTCCATTTGACGGAGAGTGAGGTCGACGAGCATGTCGTTTGATTTACGTCCGTCGCCGTTACCGCTTTTTCCGTTGTCGCTCATGGTTGCTGGTGTCGGTACTTCCAGGGCGGTTGTGGATTAATGTCTGCCCAGAGTCCCTTTCGTTGCTCGCGTACTTTTTTTTCCGTCGCCTTGTAGAGTTGGCGATCGTCTTCTGATTGCGATTGTTCGTAACGAGTGAAATGCCAGGCGAGGCCCGCGGCGATCATTTCAAGACAGATGTCGTTTTCTTTGATTAAGACCTTGCCAATTATTCGTCCGTATTTGTCCTTTTCATTCCAGATCACGTGGGCAGTCTGGTTGAGAGTTATTCGTGTGAGCAGTGCTTTAGCCTGCGGACCGTAGGCCTGAGTTTTTTCCGGAGCGTCTATGCCTTGAAGCCTTACGCGAAACTCTTGGTTGTTGAGATCAATTAGTTCAAGCGTGTCGCCGTCGAGCACGGCCGTTACTTGTCCTTCAAGGACTGTTCCGCAGTTGAAACAAGGCGAGGTCTGTTTGGCATACGGCTCTAAGGAACGGTCTGGTATTACGCAGGCTGTTAAGCTGGCGATGGCGAGCGTGAGAGTTAGTAGGACGTAGGTGCGCTGTCGCATTTTGTTGTTTACCTTTCCAGGACTGTTTCCATTTCGTGTTCGTGCGTCTTCTTTTCCCTGACCACTATGTGAGCAGGGTGTTGCCGGTCCTTCGTTTTGGAGAGACCTTCGGAAGTCTGGCTGCGCCAGTCGTCGCTGCTCTCAATAACTTCCTGATGAACTGTTAAGTGGTGGTGGGCTGGCTCTTGAGTCTGGCTGTCTTTGTTTCTGTCGACTGCAATAGTTTTATGCGGAGAAACATTTTGGCTGACGTTTCGTCGGAGTGTTTGGCTCAAAAGGTGAGCGATGAGTAATCCTTTTGAGAGATTAGAGTTTTTACTTCTCCGGGCTTTGTTTAGAGCTGGCAAGGTTTCCGGTTGAGTGAGTGTAGAGTTTTGCAGATCATCCCATGCGTTTTGAAAGGCCTCGATCGCAGCTGCGATCGTGATTTCGTTTTTCTTCAGATCACGATGGCTCGTGGTGTATGCCTGCGCGCTTCTTTCGTTAAAGATAACGATCGGGGTGAGTCGGTCCTTCTGTTTTTTGAATTGAGCTACGAGGGATAAGAAGTTTTCTGTGGTTCGCAGGTGTGAAGTTGCGAAGGTATTTGGATCCGGGATTTCACCTGCTTCTGTGGTTTCGAGGATGCTGCTGCGGGCTGCGGCTCTTAATGGACGCTGTACATAGGTAATGAAGGTGTGAAGGCCCATAGAGTGGGCTTCCTCGAGGAGTTTGCGGGTCTCGTCAATGGTATTTTCGCTTCCGTCGTAAATCAAAGATATTTCTCGTTGGAGGGAAACGGCCGGATTGAAACAGGCGGTGAGTTTTCCGCTTCCGGGCCCGCCGCCGATGATGAGCATTACCGGCCGGAAAGGTTTTGCGCGGATTGTGGTACGCCAAGCAAGTTTGATGAGTTCGTCAGCCGTGTCCTTTATTAGAGGAAAGTAGAAAGCCCTGCTTTGCGGAGATTGGTGATAGTCCGGGCAGAGTTGGCAAGCGAGCCTGGTGAACAGGCAGTGGTTGAATTCTTTTAGAAACAGCGATACTAACCGGGCAGGATCTGTTTTCAGTTGCTCGGCAAATTCGAGGTGGGCGCGGGTTTGAGATTTGAGGGGAGTGTTTGAGAGCATTTCCTTTCCGTTAGATTGGGCACAGGTCTGGAGCAACGTTTCGGTAATTACGAAAACGAAATTTCGATCCGGAAATGTAGGTAAGACTGCGATCGTTAGCTATCCAACGTCTATTGAGTCTTTCGCATTCGGCCGGGACTTTGGCGCTGCCGGAGAATGGCTCGTAGACCAAATCTCCTTCGTCAGTTAGGAGCTGAATGAAGTAAGACGGTATGTTGTCGCCGAAAGTCGCTGGGTGGGCTGGAATTCCGTGCTGGCGGCACATGCGGTGGTAGAAATCGTTTGAGGCTGCATTAGTCGTTGTGATTAAGTTTGAGGGTATGCTTCCGCCATTGTTGCGCCCAAAGCCACCTTTCGTTCCGCTGTGTCCGGATGGCGTTCGGTTTTGCCAGTCTCGTTGCTGGCCACCTTTGGCGATGAGCTTCTGCATTCGTTTTGAGTACGGCAGCAGAATGCGGCGGTTATCTGCTTTCGGATGGGCAGTTTTTGATAACCACCAGATCGGTTCAATAACATTCTTGACTCGGACACGGCGAACGGTTACCCATTCGGATGAAGGGATCTTGCCGGGGTTTTCGAAATACGTGCGTTGTGCCAGGTGGAATCCGATATCGTCGATCAGTTTAAGAAGCAAGCGTTCCATGTAAACCGATTCGAGTGGTAGGCCGCGTTGCCAAACTGGTCCGACGCTTAGAACAAGTGACCCGTCATCGACAAGCATTCGTTTCCATTCGCCGGCGAGTTCACCTATCCAGTCGATTAGACTTTCTTCGGAGCGGTTACCGTATTCCTTTTCTTTGCATAATGGATACTCGGGGCTTGTGATGATCAGATTGACGCTGTTGTCGTCAATAACTCCTGAAGCAGCTTCAGCCTCAGCCCATAGCGCGCGCCCCAATGGGGTTTCGTAAATGGTTATAATGAAGCCCGGTCGGATATTCTGTAGGTAAGTGTTGCCCGCCTCGGTAAGTTGCCAACGGCCGTAGGATTCGGCTGAAAGAAACTTGCGACGTATTCCGTCTTGTCTGACCCAGCGAACGCGCCTGGCGAAAAGATTTACTTTTCGTCCGGATACGACACCTTGCGCATTGCGAATTTCTGAGGGTAATCGCAGCTCGTGAGCTACCGCGTCGACAATATCTTTTGCGTTGGCGGAGCCGCCTAGCGCGTCTAGGCTTTTCATTACCGGCAAAAGTAATTGTTTGTGAGAAGGAAGCATTGGTTGGTTAGGCTGCTTCGTCCATTCCGCTGATGGCCGGAACGTGCCCACAGTGGCCGTTAGCCATGCAAGCATTGCAAAGGTTAGCGCCGCATTCAGCGCAATAATCAAAGAGTTCGTAAGAGCCCGGGCTGGAACGGGACGGAGATTCTTTTCCACAGCCTTCGCAGTTTCCCAAGTTAAGCCCCTTCCTTCGTGAGACACGCAGCGTCATTGTGGTTGATCCAGCCGATGCCGTTGGCGCATCCGGAGCCTTTTACGTCGTCCCACTGGATTTGAACGGCGTGGATGTTATTTGCGAGAACGGTCCCGTAGTCGATTGGTAATCCGTGAGGATTGTTGACGAGGTCCAGAAATCCTACGCGCTCTTTTGGTTTTAGTTTTTGGCTTTCTCGTTTAGTCATTGGACTTTTCTAATTCAATCAGGCAGTTGGCAAAGCCCCGGGTTCCTGGTTTGGAAATCATTAACGATTGTGAGACGACGATTCGCGCTGTCGAGCTTTTGCCGGTTGACGCCTTCCATTTCGGCACGAGTGATCCAATCGGAAATCGTGCCGGATGCGAGCAAGTCTTTGAACTTGACGGTGAAGGCTGCGTCGTCGCCTGAGATCTGATCTTGATTCTCGGGTGCGAAGGATTCGGTGAGGCGTTCGCGCAATTCGTCTTCGTCGGTGATGATGAGTCCGCACCCGTCGAGGGTGTCAATAAGTTCGATCGCGTCGTTAAGGGTTTTCAGTCTTAGCATGGTGGTCGGTCCTTTGGGCAGCTCATTCAAATTCGACTTTTGGTGGATCTTCGGCGTGGTAAGTTTCCTCAAAGCCTGAGTAGCCGCAGTCCATCTTGCCTTCAGGGGTCGCGGCTTCAGGCGTCCAGTACAGATAGAACCAGGTCACGCCCTTCTTTTGTATTCGTTCCGCGCGCAATAGATTTCGTACCATCGGGGTCGAGTCATACGCGAACCTGACATTTGCTCTCAGGCCGGCGATGTCTTTGCCAACTAAACTGGCGACGGTCTGGCGTTTTGGGGTTGTGGTTGCTTTGGCCATAGTGGTTTTCAGATAGATTGCCGCTTCATTCCTTTACCCACTCTTTGGAAATTGCGGGTTCGGCGAGCATTGGTACGTCGGCTATGTATTCGGTCGCGGCCTGCGTCATTTTTGCCGCGACAATTTCGCTGATGGTGGGAGCGTCTTGCTGATCACACTCAACTACAATTTCGTCGTGAATGATGTTGACAATTTGTGCTGAGGTTCCTCGGAGCCCGTCATGTAGGAGGCGCAGGCTGCGCTTCAGGATATCGGCGCCGGTGCCTTGTATCGGAGCGTTACGTCCCTGACGTCTGACGCTGGACACTTGTTGGCGATCTTGCGGATCGTATTTGTAGCGAACCAATCGTCCTGATGCGGTGCGGCACGAACGGTTGTCGACGGCCGCTTGAGCAGTTTCGCGAAGATGTTCGTCGAGCTGCCGGTAGGTGGCGAAGTATTTATTGAGCAGAGCTTCGGCCTCTGAAAGGTCAAGTCCGGTCATCATGGAGAGCCGTTGTGCACCGATGCCATATACCACGCCGAAGTTTATGTCTCAACGATGCCCTCCTTCCCCACGAACGCAAACGTCGGAATTAGCTACTGCAGAACCGGAACCGCCCTTCCGTCGCGAGCCGATTTCTTGCGCCATTTCGCGAATTTGAGTTGCGTCTACCTTAATCCACCACGGACTACGACTCGCAGAACGAATCGCGTCCAACTTTCCGGCTTTGCATAGCTCACTAACCAGCGAAGTAGAGCAACGAAACATTCCGGCAACATCGCGCACGCAGTAACGACCATCGCCCCTGGGACCGCTGGCGCCTCGCGGGTATTGGTCTAGACAGGGATCCGGAATCTTGTGCGCTCTCCGCAGGTCCCTGACACTAAGGGCGGTAAATTCTCGCTGGCCGTGTCTTCTGCGGTAACCCATAGAATTAAGCGTTTCGGCAATCACGCGTGCACTATGCGTGGCCGCCATTTCCTTGACTAGTTGAATCACTTCGGCATGGATTCTATTAGTCCTAAGCCATGGAATTTCGATTTCTTGTCTTCCGCCGCTGGCCCAGCGGACGGTCACGTGAATCAGATCGCCTCTTCTCAGCAAAATGACGTCCGTTACTAATAGCCTGAGCAGTTCCTTCCGATCTTTTGTCTCGGTGGAGGGCGCGTCCCACACTGTTCGAAGATTTTCAGTAAGTTTCGTTAATTGAGCTAACGCCTTCTCCATCGAACTGCGAGAGGGGGGATCAGGAAGGTTGCGCTCGCTTTGTTTCAACTCTTCAAGACGCCTTAGCGATTGTTCCCATTCGTCTTGTAATTGAGCAGCGACATGTCGGTTTTGAGCGGCTGCCTGTTTGAACAGACGCCCGGCCATTTCTGCGTCGTGCTCGGCTTCGACTATCTGAATTCTCCATTGATCCCGAATAGCGTTACTCTTAGATTCCAAGTGATTGAAGGCCGATTTGGATAGCTCGAGTTGAGCTGGAGCAAGCACTTCAAGAACCAGTTCCGTAAGCTCGGGATCAACCTTGGTGGCTGCAATGTACTGGCATACATCGGCTCCGGTAAGGTGCCGCTCGCCCGGACAGCAATAAACGGGACTCCGACTATTAGTATTTGGGTATCTCATGTGCATCCGTCGGCCACAAACGCCACAACGGACGAGACCCTGAAGTAGGGCCGAACCGCGGTACGCGGCGCCTCGTGTCGACGGGAGGCTGCGGTTGTCTTTGAGCCGTTGAATATTTCGCCAGAACCGATCCTCACTTATATAGGCCTCATGTGCGTCCCGAATAACCACGGCCCACTCCTCGGGCGCAACCTGTACCCTGCGCGTCACGGTTTGAAGATTCTCAGGGGACAAAATTTGGATATCGTTCCTGGTTCGTCCGTAGACGTACAGCCCGGCGTATCCTGGGTTGTGAAGCATGTCTAGTGCTCGCTGGTAGCCAAGCGGCACGAATATAGTTTTCGCGTTGAATGGACCATCATAGTAATGATTCGGGACGAGTATGTTGTTAGTTCGGAAATACCGAACTAGCGCCGCACCAGAGCCGAATCTGTCGTATTGATCGAAGAATAAGCGGATAGTCTGTTGGACTTCGTGAGATGGATGTAAGATAACGGAGCCTGTCGAGTCATAAATGTACCCAGCCGGCAGCTTGAACCTGAGGCGCCCCTCTTTGGCACACTGAAGACGACCTCCGTCAAGTCGACTAGTTATCAAGTGAAGCTCAGCATCGCTAAGGGTACCCTTAATACTCAATAACAATCGATCATTGAATGCTCTCGGATTGTGAATACCCAACTCATCGATGATCAATGTATTCCGAGTCGTGCATAACTTGACCAAGTGGTGCCAATCGCTTGAGTCTCGCGCCAGCCGAGAGGCTTCCAAACTGAATACAGCTCCGACATTTCCCAACAAGATCTCTTTCATCATGATCTTGAAGCCGTCTCGTCCTTCCAGTGAAGCTCCGGATTGCCCTTGATCCTGATCGATGATGACGATCCTCTCGTCGGGCCATCCTAGGTCCTTGGCGCGATCTGCCAAGTTGTATTGGCGGGCAGTGCTGGCGGTATTATTTTGCACTTGATACACACTCGATTGACGAACGTAGACCATTGCCAGGCGTTCAGTGTGATCGCGTTGAATTTTTGATAGGTCGGTTGAGCCCATGTTCTAAACTCAGGATGCCGCTTCGCTTTTGCTGATCAGTTCCAATTCGGAGTCGTTATTATCGAGAGCAGAATCAGTGGTGGCTGTGATGCAGGCGTAGCACAAGTCTGAAAGAATCCGCACCGCTCGCTCTCGTACATAAGGATCGAGATCGTTCCATACGTTCTCCGGCGGCTTAACAGGTCCGGATTGGCTGGATTTGTCATTCGGATGTGCTGAATCCACACAAATCCCCTGGCCGCCCGTTTTTTCAACAGGAGAGTTTCACAACGCATAAACTGCGATGTCATACAGTTTGGATCCGATGTTATGGCTGTTCCTTCGAACTTGCTCTGTACGCGCATCTTTTGAAGACTCTTCCCCCTGAGGGCGGTTGTTCGGGCTCGTGATTTAATCGTCGCTTCCAGCAAGAAATTCTCTCCTTTCATCGCGTTCGAAAATTAATGCGATGGAAATGAATCTTCGACTACGCCTGACATGACAAGACGAGTCACTTTCAACTTTCACGATTCCCGCCAAAATCGACTCCTAGATGTGACATTTTTTCTGCCGATATTTTGGAAAACATTCTCGATTAGTCCTCTCAATTGATAGAGAGGACGGAGGTTCTGCCGCAAACCCCCTCGCGAAAGAACCGCCTTGACGAATTTCCTATGCCTAGATTTGAAATAACCGACCTTGATCGCAGTCTTAAGGATGAGCGATGGATATACTTCGGCCCCTGGCTACGGTTGCGCAGACTGATCGCTGGCCTGACCCAGGACGAGGCTGCAACTGCGGCAGGCTTGTCGCGCCGGCAGTGGATTCGCTACGAGCAAGGGGCGAAGATGCTGAGGAAGAGAATCAAGCGGGTAGCATTTGCCCTTAACGTGCCTGAGCAAACAATGCTCAATCGAGCAGGTTATAAGATCTCGCGCAGGCGCAACGACGTGAGAGGCCACCTCGGCAAAATTGGAGATCATCTCTACGCCGGCAAGGATGAAGTCGCCATCGTTGACCTAATTAAGTTAAGGGATAGGATGCTTGGCCATCGAAAAGGGTATCGACCGCTTGGGGTGGGCACAGAAGGTGTCGAATTTGCTAAGTTGGTTGTTTCGATCGATCACTTGTCCGCTGAGTTTTTCAACTTGCTTCTGAATGTGATGCAGGAGAGTAAGGAAGATAGACTGCAAGAGGCCATAATGCATCCCCGCGATAGAAACCGGTTCCGAGACCGATGTATCGAGGCTCTTCAAAGCAGCCGCTTTAGAATTCACACTTTTCAGACGGATCCATCCGTCTATTACGAAATCTCGTAGTTCCATAATTACCTCCAATCTCCCCTTTCCGATACTGAAACCTTCGACGGGCTCCATAGTTGGGCCAAGGGCTATGGAAGTGCGAGTCACAACACCAGGGTCATCACGATATAATAAGCACGTCAGCGTTCTATTATGTCGCGAAGTCCTTACACGAGATCCGGAAAAGACGCCTTGGCGACGATTATCAGAACATAATCGGCTGTGAAGTGATGGTGGACTGGCTTGGGAAAGAGAACTCAATCGTTGCTACAGAAGTGGGCCTCGTCATTACGTCAGTTGAGACAACTCCATGACGTTGCCGGTTACGTGCCCTACTGTGTTAATCCAAATGACGACCCGCGCGAAAATCATCGCGTTTGGTCGGTCTTGATCGAAAGCGTTATAATGCACCGCGTGGAGACGGTTAACGACAAACACGGGCAAATTAGGGCGTCGATTTTTCCCGGCGTGATGATAGGCAGCGCCTTATGGAATCTGGTGGCCCAGGGCAGCAAACCCGGCAAGACGTGAACAGTCCAACATTCGCTTGCAGGTGGCCGCCAATGAGGATGCTCGTGGCGGCTTTGTTTTTCGGGGATGGGGCTAAGGCGTTCATTTCGCCTAGCAGGACCGGCAACTAACCCGTAACAGGAAATGATAAAACGAGTAAGAGCAGAGATCGCAGGAGTAGGAGGCAGGCCGACGCTCAAAGGAAATCAACCGCCGGTTTCCCCAAGCACTCCAATTCTTTATTCAGATCTCACCGGCAAGTTTCCCGAGGAGGCGGAGCTTACTGAGATCATCAGAGGCTTCAACAAGAAGCAAACGTTTTTCATGCTCTGCGCCCTAAATACGTTGGTCTCTTTCTTTGCTCACGAGTTTGAAGACTCGATTGCTATTGAGAGATTCCTGCAGGGCAACTTCATCGAGCCTGAATTAATTAAGGTGATTGACCAAAAGCTGGAGGGCGAATCAGTACTGCAACATCCACTCTTTCACCGTCAGATGTTGCTCTCCCTGCAACGATGTGTGCTGCTCGAAGGCGCGGATAACGGTGGCAGAGATCCAAATCCCAAGCCTAATCGAGAGGATCGCCAGATGTTAGGAAGAGCTTGCCTAATGATGAATAACTTGCTCTTTCCTCGCGAGCAGGAGGAGAGACTTAAGAACTCCGGGGCTCCGGGCGAAGACGAACGTATCCACGCGGAACTCTTTGCTCAATGGCTGCCCACCGCCGAAGTTCTCAATCCGCCTGACCCGGTACACTCTGTGGTCCGTCATCTGGAGTACGCCAGGATTTTTGATGAGCGTTATTCGGCCTATGCATTTGGGGAAGGCCGCACCCTCTCGCAGAGATTTCAGGAGTTGACTGGAATCGAACTGAAGAAGTTTTTCATCTTCCTGTTCAATTTTGATCTCTATTACCGCTCTCACACGCGGGACGAGTTGATTGGCAATATGGCTCTTTTCAACGTCGACATCAAGACAGTCTTTGGAAAATTGAAGATCACGGGAGCCGAAGTGCAGGCTTTCTTCAACCTGCTCACCAGCGATGTTGCGGGCCTCAAGGCCGCTTTTATCAACGTTCCTGATGCCGAACGGTCAGCGCAACCGCAATTCGATGTGCGGCCTTTCCGAGCGTCGCCACTCGCGTATCGTAACGACGAGCACACCATCGTAACCTGTGCCGATCCTGCCTTTCTGCAGGAAAAGATCTCCTCAGGAGCTTACCACACGATCTTGCGCGCTCTTGAAGTTGACGCTGAAGTCCGCAACGAGCGTGACGAAGCGGATCGCAAAAAGTTTCTCAAACAGTACTGGGGTGAAGTATTTGAGATCTATCTAAACACGCGCCTTCGAGAGCTGTATCCGCTGGGCCTCAATCGGTTTTACGCTTCGCCGAAATGGGACTCTCCGCGAGTACAACGCAACAATGAAGCCTTCGACGGTTTCTTGGACTATGGCGACGCCGTAATTGCCATGGAATATAAGGGGAAGTATCTGTCGCTTACCGCTAAGTACAGTGGTGACCGGAAACTTCTGTTGGCGGATCTGAATGAGAGGTTTGGCAAAGCGGCTCGTCAATTGGCCCAAGGCTCCGAGACTGTCTTCAACCGAGACTTGCAGCAGAGACATGGGTTCTCGCAGCGTGATCAGAACAATCAACCCGTAGTCAGCTATACGGTAGATTTCTCTCAAGCGGTTAGACGCGTTTATCCAGTTGTCGTCGTGCAAGATCCGGCCATGAGAATCGGTTTTGCCAACCGTGAAATTCAGAAGCTTTTCGCTGCGGAGATCAAAACGAAAGCAGTAGATCAAGACCTCATCAAGCCGTTGACACTCTTGACTATTGAAGACTTGGAATATCTGGTTGCATACTTGGGGGAGGTTACATTTACGGAGATGCTGGATGAATACCTCAAACCGCATGAGGCGATAATCAGTTTCAGATACATCATGAACCAGTATCTCGATCGGCGAGGAATCGCCCGACGGAAGAACGAATGGACCATGAGGCGATTCGATGAGTTGCGGGACTCTCTGAAAGCTCTCTTCGTCGTTTTCGACTAAGTGGTTTGCGTTAAGCTGTAAGTATTGAGGAGGTGAAGTATGGGATGTTTGCCTGAGTCTGGTGGTTGCGAACGATCACAAACCGATCCCTTTGTGCATTACTTGAACGAGATCGAAAAGACAAACTATCGCCACGTGGCATGTCTTGACGTAATCGATCGCAACTCAGCGCAACCTGAGACACTTTATGTTGATACCACGACATCCCGGCGTCTGGTGATCGAACGAAAGAATATTGTCTGGCCGTCTGATTACGCCCCGCGCCATAAGCAGGATCATGAATTGGCGGAACGTCTCATCGAAGGGCTCAACGACCTCACGGCAAATGGTCCTTACAGTATGAAGCTTAAGCCGAGCGCCTTCGGTAGCGCGCACGAACTCGCTGAGTTTGCTGAGTTGATAATTCAAGGCGCGCACGAACTGTTTCCTGCTGTTGAAAGAGGAGAGACGATTGGATCGCTTCGTGGCTCGTACTGGCGCTTCTTCCGCGAGTATCCAGGAGAGCGAGCGTTTGATTGGGGTGCCCCAGACACTGGGCTTCGCATCACCTGGAATCAACCTGACCCTTTGACGTCGGGTGCTCAGGTTTCGCCTGGTCTGCTTGATACTGTATCGCGTCTCTTCTCTTCGTGTGCGGACAAGTTTCAGAATTACCTTGATGCCAGACGAATTCTAATCGTCGAGCCACACGGTGAAATCCGGTACCACCCCGATTCCTGGTGGGCTGAAGTTTTCGCAAAAGTACCACCGCCGCCGGCCGTTTCTGAGATCTGGTCAGGAACCTTTGACTGGCTTGACGACACGCAGCGAGGTTGGATGTTTGACAAACTCTACCCTGTAGTTCCGCAGCCAGCGCTCAAATTAGATATTGGGCATCTTAGTATTACGTGCTGAACTTATCTTTTGTTAATGCTTTCGTCTGCTTCTTTCCCCTAAGCATCTAACGCGAGCGAACTGTCTTGGCTGCCTCCTACTGCGCGAGCCGATCCTGAGGGACGCTTATTTCGATACAAATGTTTACGGTCATATCTATCGCCGCGAGGATGGCGTTACGGATGCTCTCGTCGATAAACTCAAAGAAGCGGTTCAGAGCCAGGCCCTACGTGTTTTCACCAGCTTCCGGTAATTGAAGAGACAAACGCGGCGCGACTAAAAAATCTCGATGGATGAATCATTCAATAAGCTTGTTCGGCCATTAGCTTAGCGTCCACCACGAATGAGGTCTTGACGCAGGAATTTGGAGGGCATTAGACTCTGCGGCGTCATCTCGGACTTATACATAACATTCTGAGCACCGCGCGCGTCCCGGGTTCTTTGCTCACTACCCCGTAAGAAAAGTCGCGTAGCTTCAGAAACGTGCTGAACAATTGAATCGAACTCACGGGTCTCGGAAAGTTCTCAACGAATCTCCGGGGCGATCCGCGTGCCCGTCTCTTACCAAGCGGTGCATATTCTGAGGAAATGGAATGAACTGTCCGGGTTGTGGTCTTGAAGTAGACGCTGACTCGCGATTCTGTAAGCAGTGTGCTTTTGATCTTTCGAAGCCTGCTTTGGAGTCGGAAGCCACAATTGTAACCGCAAAATCTCAACAGCCAGCAAAAACTAAGCTCACACTACTCTTAGCTGGCATCGGGATCGTTGCTCTTTTGGTTGTCGGTCTCATAGGGGGTTATCTCTACAGGCGACACCGCGCCCAGGCTAGCACTGCGACTAATTCCTCATCTACTCCCTCTGGTCCTACAGTGAGCGACAGGGCGAAACAAGTCGAAGATAGGATTCTACGTGGTGAAACGTTGAGCGAAAATGATATTGCTGGCCTCTCTCCTTATGAATTGCGCGTCTTGCGCAATGTCCATTTCGCCCGTTATGGTCGTAAGTACGATCAAGGCGGTGAACTTGGAAGCTATTTCTATACGCGACCGTGGTACAAACCTCATGACGACTATAAAGAGACTTCACTAACTCAAACCGATAAAGACAACGTAAAACTCATACTGGCGATCGAGAAGTTAGCCGCTACCCCTTATGCTGCTAGCAGCGTCGAACCAGTGCCAACGTCACCTCCTCAAGTCTCAAAGACAGAATTGAATCGGGAGTCCGTCTTATCTGTATTGCAGCGGACCATTAACCGGCCAGTTAGGGCTTTCTTCAGCGCAAATTCCTGGGTTGCCGGGCATCCAAATTACACTGATGTCTATTCGCAAATGATTGACGAAGGAGTCATTACGTGTCGAGTGAAGAACCCAAATTGTTGCTGGCAAGGATGCCGGCCCGGACCGCGCAGCGGTAATATGACTACAGATGGGTTAGACATATTTCTGACCATCGGATCGAAAGTACCAATCGAAGTTACGGGAATTTCCCAAACGGATCAAAGTTCAGCTATCGCTGATTTCGTTCTTTCCTACAAAGCCTCAGGCGACCTACGCATTTATAACAAATACCGACAGATTTTTTTTGGCGAGGACATCAGGCAACAAAACTGCCGAGCTTTCTTGCGGCTTTACGATGATGGCTGGCGCGTTGAGAGTTGGCATTGATCACGTTAGTGAGAGTGCGCTATGACCAATGGCATCCGCCAATCACGCTGTAGCCATTAACGAGAGCAATCTTCAATGCTAATTGAGTTCGATGTAAGCAGAATGGAAAACAGAATCATCGGCTCGACGCCAGATGGAATAAACTCGTTTGGCATCTCCTTGGACAAGTCTCATGTGGTTTCCGCGGGTAGGTAGACAGTCCGTCTTTGGAATCTAGCCAACGGGCAAAGTAGAGTTCTCTTTCCATTTTCTATTCGATTGAATATTCACGCAAATGTAGGTTCGGCCTTGCCCAAGAAGACTAACTGAAATGTCAACGAATAAATGCAATGCTTCCGCTGTTCACATACGGATAAAACCGGGAAGCGTTTTTATCAGTGCAATCACTGTAGCCGGTGGTGGTAACAGTCATGGCGATAAGGGAAACGATCCCCTGGATGTCGAAAGGGATTCATGAATTGATTGGACGCAAGCGCGATAGCTTTTCTACTCTTGCCAAAACAATATGAACGATGATGTAGCCTCCCAGCAAAGAATATGTCTTCAATGCGGCGCTTCGTGCGATGCTCAAGTCAATTTCTGCGGGCAGTGTGGCAAATCGCAAAACACTCAAAGTGCTGATGAAGCAACATCCGTCGTAAGTGGAAGGAATGACGACGCCGATGTTCCACCGTTTCCCGATTCCAACAAACTCTGGCAAGAAGGCCATGAACTCGCGGGCAAAGTGATCCTATTACAAATGGAGGAGCAATACGAAGAAGCTTCCAAACTCAATGATCGCGTTATCAATTTGTATATCCAGGCGCTCGACGACGGCTTACAAGGTAAAGATGAAGTTATGTGCCGCTGGCTGCTTGGTAATGCACTCTACGATCGGGCGATCGAACAAGAAGAACATCACAGATTATCAAATGAATCATTGGGCAAAATCCCCTCGCTTTCCCAAGGCGTATCGCATCTCGAAAAAGCAATTGAACTGGATGCCAAGTTTGGCAATATTGTCTTCGGCAATAAGGAGAATCAGGCCGACCTTCTCAAGTTGGATGTCGTGTGGGGCTCGCAAGCCTCATACATCGAGAACAAGTATGGAACTGAGCCGGCGATTACTTATATCGTCGATAAAATTAAGGTTACACAGCATCTTAAGGTTCTCTTGCCTAATCTCTTTTATTCTTGGGGACAGGTCTATGCCAACGCAGGCAGTGTAAACAATGCCGTTGACATGTTTCGGGTAGCAACAAAAGCTGAGGATTACGGAGACGTAATCGATCATGATGATTGGCGTTATCGGACTGCGCAGATTACGAAGCAGAATGCTGCTAAGAACCTGAAATACCTCGAAGTTCATGGCAGCGTGCCCTCGACAGATCAGCCGGATGCGAACGAGCTTTATGAACAGGCGCTGGCAGCAGGCGATGCACAGGAATATGAAAAGGGAATTCGTTTACTGGATGGTTGCCTCTGCTCGAATCCAGACCCTGTGATCGCAATGACTGGATTCTTCAATCTATTTGTGATGATTCAACTTCAACACAACTTCGCGAATCGACACGGTGATTCCGTTCCGAATAACGAGTTCAGATGGTTCTGTCGGATGGTGTTGTGCGTTAAGAAGGCTATTGAAATTTACGAGACTCAACTTGCCAACCGCTTGACAGGCGAGGCCATGGAAGAAGTGAAAGCCATATATGATCAGGCGAAACAATTCGAGAAAACGAACGGCATTACATACGGAACCACAGTTCGCGATTCGCTGGGCAATCTAGAGTGGCGGGATTTTAAGAAGGTCTATGCTGCGAATTCATTTCCACTCGCCTGTATTGAAAAAGAAGAAAGACAAGAAGCAGAGAAAGCGTTGCGAAGTTAAGCCTATCGCGTGAGGGAGAACACAATGGCAATCAAACCAAAGGACCTGAATCAGAATAACAGCGGTTATGGGTTCAAGCAGATGCGCCACGCGTGGGAGGCGAACCTCTCGCTCGTTAGCAGGCTACAGGAAAACTACAATCTTGGTGCTTATGACCGCGTACTTCGAGACGGTATCGAAACTTTGAAGGGCCATGGAATAAAGTCCACAGCCAATCTAAGTCAGATGCACGAAGCTCATTTAGCGACATTTTACTTCCTTGGCAAGTCCTACCTGGGGTTGGGACAGACTGAAAACGCGATCGCTTGCTTTCATATTGTTTACAGCCAGCATGGGTTTGAGAAAAAGATGTTATCGCGTCCGCTTGATTTTCCTGGCTTGGTTGCTCGGGCTGGCGCCGAGTTGCAGGACATAGCTCAAGAGCGTGGCGAGAGCTATGTCAACGGTATTCAAGTGGACGAATTCATGGCTCGTGAGTTCAAAGGAGGATGCTTTGTTGCGACCGCCGTCTACGATTCTCCCTCCGCGCCAGAAGTGTTGACCCTTCGGAAATTCCGGGATCAAGTATTGATGCGATCAAAGTTGGGGTCATTGTTTGTGAAGACTTACTACTTCACGTCACCGCCCATAGCAACGCTTGTTCGTAGAGCTGAATTTCTTAGACGGATTTTGAGACGCGTTGTATTTGAACCGCTCCTTGGTTTCCTCAATCAACAATGGGACAGGTAATCAGTCAATACGCAATCCAGAATGCGTTAAGCCCCAAGCCGCCATGAATCCAGCCGTTATGGAAAAAGTAGCGGAGGACTTGATTGCCCTAAAAAGGCAATACGGCGACGCCAAGATCTTTATTCCTGCCGATCGCGACAAAGCGCTAGGAGCGATTAATAGGCTGGGCTATATACGAAAGAAGACGTTTGCGGTCGATGACCCTGCCGTTCTTGAGGAAATTCAACGATTAGCCAATACCTACAGAAAAGTTATTATCTTACCCAATCCGCCGGAGAGCTATGAGCTTTACGTCGCGACTTACGAGTCAACTTCGCTCTCTGCGTCCCCTTCCTCCGCTGCATCCTCCGGAAGTCGAGGATGCCTTTTCGCCTTCTTAATAATTGTAGCTGTTGTAGTGGTCGTGGTGGTTTTCTTAATAAGTGGCAACCAAAACCCGACCTCGCGACAATCAACAGCTCAGCAAGGTCAGATTGTTGGCACAATGCGGGCCGTTAGCGCGAACCAACTCAACATGCGTAGCGGTCCAGGTCAGACGTACTCTGTAGTCAGAGTCTTCACGCGCAACGAAAGAATCATGACTATCGGCGATCCTCAAAACGTCAAAGGCGAACAGTGGATACAGGCCTCAACGCCGGATGGACAAACGCGTGGCTGGGTCATCCGAAAGTTCTTATCTCCCTAAGGCCCCCTCATATCTTCGGGCCGTGGGGCCGCGCTACTACTGCTAATTCGATGAGGTTCAGCCAGCTCGACAAGTCTGTTCCACTCACTTTTTCATGATTCGGTGCTTGTTGACTTTGTTAACACGCTATGTCTACAACGCAGAGAACGCAGCCGCGTAAATCGGGGGTGGCGTGTCCCTTTCAGGTGCGCAGCACCCACTTTTGCCTTCAGTCGAAAATGAGTTCATTGCGCTGCGCGGACGAACAGACACTTGCGATTAGCCTTCTTCAAAGCTTCTGCTGGTTTCTGGGTTGACGTAAGATGGGAATGATGGAGTTTCAGTTTCAACAGAGATTAGGTTCCTCTTCGGCGAATCTAGGAACAGTTGCGCACCTATTTGCGGGTGATTTTGCCGGTCGGCGTATGTTTTTGCCTTCAAAACGGACGCCCAAGTCGAAATCTAGCGTTGCACACACCCGCAACAAACCAACCGGGGTAGTTCGTCTCGAATTCGATGAGGTGGTGAACCGAATAAAACGAGGCGACCAACTCACTCCTCAAGATGCTATTTCAGCTTTCAATCTAGGGTTCGCGTATAGGACGCTTGGCCGATGGCTGGATTCAGTCGAGGCTTTCACAACGGCTCTAGAATTCATGGCCAAGAGCGATGACAAGCATCGTGAATACAACCTGGCGACGATCCATTTTATGCGCGGCTACTCCTATGGGTCGCTCGCGACTAAACAGAAGGGAGGGGAGGCCCGCAAGAATTTGGAAAGCGCGAAGGCCGATTATCTCAAAGCGCTCAACCTAAAGAAGGATTACATGTTGGTTTATTGCCATCTTGGCGTCCTCTACAGCGTACAACGACGATGGCAGGAAGCGGAACGAGCTTTCAAGAAAGCCATCAAACTGAAGCCTCGGTATGCAGGTGCGCATCACGACCTGGCGGTTACCTACATGCTGAGCGGGCGGCCGAAGCCGGCGCTGAGAGCTTTCGAGAAGGCCGCCGTGTATGAGCCGAAGAACATATTGTTACTCAAGCATCTCGCTGGCGCTTACTATGAGGCTGAACGATGGGATGACGCCAGAAGGACTCTCCTACGCGTACTCAAATTAGATCCTCAGGACCAAGACGTACTCTACAAATTAGGAGGGGCCTACCTCCAATTGCGAAGCTACCAAAAAGCTGAGAAGGTTCTACGAAAGGTCCTTGAACTGGATTCTTCTGATCCAGTTGCCTATGGGAATCTCGGCCTTGTCTATCTTCGGTCGGGACGGTTGTTTGAGTCCGCGGACGCATTTAACAAAGCGCTTGAGTTACGTCATCCCGACGAAAAGACAATCAGGAGCAGCCTTAATGCCGTTCAGCTTTCAATGCTGATGGCGGTGGCCGACGCTTGCTTTGACGCCTTGAGCCATCAATGTCATGTCGATGTAGATAGTCTCATTGACCAGGTGGCTCGAATACAGGTCGCTCTCTTTGCCAAAGGCACTTCGCCGTTGAGCGCGCCAGCGGCATACTTCCAAAACCAGCTAATCGGCACGTTCGCTCCTCTTGTTGAGTATTTGAATGATGAATCGCGATTCCTTATGGCGGCGAAACTCTTCGAACGAGGCCTCCTCTCATCGGGCAAGGCTTCACGACTGGTCGGCATTCCGCGCGTCACGTTCCTGTTGAAGCTAAGTAAAGCTGGTGTGGCAATGATTGATCTGAGCCCACGCGAGCTTGAGAACGAAGTGCGCTATGCCAACCTCGAGTAAACAGGTAGTAGTCGATACCGCTCCACTTATTTCACTCGACGCCTGCGATCAATTCGATATTCTCCGTCGGCTTTATTCACACGTTATTGTGCCAAGGGAGGTCGCTCGGGAATTGAGTGTCGGAGGTGTGACGGCGCTGCCTAATGGGTTAACGCTCGCGCACCGCAAGTGGATAAGAGTTCGGACGCTGCGAACGACACCATCGCGATCGCTGCTCGCCGCGTTGGATCGTGGAGAAGCGGAAGTCATCGCCTTGGCGCTTGAGATTGATTGTCCACTTGTTCTTCTGGACGAGCCGCGCGCGCGGGATATCGCGCGAGCGATGGGGCTGCAATGTGTCGGGACACTGGGGCTGCTTTTGCGAGCTAAGAATGATGGATTGCCGAAGGCTATTCGTCCGTCAATTGATCTCATGCGCTCGAAAGGCATTTGGCTCGGCGAGAGTTTGACCGAATTGGTCCTCCATCAGGCTGGGGAGATCGGTTAAGATCGCGGGCTACAAGGTATGCTGTGAATGTTTGATCGCTACGGCCCAAATTCTCTTCAAGTCACGGCTTATATCGAAGCGCTGAGCGAACTGACGCCGGCGCAATTCGAGCGAGTCGGAACTGGCGACGTTCAGACCTTCGTCTCCACTCTGCATTCAGCACTTGCCAAGGCTGACGGCCGCGAATCCGCTTGGATAGCCTCCTCCATAGATGCCTCGACCGCTGTACAACATCATTCACAGGCAGCACAAAAGCTTATCGCTGGGATAATAGCTCCGATGTTCGTCGTGTTAGATCGGCTTTCTCATTCAGAAAAGAATGTGGTTTATCACTCCATTTCTAGCGCTATCGACTACGCTCGTCTCTTCCAGAAATATAGGCAAGAGGATTGGGCCATCGAATACTTTTGCCAAGAGCTCACGGAATACGACGGGCGCGAAGTTTATGTGTTAGATCGACCGGATGGCCGGGGAAAAGTTGGCACAGGATTATGTGACGCCATAATCAGTCGCGGGGGAAACTCATACGTGCTTGAGCACACGGCTTTGAACGCGTATATCAATCAGAAGAAGCACGATGTTCTTTACAAGCGTCATATCAAACCCTTGCAGATTGAAGAGGCCATTCAAAAGAAGTACCCGAAGCATTTGGTTAACATTTATTTTTCGCTCGCAGCGTTTGATTCAAAATACAGTCGAGAGATGTTCGAATCACTTAAAGAACATCTGCTGGTCGCAGTCGGGAAAACACCTGAGAGCATCAATGCGACGAAACAACATCAGTTCGATTTTCCCGGAATTCCTTTTCCTGTTTGGATCTCGCGCGTTCGGTGGGGACCAGTCTGCACCATTATACCGATCATGCCAATCGAACAAGGTGCGGTTCCGTCCAACTTAAGAGATGATCTAGCTAGAGCGATCAACGCCAAACGGAATAAGCTGAAAGCTGCCAGCTCTTTAGGTTCCGAGACTATAATGTTGCTTGATGCAGGCGACGAGCTTTACGTTGATATGTTCACCATCGTCAGAGAATTTGAGCAACTCGCACCAACCGTGAATTGGGATGGTATAGATCACGTCTATCTTCTCTATGGCGGGGGCACAGCAACTTGGGCTTTACCGCTAAAACATAATGAGCGTGTGTATCCGGACTTGAAAGAATACAACGATTATGTCGAGTGGAGAATTAGCTGATATGCCCGCGACTCGTCCCCAGCGTACCCAAGTTACACACGGCCTAGCCATACCGTTTTAGCAATTCAGCTAAACCAAATACAGTTTCGCCAACGTTCTTGGCATCTCCATGATATGGCTCTATCTGGTAGTCGCGAGACCTTTGTATCTCGATACACTATCCAGCCCGCCGCTGAATGCGAGTTGATGATCGGATTTAAGTCGGAAATAGGAAGCTGCGTCCGCGTTACGGTCGACCAATGGCATTCTTCCTAGGTACCAAGACGGCGACCCGCGCGTGTTTTGGTTCAACTTCTATGAGAGGCCTTACGCTATACTTCTCCTCGACGAATTTCAAGACGCTCTGGCGATCGTTTCTGGTGCCAGTGCAGTCTGCAACGTAAATGTCGCCTCGAATCTCGAGTTCTTCGGGATCCCACACGGCATCATGTTCCCTAAATACGCTGAAGAGCCGTGAGGAACGGAAGGCAGCACACGCGGGCGATCGCACATTGAGAAATAAAACTCCCTCATGTTGCTGTCCTAACACCGCGCCGACTAATTGTGGGTAGCGATAGAACTCACTAAACGTAAGGTAGAGACAGTCAAGAGACTCTGCGCCGGTTGCGCTAGGCCGAATAACCGTGACAATCCCGTAAAGCGTCTTGCGCACCTGTTCGCACTCATCCTCATCGAGACCGTGATACCAGATTAGTCGGTGTTCTTCGCGCCCTTCTAGTGTGGAATCAAGCTGTTCGACCGCATCACCAACTACGCCTGATACGGAATTACTGTACGCTTGAGTAGTTAAGGATTCCGCCACGCCATGTTTGTTGAGATCGTCTTCGAAAGAACTATCTTTACGCGTCTTAACTTCGACAACGTAAGAGTCACTAGAATCTGAAATACGGAGGTCGGCCCGCCTTTGATCGCGTTCTTTGACAATCGGCGTAACACTAAAACCGAGTCTTTCAAGAAACTCTTTGACCTCAATCTCGCTTCTATTCTTCATCGACCAAAGGGGTAACGCCAGCATAGGTTAACCCGCCACAGACCTTGCCGCTCGTTTGTTTGTGTCTGAATTCCTGTGCGGAAGCGTGCGGCGCCGGAACTTCTTTAGCGGTGGTTCACCCTGGCTGATTCGCATACGGTTGATGGCCTCTGCGGTTGCTTCATAATGGTTGACTGCAGTCTGGGGCGCCGCGGACCACATATCTTGGAATGCGTGCCAAGCGTCTTTTTCAGCGGTCGGTTTAAGACGCCAGTAATCAACTTCGTAGCAAACGCTCGCCGCATTATCGCGTTCCTCTTGTGTACATTCCAGATATTGAATTCGATCTTCAGTGGTTTGCGGATTATGAGCGGGGTCGTTGAGCAAGGGCATCGCTGATGGATGAAGCAGAATCCTCAACCCCTTGATGCCGCATGTCTCGGCGGCATGAGAGCGGACGACTGCGGTTCCGAGAAAATGCGCAGCATGATCACCGGCATCAGCCGCAATATCAGATCGGAATCGCACAGCGGAGAAAGTGCCATGTGCAATTCCAACACGCAATGGAATCCGCTGGGGCAGTAAAGATTGCAGTAAGTGAACCGCAATGTTCACAGCTTGGAAGAGGTAGGTTGTCGCAACAAAAGCGGAGTCAGAAAAAGTGATCGCAGTTAGAGGGTGCCGCATCTGGGCGATTTGAATACCCCATCTCAAGGAGTAATGGAACCCTGTAAATGTCTTTGTCAGCCGATTGTCCGGCTGTGATGTAAGCCACTTGTCGATGTCCCATGAAAGCGGACGTTCGGCATTCTTTATTCGATCGAGTTCGAGATCATAGGTCTCAGTCAATGATGCGAAACCCAACAGATCAGCGAACAGTACCGCCTTATTCTCAGCTAGCTCTCCTGAATTAGACTGGCCTTCAGGCGTCATATAACGTCAACTGCTTTTATGGATAGCGAAGACCTATCCACAATGCCTATTTTATGAATCTTTACAAGTTTGAATGGAAGTTGAAGTTCCTCACTATTTCCTCGAATCCAATTCTTTTGATCCTCGCTCAGAACATCATTTGAAGATTTAATCTCCGCAAAAAAGAATTCGTCCCGATTGTAGACTAAAAGATCGGGCCAACCACAGTACCTCTGCCAATAGTCTGTTACTAAATACCGCAAGATTCGAACAGTCGTCTCTACCGGCAAGATAGCGATTAGCTTCCGAGCAATGGCAATATCCTCAGAATCATGTGCCCAGAGATACTGCCTCAGTGTTTCGCCAGGACTCAGCCAATAGTCGAACAACCAGAGAAGATCCTCTTTGTTGCCAGGCATCGCAGAAAAATGACCTTCAATCGCACAGGCTCTTCGGTTAGAATAACCACGCACACCAAAGTCTGCCGGCAGGAACGTCCACACCTGTTCTCTGGGGCCGTCTACACTGACGGCATTACGACTTCCAAAACCTGAGATTTGGACCAACGGATCGTCAGGGTCTTCGATGAGCATCCACATAAAGGCGCCAAATAGCACATGAAATGGTCTGCTCTCTGTAAGTAAAGCTTGATATCCCTTTCGCTCGAAATGACGAGACGCGAATTCCTCAGGAGAGAGGACATCATGTCCTTCAAGAATTGACGCACCTCGCCCCATCCCTTTTATGTAGATCCCGTCCAGCCTTACGACCTCAACCTTATGTTTAGCCAGGACTTCACTTTGAGGCGTATCTTGATAAGCATACTTCGGCGAACGCTTATGCAACTCCTTGATCTCCTTGATCACTTCCTTTTCGAAGGCGCGATATACGTCGTTATGCTTTGCCAATGCAATCATGGCGTCGGTATATTTCTGTCCTTCAGACCACTCAGCGAATCTTTGAATTGTTCCAAACGCAATTTCACGCCAATAGTATCTAGCGATCTTCGAAGTCCGCCCCGGAATGGGTGCTGCGGGATGTGCCTTTTCTGGCAGACCTCGGCATGCGTTACAAATATCCCGTTGAAAGCCGAGCGTAACCTTGATTTCTTCCTGCGTTTGCAACTGTCTTCCAGATCTAATTTGATGTTTGAGATATTGCCTCGCAAAGTCCTTTTCACAACCACACATCATCACTCCGCCGCATGACCCGCATTGATATTTACGAATCAATTCAAATGGATTGAGGCACGAAATTGATGTGTGGCTGCAATTATTCATTGTCCGGCCTAGTCGTATTACAAATGCATATTAGCCGATTAATGACTGAGTCTAGTCACTTGGGCGTCAATCTATTATGCAACAAGCGGTTCTATAGATTTGCGAAGATTGCTTGTAAGTTGTGAATCAGGTCCGCTTGACTGATCCTAAGTGATTCGCGGCGCGAGCTCGTTAGCGTAGCGCAGTTACGCAGGGCTTGATCGTAATCGGGGCGTGGCTGCGGCAATGAGATTCATGTTTTTGGTGGTTGGGGCGAGTGCTAAGAAGCCCAAGTCGCCACCTGCGGTTTGATTGTGATAACCCTGAAACCAATGTGTGCTGGATTCTTGAGTGAGTTATTGTAGTCGATATCTCGTCGTTGTTTCGGTGTAAAAGGCTGACCCTCAATTACGCTCACGTATCGGAAGATTTCGTGACTCTTAGGAGTTTGAGTCAGCCGGTGGTGGACTGACAGCTCGCAACTCTTGCCAAGGAGACGCGACCATAAGTTCCAGAATTTCTCCAGCAGCGTGACTGTCGTGCTGATGGCACTGATAATGGCTAGAATCGTCGCCAAACTCATGCCGGATATGTTGCTCTTGGTATGATGGCCAGTCAAGGTGGAAGAGGCTTTTTCAGCGCGGCAAAATGAAGGAGTCATCAAACGTCGACGCGAGTAACCCGCACGACCTATTTCGGAGCGTGGAAGACCATTGGGATTGGGAAAAGTACATTCAACAGTGTGACCGGATTGATCTAGATGAAGATCAAAGAAAGCGATCGAAGGATTCATTTAGATATTTACAGAAGACGTTAGGGACGGGGTTCCTTCGGCGAGCATTCAATGAAAGGCATCCTTTCTACACTTCGTATTTCTGTAACGCCGCGCCTCCCGCTCGGCTTTCACTAATCAGGTTCGCAGAGTCTCTACACGGCTTCCAAAACGCACCGACCTTTAAGGCGATATTGAAGCGCATCAAGAGGCGACTAAAGACATACGAAGACTTTCAGGAGATCACTGAGGCCATGTCTGTCGTGGAAGTTGCGCATAGGTTTTTGCTCGCTGGTTTTGACGTAGAGCTCGAACCGTTGATTCAAGTGAACGCGGGCAAAAGTGACCAACACACCAAGAAACCCGATTTCAAAATAATCGACAGAGACAATGGACAGGCCATCGTTGTGGAAGTATCACGAATGATGGCAAGCGACAATCAACGTCTTACATCCGATACGTACGAAGTGGTCTTTAACAACCTTGTTCTTTGGGGAATGGAGTCCGATCCAGAGGCATTCAAAGACATATTGCAACCGAGACACATACTGCCTCGCGCAATAATTCATCGGGCAATCGAAAGGCCCGAGCTGACTGACATTGCCCAAAAGATCAGAAGTCTTGTAGAGCGCGTGCGGGCCACTGGAGAGTTTGGGGAGTTAATTATTCCTGACACTCTTGAGTTTGGAATCGCGCCGTATGACAACCATGAGATTGCGAAGCAGTGGGCGCGGGAGCGAGGCATGAAAGAAGGTGATCTCGTCCAGGGGGCAATTATTCTTTCGGATGAAGTTGCGCGTGCAAAAGGTAAGATCCGGGAAAAGCTAAGGCAGCTGCCAGACGATGAGCCGGGCATGATTGTGATCGAGGCGAAAGAGAACCTGCTCTTCTTCGTTTATGATATTCGTTGGTTGGCGTCAACTTTCGGAGAAGAACTAATGAGACATCAAAACCTGTTGCGAACGGTGATGTTTCATTCCTTCGTTGATGGTTCCAGGGAAAGCGCCTTTGCTGAAATTGGTCAACATACGTTTAGTCACCGGGTTAGACGGGACAGCTCAACGGAACAATCACTTACAATCCGAAATGTTGATTGCCGATCGCCCGTTTCGGCTGAGACGCTTAAGAAGCTTGACGCTGTATTCATCCCCACGATTTTGACCTCGGGACCCGCACCAATTGTTACAGTTAAGTAATACCGTCTAGGAGAATGCCGTGAGCACTGAAATGTTGCTATTGGGAGCGGGAGCGTCCGTTGAGGCTGGGATTCCCGACGCCAAATCAATGGCGAAGAGAATCCTCGAGAAATTCCAGGGCAATTCTCGCCTCAAGAGTGAGGCGGACGTCTTGACTTTTGTTAACGCTCAATTGATTGCTGACGCTCAAAAACGCGCTGGCGACCCATCGATTGACTGCGTCGATGTGGAAGCTCTCTACAATGCCATCCTATTACTGTTCCAACGTGACGAGTTAGAGATTTCGCCTTTTGTTGACGCATGGCTTCCAGAACTAGCAACCATTTCGAAAGACGTCCTGGATTCGATCATGCTCAGGATTGAAATGATGTTAGAAGAGTTGGCCTCAATAAAGGATGAGGCCAAGGTTGAGTATCTAAGTCCGATTTTGAACTTGGCACGGCGTCAACATCGACTATTTATCGCCAGCCTAAACTATGACAATGGAATCGAATTACTCTCAAGAGCTAAGGGGATGCCTTATGATACGGCGATAGAAGAGTGGAAAAAGAGAGGTATTTTGAATTACCCAAACGACGGGATAAACCTAATCAAGCTTCACGGTTCTGTTTATTGGCTTTGGAGTAAAGACGCAAGAACTTACGATGAGAGGCTTCCTCATCGCCTTATTCGAACCAAGTCGCACTTTGATGAGAAACTGCCGCTGACAGTTCTTGTTGAGACGCCAATGGTAATCTTCGGGCAACACAACAAACTGACGGCAGAAGGCCCATTTCTTGATCTACTCAAACGTTTTGATGAGCAACTGCAAAACAGTGACCTGCTCACAGTCGTCGGCTACTCTTTCCGCGACTCGCACATTAATTTCTACATTTCAAAATTTCTTAATCAATATGGCGGTAAGATTCGAATAGTTGACCCCGGATTCAAAGCGTCTAATGTTGACTATATAGAGCACCTGAGGGAGTTCAGCACCGTGAGGCCGAATCAGATAGACATTGAAGAGAAATATGCTGGTGACGCGCTAAAAGTTTTGTATCCTTGATCTGCTGAGTCCTCTGTAGTGTGGTGTCTTCAATGTTTCCGATTCCCCGACTCACGGAATCCTTCGTAGATGCCATCGCATGTGATCTCGGATGGCAACGATATCTGGACACACACGCACCTAGCGAGGGACGACTCAACGCAGATTATCTTGGAAATAACGCGATCATAGAGCTGAAAATTATCGAAGAAGAGGGCCTGGATAAAGAATCGCGCCAAGCAACCCTCGCCAAACTCTTTTCGAAAGCGCATCCGAATAGGTCTCAAATCGACCTCACATTCGAAAACGTTCCAGCTTCTATCAGGCGGGAGGTTCAAAGAGTTGTATCGACGCCCATTCAAAGCGCTGTCAAGAAGGCTTCTCGGCAAATTGCGCACTCCGCAGAAGATCTGGGTCGCCAAAGTGACACCGGCGTCCTCTTGATTGTGAACAACGGGTACTCGTACCTAAACGCCGACAATTTTGAGCAACTCGTTGTTCAGCGTTGCCGAAATGATTCAAATCACATCAATTATGCCTTCTGCGTGACCGTTGATTACCATCAAGGTGACTTTGATGCCTATATATTTCTTACTGCTAGATGCCACGCGATTCGTGATGAAGGACCATGGGATGCCGAGAAAGCTTTAGCAGACAAATTTCAGAAACATTTCAATGATGCAATGACTAAGGTGATGCGAGATCAAATGAACCCAGAGTTCTGGCAAAAGAACTTACCTCCCGTTACTGATATTCGGTTCGAGCGAGATGGGGTTCAATACGTTCGTGAGGCGCCGGTAGTACCAGACTCAAGATTTTCTTGATCATATAGAGACATAAAAAGGGCGGTGTGTTTTAAGCGCTCAAGTGTTTAGGAATTGAGGGGAATTCATACCTAACTATAATGTCAGAAAAAGAGATCGCTATTTCTGACAATAGGCATGATTGATGTTGATTGGTTTCCATATCTTAATCCGGCGCGGCGGGGGAAGCCACGAGAAGTGTTGACATGGAGGACAGCCCACGATAAAGGCTAGTCTTGGAGTTGCCTTGACGATTTCTCATTCCCATGGAACTCCGCCCCAAAATACAGTCTTTTGACGCCAGAAGCCTTAATAGCAGCCGGTACTTCTCTTAAGAGATAGCGTAATAGATGACGTAGAACCACGAAAGCTCCTATACTCGCCAGCCCCCAAACGAAACCCATTAACATAGACCGCCTCCCAATTTTGCAGACTAATCAAGTGCCAATTCCCAGATACTCGATTCGCACTGAGTAACGTGCAGTCTCGCATAAAGTGGACGGCCGGTATATGCGTCTAGGTGATAAACAATTACCGAGTCGTTACGCACATATTCATGCGTTGCTAATCCGTAATGATTACTTCTTATTGCTGGTGGAGCGGCTTCGGCTTTTTGCGAAGAATTAGACCTAGCTGTCGGGCGTGTTTGGGAATGAGGCGCCCCACATCCGAAAGGTTAGCGTATTGGTAGTGTTCTCGAATCTCTTCTTGTTTCCAGTTCTGTAGTTGGAACCTAACGAGCATTTCATAGGGAGAGGCTTTTCGTCTTTTCTCTCGCTTCGATTTTGGTTTATCTGCATTCCTTTCCTTTTCTTGTCGCTCAAGGGAATCCAAGTGCCTTTCAAATTCTGCCTCAGCAGTCTTATTGAAGGCTTTCAGATCGTTCTTGAAACGTGCCTTTGCTTCATTACGTGTTTCAAGTGCGAGATCAGCGTCGGTACGAAACTCAAGAGCGAACCTTGTCCTTGCCACCTCTAAAGATCGGATCGGGAGAGTAACAAGTGCCCAGTCCAAGCTATCGCAACTGGCCGGATACGCATGCCATTGATAAAGGGTTGATAGGGCGTGATTAAAAAACCAGGAGTCGTTGTTCTCCCAGCTGTTTAGATTCCACACACGCGCCCAATCAGTAACCACCTTGCGCATTCTTTGCATTGCTTCATATTGGTGTGGCGTGATGTTCTGAATGGGACGCAATCCGAGTAAAGCACCATTCTGTGCCAACGAGCCCTTACTGAAAACCTCACTCCATCCAGAGTCTGTGAAGGTGTCCCAACGAAGCAAATCAAAACTGATACCACTAGGCGAGCAATCATGAAGCATGCGAAACATTCGCAAAGGTCTATCGCGAAGATCCGCCAACGCGCGACATGACCGTGCGTGTGCAGAGACTGGTGGTGCGATCAGGGAAGGATCTTCAAGCTCACACGCACGTATGGCCTTCAGAAACTCGTCGCGAGCTTCCGCTTGCGCCTGTAGTCCATCGGGATCGTACGCGCCTATGGTCATTCCTCTGATTCGCCTGTTGCCTCACGTAGCTTTGTCGCAACACTGTCGATACACGCTAGATTCTGTTGGCGGATATCGTAGGGTGTACCTTGAGCATCACGAATGCGCTCTTTTGAAAAATCCAATGAAGTTAGCAAGGTGTCAGTTTCGTTGGATGTTAACTCGATCTTCATGCTGCCCCCTTATGGTCATTTTACGCCTTAGAGTGCTTGAGCAGTGAACCGGGAACTTTGACACCATTCACCAGCGTTTGGCTGCGCGTGCTAGATCACTAAGAATTGAATTGAGAAACCCGTCTATGATTATCGATAAACCGAAAGGAGTATGTGTGTGACGCAAGATCTAGCGAGCGGTGCAGCAGCAAATGAGTGGGGACGAAAAACGGCGAGAGAGATCGCTTTTGAGATTGGTGCTGTAATGAAGGGGCGATCGAGCAATGAGGCTGTGCTGGATGATAAGAAGGTTGTGATCAAAGTGCGCGGCTGTTGCTACTGACAGTGTAGGCGTGACCTTTAAGATGCTTGACCATCTCGATTCCATCATGGGCGCGTTTCAACTCTATGATGGGTCCTTTGAACTCTGGACGTTGCCACCGGAGAAATTTCGTCAGGAAATGCGCAACACTAGAAGCAAAGGTTCGGCTGCCGGCAAAGTTGGCGTAGTTCGGAGATCATTTTTCGAGAGAAGTGGAATGCGAGTAGGCAGGATTAGACTGGACTCAGCAACCTAACCCGTTAGTTCACGAGGCCGAGTTTTTGAGTCTCACCGATAACGTGGCTAACACTTCTAGTTTGTTCTTGCTTGTGCGCCTCTGATCCCACGAAGCGTCAGTCCAGACAGATCACGATGGAAACAACATCAAGAACAACTGGTTGAATGCGTGTTAGACCTTCGGGTATTTAACAAGACCGTTCCCCGCTACGACGATGTGTCCTCGCTTCTGCAACTCAGAGAAGATTCTCTCTTTGTCGCCATCGGAAATGCCGCCTTGAAACTGAAACATGGCAGAGATTGAGTTAAAGAGCGCCTCTTTCCTGGACGGCTTCAGTTTCCGGAGCCTATCAGCGACATATTGAACCAGCTCTGGGTCAAGCTTGGCTGAAGGACCGGGTTTTTGCCTCTGTTCTGGATTCTGTTCCTCTTCCTCTTTCCGAGCCAACTGGATCAACAGCTGCGCTAAGCGAAATTTGTCACGATAACTGAGCTGCTCGATTTCTTTAGATAGTTCGTTATAGGTCATATTACGTCCTTGGTTATCAATCGTGCCCTTCAATTCGTGAGTCGCGAACAGGCGGGTTACATCTCCTTCCTGTTGACCTGTCTTAAGATGGCAACGAGCAGACCTTCTCTTATTGTTTTCTCGCTCATCGAGATGTCGATTTGCGTTTGATGCCCTTGTGTTGGATATTGCCTGGGAGTCTTTTCGGCAGTTCTAAGTCGTCATCAACGATGTCTTCCATATGGACACCGGCTGCACGAGCGTATTGAAGGACGACCGATAAATGCGGCTCGGTGGTTCCTCGCTCAAACTCCGAAATTCGGCGGTAGTCCATAGAATCTTCGAATCCCAACCGATTGAGCATCTCCGACTGCGAGAGACCAAGAGCCATTCGGATCTGAAGTAGCTTCTCAGATAAGCGCTCAGGTTTCATACGCGCCTTTCGTCCCATCAGGAGTCGCCTCCTGAACAGACGGATTCCACGAATAGATTCTTGAAGCTATCGGTATTTAGTGATAGCCTGCTGTCGAGCCTAACGATCGTCGTGAGTAGGAATCTTCCATGCTCAACGGCGATGCTCATCACGGAAACAACCGAAATAACGAGCTGCGCATTTTCGCGTTAATTAATTTTCAAAGAGTCAATGACGTACGTAAAGCCAAACTATCTAAAGGATAGCAGAAACCGAGCCGTGCCAAGAAGAGGAGAGGCCCAATATTCAGCCAGAAAACGTCCGCGATTTCTGATTGCGCTGTCCGTAATTGGAATTGTCGTCGCCATTAATGCGTGCAACCTCTCGTCTAAGCCTTCCAAGCTTGTCGAAGATTTGATCAGAACTCTTGACCGCGGCGAGAGTGAGAAAGCTCTCACGTTCTTTTCTAGTCGTCTCATCTCAAGACGTGGGATTGGTCCGCTAAAAGAGGACTTGAAAAACACGACGGCGGAACTTAAAGATCATGGCGGGATTGAGTCGATCCAGATTTTGAGCGAAGACCAAGCGGGCGATCTTGCGGAAGTACTTGTCGAGATCACACGAGGAAATGGTGTTGTCACCAAGGCTCGCTACAAGTTTGTGAAAGAGGCCGGAGCCTGGAAAATTGATGACGTCTCAGCCGAAACGCCCTCGCAAGGCGCTGAACCGTTACACCCCGAAAGCGCCGTTGAAGATGTCGTTAAGTGGGCACGCGATACGGGTGCGGGAAAGCTAAAGAGCTGGTTGGAGAAGCAGTCGCTGCCGCCGGTCTGTAGTGCGCCTCCGGTCGACCGAAACTTTTTGCCTGATGAGGTTAAATATCACGATGTTGACGACCCGAAGATAAGAGAGCGGTTGCTCAGCGCACTGGAGCCGGTACTGAAGCTTGTTGGCTGCTCGAATTCGCAAGGCATCGTTCTTTACAAGGGTCCTAACGTATACGCGGGAAATCTTAGCGGTGGACAAATCGCAATCACTCCCGGTTCTGCTTATTTTATGGGCTCGCCGCCAGACGAAACCATTTTTCACAACCTGGCCGAGCTTCGGATCTTTCTGGCGCGCGAAGTATTCCGTCGGATGGTTCCAATCGAACCGCCAAATACTGGCCTTAATGAAGCCGATATGTTGTTGAGACACGATCTGAAAGTAAACTATCTTGCAGCGATCACAAGCCTGTCATTAGATCACGACCCAACGATCCTGGATCGCGTAGCTTTGGATCTCGACCTCTACGGTAAACCGGTCGGAATCATGTCGGGAACGCAGGGAGTGCCGAGCTTGCAGCAGATCCAAGATGTCTTTGGAGCCGCCAAACAAGACTTTCAGTAATAGGCAGACTCACATTATCAGCGTAAAAATCGTTCTTATGAATTAGCGATGTTTATCATCCGGCCCAGTCAGACAGCGCCACGCATCAGGGGGTGTAACGCAGTGGGGCACTCGGAGCGCAGAGTTATGGGTTGTGTATCGGTTGTGGCCCTAGAGTTTCAAAAAGTTCTTTGATAAGAAACGTTGCTAAGGCATGGTATGATCGGCGCGCTATGGAAAGCAGCCCCGATCTATTAGGGCAGATCGTATATTTGCCGGGAGGAGTGAAGGTTAAGATCGAATCCATCGAGGGAGATCCACCTCGCGCAGTAGTTCGGCGGATCGATGGACCTATGGCAGGGATGATCGCGATCTGTAACGTCTCGAAACTTGAACCGGTGGAATCCGACTCAAGCGGAACCGCGAGCGAGAAGATAGCGATCGATTAATCCCAATTCGAACCGAAATGCAATTGAGTTTTGCTCAGGTACGCTCTCCTGCTAATCACACCATGCCTCGTAGTATCAAGCGCTTAGCGGCTAAATTCGACACGGTTGCATTTGCTCTTACTCGGGTTTATCCTACGCGCCACTGAGAGCCGCCTCGTCAGGCTCAGGCCATCCGGGAAGACTCTCAAAAGTAAGCACACTAATACATTGTTGCCAGTGAGAGTTTTTCAATGGCAACCGAGAATTCGTCAGAATCGAGCGGCTGGCTAGAAGAGCAGCAGCACGCTTTGCAGTAGATCTAACGCTACCTCAGTTACCGACAGAGATCCTGCCGCGTTTGACGTGGCTGAATCGCTGGTTTCAGTCGGTGCTAGAGAGTTATCGGTCGTCATTGAAGCGGCGCACGGTGGTGTTTCTGTTTGACCGGGTGCCGCGCACGGCGGCGTTTGGGTCTCGCCCGCAAAGGCCGATAACCCAAGTACTAGCATCAATGCCATGGCCAGTGTGAGTCTTTTAAGAGTCTGCATGTTTACTCCTTAGCTGGATTGGTTTGTGAGCTCTCCTAAGCGAACAAGCCGAAGCCTTTCAGAATTGGCATTTGGGCCGCGAATAGCTATTTCGCGCCCCGGCTCTTCGAGAGGAAAGAAATACTATCATTCTTATAGAAGGGTAGACCTCACATGAACTTAACGGCTCAGTTATTGGAGCTGAAGAAGGCGAAAAGCGACCTCACGCTCGCGGAACGGGCCGATCTGTCCTGCCGCCTAGCCAAGCAGCTTGAGAAAGCTGGTGAATACGAAGCAGCGTGCGAAGCCCTCAGAGAGTTTTGGCCCGATCGAGATGCACTACCCAAGCTGGATGGTCTGGATGACCCGACGAAAGCCGAGATACTGCTTAATGTTGGATCTTTGTCTGGATGGCTCGGAAGCGCTCATCAGGCAGAGGGTAGCCAAGAGGTAGCCAAGAACCTGATAACGAAGAGCGTAGAAATCTTTGAGTCCTGTGATCTGCCCGAGAGGGTAGCTGAGGCACGTACCGACCTTGCCCTCTGCTATTGGCGTGAAGGAGGGTTCGATGAGGCGCGAGTAATTCTTAGGCAGGTAATAGAGAAGCTCGGCAGTGCCGAGAGTGAAATCAAAGCAATTGCTTTGATTCGTAGTGCAATAGTTGAAAAGACTGCTGCTCGATACAGTGAGGCCTTGAATAAGTATAAAGAGGCCGAGCCGTTGGTCCGCGCAATCAACGATCATGCGCTCCAAGGAACGTTTCATAATGGCTTAGCAACTCTGCTGAACTGTAGAGGACTTGCCGAAAAGCGAGAAGATTACATCGATCAGGCATTGATAGAGTTTGCCGCCGCGAGTTTTCATTTTGAGAAAGCGGGGAACCGTCGCTATCTCGCTCGGGTAGAGAACAACCTCGGTTACTTGTTCCTCACTATCGGACGATACAAAGAGGCACACGACCATCTCGACCGCGCTCGTCGCCTCTTCGTAGAGTTGAACGATGCAGGAACAGTCGCCCAAATTGACGACAACCGCGCCCGAACGCTGCTGGCCGAAAGTCGTTTTACCGAAGCAGAGCGGTTCGCGCGCTTATCCGTAAGGGCCCTGGAGAAAGGCGGTGAGCAGGCGCTGCTGGCCGAAGCATTAACGACCTATGGAATCGTGCTGGCTCGCTTGGGCCATCAGCCGCGCTCGAAAGCATTGCTCGAACGCGCGATCCAGGTCGCCGAAACGGCGGGTGACTTGGAAGCCGCAGGCCGGACGCGCTTAAGCATCATTGAAGAGCTTGGAGACAAGCTCTCGATCAAAGAATTGATTTCGATCTATCGGCAGGCAATCGATGTCTTAAAGGGTTCTCAGGATGCGATGACAGGCAGGCGATCCATGTCTTGTTCTGCAAAACTGCTGGATGTGATCGAAAGACTTGAACCAAAGCAAGGACCTCCTGAAACGACTTGGGAGGGATTCTCGCTACGTGAGCATGTCCGGACCGGGGAGAGGGCTGTAATTGAACGCGCTTTACGTGATTCAGGAGGATCAGTAACGAGGGCTTCTCGGTTGCTTGGCTTCAAACATCACCAACCTTTGATCTCCTTGATTACCAGTCGCCACAAAGATCTTCTTCCGACCCGGTCTCCCGTGCGAAAACGGAGAAGACACATAGTCTCAAAACGAAAGAAAATCAGAAAGAGATTTGAGAGGCAGACTGAACAATCTCACGGGTCTCAAGTCTCGATTTTACAGGTTGAGGACTACCCGATGGTGGCCAAACTGATTAGCGAAGTTCTTGAAGCGTCAAATTTTCGAGTAGAACTTTGTGCGGACGGTGATTCGGCACTCCGTAAGCTTACTGGCGACGACCACTACGATGTGCTGATCATCGATAATAGCCTTCCAGGTCTAAGCGGTTTGGAATTAGTTCAGAGAGCTCGAAAGATAACGCATCGTCGCCGCACGCCGATCATCATGTTGTCGGGAGATGATATCGAAAAGGAAGCATGGCGCGCTGGCGTCGACGAGTTCTTAAGGAAACCACAAGACATAGACCGAGTATGCTCTACGGTAGAACGTCTGTTGGCCGAACGTAAGGAAAAGGAATTGACTAAACGCTGATTGGTAAAAACGGTCAGTCGTGCAACGGAAGAACTACTGTGTGACTTGGGGGCGGTAGCGAGCGGGTAATTTATGGCAGCGCTGATGTGCGCGGCGGGTGGGCGCCAGATAGTTACATCCTGCGCGCCTTTCCGCTCGCTACCGCAGGCGGAATAACAATGATTTTGCCGGGAACTGGAATGCGGTTAACCAGTCAAATAAGCATTGGGGGTAAAGATTAGATTGAACTAAACCAACTCCAGCTACTACGGCTTTGATTGTTTGAGTCTCAAAAGGAGTTTCCTCATGGCAAGCCTTCACCGTCTTCCCGCCAAGGCAATTCGTTCGACGAGTTTGTGTGTTTGTATTGCAGTAGTTCTTTCAGGAATCGCGGGCGTCCCCTTTCAGGCGGCAAGCAGTAAGGATTCAATTCGTCTTGGACAGCAAGCCAACGGACAGGGTAGTAACGGTCGTGAGAGGCGAGTTAATCCGCCAGCGCCGCGAACGGGTCCGCCCGCTGCAAATCTGCCAAATCTAAATGAAGTTCAGCATCGTCGAGTTGAAGCCCCGCGCGCGCCGAACACGCCGCCTTCTACAGCGCGTTCGCGACGAAAACCCTTAGAGTCCCGGAATGGTCGAAGAGTTGGCGATCAGCTACCACCACTTCCTGTACCCACTCCCAGCGCATTGCCCACACCTGTTACTCTTCCTACACCACATCATGATGAGTTAGCAACGGATGTGATGCGCGATCGCTTCCTTCTTGCTTCTAACTTCGCATCTTCAAGTTTACCGTTTCAACTTCCTGGCTATCGGACTCTTCGGTTCGATCAATTAGATGCGCTGTCAGACTCACCAATCAGGCTTTGGCCCTCGTCAACTGCTGCAGCCAGCAGAACTTTCGATGTTGCAACCGCGCCGATCCCGCAGGTGACTGGAGCAAGGATTGTCTTTGCCAGCAGTCGCGATGGCTTCATGCAGATCTATGTCATGAACTCAGATGGAACAGGCCAAGCGCGGCTCACAAGCGATGGCAGCAATAATGACAATCCGCGCTGGTCGCCGGACGGCGCAAGAATTCTCTTTCAAGGCGACCGCGACAATCCCGGGAGCGGATTACGCGACATCTATGTCATGAACGCTGACGGCAGCGGACAGATTCGTCTGACGACCGATACGAATGATGACTGCAACGCCACGTGGTCGGCAGATGGAAGCAAAATCGTCTTTCAGAGTTTACGTAATGGTCTCTCTTATCAGGTCTATGCGATGAACGCTGACGGAAGTGGGCAGGTAAACATCAGCAACAGCGCGAGCAATGACACGCAGCCGTCGTGGTCTTCCGACAACGCAAAGATCGTTTTCGCCAGCGATCGCGATCAGCCGGGCTTCTCGAGCATCTATGTAATGAATAGCAACGGGACCAATCAAATACGGTTGACGTGGAGCAGTACCGGCTGCTGGGACGAGCAGCCGATTTGGTCTCCAGACCGTACGAAGATCGTTTTCACCAGCACCCGCGACAGCGCGACTGAGACGTGGCAGGAAACCGACGATGACGGAAACGTCATTACCAAGTCGAGGCTCAAGATAAACAAAGAAGTCTACGTAATGAGTGCCAATGGCGTCAGCCAGATGCGTTTGACCAATGATCTATCGAATGACGATTCCGCGTGCTGGTCAACGGATGGAACCAGGATCGTCTTTCGCAGTGAGCGCGAGCGTGTTGAATTCGATCCAATTCCACAGATTTGGACGATGAACGCTGACGGCACGAATCAAACAAACCTGTCGAATAGTGGCGACGGAGACTTCAGCCCAAGCTGGTCTTCTTCCTACAACCAGCCGCCGGTGGCGAACGCCGGTGGACCTTACAACGGCATCGTCTCGCAGACACTAACCTTCAACGCGGGCGGCTCCTTTGATCCGGACGGCACTGTTACGGGTTATTCCTGGACCTTCGGCGACGGCAGCAGCGGCTCAGGCGCGTCACCAACTCACAGTTACGCGGCCGCCGGAACCTACGCGGCGACTGTAACTATTACCGATAATTTCGGCGCGACGAACAGCGCTACCGCTAACGTTACAGTTTCTGCCTCAGTCGCCGACCAGTACACGCAGAATTTCTATCAATGGGCGCTCCTGCGTTCGCCTAATGCCGAAGAAACAAATTATTGGATGGACATGTTTCGCGCGGCGTATGCTCATGGGCAAGGCTCGATGACGCTGGGTACGCGTGAAATGGGCAAGACTATATTTGAATCTGCCGAGTACGCAGCGCGGAACCGGAGTGACCACTGGTATGTCTACGATCTCTACAGAACTTATTTAATGCGCGAGCCGGACGCGCAAGGGTGGGTGAATTGGGAAGCCACAGTCCCAATTTATGGCCGTGAACAGGTGCGGCGTGGTTTTGATGAATCCACAGAATTTCAGAATCTGGTCGCGACGATCGCTCCGACCGGATCCCCGTCGGCGGCAGTTAGTTCTCTAGCGACTGCGCGCGTCGATCCATTCAACCAATCAGGCAATCAGCTACAGGCCCGCGATGCAGAGTGGAGTATGTCTCTCCTTTCTCTGCCTGGTCGCGCAGGGTTGGACTTGGGACTTGGCCTTTCATACTCGTCGCTCGTGTGGACGCGCTCTGGTCCGTACAATTATTTCGACGAAGATAATGGCTCGCCTAGTGCGGGATTCAAGATCGGCTTTCCCACGGTGCAGGAGAAGTATTTTGACGCACAGGTCGGCACTAATGTCTATATATTGACAACCGCGGCTGGCCGCAGAGTTGAGTTGCGTCAGGTCGGCACGTCGAACGTTTACGAGTCTGCGGACTCTTCTTATCTGCAACTGACCTACAGCGGCAATCTGATCCTCCGCACGACGGATGGCACCAGCCTGACATTTACGTGGTTCAGTATCAATGAATATCGCTGCACGGCTATAGAAGATCGCAACGGCAACTACATGGTGATTAACTATGACTGGCGTGGCGACATTCAGAACGTCACGGACACGCTCGGCCGCGTGATCACGTTCAATTATGACGCGAACACGAACTTGAGTTCGATTACGCAATCCTGGAATGGCCAAGCGACACCTCACACCTGGGCGTCATTCGGTTGGGAAAACTTGACGTTGCAACCCTCGCTCGCAGGTGTCGTCGGCACGTACAGCGGCGAAATAATCCCGGTCTTAAAGACAGTCGGACTCGGTGACGGCACCTATTCGAAGTTTCTCTACAACGGTAATGGCCAGGTGACGCGTATTACAAACTATGCTTCCGACAGCAATCCGGCGACGGATAATCATTCGCGCAACTACACTGCTTTTGATTACGATTCGCCGAGCAATGATTGTCCGCGTCTGACGGCGACGCGCACCTGGGCAGAGTACTGGACAGGTCTAAATGGCGTCCCCACGGAAGTCACGACCTATTTAGGGGTGGATGGAGACTCGCGTGTGATGACGGCACCCGATGGAACTGTCTATAAAGAAACCTATGCGGGAAGCGCTGACCCAGCATGGATGCGAGGCTTAACGAAGCAGAGCGAAGTATGGTCGTCGGGTGTCCAACAGAAGCTTTCAACAATGGCATGGACACAGGACAATACGGGTGTTAACTACAAAGTGAACCCGCGTGTCACGGAAACGAATGTTTACGACTCAAGTGGCAATCGGCGACGCACAACAATCGACTACAGTGTAGCGACCTATGCGCAATATGGCCTGCCCTATTTCGTGACTGAGTATGCCCCTGATGGCCTAACTGAGATTCGCCGAACCTATACTGACTACAATCTGAACCAAGCTTATCTCGACCGGCGCATCATCGGCCTGCCAGCCGCGGTGCACCTCACTGATAGCAGTGGCTATCAAGCAAAAGTTACTTACAGTTACGACGATCCCGAGAGGATCACTTCACAAGCAACGACAGCGACTATGCACGACCAGAGTTACGACGGCTTGTTCACTGTGCGCGGCAACATGACAAGCGTGTCTCGTTGGGATGTGACGGACATCAACAACGCTTCGAAGGCCCTCACGACGCAAGTAAGCTACAACGCGGCTGGCTCGGTGCTTTCAACGACTGATCCGGCAGTACACACGAGCTTAATCAGCTACTCAGATTCATTCTCTGATGGCAACAATGGACGTAACACTCTCGCCTACCCAACGCTGCTTACGGATGCTGACGGGTTCAACTCGTCGGTTCAGTACAATTTCGATTTCGGGGCAAAGACCCGCGTCGAAGGTCCGCCGCCACAGAATCAGCCGAACGGCGTCATTCAAACCTTCACTTACGACAGCGCTGCCCGCATTCAACAAGTGACGACGCTCAACAATAGTGCGTACACGCGTTACGTATACGGGCCTTTTTGGGTGCAGAGCTTTTCCACGGTTAACAACGTCGCCGACGAAGCTTATTCAATTCAAGTAGTAGACGGTGTCGGTCGTGTCTTCGGCACAGTGAATAATCATCCGGGCAGCACTGGCGGATATCGTTTGCTGAACACAATCTTCGATCGGATGGGCCGGGCGGTTCAGCAGTCGAATCCAACGGAGGTCGACAACTCTTGGATTCCCGCTGGGGACGATGCTTACAACCCCGTCACGGGTGAAGGTGGAACGCGTTATACGCAGCAAACTTACGACTGGAAAGGCCGGCCGCGCATCACGACAAACACCGATGGAACTACCAAGGAAGCAACCTATTCAACATGCGGTTGTGCCGGCAGCGAAATCACCACTCTGACCGATGAAGGTACGACGGTGAATGGCGAAACTAAACATCGCCAGCAGAAGATTTATTCAGACGTTTTTGGCCGCACGTGGAAGACGGAAATCCTTAGTTGGGATGGGAGTGTTTATTCGGCCACGACGAACACTTTCAATGTACGAGACCAAGTGACGCTCGTACGTCAATGGGCCGCGGTGGAAGGAAGTGGCGTCTATCAGGACACGACTATGGATTACGACGGTTACGGCCGTTTGAAAACGAAGCATGCGCCGGAACAGCAGGTTGATCCGATTAATGGCAGTTCAACCGATCACACCACTTGGGAATACAATCCTGACGACACAATCCACAGAATTACAGACGCGCGCGGAACAAGCGCAACCTACACCTACAATAATAATCGGGGACTCGTGAACACTATCACCTATAGTGCGCCCGCGGGCTTGGAACTGCCCATAACGCCCACGGCGAGCGTCGGGTTCAACTATGACGCGGCTGGGAATCGGATTTTGATGACGGACAGTTTGGGCTCGGTGGTTTACGGCTACAATCAACTTTCGCAAATGATTTCCGAGACACGCACATTCAATGGTGTCGGTCAATTCCCGCTCAGCTACAATTACAATCTTGCGGGTGAATTAATGACAATCACCGATCCATGGAGTGGAACAGTCGCTTATGGCTTCGATTCAAGTGGTCGGCTGAATAATATAACCGGTAGCGGGTATGGCTCAGTTTCGCAATTCGCTTCGAATATGCAGTATCGCGCCTGGAATACGCTCAGATCGGAAACCTATGGCAATGGCTTTACTGAAGCCGCAACTTACAACAGTCGTTTGCAAATGACGAGTTTTGAAGTGAAGAAGTCAAGCACCGAGTTTCAAATGTCTACGACAACCGAGTTTTATCCCGACGGACAAGTAAAGTTCAGCCATAACACGCTCGACGAACGCTTTGATCGCGCCTACGCCTACGATCATGTGGGTAGAACCACGGAAGCTTACACGGGTTCGGAAGCGCGTGATTTCGTGAACAACACAATCAGCGGCACCTCGACCGGGCCGTATCGTCACAGCTATCAATTCAATGCGTTCAACCAAACCACTCTCCAGACTGGTCGGCTCTGGAACGATACTCAGCCAACGGGGACGAGCTACACAAACAATCGAGTAAACGGTTGGCTCTACGACGCGGCCGGCTTCGTCCAGTGGGCCGATGAAACTGTCTACCGTCGGGATGCAGCCGGACGAACTGTGCGCGCTGAAAATGGAAACTCGACTGGTAACTATTCTTTTGATGGTGATGGTCAATTGATGACAAAGCTGGTGACACATCCCGGTCCAAGTGGCAGCACAGTAGCGAAGCTCACTTACTATTTAAGGTCCACCGTGCTGGGTGGATTATCAGTTGCCGAATTAGACAGCAACGCGCAGAAAAGCAGGCGATACATTTATGCGGCGGGACGAAAATTGGCTGAAGAAGCGAACGGCAACGTGAGTTGGTGGCACGAAGAGCCAGTTACGGGCAGCCGTGGGAGCAGTTTGAGTAATGGCGCTTACGCTCCCAAGGCGGAGTTCAACGCAGACGGTGTCAATGTCGGCTTCGCCGCCCCGCAACAGACCGGGTTTCAGATGCCGGAGCCAGTAACCGATTGGCCGAGACCTGGGTTGGGAAGCAGCGGAGGATCGCAGTGTAGCGGTGCCAATCCAAATTGTATTACTTGTTATGTTGATTATTTTGAGCACAATTGCCGCCGACTAGGTCAGTTGGCAGACGCGGGGGCTTTGGCAATCGAGGTTAGGGACCGCAATGGACACACGAGACAGATACCAATTGTGCCATTAGGCGGTGGGCTGATCGGTGTCTGGCATGACGAACAAGGGCGAAGACTTGATCCGGCAAAGGATGATCCCGGCATTGTAAGAATTAATCATGAAGAGGATGGTCTGGGGCATTGGGAATGGTTCAAATTTGAGCCGCAGAACCCCGTGGTACCGCTTACTGAACAACAAAAAGCTACCGTGAAGGACGATCTAGCAGGTGTCCTTAAGAACAAGGAATGCAAAGATGTTGTTGAGGCGCTAATCGCACAAGCCGAAAAGAATACCGGCTTCAAGGCCTTTAGTCATAATCTAATGGACACATTTGGTAGGGTCACCAGCTTTCACATCGATGGTGGAGGCTGGGACGCCGCCGCTGGAAGCAATGCCGGATCACCTGGTGGGATCGCCCTTACAGTCAATTACCCGCTCAGCAATGATAATCCATTGAAGAGAAATCTAAACGGGCGCAAAATGATACATGAGATGTTTCACGGCAACCGCGACGGCGATCTTACGGCGTTGAGTTTAACGAAAAGATCGTATTCACATCTCGATATGCAACAGGCTGCGTGGGATGTGGCTCACGCGAGAGGTCTAACGAACTACATATCCGCCGGAGTAGCAGTCTTCAGCGGAAAAAGGCCGACCGTTGACGATGGAGGCTCGGCAATGTTCGGTGAACTGATATACAAATATTGCAAAACTTGGGAACAGCCATGAACTTTCTTGTTATGCTTCTAATTTGCAGTATGCAGGTCGGCGTTTTCCCGCTAAGTAGATGGCATAGCGCTTCACTGCCCACGGAACCCGACGAATACTATGATCTGTTTCGACGTTACGAGGAAGCAGACAATATTGAGTCCAGAAGAAAAACGCTTCAATCGTACGCAGAATATTTGCGGGATGGTCCGATGTATGACGCTTGGATCCGGTCTTATGCAGGTCGACGCGCGTGTGTCGGAGAAGCCAAACGCCGTGCCGAGGAGGCCCGAGCGTTTCTGCTTAGGGAGGGAATAACCGAAGACCGGATTAAGGTCATCGACGCCGGTTATCTCAACAACTGGTCTGTAGACCTGTGGCTCGTAGTACGCGGAAGGCCCGGACCACCGCCCTACCCGACCCTAAAGCGCAAAGACGTCAGAGTCATCAAGAATCATTCAAAATGCCCCAAGCCCGCTAGTCCAAGCATTTGAGTATCGAAAACGCTCCTTGAACAACTGAAGTGAACACTCAAGTCAAGAGCACACTGATATCTGGCACACCGAGTCGTGCCAGTTTCCCGCGTACAATTCCGCGCGGCAGGTTCTAATATCCGATACGGACCGCATACTTTGCATTGGACCTCGGCGGTATCATTCGCGCGCCATTCAAACGGAGGGATAGCATTCTGGCAGAAATAGCATTGAGTGATTCCGCTACTCATAGACTGAAGAGAGGCCAGCCTTACACAATCTGAAGTAGCTCACGGAAGGGACCATACGCTCGATCACGAGCCAGTAATTTATTGATAAGCACTTTAGCAGATTGTTGCGCCGACCTATCATTACTCGTCATTGCTGTAACTAAAATCGTTCTAAGATGTTCATGCCAGACATACGTGTATTGACGCTTTTTATCACCTTCTATCATCAGGGAAAGACTGTCCACCGCGAGGTCCGGAAATAGCGCCGCAACTTTTGCCAGCCGTTCCAAAACGGAATGGTATGGCTCAATCGAGCCGACGAGCTTTAGTCACGAACCGTCTGCCGGTGACTGGGAAGGTCCAGTACCGTGCTGCTTACAACGACTTTCTTTACTTCAGTCACAGCGCACCTTCATAACCATCAAGTTAAGCACTACAAAATAAAACGGGTGAGCCCCTCCTACAAGGCCAAATGTCCTCACCCCACGCTACGGTCTTGGGCCCGGGGGCTGGCGCAATGAAAATTGTGTACGCGCTACGACGCACGTGACGCTACCAGGCAACTAAAAAGCCTGAAAAGCTGCTAATCAATGTATGAGAACTTTCTAAGCCAGCAACACAGAATTGTCCTCTGCCCTAATGAAAGCTCACTTTCCTTGAGGAGCATGGTGCTGTACACTCTTGTTTACCCAATCATCCGCGCTGCATTGGAATCCCCTAATCCGGCCTCCAGATGATGAAACGTTTTTGATCTGGAGTCCCTCGCATGCCAGAAGAAACGAACCCCGCTCCCAAGATCCGCATACTCTGTACAGAAGATGATGCCGACACTCTCGAAGTCCTGCGTCTGCTGCTAGAGATGGAAGGCTTTGAAGTGACTTGTGCTGAAGATTCCGCGCAAGCTCTTCGGTTGGCGACCGCAGAGAAATTTGACCTATACCTTTTAGACCATTGGATGCCGGAAATGGCTGGAGATCTTCTTTGCCAAAGGCTACGCGAGTTCGACTCGACAACTCCAATCCTCTTTTATTCAGGAGCTGCAACCGCTGCAGACAAGGCACGGGCTATGGCTTCAGGTGCGCAGGGTTACGTTGTCAAACCAGCCGATCCAAAAGAACTAACCGCTGAAATAAGACGATTGCTTCTGATCAACGCGTAACCCGGTAGACATTTGCCCTAACCGAGCTCATTCCAAAGAGTTCTGAGTAAGAAAAGAACGATCCGTCTTCTGACCTTTATCAGCATTTGTTGAACAATGGCCAAGCTCATTCGCCCTAGAGCCAAAGAAACTGAAGGTGACCGAACTGCGGATTCGACCCAGCGTGGAACCGGAACCTTCGACTTCCGACTGCGGTTCAATATGGTCAAGGGTGACCACCTAAATTCGAAGAGCCAAGAGCTAGAATTGATGCGCACTGTAAGTGGCCAGTCGATTCGCCTTCGCGCAGGTTCTCGTGGAACACAAATCAAAGACAGTTCCGAAATTGCAATTCTCGGCGGACCTTATCCCTCGCTCGAAGAGGCTAAGACGACGGCGACTCGCGTTCGGCAAGCGGTTTTGATTTGGGCGGTGAGGGGAAAATTGGGCCTGGATTTTGGTGACGGCATTCTGCGGACGTTTCTCACGGATTATGGTAAGAAGTTTTACGAGAAGGAGTTTTCACGTCCCATTCGCAACGATTGTCTGGGAATCGACGTTTACGAGTCACAGGAGGATCTGCTCTTTGCCTCCGCAAACGTCAACTTTGCCCTTGGCAAAAACGCTGACACTTTTGCCGAGCATGTCTGCCGGCAAATTGAACAGCCACTAGCATTAACGGATAAACAAATTATTGCTGCTGAACTATATAGCGCATCATTTTTTGATGTGCCGTTTCGCAGCCGGTTCATTACCTTAGTTACAGCGATTGAGTCCTTGCTCGTTCCTCAGCGTCGTTCGGATACTGTCCAATCGTTTATCGATGACGCGAAGCAAGACTTGAAGCGTCTTCAAATCGACGATGCTACAAGAGAAGCACTGACCGGAAGCCTCAATTGGCTAAGATTTGACTCAATCGGGCAAACGGGAAAACGACTTTGTGCGAGACGGCTTCCTCATAAGGAGTATGACGGTCAAAGCGCTGGAAAGTTCTTTAAGTATTGCTACGACCTGAGAAGTGAGATTGTTCATAGCGGCAAACCATCGAAAGATGGAGTCGACCTTCTGCAATTGAGCAACACGTGCCAGGCATTCGTCGGGGATTTGCTCTTAGCGTCTCTTGGTCTAGCGGAATTGTGAAATAGCGTCGACTAAGTCCAATGCAAGACTTTGTGGGGCGGAAAGAGAGAGACCTTTGCGCGACAACATGGAAGAAAGTGAATTTGGTGTCTCGACATGGATGCCGCGATTCTATTACTCCCACTACCACATTATGTCGGCAGCGTTTTTCGCTCGTGAGAGCGGCAAGCTTGAGCGCGAGAACAAAGACAAGGAGAGTTTTTCATCAAAAATACAATCTGAGCATCGAGCATTCGTAACTGGGTGTATCTTTTCAAGCGTCTCGTTTCTTGAAGCTCAGGTCAATGAACTCTTCACAGATGCTGCGGAGAACCAACGGGAACACATCCATCAGCTAGGGGATAAGATCTACCTCTTTGCCGAAATGTGGAAGCTTGGAGTCCCGAGAACTGCTTCCTATTCAATCTTAGAAAAATACGAGTTCGCGCTGGCTTTGGCTGAAAGGGAACCTCTTGATCGAGGCTCGCTCGTCTATCAGGACACTAAGTTACTGATCTCGATGCGCAACGCCCTTATTCATTATGAACCCTTGAGTTCGACAAGTACGCATGAAAGTTCTCAGAAGTGGGAGAACAAGTTTCGCGGGAAGTTTCCCTTGAATCCTCTAACTGGATCGAAGACGCCCTTCTTCCCAATAAGGTGCATGGGCTATGGCTGTGCAAGGTGGGCAGTTGAGTCTAGCGTCAGCTTTGTGGACCATTTCTGTTCGCGATTGGGAATCGAACCCGTGTTCAATTCGGTTCGAGATTCTTTGGCCTGACAATGTATTAACAAAGGGCTTACTCTCAAGGGTAATTGTGTGATAAATAACACTCAAAGCAGCGCAGAAATGTGGGTGTATCTTCCAATCACCTGAACTGACCAAGAACTTTTGTAAGCACCAACGGAGGGGTTAGTGATGTATGTCAATTCGCAGGCATCAAAACTACTAGCACTCGCCCTACTGTCGCTCATTCTGTTTCCGCGAATTGCATTTGTTAAGGCTCAATCCGTTTCAGGCGCAAAGATCGCTGAGGCGGTAGCCAGTCAATTGCCTGAAAGTGGTTCTGTCGTTCTACTTCCTGTTTCGAACAACCGATTAGATCTCTCACGCGCGTTGAATCCAGTCATGGAGGAGACAGCGACGGCGCTACGCGCTCGTGGTTACATTGTTCGGACGTTCGAAGAGGCTGCGGTAGAAAACGCAGCGGTGCGGACGATTGGTCGTTCAGGGCTCATTGGAAGAACGTCCATAAGCAGATTTGGCAGCACGTTAGGCATAGGCCTCATCTTGCTTCTTGCTTTAGCCGAAGCAAGGCAGAGTGAAATGAGCATCACTGCATCGATCTATTCGAGCAGCGGGGGGATCTACGATGAGATTTGGCGCCAGAGGGTAGGTTGGAAAGAGGAGCGTAAGGCGAATGTGATAATTCAACGACCGACATCGCCTTGTACACAGAATCTGCTCGTCAACGGAGACTTTGAACGCGATTGGCCAATCGGATGGTCACGAGCTTATGGTGACATGCAAAAGGGCGGCAGCATTACGGAAGTCGTGAAAGGATCGAACAGTCACCTGCTCCACATGAAACACACTGGGCAGTCCGATGTGTCCATGTATCAAATCGTTCGCGTGCCCAAAGGCCGGATAATGTTCCAATTCCAGGTCAAGTTCCACACGTGGGAGGGACCTATTATGGGTTTCTCAGGAACCGGGACTGCGGGAATTACGCTTCTCTTGATGGATGCGAGCCAGGAAATTATGGGAATGGTGTGGGCCGGGAATTATGTCCACAATCCGTTTGAAGGAACCGGTCTCGTTGGTGTCCCGCATGGTCCTCGCGATACGAGCAGTGCTTCTTTTCTGGAAACGCCGAACGACCAGACCGTGCGTGAACGCTTCGACGTCAGCAGATTCGTCCGAGACCGATTGGGAAATGTCGACATCAGTAGAATTGAATATGTGGGCGTCAACATTGCTGTGGGAGCGACAGACCAAAACGCAGGCGCCGAAGCCTGGGTTGACAATCTCTCTCTCGAAGTTTGCCCAACCCCAGCGAATTCGGCCGGACCACAAGAGACCTCATTCTCGCTTAGCCAGTCCGGGAAGGTAGAACACGTTGGGACAGGCTGGACCGTGCGATTGAATGGGTCCGAGCGCTGGTTTGATACAGGCATCAAGGTTCAACAAGGGCAGTCTCTGAATCTATCGGCCACAGGGCGCGTCACGTGGAATGCTAATGCGAACAGCTCCAACACTACCGCCGGGCCTGACGGTGTTTGGTACAACGCAACGAGACTCCAAAAGCCAGAAGATTTTCCGATGCCGGAAGCAAGAGTGGCATCACTCCTAATGCGGATCGGTACGGTTCAATATCCCGTGGGTGCCGCCGCCACAGTTGAGGTTAGGGAAAGTGGAACAATCCAATTAATGATCAACGATCGGTACAATGGATTGGAGGACAATGCTGGCGAGTTATTGGTTGCTATTAAACCATCCGCAAAGATGCCTTAACGCTCCCCCGCGTAAACGATTCTTGACTACGGCGTTTGTAGATTGTCTCGTCCTATAAAAGATGTAGCTAGAATCGTCGTATGCTGTTTTCGAAGTTCGCGTCACCGAAACGTTTCGCCCATATCCATCAAGGCTTCTCACATGATAGAAACCTTCGGAAACCGTGATATTATTTCCCGACCATTCGTGGAGACGATGTCTTACTTAAGCTGGCCCAGCCGCCGCTGAAGAAATCCAAAACACGGCAGCTGTAGTGCCAAAAGGGAGCAAAATCGTGAAACCCTCTTCAATGTCGGCCCTAGTATCGGCGGTAGTGGCGGCGGCAGTTAGTTTGGTACTGATCTGGGCGTTTGGTGGTTGGCGTCGAAGCAATGAAGCGGTAAACAAGTCCAGTTATGCGCAGATACGCGCTACTGGAACCATACGGGCTGGCTATGCTGTCGGAGCACCTCTCTTAGTAATAGATCCCAATACGCGTCAGAAATCGGGAATATTCTATGATATTACTAACGCTGCCGCGACCCATTTGGGCCTTAAGGTTGACTGGACTGAAGAGGTTGGTTACGGACAGATGATCCAAGGGCTGAACGATCGTCGCTACGATATCGTAGGGTCGGGCGTCTGGATTAACTCCGATAGGGCACGAGGTGCTGACTTCACAATACCGGTTTACTATGACGCTGTGTATGCGTACGCGAAGTCGGGCGACACCAGATTCAATGATCTCTCAAAACTTGACTCACCAAATTTCACAATCTCTACCATGGATGGGGAACTCGGTGCCTCAATTGCTAAGGCGGATTTTCCAAAGGCTAAGACTCTTGAACTTCCGCAAAACGCAGACTTCACTCAAATGATCCTCAACGTGGTTGATGGAAAAGCTGACATCGTGTTTCTAGCAGCGGCACCTGCTCGCTCCTACGAAGCAGCCAATCCCAGTAAAATCATATCGGTCGCTCAGAACAAACCGTTACGAATTTTTCCGAACGCGATCATCATACCTCAGGGCCAATATGAGTTGAGGCAAGCCCTCAACTACGCCCTAATGGAAATGCTAAACAATGGGGAGATCGAGGGAATTCTCAAAAAATACGAAAAGGTGCCGGGATCATTTTTGCGAATTGCGGCTCCCTATCAAGCGCCGACGACAAGTCAATGAATCCTTTCCAGATCCTCTGGCAGTACCGCGAGGCGTTCTTCAGTGGATTTGTTGTAACATTGGAGCTTCTCGCGCTTACCTCACTAATTGGAACAGTAATTGGTGTGTCTTTGGAGTGGATATGCTATCGCCTCGAAGGCGGAGCGCGACGTATCGTTGATGGCTTAGCGTTTTGTATTTCTGCGATACCGGCGCTGGTTATTTTATTCTGGCTATATTACCCGGCGCAGTCTCTTCTCGGCATCTCCGCATCTCCGTTTTGGACCGCACTGACTGCATTGATTCTGATAAATAGTTTTGCGGTTTACAGAATCGTTGCTGATGCGGTTAGAGATTTTCCGAAACAGTTTATTGCCACGGCGTTGGTTTGTGGGCTGAACGGAAGACAGATTGTGCGCTACATTCAAGTACCTCTGTTGCTTCGAGCTGCACTACCACGCTGGATCGATCAACAGGTCGTAATCCTACAGACAAGCGTGTTTGCGAGTCTAATATCCGTTGAAGAGATATTCCGCGCGGCACAAAGAATAAATTCAAAGATTTACGAGCCGGTGATTATTTATACGGCAATGGCCGTAGTGTTTCTCGTTACAGCGGGTTCAGCGATGTATGCTGCCAAATATCTTCGAACGAAGTTCTATAGAGATTTTTCTGAGCGATGATCGCAAATGTACGCTCTCGATAATGTAAGCAAGTTCTATGATCGCACCTGTGTCCTCCGGGACATTACGGCTGAAATTGAAACCGACCGGTTCGTCTTTGTCCTCGGTCCTAGCGGATCGGGTAAGAGCACACTGCTGCGTCTTCTGAGTTTCGTAGAAGTTCCTGAGCGCGGCATCGTTCATCTGGAACTGGATGGGCATAAGTTCGATTCCAATAAGTCGGAAAGGCCTTGGCCGCAAGTAACGACCGTATTTCAGAGGCAGTTTCTTTGGCCACATCTCACACTTCGCGACAATATTTCGTTACCCCTTCGAGCAGCCGGCACCAGCGACACAAAAAGGAGGGTACACGAAGTAATCGATCTGTTTGATATGTCAAGATTCGTCGATCGTTTTCCTAACGAAGTGTCGGGCGGACAGGCCCAGAGAGCAGCACTTGCGAGAGCCTTAGTACTCGACCCCCAAGTTATTCTAATCGACGAAGCGCACGGAGGGTTGGACTTGAAACAGCAAAAGATACTCAATGACCATTTGATCGACCTCCGAAAGTCAGGAGTCGGTTTAATCATAGTCACACATTCTCTCGATTTTGCTAGAAGTTATGCTGACAGAATCGTAGTTGTTGAGAATGGCGCGATAACAGAAACGGGATCGAAGTCTGTTCTTGACTCCCCCACGTCTCAATTCCTGCAGCGCGCTCTCGGTTTCTAGATTCTTTTGTTTATGAACGAGAACCTACAAGTCTAAATATCACCATGGCCATCGACACAAACCGACAAATGAAAAAAGTAACCGCAGATTCAAAAGAATATAGACCGCTGGTTCGGAGAAATGGTAAGTCGCCCGCGTTTGGCCAGTTGGGAGCTCTTTCATATGATGATGATGCAAAGCGGTTCGCTCGACGATATAGGACTGCTCACAAAACACAGAACGACATCGTAATAACCGCGGTTAAGCGCGTGGCCCTAACCAGACCGATAGTCATCGATCTTGGTTGTGGCACAAGCAAGGATGGATTTCAAATTCTAACTCGTGTCCGAAATGCCATATACGTCGGAATCGACTGTTCGATCGATATGCTTGGAAGGGCGAGAGAAAAGTTAGCAGATAGCGATCTGCAGCAACGCTCTCTTTTTATCAGACGAGACTTTCGGAGGTTAACACGCAAAGAACTGCTGTTGGCTCTGGACGCACAAGGGCTGCAACCAACGCTAGCATGTGTTATGAGCACGCTGGCGCTACATCATTACTCTCTCTCTATCAAGAGAGACATCTATCAACTGGCGCACGATCTTCTTCCAGATAAAGGCGTGTTGGTTCTCACAGATTTGTATTCCAATGGATTGAAATACTGTGCTGAAAGAGCGCTCAAGAAGGAACTGGACGATGTACGGGCGTGTCTAAGCCGCTTGCAGCAGTCAGGTGTCCGACGGGATCACAATTCTACCACCATAAGCGAGCGCCATTACGTCGAGGAAAACAAACCTCAAGTATTGTCAGACGAAATTGGGCTTCTGAGCCGAATAGGGTTCGGCAAAATTGATGTTGTTTTTAGAGACGGTCAGCTTGCCGTCATAGCGGCGGAAAGGTAAACCAATGTCCACACCATCGCCTCAGTCGTTGGATTGTCGACCGAGACGAGTCTCCTCGGCAATCTACCTCGTTATCTGGATAGCGGGGTTGCCAGTGGCGTTCATTTCAGTCATCCAGCTGCAGTTTGCTAATCAACTTGGCCTTAACACCGCATTTGCTTTGATCCTTGCAACGACCTCTGCCGGTTTATTGACGTTAATTTACTTTGATATGGATACGATCGAGAAGCTTCAGAGCGGCGATCACGACTATCCCGAGTGGGTTGGACTTTCCAGCACATTGGGATCCTAAGCTTAGAATTCCACGTGGACAAGTTGTCGCG
>JADMIO010897314.1_pt1 | contig 79375 bp, 62 predicted proteins | sample 8958161 | NCBI WGS metagenome assembly JADMIO01 (sample SAMN16585339, study PRJNA669376) | soil metagenome | isolation source: Crop rotation soil | place: USA: Cullars Rotation, Alabama | collected 2011 | reverse complement strand
GCTGACCTTTGTGATCGCACCAGTCCATTGTCCCGACACATTTCGCGGGCTCGAACCATCGCTGCTTCCTCCTCCGCAGGAGCACAGGGTTAGTAGTAATAGTCCTGAGATAATCTTTTTCATATTGGTGCCTTTAAAAATTTTCCTGAAGCTTATTCCTAAGACTTCCCTATGCTTATGAGCCTAATCATGTCCTGTCTCTCGATTGACCACTTCCCAACTTTTAAAAATGGGAGTAATGGAAAACTAAATTTTTAATTTGCGATGAAGGACAAAAGTATGATGCGCGTCATAGAGAAATTGCTGATGATTCTTATTTTGGTTTTATCTTTTCAACAACGCGCGTTCGCGCAGCGCACTGACTTCCAGCAGTGGACGTTAGTCACGGCGAATGTTTCGCTTGACGAAGAAAAGAAATGGCTCTTCTACATGGAAGCGCAGCCGCGCATCGGCGACGATGTCTCGCGGCTCGAACGCCTGCTGGTGCGTCCCGCAATCGGCTATAATTACACCAAAAACATTACTTTCTATCTCGGTTATGCGTGGACGCCAACATTCATGGATGCCTCGTATGATGAAAACTTTCGCAACGAGCAGCGCATTTGGCAGCAGGTGTTAATTAAGCATTCTGATTTCGGACTTGATTGGCAGCACCGCTTGCGCGAAGAGCAGCGCATTATTGACGACGCATCATCAACGTCAAATCGCTTTCGTTATTTGCTGCGCGGCAGTTATCTGCTCTGTGATGAATCGGGCATCGGTTTGACTGGCTATAACGAGCTTTTTGTTACTTTTAATTCCGTCGATCGCGGACCGCGCGCCGGCTTTGATCGTGATCGATTTTTCTTCGGGCCTTATTTGCAAAAGGGGATTGGTCGCTACGAAATCGGTTATCTTGGTGAGTACGGCAAGCGCTTCGGTAACGATGATCGCATGATCAATGCGCTGATGGTGAGCGCAGGTTTTAACTTCTAATCTATTTCCTCCGCGTCCCCCGCGCCCTCCGTGTTATACAAAAAAATAACGTAACGCGGAGGACGCGGGGGACGCGGAGGGTGTTTGAGAAAAATGCCACATTCGTGGATATCTTATTGAGAGCACTCTGAAATTTACCGTTTTTCCAGGGCCTTTGGGCAAAAATGTATTTATCACCCGTTGACTAGCTTTTAAATTTGCCGCTACCATTGTCACAGTAATCGACCGATTGCCGAGCCATAGCCTGCCGCTATACGACGACTTGACTCGACCTAAGGCCTGATAATTTATTTTATTAGTTCTGATTTGAGTCAGGAGGAGTATGTCCGTTCCAACGCCCACTGTGGCGCATCGTAGTTCTGCGTGTCCAGATTTTAAAAATAATTGGAAGGATGATGTTATATCAGGTTTGCTGGTATCGCTGATTGCATTGCCGCTCTGTTTGGGAATTGCGATGGCCAGCGGGTTTCCCGCATTTGGCGGCGTAATTACCGCAATTGTTGGTGGATTGATTGTCGGTCCGCTCTGCGGATCGGTGTTGACGATTAAAGGTCCTGCAGCTGGATTAATTGCGATCGCAATTGCTTCATTTGAAGCGCTTGGATATCCCTGCACACTGGCGGTGATTGTTGTGGCAAGCGTTTTGCAGATGCTGTTTGCGCAGATGAAGCTCGGACGCTACGTAGATTATTTCCCAGCCTCGGTTGTGCACGGCATGCTCGCTGCAATTGGCATTATCATTTTCTCGAAACAAATTCATCCGCTGCTCGGTGTTAAACCGATCGCCAAGGCGCCGGTAGATTTGTTGCTTGAAATCCCGCATTCGCTCGTCGTGATGAATCCAGAGATTGCCTTAGTAGGCGTCACCGCGGTGTTGATTGTAATTTTCGCAACCAAAATTTTTGGCCGCTATGCACGCTATCTTCCCGGTCCATTGCTTGCGGTGCTCGCCGGAATTGCCTTCTGCCTGCACTTTGATTTTCTTCATGCGCATCAGTACACCTGGTATACCCATCAATATACGCTTGATGATAAATATCTCGTAAATTTGCCGCAAAATTTCTTTGCGGGCGTTACCTTCCCGGATTTTTCAAAGATCACAACGCCGGCCTCGATTCAATATATCTTGATGTTTGCGCTGATTGGCTCGCTCGAGTCGTTGCTGACTGCGAAGGCTGTTGATTCGCTCGACCCCTATCGCCGCAAGTCTAATATGAATAAGGATTTGATGGCGGTTGGCTTTGGAAACTTTATCTGCGGATTGATTGGCGGCCTGCCAATGATCTCTGAGGTGGTTCGTTCATGCGCCAATATTAGTTACGGAGCAAAGACGCGCTGGGCGAATGTGTCACACGGCGCATTTTTGCTGGCTTACGCAGTGGTGCTCTCGCAATTGATTCACTTAATTCCAATCGCCGCTCTTGCGGGCGTGCTCTGTGTTACCGGGTACCGCTTGGCGTCGCCGCAGCACTTCCATGAATGCCGTGAAATTGGCAAAGAGCAGCTGATAATTTTTGTGATAACAATTGTTGCCACGCTTTTCACCGATCTGTTGGTCGGTGTATTTATCGGCATCATCGCTCAGTACATTGCTTGCTGGATGCTTGGCACACCAGTTCTTAAGCTCTTTACTTCAATAAAGCCCGGTAATCTGAATGCCGATGGTGCACATGAGATAGTGCTACCAGAGAGCTGTATCTTCGGTAATGTAATTGGATTTAGCCGCGAGGTTGATTCGGTGCGTGATCTGCCACTGGTGCTCGATTTCTCACGCACCAAGATAATAGATCATACTTTCATGAAAGAGGTACGCGCCGTCGAGCGAGACGCGCAATCAGGCGAGCGTAAATCAGTTACCTTGATTGGTTTTGAACGATTGATTCCCGTGAGCGGGCATGAAACGGCCAGCCGCTCCAATTCGATTAACAAACTTTGGAAAAAGGCGCTAACCGCGTATTAATTATGAAAGTTGAGCGAGAAGGTACACAACATGCGATTGCCGTTCTTATCTGCTTAATTGCGGCGTTCTTCCTTATTTCGCAATTGACCAGAAAGGCGCAATACGAGGGCGCGAGGAGCGAACATGGAAGCTACCATCCACGAAGTCTTACATAAAATTTCGCATCTATTACCGACGCAAGGTCCGATAGATGTTTTTATCCACCACAACACGCTGCATGCGTTTGAGCATCTGCCTTTCGAGACGGCTGTGCGTGAAGCGGGAAAGGTCTTTGGCGCACAGGCGTTCCTGACTGAGCGACGTTATCTTGAAGAGTATGCGAGTGGGCGCATCACCGATAATGATTTGCTTACGACAATTCAGAAGGAAGTTGGCAATAGTGAAGCGGTCTGGGGCTTGTCTGTCTCTTCTGTCATGCGGCTTTTTTTTACCCTTGCTCCAGCGGTTGAAAGCTTTCAGCAGGTAAAATGGCTGTTGCGCGAGTCGCCGCAGCTAACGAGGGAACCTAAGGTTGCAGTTGCCGCGCTTCGTGCCTGGGTGGCTGCGCATCGCGGTCGCGCCGAGAACCTATATGCGCTTAATTATCAAGCGGCTCAGGGATTGAGTGAGTTAATTGAGCAGCTCCCTGAGGATGACTCGATAGCCGAATCAGAGCGCTTTGTGCTCTGGGCTGCGGTTCTCATGGCGGTCTCAGATAATTGGCAGGATCGATCGGCTGAGAGTGGCGTAACGGATCAGATGGCTGTTGATGAGGAGATGATAAATCCGCTGCTGATTCGTTTTGCAGAAGAGTATCTCGATCTTGGATTCTCGAGTCAGCTTTTGCCGGGGCGAGAAACCGGCATGTTGAATACGTTCCTTAATTTAGTTGAGCGAGCGCACCATGCGCTGCCCAAGTGGCTTGAGCCGCTGAGTTTCGAACTTAAGTTTTATCAAGACCAAACGGATGCGCATCAATTGCTTGAGTCGCTGCTCAATGATTTTCGCGTTCCTGAAGCTGAGCGATACGAATTTCTCTTGCGCGAAGCGCTCTCACTGCGCGGCTGGACAGGGTACATTTCGTTAGCCGAACATCAACCGCAGGTGCTGCACCACCAGGAGCATGAAATTAAGCCCCGCCTTGTGGACTATTTGAATGTACGTCTGATCTTAAAGAAATACGCCTCGCGCTCAAGTGAGTACCGTTCACGTGAAGCTGCGCGCAACGAAGCGGCACCAGAGCTGCATGAACTCGATCTGTTGTATTGTTTTGCTTATCACATCCTGCACTTGGTTTCTGCGCTCGGCAAAGCCCAGGAGTTTTTGTTGCAGCCAGAAGCGGCGGCAAAATTAATTAACTTGGCGCGGGAATTTCCAGAGTCGCGTCGGCGAAAGCTTTGGCACCGCGCCTATGAGGAGCACTTTTATTCGCGTAGCTTGGATGCGCTTGCGCACCATCACCGCATTAAAGCGCCAATGCCGATTGCGCAGTTCGTTTTCTGCATTGATGATCGAGAAGAATCGATTCGCCGCCATCTTGAAGCGCAAAATAACTGCTATCAAACATATGGCACCGCGGGATTTTTCGGCGTGGATGCTAACTACACCGAAATGAGCGGCAATACTTCACCCCGCTGCCCAGTTATCGTTACGCCAACCCACGCCGTGCGCGAAGTACCTAAAGCAGGGGTTGAGGCCCAGCTTTCATGGTACCAAAGAAAACAGCAAGCATGGTTTCGCATGTCCGGCTATATCAATCGCGGTTCTGGCTCGTACCTGCATTCGGCGATTCTTTCGTTGGCAGGGTGCCTCTCATTTATTCCGATGGTCTTCGGCGTTATTGCGCCGCGCGGTATGCATCTTCTCGGGAAACTGTTTGGAGCCGAGGGGACCATTCCTGCCGACCTGGCTGAGCTGCAGCTTGATGGTGAAGCGCTCGGGGAGTTGGAGCTTCCAGGATATACGCTTGAGGAGATGTCTGATCGTGTTGCGGCGGTATTAAAAGGTATCGGTGCAGTTGAAAACTTTGCCGAGATATTCATTTTAATTGGTCATGGATCTTCAAGCCGCAATAATCCGCTTCGGTCTGCGTATGAATGCGGCGCTTGCGGCGGCCGCCCAGGACGCATGAATCCGCGCGCCTTCAGCATGATGGCGAACCAAGCTTCAGTGCGCCAATTAGTACGCACTAAACATGGTGTCGATATTCCTGATCAAACGCATTTCATCGGCGGGTTTCATAATACCTGCAGCGATCAGATCGAATTTTTTGATCTCGATAAGTGCCCTGTTGGGCTGAGCGATCTGATGGCGCAGATCAAGACTGATATTAAGATTTCATGCAAGCTGAACGCCTTGGAGCGCTGCCGTCGTTTTGTGCAGGCGCAGGTGAAAAACGCCGACCAGGCACAGCATGAAGCGCTCGCTCGCTCATTGATGCTCTCTGAGGCGCGCCCCGAGTACAATCACGCAACCAATGCACTGTGCATTATCGGGCCGCGCGAGTTAACTTCAGGGCTCTTTCTCGACCGCCGCGCCTTTCTTTTTTCCTATAATGCGGCGATCGATTCGACCAATAACATACTCCTCGGTATCATGCGCGCCGTCGTTCCCGTATGTGGCGGGATTAATCTAGAGTATCTTTTTTCAACCATGGACAACGAAGTCTATGGCGCGGGCACCAAGCTGCCGCACAATATCGTTTCCTTGGTTGGCCTGATGAACGGTACTTCAAGTGATTTGAGAACCGGTTTGCCGCTGCAAATGATTGAAATTCATGAACCGGTGCGTTTGCTTGTTGTTGTCGCAACTTCGAAAGATCGATTGGAAGCAGTGATTAAAACCGATGCGGCTATCGCCAAGGCTTTTGATGGCGAGTGGATTAAGCTTGTTGCCTGGGATGCGTCGGCTAACACCTTTGATTGGCGCCGCCCTGGCGGAGTCTATGAGTCATTCAAGCCGTCCTCTGAGGAGCTGCCGCAGATTAATAAATACTCCGAGTGGTTCAGCGGCAAATCCAATCACCTCGAGTTTGCGGAGATATCTGCATGATTGCTCAAGCGATAGTAGCCGCACCGTGTCTCGCGCTGATTTCGATTATTGTTACCCGCCTGCTATTTCATGGTGTTAGTGAGCTATTTGTTAAACGCGCAGTTATTACCTCGCAGGTAATCTCAATTATTTGTGCTGCTATCACTGCGCTGCAGGTGTTTTGGAAGGGAGAAACGATTCCGGTGCTCCACTACCGCTTGCTCAGCCTCTCAACCCAAGATTTAACTTTCTCGCTGCGCATCGACAGCACTTCGGCGCTGTTTGTATTAATAAGCTGCATCCTCGGCGGCATCGTTGGTATCTTTGCCTCGCGTTACCTGCACCGCGATCCTGGATATCTGCGTTTCTTTGTGCTCTATCACGTATTTTTGCTTGGGGTGCACGCAATTTTTCAGGGGGCGGGGCTGCCGACTATTTATATCGGTTGGGAGTTGATAGGTTTAACCTCTGCGTTGCTGATTTCATTCTTCGCGTATCGCCGGCAGACCGTTTCAAATTCACTGCGCGCCTTTTGGGCTTACCGAGTTACTGATTCAGGGATTCTCATCGCCACCCTCTTGGCGATGCATGAGCACATCGATCAATTTGGCAGCGCAATTCCGCACGCCCCGTTATTAATTCCTTTTGCCTGCTTACTTTCGGCAGTAGGAAAATCGGCCCAATTTCCCTTTGGCTACTGGCTGCCGCGCGCTATGGAAGGGCCAACGCCATCGAGCGCCATTTTTTACGGCGGCCTTTCAGTGCATGCGGGAATGTATCTGATGATTCGTGTTTCCGAAGTCTATGGATTGCCGCTGCCGGTGCAGATAGCCATGGCTGCGATTGGGCTGGTGAGCGTTTGGTATGGTACTGCGATTGGGCGCATTCAGAGCGACGCAAAGAGCTTGCTCGCGTATGCTTCGATGGCGCAATTGGGGTTGATGTTTATTGAGATCGCCTGTGGTTTTAATAATCTGGCGATCTTTCACTTTGTCAGCCACGCGATGCTGCGCACCTATCAGCTGCTCAACGCGTCTTCGCTGCTGCATGATCGCTATGCCTTTGAACATGTACTTGGCCGCGAGCAGGTCGTGTTTCACCCAATCAACACCGACCGCGAGCACGCTCAGTATGCCTATGCGTTTTGGGAGTCTGCGGGTGGCTTCCTTGGCCGCTTTAGTTTGCTCAATCTCGTTGAAACCATCGCCTATGCGGTGCGCGGTTTTGAGGAATATCTCTCAGTAACCCTGCTCAGGTTCTCACGAGTGTTAAATTTTTATTTTAACCACCCTACCAAGAGTATCCCTCGACACCGTCAGGAAATTTTATGAATTTTGAAGTCGTAGACTCTTTGACCTCATCACTGGTTACGCTGCTGCCATTTGTGCTCGCAGTGGCAGTGTATGCCGAAGTCTTTTCTGCGCGTGCGCGCCAGGTGTTAGCGCAAGCAACAAGTCTTTGTTGTGCTATGTACTTTCTCTCGCTCTTAAGTGACTCCTGGCTCGAGAAGACTATTGTCTTAGTGCCCGGCTTAATTGAAGCAAATCCGCTGTCGATCCTTTGCGGCGTGCTTTTCAATTTCATTTATCTGATGGTCTTTATTGGATTCGGAAAGCGCATTTTTGCTGCGACGTCCGCCGCTTATTGGCTGATTATTCAGGGATTGCTCTCGCTTGCGCTTTTAAGTGATTCAATCTTTCTATTTTTCGTTACGATTTGCGCGGCGCTCTTGGCGCATCTGCATGTTAGCTCAATTGATGTTTATCAAACGAGCCGCCGCGAAGACCGCTTTATCTTAATTAAGGCGTCAACCGTATTTACGATGATTCTCTGTGCGCTCTTTCTTTACTGCCTCAATCGAGTCGAGCAAGTCTATGACTTTTCGGTTCTTTACCTGACCGCAGCAAATTTTTCGCGCAGCACGAAAATCGTCAGCAGCTTGGTGATGATGTCGATCTTGGGAGCGTTCCCGTTTCATTCGTGGGTTAAGCCACTTTTTGCGGCTCCCGCGCGCTACGGGTTGGCGGTTATTACGCGCCTCAATATCGGATTCGTGGTATGGTGCAAATTATATCTAATCATTTTCGCTGGTGATCATTTTATGTCGAGCGCGCTTGTTTTAGGTTGCGGCGCTAATTTGCTCTATGCCTCGTTTCTTCTTTTTAGTGAACGCAAACTGAGCCAGATCGTCGCTGCGCTCTACCTCTTTCATGTGCCGCTCTTGATTTTGGCGGTGCAGATGGCAGGGCACAGCGGGCCCCGCGATATCGCGCTCGATTTTACTAATATTACAGTGGCGACGAGCGGTCTCTTAATTATTCTCGGCCTTTTGCGTGATCGTGTTGGGGCAGAGGGGCTCGACCATGCCTCAGGATTGGCTATCTCGTACCCTTTTTTTGGCATTGCTTTCTTGTTTTGCATGTTGTCGTTGGTTGGATTCCCGGGAACTTTAGGGTTTCTCTGCAGCGAAGTAATTCTGCACCATTTTGCTGAAGCGACGTGGCCCGTCGCGGTGGCATTCATTATCACCTTGGCACTTAACGGCTACTCGACCTTTAGGATTTTTGGCGAGAGTTTCTATGGCAGTCCAGAGCAGAGCTACCGCAAATTATTTCAGCCGGTCATGCGGGAGAAGGTGGCGCTGGGGATTGTGCTCGTGGTGCTGTTCTTTTCTGGGGTTGGGACGCAGCTGATTCTTGGGAATTAGTTACAGCGATCACGCCCACGACCAGGTTGAACGTTCCCCGTCCCGGTGCCACGACCAAGAATCACGTGAAACCTGACCGTGGCACCGGGACGTGAGACCTTCAACGTGGTGCCGATCGTGGGCGTGGACGGTGTCTATCCTTTTACAAGCAAAATTGGTATCGATCCATAACGGAGTTGCCAAATGAAATTAAAGATCCTTTTTCTCTGTACAGGAAACTCGTGCCGCAGTCAGATTGCCGAGGGGTGGGCGAGGGCGCTTAAGGGTGATTGTATTGACGCCTCTTCCGCGGGTACCAAGCCTCAAGGGTTAAATCCACTGGCAGTTAAAGTTATGGCTGAGGTTGGGATTGATATTACGACACAAGGCTCAAAACATGTGGACTCGTTAACAGCGAAAGAGTTTAATTATGTAATCACTGTCTGTGATTCTGCCAGTGAATCGTGTCCGATCTTCATTGGAAATACAAAAAAGATTCATGTTGGCTTTGACGATCCGCCAAAGCTGGCGGAAAGGGCGGCGAACGAAGACGAGGCATTGGTACATTATCGACGGGTGCGCGATGAGATTAAAAGCTTTGTTGAATCATTGCCGGATAGTGTAAGGGATAAGTAATGAAATTAGGTGAATTGAAAAATTTATTAATTTCCAATCCAAATAGGATATTTCAGCTAATGTTGCCTGATGGAAGTAGCGTGCCAAAGTCTTTTCACATCACTGAAGTGGGGATGGTAACAAAGAGATTTATTGACTGCGGCGGAAAGGTGCACCAGGTGGAGACCTGCCAGCTTCAGGTATGGATTGGTGAGGATATTGATCATCGTATTGAGACGAGAAAAATGGCTCAAATATTGGAAGTTTCAGGTTCAATAATTGCAGACGATTCGTTGGAAATTGAGATTGAATATGAAGAGCGGATTATTTCGCAATATCCGGTGAAAGAAGCTTTGATTACTGAAGAGACGGTAACTTTGGTACTTTCGTTGAAGCATACCGATTGCCTTGCGAAAGATCTTTGCGGAACCGATTCTAAAGCGAATGAAGCAGGTTGCTGCGGCGGTGGGTCGTGTTGTTAATTAACTATCTTTGCAGCCAACCAAACAGCCAACCCAAGCCAACCCCCCACACCACATGCGCGACAATCATCAGCACATTCCTGCGCGCAGGATGTTCAGTTGCTGGTCTCAAAATTCCTAAAGTCGGCAGTCCGATCATATAGCTGACAAACCAAACGCAAAGACAGAAAAGTGTTGCCGTGATCGAGTACGGCTGCCAAGCCGGCGAAGCGAGGAAGCCGTAGATTCCCCCTGCAAATCCTCCAAAGCCAAAGTGTGCAATCATGGTCAGCCAGGTTAGCTGCTGGCTATCTAAATGTTTGCGAACATCAGCCTTGTCGGTGATATCGGCAACAATTTCGGCCGGAGGAAGGGGATACTTTTCAAAGCGAGGAAGGAAATAAAAGGCGATCAACATAAAGACGGTCATTGGTGCCGTGGCAATAGCTCCCGCGATGATGCCGTGTATGGTGCTCATGGGTTGGCTTATAGGATGGGGGGAGGAAAATCGGGAATGATGGGCCTCATTCAGCGACTACGTCCACGATCACGATCAAGTTAAAGGTTCCACGTCCCGGTGCCACGACCAGGAATCACGTGGAACTTGGTCGTGGCACTGGGACGTGGGACGTTCAACGTGGTCCTGATCGTGGTCGAGAAAATTACTTGCGTTTGCGTATCCCATTGCGGCTGGTGACGTACCTCTTGCCATCCTCAAATTCTATTAAGCAGCTATTACGCGAACCGCGCGCAAGCACGCGGCACGGAAGGCGGAACTTGTTAATTTGGTTTTTGGCCGATGGTCGCCATGACCAGTAGTAGGGGAAATCGGTGGGTTTCATAGTCGTTAGACGAAAAATTTATTCCACTATTGCAAAATTTTTGGTTCAGGCGCGTGTCCTCACGCGCCTGAACCACCAATGTTGCAATGGATCGATCACGCCCACGATCACCATCACGTTAAAAGTTCCACGGCCCGGTGCCACGACCAAGTTCCACGTGATTGGTGGTCGTGGCACGGGGACGCGAAACGTTCATCCTGGTCGTGATCGTGGGCGTGGTCGAAAATCAATTGATTTTTTATTCTACCCTTTTTTCGCAGGAAGTTCAGCGATGACTGACAGAGCAAATGCAAATCCCTTTGCAATGGTTACTGAGATATCTCAGAAAAAAGGGTAGAATGGAGGCCCGAGCCGGATTCGAACCGGCGAATGACGGTTTTGCAAACCGTTGCCTTAGCCAACTTGGCGATCGGGCCATTTGAATTGGAACTGCTAATTCAAAGGGGACTCTATTTATATAGGATTAGATCCGCCTTTGGCAAATAAAGGGGTATAGGCCAAAAAAAGTTCAAATTTCCACTCAGAAAATCTCGCATTTTAGCAAATAATTGAGAAGTTTCAACCGGTTAGGATGATTAAAATATTTTTAAATTTAGCGCCCAATTCTTAAAGATAAAAAAAACATTCCGATACCTTTAGTATAAGGCATGACACCATCCTTTCTGCGAGTTGGGGGGCGATTCGAGCTACACGAATCGTCCCTTTTTTTATTTTTTCGCTAGACCCTAGCCCCGAAGGGGCAAACAATACGGAAAAATAATCCCCCGTAGCACTAAGCAAGCAAACCACCAAATCGTACTCGAAACCTCGCGAAGGGGGATCCTCCCAGTTACCGCCGCACTAATATTTTAGTAGCCCCACAATCTCAAAGTTAAAACCTTGAGTGGGGCCTTGTTGCTCAACCACGGGACAACAACCACCACGCAAAACGAAAGAAACCATACCAAAAAAAGACGCACATCATGATCGTAGCTGGAACAGATACGATCATGAATAAGCATCCCAACAGGCTTGTTTCCCATCACCTGATCCGCTACCGCTTGAGTAACCTGTCTGTTCCGGGAGTATGCTTTGGATACGATCACCTAAAGCTTGCTTAGCTGCCGCGGCCTTTTTTTGCATCTCCTCATCATACCAATCCTGAATCCAGTCTTTCATTGGAAAACCTCTCGTGAATGACACCTTGTGTTGACAGCACTACAACCATCCCCTTCGAGAAATTCTCAGGGCTACTAAAATCCAGCGCAGCTCTTCTACCCAATATTAAAATTGCTCTATTTTAAAAGATTCGAGTTCATTCTCCTTCCGTCTAAGAATTTAGAGTTGAACGGCTTGAATTTGCACATCAGTTATCAAACGAATCGAAGTTGTATTCCCAAAATTCCTATTGCTGGATAACGGCGCGCGGGGACACGCGCCCTCCATGAATGCAATTGACGCGCCGTTATCCAAATAGCCACCTTAATTTGGAAAGGCAAAACGGCTACTTCGATAAAACATTGTTTAAATGTGAGAATAGTTGGTTTTTTAACCTCAAATTGCTAATCTTTCGGCTTAAACCACTATTAATAGGGTGAATGACCAATGGCTTATGTTGTTACCAAAAGGTGTATCGGACGCAAAGATCGCTCGTGCGTGGAAGTTTGTCCGGTTGACTGTTTTTACGATATCAAAAAGAAAAAGTATAATGACGATTACAGCGCCGCACTCGCTCATGAAGGCACCGATCCCGGGATGCTGGTAATTCACCCTGATGAATGTATCCACTGCGGCGCATGCGCTACCGAGTGTCCCGTTGAAGCGATTTACGAAGATTCAGACGTTCCCGAGGATCTGAAGAATTTCATCAAGATCAATGAGGAGGAGACAACTTCATTGGCAGATAAAGAGCTTGATGAGCTTCGCTGCACTTCAAAAAGCTAATTCATTTTAGTTCATCTGAGCGCTCCCTGAATTAAACTTAAAGCTAGTTTAGGTTCTACATTCGCCTGTCCGAGCAGCGCTGCAGCGGATTGTTGGCGAATCTGCAGTGCTACCATACGCGCAACTTCGTCGGCAACATCAGCGTCCCGTATCGCTGAATTAGCGCGCTCGAAGTTTATTGCGGCGTTCTGCAAATGCCGTATTCCGACCTCTACCCGACTGATACCAGCGCCAATATTTGAACGCACGGTCATCAATTCGTTCAAGTACGTGTCAGCAGTAGTTAGTGCGCTGCGGGCAGAGGACTGAGTTGTCAATGAAATTCCTGTGAGTGCAGTTAAACTTCCCGCACCGAAGAAAGTACTCGATAACGATGAGAGCGTCTTAAGGAAGGCATCGGCGACGCCATTTGTGTCACTACCTACCAGATTGGTGCCTGTCGACATGAATGCAACTGCGTTTCCTTGCGCCGAGACTGCGCTATTTCCCGATGACCATCCATTTGTTGTCGCGCCGCCATTTTGCTGAGTGCCTGAAGAATTCACAGATGCTCGTACGACTGTGTTTAGCGTTGTGTCGCGAACGAAGAAGTCATCAACGCCGTTCGAGTCGCCGGCGACCAAAGTATTATCGCTCGAAATAAACCCAATGTAGCGTCCGTCACTCGAGATGCTCGCCGATGTTGACGATCCCGTAAGTTGCGCGCCAGCGCTGGTAACGCTTATGCGAGTGGTCGTATTGAGTAGAGTGTCTCGCACGAAAATATCGGCGGTGCCGTTGGTATCGCTTGCCACTAGGTTAGTTGCGAGCGAATCCCATGCAATATACCGTCCGTCATTGCTAATTTTTGCATCGTTTCCGGCAGAGTTCGCTTGAACACCAGCGGTGCTTACACTTATCAGCGTTGTCGTTCCAAGCACGGTGTCACGTAGGAAAACGTCTCGCTGTCCGTTGACGTCACCTGCGACAAGGTTGGTAGCGGAGGAGTCAAATGTTACGTATCTGCCATCGCTTGATACGGTCGGTGATTCGGCAAAGGCGTTGCCCTGCGTTCCGGCGGAATCTACGCTGACGCGCGTCGTGGTATTGAGCAGCAAATCGCGGATAAAGATATCTTCGACCCCGTTCGTGTCCCCCGCGACTAAGTTGGTTGATGTAGTGCTAAATACGACATAGCGCCCATCTGCTGAAATTTCCACGTCATCAGCGTTATTGTCTTGCTGCACGCCAGCTGTGCTTACCGACACGAGAGTGGTTGTTCCAAGTACCGTATCGCGAACAAATACGTCGCCGCGTGCATTAACGTCTCCTGCGACCAGGTTTGTTGCGGCCGATCTGAACGCCACGTAGCGCCCGTCGTCGGAGATGGCGATGTTGCTGTATGACAAACCATTTGCTTCCACACCTGCCGAGCTGACATTGACGCGTGTCGTAGTTCCCGTTTGCGTGTCACGTAAGAAAACATCACCTTGACCGTTCGTGTCGCCCGCAACGAGGTTGGTTGCGGTTGAATAGAAGGCGATATAGCGACCATCGCCAGAGACTGCGACGCCAGTTGTGGCGGCGTTTGCTTGTGTTTCTGAGGTGTCAACGCTCGCATTGTCAACGGCATCTGCAACTCCCGTAGTGGTCGTTGTGCTGTTCGTTAATCCTGTCTGCACCTGGATTACCCCTCTCGCACCCTCGCTTCCTTGAAGCGCTGCCGTTGGCAACTCTCCATCAAGTAATCCTGAACCATTGAATTCAGTCGTCGAAATTATTCGATTGTATTCAGCGACAAGCGCCTGCGCTTCAGTGTCCATGGTGGTGCGCTGCGTTGTCGTATACGTGCCATTCGCCGCCTGCTCTGCGAGCTCTTTGATGCGTTCAAGAATGGTCACCATCTGCGATGTTGCACCATCGGCGATATTCAGCGCACTTATTCCGTCGTTGTAATTACGAATTCCCTGTGTATAGATTCTCGTTTTTGCTTCGAGTGCGGATGAGATTGCCAGACCAGCCGGATCATCTTTGGCGCTGTTGATGCGAAGTCCAGAGGAAAGTCGTTCGTAAACTGAAGATAGATCTCTAGTGTTGCGTTCAAGTGCACGCTGAATCAATCGTGATGTAGGGCTAGGGCTTATCCTGATCATCCTAATCAGTTAATACACAATCATCCGTGACTGTGTGGGCGCAAAAAATGCGTGTTCCTCCTCACTAAAAAAGATCGGAAAATCTTGTACTTAGCACTAGAATTGGGCGCGCTTTAGTAGCCCAAAAGCACTAAAATGTAGGAAAAAACCTTCATCAATTTGATAGGTTAGCGCGCGACTTTGAGCTGAAAATTTGGGGTGAGCGAAGTAAGAAAATCTTCGCATAGCGAGAATCGGTAAAATTCGAGTGTCGCTTAATATTTGGGGGCTTTTTCTTCGGGCTTTTCGGGCTTGCCGCAGAGTGTGATAATCCTGCCAAATGAAAATCAAAAACCTTCTTTTACTTGCGCTGTGCTTGCAATTTTCAAATGCGAACGCAGAGTCACCGCGGAGAACAGATGCTCTTTCAAAAAAAATTGATCGGTTGATTGAGCCCGAGCAGCTTGATGCAACCGGAATACTTTTTGTCGACTTAAATTCGGGCGAAAGGATCTACGAAGTAAATAGTCATCTTCCAATGAAACCTGCGAGTGTCATGAAGTTGATTACCAGTAATTCAGCGATGCGCCGACTGGGGCCGGATTTTACCTGGAAAACGCGCGTGTCGATCGATGGGCTTAAGAATGGGCGCGCAGCGGCGGTTGCCATCAAAGGGAGCGGAGATCCAAGTCTAACCAGTGAAAGCTTGTGGCAGCTTTCGCGACAAATTTATAAAGCTGGCGTGCGTCAGATTGATAATTTGATTCTTGATGACTCAGCCTTCATTGATCAACGGGTGCGGACCGGTGGACGGGCCTTCGAAGGGGGCGTATCAGCGCTCGCCTTTAATTTTAATAGTCTTGGATTTTCTGCTTGCCCAACTTCAGCGGGAAAGCCAGCCTTGGTTTCGGTCGACCCTTGGGAGATTGAGACGAAATTAAGTGGCAAGGTAATGACCGTAGCTCGCCAAGGGGAGCCAGTGCTCGTTGACGATCGCAGCAGCTGCGGCAGCGATGGGTGTACGCTCGGGTTTGAGCTTGGCGGCACCGTTGCTTATGACTCACCGTGCATCGAGCTTTTTCGCAGCGTTGAACGGCCTAAGGAGTACTTAGCCAAAGTTTGGATTAAATTCTTGCGCGCCTTAGGCATTAGCGGCACTTTTAAAATTCAATATAACCCAGCGCCGCAAAAGCCCGAGCTGTTCTTCGACCATAGCTCTGTGCCGCTGCGTCAGGTGCTTATAGGGCTTAACAACTTCAGCACCAATGTAACCGCGGATCAGTTAATTTACGCAATTGGCATGCAGGACGACGGTGAATTTTCCTTTCAGCAGGGCATAAAGCGCATCGGTGAGGATCTAGAACGAGCCGATCAGGATAGGGGGCAATTTAACGTAGTCGATGGATCCGGTTTAAGCCACGATAATCGACTTACGGCGACGGCAATCGTAAAAGTACTTTCGCAACAGTTTGAAAATATTGAGTACGGACTCGAATACCAGGCGTCGCTCGCAATATGGGGGCGTTCTGGGACACTGAAGAAACGCGCCCCACTTCCGCAAGGTGTTGTAGTGCGCGGCAAAACGGGCAGCCTCGACGGAGTGAGCACGGTGGCGGGCTATTTATTTCGCCCTGAAAAGGCGCCAATTGCCTTCGCTATTTTGCAAAATCGGGTTGCGACAAAGGCCAAAGCAGCCGATATTGAAGATAGGATAATAGAGCTCGTTTCTCTCTCGCAGTAGACGGTTTGAGGAAACCTTCCCGTCTGGTTTTGCATCTTTTTTTTAGGGGGTTCGCAGAATGGTCACCTTTTTCTTCCGTAACCTTTTAGCCGTATCTTTGCTGTCAGCTGTTACGCTTGCGGCTGGAGTTCAACCTGCGTGCGCCGCCCCCGCTTTTAGCCAACAGATTTCAGTTGAGGGAAAAGACCGCACTTTCAGTGTGCCGCAGGAATTGCGCGGACGGGTCGATTTTTGGAAGGAAGTTTTTTCGCGCTACGGTAAGTACCATCAGATAATTCATCACCGCGAATTCCCACAGGTGCGTTTCGGCATCATCGACTATTCCCTAGAAGGTGCGTCGATGAATCCAGTTGAATTTGAACGTTTCAAAAAAGCGGAATCAGAGCGTCGCGTGAAAGAGATTCACCGCGCGCTTGAACGGCTCTCCCGCGGAGAGCGCCCTGCAAATCTGCTAGAGGATATTGTTCTGCGCGAAATGCGCACAGTTGCCGGTGGCAGGGAGAAATACAAGCGCGCAATCGATGAAGATCTGGTGCGCACGCAAACCGGCATCAAGGAGCGTTACGCTGAGGCGGTAAAGCGCGCCGGCCGTTATATGCCGATTCTTGAGCAGATTTTTTCAGTTGAGTATGGCCTGCCTAAAGAATTAACACGGCTTCCATTCGTTGAATCCTCTTTCGACTATACTGCGTATTCATCTGTTGGTGCTGCCGGCATCTGGCAGTTCATGCCGCGCACTGCGAAGGCGCACCGACTTGCGGTAAATACGGTTGTTGACCAGCGCCGGGACCCGATTGCCTCCACCCATGCTGCCGCTCAATATCTGCGCACCGCGTACAACGAACTTGGTTCTTGGCCGCTTGCGCTTACTTCGTATAACCACGGTGTTGGCGGCGTAAAAAAGAAAGTAGGACAGTTCGGAACTTCTGATATTGTGCAGCTCATTGAACACCCATCAGAGCGCCCCTTTGGTTTCGCTTCATCAAACTTCTATCCAGAATTTTTAGCTGCGGTTGAAATTTATCGTGATCTATCGACCTACTTCCCAGCGCTTGAACTCGACAAGCCGCTTAACTTACGCCATCAGGTAATCACCCAACCGACACGGGTACAGAGTGTTGCGCATCAGGTGGGTGTCGATGTGGAAGCGTTGAGAGCCGTGAACTACGCGCTCTCATCCGCCGTATGGAATGGGCGCGCCGCGATCCCAAAGGGCTATACACTCTATATTCCGCAGGGCGATACACTATTCCTCGCAAAGCAGCTGCCGCCAATTGCCGAGCCTCAACCGAAAGGTCCAGTTGCCAGTTCAGTCTACAGTGGCTCAACTTACAAAGTGCGCCAAGGGGACACACTTGTTTCAATCGCTAAAAAGTTCAACGTTAAAGTGGCGATAATCAAAGCACAGAATGGTTTGAGTGATAAACCGCTGCGAGTGGGTGCTGAATTAATTATTAAGCCCGCTGCGACGAAGCAAGAGCCAGCAGCCACTACGTTAAATAAACCTCGCCCCGCCTCGGTAGTGCGTGAAAGCAGCACGCATACGGTTAAAAAGGGAGAAACACTTGGCGCAATCGCAAAGAAATACGGCATCAGTGTTGAAGCGCTTAGGAATCAAAATCATATTAAAGGTACGCGCATTTCCATCGGCCAAAAACTAAAAGTCCCGTAAGTATTCCTCACTGTTCTGATTATTTTACTATTTTTAAATTAACATTGAGGGCGGTGAGTATATACAGAAAAGGTCTTCACATCTTCATTCTTAGTACTTGCTTGACGATCTCAGCCTGTGACTATTCATATTTTGAGTTAGGAGTCGAATCTTCCAAATTTGACAACAAAGATCTGCGCTTTGTAGGAAAAGGTTATTTAGGGATTTGGCGTAGGACATATCAGTGTGGCTCGCCTACAAAAGATCGATTGATGGCTGAACAATCTCGCGAAAAGCGATTGTTTAATGTCGGCAGTTCGCGAGATTCAGAAGTTATCGAAATTCCAGCCGGTGCAATATTCCACGTCAACAAAACCATTAAGTATCGCGATTGCTGCGGCCAGGGCGGATGTAGGTCTATAACTTCGGCGATTGCTACGTATAGGTCGAATGGCGAAGAATTTGAGTTTGAAGCGCCTTTGCAACTTTTGGATTGGTATTCCAATGGTCAAAGCTCTCAGCGGAATGCTGGCACCAGCAAATCTGAGATTGAATCTTACGGTCCAGCAGCAATCAGTGAATCTGATCGGAGGTTTTCGGATGAAAAGGAATATTGGCAAACATCTCCTTTTCAATTTGCGGATGAGCCGACTCCGCGAGCGAAATCGGATCTGGATCGAGCAGTAGATAGGGTGCGCGATGGTTCAAAAAGCGTACGTACGGCAAATTTAGAGTATATTGGGAATTTGGGCGAGGCAGCGATTCCAGTTTTACCTACCCTTAAAGATCTTCTCAATGACCAGGATCCGACGATTCGATCGGCTGCAATGAAAACGATCGCCAAAATCGGGCACCTGGACCCAAGTATTATTGAACTACTTTTGAGGTTCCCGCCGACAGATAGTGGCGTAAAGGTGGATTGGAATGGGCGCCATGCGACCGATGCTCTGCTAGAATTGGGTCTAAAGAATAAAGATTTGACGCTCTCGCAGGCGGCGCTTGCACGGTATGCGAATGTTAGTTTTGCGAGCGCACCTGCACCGCCAGCCCCAGTCATACAGGCCTTAGGGAGTGATATGGAGAGCGTCGCTACGGTTGCCCTTCACGTAGTGAAAACCTATCTTTCCACGAATTGCCCCGTCGAAATTTCCTATACTAATAGATGTGGGCACGAGATCTTTGAGGCATTTCGAAGTGGGGGCACCCAATTCAAACTAAACTTGCTCAATACTCTAAAAACTGTTGGCTTGGACTCAAGAGGTGACGAGTCTGCTTGCCGTAGATTGGTAGCGATGACACCATTATACCTTGAAGCGCTCGACGACAAGGATATAGCGGTGCAAAGAGCAGCTTTAAAATCATTAACCTTCAACCTTCACGGCAATTATTCAAAAGGCAATTGCTATATAGGAGCAATTAGATTTCCGATTCGTAAAGCGGTAATTAGTGGTGATTCTGAAATACGAGAGGCCGCACAGCAGCTGACTCTCGATTTTACCAGAGAGCTTGATGCCACCCAAGACAAGCTCGCAAATTCAATTGGCAAAACTTCTCCTGAGATACTCGACGAAGTTGTTGGAGCCTTAATGAGCGAAAGCAGTAGTGAATGGGATGATATTAAAAAATATGAAGGTTCAATTAGGCGTCTCGATCCATACCTTGACCGTGCTATTCCCTTAATGCTCGCGCAAATTGTGATGGCACAAACCCAAGCTGAGGTTAAGTCGCGTCAGACAAAATTGAATGTTCTCTGTAGGGGATTGCTTGAACCGCATTGTGTAAATGGACTTCGTCGCGCTATGCACGACAGCCAAGAAGAGATTCGGGCTCAGGCGCAAGTGGGATTAAAGGAATACGGTCCGTGGCGTTTTCAGTAGTCAGGAAATCGTAATTCCGACTATTTCTGAGCACGAGAACTGCGAGAACAATGAGGCATTAATTCCCTAAATTTTTCAGGATTTTACTAAGCGCCTTAATATCGAGCGGTTTGGTGAGAAAGGCGTTCATGCCGACTTTCTGCGAACGCTTTCTTTCCGCTTCCTGCGCATGTCCGGTAAGCGCAATAATTGGCGCTTGTGCGCATTTGCCGCTGCCGCGTCGAATGCGTTCGGCTGCTTCAAAGCCGTCCATCTTGGGCATCGAACAATCCATTAAAATAAGATCAAATTTTTGCTGCTCCGCGGTGCTTAGCGCTTCCGCGCCATCACCAACAATCGTGCATTGATGGCCAAGTCGATTCAGAATCTTTCGAATGAGATATTGATTCGTCGTGTTGTCTTCAGCCACGAGCACTGATAGGGCGCGTTGACTTTTTTCGACGACTTCACTCTGCGCATTCACTTCTGTAGATCGTGCGATTGGCAGTTCTAATTCAAACGAAAATGAAGATCCGACGCGCGGCTTTGAGCGCACCTGAAGTCCTGAGTTCATCAGCGCGAGCAGTTTGCCGCAGATTGAGAGGCCCAGTCCGGTGCCGCCATAGGTGCGGCTAACTTTCTTATTCGCCTGGCTATAGGGAATAAAAATGCGGTCGAGCTCTTCGCTGCTCATTCCAATCCCGGTATCTGACACAGAGATATTCAGCGTGACGGAGATATCATTTTTTTGCACGCAGTTTGCTTGCAGCACCACCGCTCCGGATTCTCCGGTAAATTTGATTGAATTCGAGAGCAGGTTGAGCGCTATTTGGCGCAGCCGCGTCGCATCGCCGCGCAGCAGCGGTGGAATATTGGGATCGATACTGCACACCAGCACGATGCCTTTCTGATCGGTTGTTGGCGTCAGCAGCGAGACGACCGATTTAAGCACTGTCGCCAGTGAAAAATCTTCTTCGACTAAGCTAAACTGGCCCGATTCAATCTTTGAATCATCAAGCACATCGTTAATGATCGTTAGCAGCGATTCCGCTGCCGTTTGAATAATTCTTAAGTGTTCTTGCTGCGTCTTGCTTAGTGGTTCATCCTCAAAAAGGTAGCTTGTTGCCAGGATTCCATTCATCGGTGTGCGGATTTCATGACTGATATTGGCGATGAACATTGATTTTGCATTCGTCGCTTTGATGGCTTGGTCGCGCGCCTCAGCCAGTTCATGTGTTTGTGTTGCAAGTTCACGCGACTGTAGCTCGATCTTTTTGCGCGCATGCTCAACTTCACTTAAGTAACGTTGAATATTAAGCGCGGTAGCGCTATCGTGCGATTCGCTCTCGTCATTTTCAGTTGCCGTAAGCTGCGTCAGCAAGATTACGGAACCATTCTTCGCCGCTACGGTAAGTGAAATGGGCTGCGTGTTATCTTCCTCAAGGTGGAATGTTTTTGTTTCCGAGTTTTCGGCAGCGACAAGTTTTTCGAGCAACGGGATCGATGCGATGGCTGCGATGGGGCGGCCGAGAACTGTTTTGCAGTTAATATCAAAATGGGCGCAAAAATGGTCATTAATCGAAATAACGTGTTGCTGGTCGTTCAGTACACAAAACCCAAAGTGCGACTTTGCTACAGCTTCAAGAAGCAGGTCACGGAAGGGATCTAAGGGCGTTTCTTTAAACAGCACCGGGCGAGCGGGCGTACTGAGCCAGTAGAGGAATGTTATGGAAAGGGCTAAGATTAGTGCTACAGTAAACATCATAGCTTAGGTCGACTGACGGTCCATAAGACTTAACTGCCTGTTTTAGGTAGTATTTTTTGCTATTTAGCTCTCTCGGTATTAGGTCGAATGATTCTTCTAGGTGCCCCATGCTTGAAGAACATCCTTCTCTCTTAGAGGAGAAAACGCGTGAGTTGCGCGAAGCGCCATTAATTGGGCGTGATAAGGATATCGCTAAGTTAATGGAAGCGCTGCACGCGGCTGCCAAAGGCAGCGGCGGCTTGTTCTTGGTGCAGGGGGAATCAGGCAGCGGCAAATCGCGCCTGATCCATGAATTCGCGAGTCACGCTGAGCGCAGTGACATTCCAGTCTTTACTGGGCAGAGTCTCAATCAATCGGTAAATCGCCCCTTCAATTCTTTGAGCGGCGTAATTCAGGGGATCATCTCTCATGCGCAATCCGATGAAAATTATCTGCAGTATTTGAGAGAACGTCTCGATCTCTGGAGCGAAATTCTTGTCGCCACCTTTCCGCAGCTCGCATCTATCCTTGCGTGCGAGACCGAGCAAAATCTTGGGCCCGAAGACTTAGGCGAAGAGCGCTGTATTCGCGCGATGACCGTGCTTCTGAACAGTGTATCTCCAGCCGGAAAACCAGCGGTAATCATACTTGAAGACGCGCAGTGGTGCGACGAGTTAACCCTCAAAGTGCTTGCGTCACTTGAGCGAAATCAACGCACGGCGAGCAAATCTACGCCCGCATTAATCGTCATTGGTTTTCGCTCAGACGAAGTTCCTGCGGGACACATCCTGCGTCGACTGCGCACCATCGGTGAAATTTCGCTGCGCTCTTTTAGCAGCCAAGAATTGCAGCGTTACCTGGAAGCTATCGCCGGACTTTTGAGCCCCGATATCGTAGACATTGTCGGCCAGCTCTCGGGTGGAAAACCATTTATGGCGATGACCGTCTTTCGCGGTTTAGTGGAGATGGGAATTGTCAGCCACCGCACCGGGCGCTGGCAGCTTGAAGAATCACGTAATCCCGATTCGAAATTTGCCTCGCAATCGGCGCAGCAATTTTTGCAAAACCGTCTCGACCTACTTGATAAGCGCGTGCTGACTTTATTGCAGGTTGGCGCCATTATGGGGAAGGAGTTCGAGGGCGACATGCTGCGGCAGGTAACTGGCCTAACGCTTGACGAATGTTCAGCGGTTCTACAGCAGGCGATGCATCGCGGCTTTATTGAAGGGGCCGAGGGGCTGCAAAGCTTTCGCTTCGTTCACGACAAACTGCGTGAGAGCGTGGTTGACAGCTTAAGTCTTGAGGAGCGCGCAGAGATTCACCGTAATATAGCGACACTGCTGCAAGCAATTGCGGCAGATGACTGTTTTTCGCTCTCGTTCCACTTTAGCCAAGCGGGCTTGTACGCCCAAGCGTTTGAGCCGGCGGTTAAAGCTGCGCGAATTGCACGCGAGCGCTCAGTGCTCGAATCGGCTGAGGTGCAATACCGTATCGCGCTTCGGGGAATTGAAGCTTCCACTGAGTCGAGTATAATTCTCCGTGAATTTGGCGAAGTGCTTATCTTGCGAGCGAAGTTTGCCGAAGCGGAAGAGGTTCTGAATGATTCACTTGCGCGCAGCAAAGACAGTGAAGAATCAGCGCTGATTGAAATCAGCTTGGCAGAATTGAAATTCAGGCAGGGTGAGATCATTGAATGCCGTAATTTTATTCGGCGCGCGCTTGAAAAGCTCGGTGTTCCTTATCCAGAATCATATCTTTCATTTGCTTATTACTTTGCAATTGAAACGTTTAAGCAGATCTTTAATTTCCTTTTCGCACCGTGGATTCGCGCTAAAAAACCGCTCAATACCGAAGAAGCGCGCCGCGATCTCTTGATTACCCGCGTCTGTAATCGCGATTGTTACTCGTGTTGGTTTTTGGGAGATTTGCCGCACTGCATGCTCTCATTGCTGCGCGCGGTTAACCGCATTGAACCGTATCAATATAACGTCCAATTTTCATTCACCTGGTCAAACTTGGCGCCTGGCATGCTGCTCTTAGGGCAGTTTCGACTGGCCGATTGGTTTGGCCGCCGCGCGGTTTCAATGGCGCGCGCCTTTGGAGATCGCTGGTGTATCGGGCACGCGCTCAGTTTCTATGCCACCGCAACGCTGGCTGACGGCCGCTTTTCACTGTGTATCGAGCAGTGCCTTGAAGCAGTTAGCTTCTTTGAGAGCACCGGGGACTCTTGGGAGCGAAACATAGCGAATGCCAATCTTGTATACGGACTCTACCGACTCGGCAACCTGCGCGAAGCGCAAAAACTCGCTAAGCGCTACTATCAGGAGGCGGTTGATACTAATGATCGCGCTTCGACTGCCTGTTTCTTGGCCGTTTGGGCAAAATCAGCCGGTGGTGAAGCGCCGATTGAGTTAATTGATAAGGCTCTCGCTGACTCCCACTGGTATGATAAGCAGTCGCAGTGTGAGCTTCACCAAGCCGCGGCGATTTACTATTTAGGGGGAGGCGAGTATTCGCGCGCCGTTGCCATTTTGCGTGAGGCGTGGAGCATCTATCGCGGCACGCCGATGAAGCAGGAGTATATGATTGCCGTTGGCGGCTGGTTCTTAACTGCGCTGCGCTGTCAGGCGCAGTTTGACGCCGAGTCGATTGAGGAATTTGACGCAATTGCAAAGGAGTTCCTGACAATTCTTCCGCAGGTCAAGCGCATTAATCGGCGTTACCGCAATGGATTGCCCCAGGTTTACCGTGAAGAGGCGCTCTTTGGCAAACTCCTCGGTTACGAAACTGATGAGCTCTTGCCAATTTTTCAACGCAGCATGAATGAGGCAATTCAGCGCTGTATGGAATACGATCTGCAGCTGACTGAGCTCGCGCTCGCTTCAAGTGTGCCAAGTGAAAGTCACAATTTAGATGAAGCAATCGCCCACCTTGAGAGCATGGGCGCAAAAAAAGATTTTTACCGTTTATTCCTGCCGCTTGAAAACCGATCGCATTAAGCGTCGCGTAAGCGATCAACATCTTCCTTGATCTGCGCTGGCACCTTTTGGAAATGGTGAAGATCTTTTGGGTTTCCCCATTCGCCGCCCCAGATCCATCCCCGTTCTTTTAGAAATAGAACTACCGGGTGGCGGTTGTGAAAGGAGCCGGCATGCGCGAGATCGTATTGCCCCCCTTTCGGCAGCACCGCTTGATAACCCGCGGCTGCTTCAGCAGAAAAATCGCTCAAGTTGTGAGTGAGGGGAGTTCCGTAGCAGGGATTCCACAGAGGATTGATGTCGAGCGCTAGTCCGAGCGCGTGCAGCGATAATCTACTCTTTTGCCCATCTGGATTGATTACTTTTCGATAGTTGAAGGCCGAAGAGTTATTATGATCCATTGAAAGGTAGTCGCTCCATACTCCCTTATCGTCATAGCGCGGGTCGGAAATTGGTCTGACCGATCCGATGGGAATCTGTTCCTTTAGGATCATGGTGAAAAGATCGCTCACGTCCTGGGCAATCGCTTCGTGGGCGACGACCTGGCCCTGGTGCACGGCTCCGTCAGCGCCGAAATAGAAGACACGTAGGAGCTGCTGCTTCGCAAGCACTTCATCGGGGCAGTGCGCAGAGAGGTTTTGGAACGCCTGATGTAAGCTCATGTCGCTATCGACGACCACGTCTTCAGGGCGAACCTGAAGACGGTGATCTTTTAGCGCGGGAATGCTTTCACGCAGATCGCTCAGCCCCTGAAAAAGCCGGTCAAAGGTAAGATTGGAATAATAGACCCCTTCAAACGCAGGGGTACGGCAAAGATCGATATATTCGGGGTCGAGGCGCACCGCATCCATGATAGATAGTATGAGCACCCATTAAGCTTGCGTATGCTAAGCCCTGTAAGATCCCGAAATTGCTTGCTTATTGCTCGGCAAGTTCGTCGTCAGAATACTGCGGTTGAGTTCCTTCGTCTTGGAAATCCTCTCCGCCGTCATCTTGGAAATCACGCTCTTCACCCTGCTGCGCATCTTGCTGATCTTCCGCTGGCTGCTCGCGGGCTACGGAAAGTGTGATCGCCTTTTTGACGAACAGTTCTGCGGCGTCGCCAAGTTTATCAGCGATTGCATCGGCGTGCTCTTCAGCAACGTCGAAGAAGCTGTACGACGGGCGGCTGCTAAAGCGCTTGATCGATTCTTCGGTCAGATCGCACTTCTCAGAGAGTAAGCTTACGAGCTTCTCTTTGGAGAAGTTTGCCTTGCTGCCCGAGCCAACATAGAGGCGCACCTCTTTAGCTGGTGGAACATATGGGCGCTGCTCGCGACGTTGACGCGGCTCGCGCGGTTGACGCTCGCGGCCTTCGTTCATTCCCTCATCGCCTTGATCGTATTGATCTTGGTCGCGATCGCGGCCGCGAGAGTTGCGCTGCCCACGATTGTCACGGGGTTGACGGTCACCTCGGTCTCCGCGATCGCCACGTTGTCCGCGATTATCACGGTCACGTCCACCGCGATCATTACCGCGACCTTCACGACGGTCACCGCGCAGGTGTCCACGTTGGCCAATATTGTCTTCATCGTCTTCGTAATCACCATCATCGCGCACTTCATCGCGGCCAACTTGAGCGCGCAGTGAAGGAAGCACTTCGATAGTGTTTGAAACAAGGAGCGTGACAAGCTTGTCACGGTCACCATCTGCAAGGATGCGCTCAGCCATTTTTTGGCAAAGCTCGCTCGCGGTGTGATCTGTCGCCAGGCGCTTAAGCTGAAGATATTTACCTTCGCTCACCTTTTCTGACTGAGGGATCTGCCCTTCCTTAAAATCAAAATCATACGCTTTGCGCAGATAGTGAAAATTGCCGATGTCGAGCGCTGAAATTAAACTTGCGATACGACGCAGTTTGAAATCTTCAAGTGCGGCTGGTTTAACTTCACTCTCTTCGGATTCTTCAGCTGGTGCGCGGAAGAAGCCGGTGCGTTGTGCGTAAAGATCAGTGTCGGCAGGCACCGAATAGTTGATGATCGTATCAACGTTCGATTGATCAATGCCGCGCGCGCCGATGTCCGTCACCACGAGCACCGTCAACGAACCTGTTTTGAAATCAAGAATAGCTTGGTCAAGCTTTTGTTTTGGCACGAAACCGATCAGCTTTTGTGAAGCGATGCCGCGCTTGCGCAGCATTACATCGACGAAATCAGCGTCTGATGGTGAGTTACAGAAAACCATGGTTGAAGGGAGGCCCTCTGCCTCGAGCAGATCGCAAAGTGCATTTGGTTTAGAGAGTAGCTCTTTGCCTACTTCGAAATATATATGTTGCATTTCTTTAAGCTTAGCTGCGCCTGCGTCTTCAGCGCCTGATTGTCGAGTTTTGGCACTCGTTGCCCCAGTTTCTTCTTGCATCTTAGTTTCATCCTGCATTTTTTATCTCTCTAGAACATCATAAAAGAATAATTATCATCTGTTCGGGCATTCAAAGGCTGCCGCCTTACGAGAAGCTCCTGAAAGATTCCCTAGGGGAAGTTTTCAGCAAATTCTCAAATGAGTGAAATATTTTAAAGTCTTAAACGTATACCAAAAGACTTAATTAATTTATTCTTGCACGTATGTTCATTCGTGAAGGCGCCAGAATTTTTGCACTCAGTATTTTTCTAAATATATACTGCGCAATAATCTGCTGCTCATGCTCGACGGTGGAGTCGAATTTTGGGGCAGCCCTCTCACAGCTGACGAACTCTATCACGGGAGGGGAAGAAACTAAACAGGCGAAGCCTGCTTTTGACCCTGAGAAGCCGGCGATTAGTGCCGCCTATTTTAATCAATTACTTCGTCAGGTTAAGCCAGGAGAAGTGCGGCAAGAGCTGGTTAAGATTTTTATAAACGATCATAAAATTAGTGATATCAGTGACTTAGGGAGCTTGGTTGCTTTTGGCTTTGGCACCGATGGAATACTCTACCTGATCGGCAACCAGGGTCAGATGGCTCCCTTCCTGGACACCGGGACAAAAAATCCACTCTCCGTTGGACTCTCGCTGCGTTCTCAACTCTTAGCCGTATCAAGCCTCGAAGGGCTTAAGCTTTATGATCTAACCAGCGGCGAAGTTAGGTATGAGCTGACAAAGCTGCGCACGCGAATCAACTCGCTCGATTTTGATCAACCGGGAGAGACACTTTTGATTGGCGGAACGGACGCGCGCGTTTATCGTTGGAAGTTCGCCTACAAACAGGATTCCTTCAAACAGAAAGAGCAGGCGCTTGAGCGCTACGTTGGCCACCCGGGGATTGTCAGTCAGGTTCGTTATCATCCGAAAGGGCGCGTGTTTTTCTCAGCTGATTGGACTGGCCGCGTTGTCGCATCGGTGCGCTACGACGCCGACGCCTTTGAAGGCGAGTATATAAAGAACGCGACCACGGGGCGGCCATTCACCGCTGAGGCGCTGCGCGTTGGCGCTGAATATCAGGCAGATGGAGTTGTGGAGAAGCTTGAATGCAATGCGAATGGTGAACTTCTCGCCGTAGCCTCTGATGCGGGCCAAGTCGCGCTTCTTTTAGTGCGCGGATTTCGCGGATTAGCGAAGATTCAGGCGCATCGCGGCTTAATTTATGACCTCGCTTTTTCGGACGATGGTCTTGAAATTGTTACCGTTGGCAGGGATGACCATCTGCGCGTATGGTCAATAGAATCGTTCGCGCTGCAGTCGGCTGATCCAACTGAAGCGAAGATCACCTTAGCGCGAGAGATGTTGCTGCCAAATGCAAATCGTGTGGCGCTCACTGAAGATGGACGGGTCGTTGTTGGTTTTAAGACGGGAGAGCTCAAGATTATGAAAGTGAAAGATATCCCGCTTCCCTTACTGGAGAAGGATGAAGCTATTTAAAATTCTCGCTCCGACAATCACACTCACCATAGTTGCGGATCAGTGGTCAAAGATCTGGGCGGTCGAAACGTTGACGCAACGCTCAATTCCGGTCATTGCGGATCTCTTCTCCTTAACTCTGGCGTACAACCCCGGAGCGGCCTTTGGTTTTATGTCTGGACTGCCCGAGGGCATGCGGCAGGTCGTTCTGAGTTTGGCGATACTGCTTGCGCTGGCAGCGATTTTTTATATGTTGCTGCGCTATCACCGTGATTCTGCACTTGGCTGTTTTGCGGTTGGCCTGGTGCTCGGAGGAGCAGTGGGCAATATAATCGATCGCATGCGCATAGGTGTGGTAGTCGATTTCCTCGATGTCTATTGGGGGGAGTACCACTGGCCCACCTTCAATATAGCCGATAGCTGTATCTGCGTCGGTGTCGCCATTTTGGTGTTTTTAAGGACCGACAAAGTGCCTTCCGAGCCAGCCGCTGGCATGTAATACTGTTTCAAAACGTTCTCTTTCTCTTAATTGAATAGGAATCCCGTATGAATCGTAGTCGATGCTATGTCGCGTTAGCTTTACTAGCCTTAACCGTTTTTGCTGGCTGCTATAATAATACCGGCGCGGGTGTTGCCACTGGTGCAGTTGTGGGTGCGGGCACAGGAGCCGCAATAAATGGCGGCGAGGGCGCTGGAGCGGGCGCCGCAGCGGGGGCAGTTATTGGCGGTGTCACCGGTTCGGTAATCGATGCGGATGAAAAAGAGAAGGAGAACCAAAAGAAGCGCGATGAGCTGCTTGAATTCCAGCAAAAGGAATTCGATCGCCAGCAACGCGACATTGAAGATTTACGGCGGCAGCAGTACCACGACGAGGAATTTCGACGTAAGTACGGCAATCCGCAGTAGTGGGTTTTTGTTGTAGGAGATTAGCGATGGTTATGGATAAAGCGCGATTGGTCGTTTCGATATCACTTCTTTTATTGGTTGGCTGCACAGAACCCGGCGAGATGACCGGTGTCGGCGCGGCAACGGGTGGCGTTGTTGGCGCAGGACTTGGCGCGATCGTTGGAAATCAAACAGGTGACCCAGGCGCAGGGTTGGCGATCGGCATGGTTGCCGGCGCAGGTGCGGGAGCCGCCATTGGCAACGTGCTCGAAGCGCAAGATCAAGCAATCAAGCAACAAGACGAAGCGATTGAACGGCAAGAACAGGTGATTCGCGCGCAGCGTGGAGAGATCGATGAACTGCGCCGCGGCAGTGGTGATTTTAGCGGCCCGCGCGCACGCCTTAATGCGCAAAATTTGAAACTTGGCGCGCTGCCGAGTCGTCCTGCGCAGCCTGTAGTGAGTAAAATTAGCCGAACGAGTACGGTAACAACGACAACGCCACCGAAGCCAAAAATTATTCCAGTGTTGCCAAAGAAAGAGATCGTTAAAGAGGAAGTTGCGAGTGAAAGTGACATTGTTGATAGCGAAGACATGACCGGCGATACCGCGCTGGTTGAGAGTGACGTAGTGCCTGAGGCTATCCAACCAGCTCGCGTCGCTCCAAAAGCAGAACCATCGGCAGATTGCGTTACGGCAGAAGAAGAATACAATCAAGCAGCAGCAAAAAACGAAGCGCCAGATAAGTTGTTCCATGTGCGTCGGGCGCTGCGCCTATGCCCAACGGATGCGCGCTTTCACGTGGCGCTCGGCGATATTTACTCATCGCTCAATCGCAGTAGCGATGCGCAATTTGAATACAAAGAAGCGCTCAAACTTTCGCCGAATGACCCGGCAATCAAAGAAAAGGTGAGCACCCCTTCAGATAGCGCAGTTGAACCTTATTGATAAATCTATATATGAAATCGAAAACCGTTGCGCTTATTATCCTGACTGTTCTTATTGCATGTGGGTGTCAGGGGCGGGGACTTGCGCGGCGTGAATCGGGCGCGCTTGCAGGTGGTGCCGTGGGCGCAGGGCTTGGCGCAATTATCGGTAATCAGACTGGTAATCAGGGCGCTGCAATTGCAATTGGTTCGGCAATCGGTGCCATTTCAGGTGCCTTAGTTGGCAACGAGCTCGACAATCAAAATGATACGCTGGATTCGCGGGATGACCAGATTGCTGTGCAGGAGCGTGAGCTTGAAGAGAACCGCAAACTTATCGAAGCTCTGAAGCGCGGTGGTGCTGACGCCTATGTGACAGATCGCGGCGTGGTCGTAAATTTACCCGATGTGCTCTTTGATTTTGGCTCTGCACGCTTAGGCGCTGGATCGAGCGAAACATTAAGCGAAATTACTAACGCGATCTCATCGGTGCCTGGAAGATCGATTTCGGTTGAGGGGCACACCGACTCAGTGGGAACGTATGAATATAATCAACGGCTATCCGAATCACGCGCGCGCGCGGTTGCGGGAGCGTTGGTTAATGATGGTGTTTCCCGTCAACGAATCACGACGCATGGGTTTGGTGAATCCGATCCAATCGCTTCAAATAATACTGATGCGGGCCGGCAGCGAAATCGGCGCGTTGAAGTAATTATTGAAAATTCGCGTTAACTAATATCTGCACGGGCCGGGGCATGGTCCTTCATCGCCATCATCCTCTTGGGGATTTGGAGCCGCGGGTAGTGTGGATGGGAAAGGTGTGCTCGGTGTTGTGTCAGGCGGTTCAGTGGAAGGGGGGGCTATCGGGGCAGGGGGCGCTTCCGGCGCGGCAGGTGAGAGCGATGGCTGCCAACTTTGCGGCGCGCTCAAGTCACTCAGGTGCTCTTCTGCGAATTCAGTCTCGATTACCGCCATACATCCCTCCATATTCCTTCATTAAGTCTTCGTAGTTATCAGCTGCTACTAAGCGTGGGGCGTACCAGAGATACTCAGAGTCTTCAAGTGCCGTATCAACGTGTGTCTGCCACCACTCTATGAGGTTATCACTTGCAATTCCATCGTTAACATCGAATTCGAACGGCTTGCCCCAGAGTTGAAAGGCATAGCGGCGCCTACCGTCGAGCACAATCGGACTATCGGGCAGCGCGGCCCACTTGTTCATTGGCGCCAAGATAAGAACCGGTGCCTGTTCGCGAATTCCTTTTAGGTGGCATTCCTCGGTAAACTCAGAAAAGAGCTGCAAGTATTGCGCGCCAATTTTAACTGGGTATGCGCTCAGCCGTTCGTCGTGGGGATTGTGCCCGTGCTTTTGCACGTGACCACGGGCATAAAAGCCAACGATGTGTTTATAGATATCACGCGCATTGAAAAGCGCGGTTGCGACTTCATAAGCGCGGCGGTGGAGATCACGTAGTGATTTCTCGGTTACCGGGTCATGCTGAATATGCCATTTGTGAAGGTGTTCAAAGGCGTCGTAGTAATTAGCTTTGCTCGCATCGCGCTGCTCCCATTTATGAAAATGGGGTGATTTAGGAATTGCTCCGTTACATAACCCGCCGGAGAAGCAGGAACCCGAGGTAATATTTAAAACACCTACACCAAGTCCCATCTCAAGAGAGCGGCGGTGTATCGCATCGAGTGTTGGCGGCTCGTCAGAGATATCCCCAAATTCCGCGCCGGGATAGGGATCGCTAAACGGATTATAAGGGATTTTTAAGCGCGTAAAAAAACTGTTGTAGGCATGAGAAGGTACCAGAGCAACTTCATACGGGGTGCTTGCATCTCCGTGATGGTTTGGTGTGACGAGAGTCATCGGCTCACCCGCGATGTGGGTGAACGAATTGCCTTTAATTTCAAATGCGTCTTGGCCCCTGAGGGAGGTTACCCGCAGCCGCAATACATTATCAATCGCGTGAATATTCCCCTTCCCAGTAGCGCCATGAACGGGTCCAAGATGCGGAAAGACGACCTCGCGCCAATAGTCCGAAGAAAATTGCTCGGTAAACACTCGCTCGGGATCGATGTTTTCAACGATCCGACCCCGCCCCGGGAAACGACTCACATCTTTACACGGGATTGCGTAGAGATCGGCATTGAGTGCCATCGCCATTTCATCATGAGCGCAGCGCCCGCCAATCGGTGTATGTTTGAAAAAGTATGTATTGGCCCAGAACCCGTAGTGACCATCGGGCGCGCGGCGCATAATGCTGTTGACCTCACGTTGAAACTGAACCTGCTTCTCAAGCGGCTCGCGTTCTAACGAAAAGGGTGGGTTATCAATTTTGAAACGCCGCGCAAAGTCCGCTTTATCTCCGTGAAATCCGTTCATCACAATAGAAAGCTCCGCTTTAGCTGAAAGTTCAGTTATCGCTAACGATAATTGTTCCATCGTGTTAATTGAGTCGGAGGGTTTAAGTCCCTTGCCCGAAAGGATTAAAACTATTTTCCTGAAGCTCTCGGGGAACTCAAGTATTTGACTGGCTGATAATCGATTAATGATCTCTTGAAAACACGCCATTCGCCCCTGATTTAGGCGCGTTCGACCACGATCAAGAAAGTTATCGATCGCTGGAATGAGCTCATAAAACCGATCGCGCGAATCATATGTGCTATCAAAAATTTCACCGATCTTTCTTACGGTGTCACCAAAGTGAGTTGCCAACAAAATGCTTGAACTAAGTCGCAATCCACCGGATCTATAGGTGTCAATTTGATCGAGATAGGCAGTGCGTGCTTCATGCTTAAAATTATGTGACAAACCCGACTTTAAGGCATCGAGTGCTGATTTCGAATGTTGAGCATCAACGATCATTTGACCAATACGTATTTTCTCCGCAGCATTTGCAGCGCGATCGAGCGTTGCAACGAAAATATCGCGGTACTCAATATTGTAAAGAATAGAGAGATCGAGCCCATGTTTAGCCAAGTCATGAATCTGTTTTTCAGCTTTAGAGATTACGACTAAGCTTGCGGCGATACTTGTGGGGTTAAAGGAGGCGTCGAGGCCGAAGATTCCTATGCGAGCCCGATGCCCGTCTGGAGAAGGGTGAGTGCTCGCCAGTGCCTGCTTGAAGGAATCAAGTGTATTCGTGCCTGATAACATCGCAAAGAGCCTGGAAAGCATCGTGTCGTGCGCAAGTGCTCGGCTCACCGCCAACAGCGAGATCTCCCTTGCAAGGTCGGCGGATGCGCTCGTTCGATAAAAGTCCCTTATCTCTTTTGACTGCTCCATGAGATGCAGATAGGCTCCGGCCCACTGGTGTCCTCTGACTGTATTTAAGCCGCGAAAAGCAAACCCGACTATTTCGGGGCGTTCCGCTTCCTTGCACGCATCAAGTACGGTGGTAAGCACTTCGCGGTAGAGGCTTGAGATGTCTTTCAGCTGAGCGAGATTGTTTAATCCGATCCAGCGCTCATTCGGCTTTGTTCCCTCCCAGTGCGCCAATGTTGCAACGCATTCCAGGAAGCAATTTACCCGGGGCAGATCGCGGCGCAATAGATCAACGGTTATTTGCGCGGTGCTCTGCCGCGCATCCTCTGGGATCATGTCAAGTTGACAACACGCGCGCAACTGCTCAAGCGCCGGTTGAATATGCAGCGGCTTGCTTTCTAGTTGCTCGAGTTCTCCGAGTGAGAAGATCTTCAGTAACGGATCGGAAAGATTTCTATCTGGTTGCTGACTGGCTGATTGGTTCGCGAACATCGGTACATCAACTACAACTCAAATGCGCTCATCCTCACTGTTCTCACCGTCCTCATTGTTTAAATAATTAAAAACAATGAGGACAGTGAGAACAGTGAGGTTATAGCGTTTAAGCTATAGCAAAGTAGGGGCTAATTCGACAAGAAAAATCGGTCTTTATCCGGCGATTGCTTTCTTATGGTGCACAAGCACTGGCTGTTGGCCTTCACGGATAACTTCCGGCGTAATAATGATCTCTTTAATCGAGTCATTGCTCGGAATATCGTACATTAGGTCAAGCATTGCTTTCTCAATGATTGAGCGGAGTCCGCGTGCGCCGGTCTTTTTCTCAAGCGCTTTTTCAGCAATCGCTTCAAGAGCATCTTCAGTGAAAGTCAGATCAACGCCGTCCATCCCAACCAGGTGGCGGTATTGCTTCGTAAGCGCGTTGCGAGGCTTGGTAAGCACCGTAATCAACGCTTCAAGATCAAGTCCCTCAAGGGCAGCGATAATTGGAACGCGGCCGATGAACTCAGGAATCATGCCGAACTTAAGCAAGTCTTCAGTTTCGAGCTCATTATATGAATCGCTTTGAACTTGTTTTTCCTTCTGAACAACACCGAAGCCGAGCGACTTCTTACCAGTGCGCTGGCTGATGATGCGTTCAATACCGTCAAATGCGCCGCCCACGATAAAGAGAATGTTGGTGGTGTCGATTTGAATAAATTCTTGCTGCGGATGCTTTCTGCCGCCCTTCGGGGGAACGTTTGCTTTTGTTCCTTCGATGAGTTTAAGCAGTGCCTGCTGCACACCTTCACCTGATACGTCGCGGGTCACGGAAGGTGTATCGCTCTTACGCGCAATCTTATCAATTTCGTCGATATAGATAATGCCGCGCTGCGCGCGCTCAACATCGTAGTCAGAAGCTTGCAAAAGATTAACGATAATATTTTCTACGTCCTCACCAACGTACCCTGCTTCAGTCAAGCTGGTTGCGTCAGCAATTGTGAATGGAACATCAAGAATGCGCGCCAAAGTTTGCGCGAGCAAAGTTTTGCCTGAACCAGTTGGGCCGAGCAAAAGAATATTTGATTTTTGCAATTCTACATCAGGGCGAGCGCTCTGATTGTTGTGAATTCGCTTGTAGTGATTGTGCACTGCAACTGAGAGAACTTTCTTCGCATGCTCTTGACCGATGATGTATTCATCGAGCGCTTCTTTGATCTCTTTTGGCGCGAGCAGTTTTGCTTTTGGGGAGAATGATCCGTTGTTCTCTAACTCTTCAGTGAGAATGTCATTACAAAGATCAACGCACTCGTCACAGATATATACGCCGGGGCCGGCAACTAATTTACGAACTTCTTCCTGGTTTTTTGAACAGAACGAACAGCTCAGATGCGAGTTTGATTTGCCACTATCTCTTGCCATTTACTTAATCCCTTACCAACACCTAGACACAACCTGCGTACTCTTTCAGATGCGGGTGAGGGGAACACGGTCGGTAACAAATTTGTCTCATTTTTGAGACAAATGCTTAACTTACCGAAGAAATTTGAGTTTTCACTCAAACGCCCTTCGATCCGCATATATTTAAATGATCGTCATCATTTGAGTGCTTCTTAAATTATTATCTTTGTCGTTCGGTAAAGGTGACCGTTGACCAATCCCTAGTTTCTTCGCTATCTTAGCACTTCGAAGCGGACTTTTCGCTGGTTCCACGCATCGTACTAAGGTACGTAAATTTTTCGGAGTAAGCGCATGTCAAAGAAGATTATTAAGATAAATGACCGTGTAAAACGCATAAATCAGGGTGGCTGTTACGGAACCGTAAAGGACGTGCGCGAAGAAACCACCGCCAAAGCGACCGATAAAGATAAGGAAAATGCGCTGCTGATTAACGTTTCGTGGGATAACGGCACACTTTCCTACGTCGCGCTTGAAGCCCTCGAAGTTATCGACGCCTAATTGAAATACTCCGCGCCCTCTAGTCCTCCGCGTTATTTAATTTGCATCGGCAACCGCGAAAAATAAAATAACGCGGAGGACTAGAGGGCGCGGAGTATAATTAGGCTGTTTTCTTGAATTCAAATTTCTTCTCTTTCCCCTCAATAATCCGCTCCAAATTCTCTCTGTGCCGCGCAATCACGACGCCCGATATCGCCATTAACCACGGCACGAGTGGTTGGTGATAATCAGGATACACAAGCATTGCAAAGATCGGCACGAAAACGGCGGCTAGTATTGATGAAAGTGAAACCATGCGTGAAACAAGCATGGTGATAATAAATGTTAGCAGTGACAAACCTGCAAGTAGCGGACTAAGTGCAAGAAAGACTCCGAGTCCTGTGGCGACACCTTTTCCTCCACGCAAATAAGGGGGAAGAGAGAGACAGTGTCCGAGTACGAGAAAAAGCCCGAGGCAGCCAAGGTTTTCAGGAGAATAACTAAAGTAATTTGCCAGAGTGATCGGGATAGCGCCTTTCAAGACATCGCACGCGAGGGTCATTATACCGGCACGCTTGCCGATAACCCGCCCGATATTGGTAGCCCCGACATTCCCACTCCCGTGTTCCCAAATCGTTACCCCGTGCAGGCGACCGATAACATAGCCGGTAGGGATGGCCCCAATAAGATAAAAAGCTATGCAGAGGATAAGTGCTAACATACTCAGTGGGCATATTATCAGAAATTTAAGTAAGTTAGCCAACCACACTTTACCCAAATTGCTGAATCGGTTATCAATAGGCCGCGAGTTTTTTTGCAATTAAGGGATAGTTTTAATATGTGGAACCTTATTCGACTTTCGACCGTTCTTGTCCTTATTACTGCAGTGGCGGCGCTGCTCGTTCCTGAGGCTGCTTGGGCAAGTGAAACTGATCTCGTACTTCCAAATTTAGGGGTTACCTTTAGCCTTTTCGGCTCTGAAGTATCGGGCATCGCTATACTTCAATTCGGCATATTGGTTGGTGTTTTAGGCATTATATTCGGCCTGGTTGAGTTCGCCCGTGTTAAGGCACTCCCCGTTCACAAGTCGATGGCTGAGATTTCGCAGTTGATCTACGAAACCTGCAAAACCTATATGTTCCAACAGGGTAAGTTTCTGGTAGTGCTCGAGATCCTGGTTGGCCTATGCATGGTTTATTACTTCGGCGCGTTGCGTTCGATGGGAGCGAACAAGGTTGGCCTCATTCTCCTCTGGTCGGTTCTTGGGATTCTTGGCTCATACTCAGTTGCTTGGTTCGGTATTCGTTTGAACACGTATGCTAATAGCCGCACAGCGTTTGCGGCGCTCGCAGGTGACCCATATCCTGCGATGGAGATTCCACTCCGCTGCGGTATGTCAATTGGCGTGCTCTTAATCTGCGTGGAGCTGTTGCTCTTAATCGCAATTCTGCTCCTCGTGTCCCCTGAAGTTGCGGGCTCATGCTTTCTCGGATTTGCAATTGGTGAATCGCTCGGCGCTTCTGCATTGCGAATTTGCGGCGGTATCTTTACCAAAATTGCTGACGTTGGGGCAGACTTAATGAAGATCGTTTTCAATATTAAAGAAGACGACGCGCGTAACCCAGGCGTTATCGCTGACTGTACGGGTGACAACGCTGGTGACTCAGTTGGCCCAACTGCGGACGGCTTTGAAACATACGGTGTAACCGCCGTTGCGCTAATCAGCTTTATTTTACTTGCGGTTGGACATGTGCGTGGGCCTGATGGGGCGCTGCTCGCTAATCCAGCTGCTTCGGTACTCCAAGCAAAGCTGATCATTTGGCTCTTTGCTAACTGTACTTTTATGATTATTACTTCAATCCTTTCCTACTGGATTACCAACGGCCTTTCAAAGGCGCGTTTTAAAGGCTTGAAGAACTTTGACTTCGAGATCCCGCTTACGAACCTAATCTGGATCTGCTGCATTATCTCGCTTGTTTCGACTTTTATCTTAAGCGATCTGCTTCTCAGTGGTGAGCCAAACGGTTTGTGGTGGAAGCTCTCATTGATCATCAGCTGCGGCACACTTGCATCAGCTTTGATCCCTGAGCTGACAAAGGTTTTCACCTCAGCTAAATCAAAGCATGTTGCTGAGATCGTCAACGCTTCACGTGAAGGCGGAGCTTCACTTAACATTATCTCCGGGCTTGTCGCAGGCAACTTCAGCGCATTCTGGAAAGGCTTGGCGATTGTTGGATTGATGACGATTGCCTACCAAACTTCATCCCTAGGACTTGGGGAGATTATGATTGCACCAGCAGTCTTTGCCTTCGGATTAGTTGCGTTTGGCTTCTTAGCTATGGCGCCTGTAACGATTGCAGTTGATAGCTACGGACCAGTTTCGGACAACGCGCAGTCGGTATTTGAACTTTCAATGATCGAGACTCTTCCGGGTATCAGCCAAGAGATTGAGAAAGAATTCGGATTCAAGCCTGACTTCGAAGGTGGAAAACTTTATCTCGAGCAAAACGACTCAGCCGGGAATACCTTTAAGGCAACCGCCAAACCAGTGCTTATCGGTACCGCAGTTATTGGTGCGACAACGATGATCTTCTCGATCATTCTACTGCTCGATCTCAAGCTCGATTTGATGGATCCACGTGTACTGCTCGGTTTAATTACCGGTGGTGCAGTTGTGCACTGGTTTGCTGGAGCTTCGATGCAGGCAGTTTCAACCGGTGCGTATCGCGCGGTTGAATATATTAAGCAGAACATCAAGCTTGATTCGAGTGAGCGCGCTTCAGTTAAAGATTCAAAGGAAGTTGTAAAGATCTGCACACAATTTGCGCAGATGGGGATGGTAAATATCTTTGCCGTGATCTTCTCCTTAACACTTGCGTTTGCTTGCTTCGATGCAACATTCTTCGCAAGCTACCTGATTTCAATTGCCGTATTTGGACTCTACCAAGCGATGTTCATGGCGAATGCGGGCGGCGCTTGGGATAACGCCAAAAAAGTTGTTGAAGTCGATCTTAAAGAGAAGGGAACCCCGCTGCACGCTGCTACCGTTGTCGGTGACACCGTGGGTGACCCGTACAAAGATACCTCATCGGTTGCCTTGAATCCGATCATTAAGTTCACGACGCTCTTCGGTCTTTTAGCTGTAGAGATCGCCGTGGAATCACAAGCGATTGCCTACTGGATCGGTTGCGTAGCGCTCTTGGTCGGACTTGCGTTTGTGATTCGCTCATTCTACGGGATGCGCATTCACTCTAAGTAGCGGGTCATCGACACGCCGCGCATTTCCCAAAAAACTCGAGAATGTGCGAAGTGACTGCAAAGCCACTCGCTTTCTCGATTTTTTCTGCGAGCTCTTTTTCGTTAAAACAGAGATCGATGCACTGAACGGTTCCGCAGGCGCTGCAGACAATATGGTGATGGTGGTGATCGTCGTGCCGCCACTCGTAGCGCTTCATGCCCTCAAGAATATCAAGTTCGCTAATTAACCTTTGTTCGAGTAAGAAATCGAGCTCACGGTAAACCGAACTTTTGTTAGGTGTTAAGCGGAATTTCTTCAGCGATGCAGAAAGCTCTGCCACGCTTAGCGGGCGCTCTGCTTCAAGAAAGACGCCCATCAAAGCACGGCGCAGGCCAGTAATGCGGGCGCCCCCTTTTCTTAGGGTATCGGTAATCTCTTCTAATTTCTCTGCGGCGTTACTCATTGAAGTGCCATTGTACGAGGTTCGGGGATTCAATTCAAATCGCCGTTTCACATTGTTTTTATTGGATAATTTGCGGGAGCTATATTAGAGTGGGGCAAACTTTTAATTATGAGTTAGCCAATGTTATCAGCAAAAATTGAGAAAGCCTTGAATCAACAGATCGAAGTTGAAGCGCAATCGTCGCAGTTTTATTTAGCGATGGCTTCATGGGCCGATGTTAACGGACTCAATGGCGCTGCAGCTTTTTTATATAAGCATGCCGATGAAGAACGCATGCACATGCTCAAACTTGTTAAGTACGTTAACGAGCGCGGCGGCACTGCAATTATCCCTGCACTTTCCAAGCCGCCAAAGGATTTCAAAGATCTGATGAGTATCTTTGAGCTGCTCTTTAAGCACGAAGTAAAAGTATCAGCGGAAGTTAATTTAGTAGTCGACCTCTGCTTAAAGGAGAAGGATTACGCAACTTATAACTTCATGCAGTGGTATGTTTCTGAACAGATCGAAGAAGAAGCGCTCGCTCGTGCAATCATCGATAAGTTGAAACTTATCGGCAATGATAAGGGCGGCATGTATATCTTCGATCGGGATATTGAAACGATCACCGTGCGCACTGCTGATGGGCAAGTTGGAGGGTAATCGATGAGCATACGCTTGCGAGTTCTTTCGGCTCTTGCTTTTGCAATTCTTCTCAACGCGTGCTCACCAACGCTGCGCTTTAAGCCAGGCGAGGTACCAGCAGCGACTCCCCCGGAGGCCAATTTAAAGACTGAAGCTGAGGGTTACGTAAAGGCGCACATTGACGAAGAGAACTATCGCGAAGTGACCTCGGGCGCGGACCTCGCGCGTGTAAAGAATGTTGTGCAGAAGCTCTCAGTTGCTGCCGGTTATTCGCGCAATCAATTTCCCGTGCATCTCATCGATGCAGGTGACTTGGTAAATGCCGCTGCGGTGAATGGCGCTTCAATTATGGTCTATCAAGAGTTGCTGCGTCGCGTGCGCAATGACACCGAGCTTGCCGCGGTGCTTGGGCACGAAATCGGGCACATCTTAGCGAAGCACTATAAGGATCAACAAGAAGAGCAGGATCGGGCACAAGAGGTTGGGATTGGCTCATCGATTATCGGCGCCGTCGCTTCGATTGCTACATCCGCCGCTGGTTATGGCGGAGCATCGGATCTCGCGGGTAGTGTGGCCGAGACCACCACCAGCACCATCGGGTATGGCGTTTATGTGGGATCATTTAGCCGCACTCAGGAATACGAAGCAGATCACCTCGGCTTAATTATTATGGCGCGCGCTGGATATGATCCAAACGGTGCGATTGAGTTATGGAAACGCTCTGAAGAGGTTTTCGGCTCGGCCGATAGCTCGGTTGGTGCCTTCTTTAGCACCCATCCAGCGTCGGGAGATCGCATCGATCAGTTGGTAAAGACTATGCCGTATGCTGAGGCGGAGCGGCCAGGAAAAAAGAAGGCTTAAGCGGCTACTTCTGCCAGCAAAATTGATCCAGTGGCAATATCGCCAACCATGCGCACATAGAGCGGGCTGTTTCGACGAGTATAATTTGCAGATTCGTATTGCCTGACCGCAAAGTCCTGAAGCGAATCGCCAGCAAGTTCATCAATTGCCCGACTAACGTGGCGCAGATCATTATAGAGCGGAGCAGGTGGCAAGCTGGCGAGGTCTTTAGGTCCAAATCCGATCTTAAGTGATGCTTCATTCATTGCGCAGACCGCTTTTGAACTATCGTAAAGCATTTTCATCGCGATATCATCGACTCCGACAAGGCGCAAGTTTGCATTGATAAAGCCAGGGCGGGCGCCGATTGAGTGCAAACTCTTTTCAAGCATCGATTTAAAGTCAGGCTCTTCAATTGCCAGCATCGGAATCGGCTCAAAACGACCGACCAGTTCAGGGCGCGCACGGCCATTGCGATCAGTAAATGATGTGGCCAGAATTTCTTTGACCTTCCGCATCGGCATATCGCGCGTAAGTTTGTCAGCGCCTGCATTTGAGGCACCAACGATAATAAATCCAGGCCGGGTAACTGATTTGCCATTTCCGGCGGTAACAGTCGCTTTATCGAAAAAGTTCATCAGCGCTTGATAGACGTCTGGATGCATCTTTTCAATTTCGTCGATAAAAATTATTCCGACCTTATTCTCTTTCAGAAACTTATAGAGAATACCTTCGTCATTGCCGACATATCCAACGGGAGAACCTACCAGGCGCGAAACGGTGTGCGGTTCAGAGTACTCGGCACCTTCAATCATGAAGAATGGGATATCGCAGGTCTGGGCGAGATAGAGCATTAATTCGGTTTTGCCAACACCAGTCGGGCCCGGAAGTAGGATGGTCAGTGGGCGAGTAGGATCGCGCAATAGAAGCAGATGATTCTTCATCCGTCTTCCGATTTTAGCGATTGGGCTTCGTTGTCCCAATACAATGTCTGGGCCAAATTCAACAAAGTCACCGATCGCTTCAACTTTTAGGCGCATCTCATCGCCCGCGGGAAGGTGAAAGATTGGCGGAATAGCCGCTACGACATCCTGTTCGGTAATTATTCTATCGGGATAGTAGCGAGCGTTTGTTGCCGCACCGTGCAGCATTTGCAGCGTTAGGTTAAGCGGGTCAGCACCAGGCTGGCGAAGACTCTTAACTCGCTCCGCCGTAAACTGAATAATCTCTCGCGAAACAGGCTGCTCAAGACGCAGCTTCTTCTGTAGTGAATCTCCCTCAAGAATTAATCGGTCAGGGATCGACTTTTCAAGGAAGGGCTGAACATTTACGCGCGGAATTTTTCCCGGCGGAGCTTCGCGTGTGCGAATGATTACTTTGATTTCAAATTTCTTCAAAAGATCGAGGAATTTTTCGTACTCGGCAAAATCCTTGATCGCATCACCATCGATGACGAGCACGGTTTTCTTGTCGTACATCGTTAAATCAGCCAGCACCTTATTGATCGTCGAAAGATCGTGGGTGATATCGATATCGAGGCCGTAGATTTTTCTAATTACTTTTTGCAGGACCTTATCAACTTTATCAGGCTTAACCACGCCCATCAGGGAGTAATCACGGAGCGCGGGATCAATTTTGCCCTCGGTTAGGCGCAGCGAGAGCGCACGAATCAGGCGCTCAGATGGGCGAATATAGTCACCCCAAACTTCCTCGGTTTTTTCGGCGTCTCCCTTCCCCAATTTGTCTCCGGTAGCGCCAATCTCTACATCGAGTTCTGGGTGGTAATTGGTGCCATCGACAATTACGACAACCCCATCTTCTTTGAGGTGCTTCTCAACCAGGGCGATCTCTGGCGCCATCCCGAGCGCATCAACGCTGCTCTTTAGATGAGACGAGAAATTCGCAAGATCCGTGAAGATACTCGGAGCGTCGCCAATTTTGTTCGGATGATAGGAGTTACAGTACTGTGTGAACAGGGAAAGCATTTCAGGAGAATGCCGGTAGCGTCCAATCGCAAGCTGCGTGCTGCGCTCTGGCAGCTCTGGTATATTAGCCGCGCGCATGACGTCGAAAAGCCTCATCAGCTGCTCTTGCCCTAAATTGCTGCCGTGCTCGAAGGCGTAGTCAATGAAGTCATTGTTGCTCGGTTCAGTTTTGCCGGTCGCTTCACGCACCACATAGCGCAGATCACGTTCGTCATGCACGCCAGCGATCTGGAATTCATTAACAATCGTTTTTAATATTTCAAAGGTATTTGAGTTTTCTTTGCGCGGAAGAATAGGGAGCAGCACCTGGTGAGTACAGGCATTGATTTCATCGACATTAACGGTAAAACGTCTCGTATGAGTGTTGAGAATGCTCTGAAAGCCAGAGCTGCGACCCGCCTGAAAGCTCTTATTCACTTCGTCCGTAAAAAGCAATGAGCAGGTGCGTATTAGATTTCGTCCAGGGCTTTCGCCCGCTGCCTTAGAATTATACGCAGTATCCCAAAGTCTAAGGATGCTTTCACCTCCTTGTGAGGCGCGTTCGCCAAAGAACGAGAAAACAATTTTTTCGCCCTTTGCTTGTGCGCGAGCTATTTCACTTCGGAAAGTGCGAATAGCTGACATAATGCTCGCGGATTCTTCGAGCTGGCTGAGGATTGGGCGTACCTCCGCTCGTTCGGTGTCATGGTCCTCGATATTTTTTTCTAAGGTGTCGATTCTGCGATGAATTGCTTTTTCTTTCCCCTCCCATTTTCTAAAAGCAATCGCGGGCTTGGCGGGAGGCTCTGTCGCAAGGTGATTATTAAGTTTTATTTTGACATTTGCAAGTTCGGCTTTTAATCGAGCGTAGTGATCCTCGCGTTCGGTCGATAAAGCTTTCATGGTGAGATAAGGAGAACTTTTCTTACCGAAAAACAGCCAGTCGTACAGAGCATGCGCAAGTGCTGGATGCTCCTTTCTTGGCACATGTCCGATATTGGGATTAGGAAGCTGCGGCACAACGATGCAGCGCAGAGGCTTAAACGTTTCAGCGCGCTCTCCGCTTGTGCCGAAGAAATCACGTGAATTATTAATAACCGTATGAAGGATATCTATAGCATTTTGCAGTTTGCCAATCCCTAGTCCCGGAGCTCCTTTATTGCCGGCCTCGACTCGAGCGTCAACTTCTGACTGACTAATTATATCCGTATGCAAATAGCACTTTGAATCGTTGCTCAATCCCTCAATCAGTGAGCGCATGCGCACAAAGAATGCCGTTGAATGGCTCAAGAAACGCATGCCAATATCAGGCGTGTCACAACCGGCGGCAAGGAAGCGACCAAAATAATTTCCCTGGGTGACGGGAAGTGGGAACTGAGATTCCACCGCGGCGACGTCGAGACGATCGAGATCGAGCTGCTGTTTTACCATGGTTTGCAGAAGCTTTATCTGCGCCTTGTTAAGTTCGGGATAGGCGCGTTTGATCTCTTTGAAATCTTTTTGCGCTAGTTCGTCGGCGGAAATCTTTCCCCGAACGAGGTCGCCCACGAGCCGGTCAAGTGTGCCGTTAATTTTCTGCCCATCTTTGATTGCACGGGTGATATAACTATTAGGAGCATCGGGCAGGTAGCCTAATTCTTTAAAGTAGGTTCTGAGTAGCTGGCGTTGCTCGGGCGTTTCAGAATTAAAAAGCTGACCTAAACTGATGATCGCGGTGATGCCCGAAGATTGTGCGGGAGTAAAATTGAGCTCCGCAAAACTCTTGGAGAGGTTCCGCTGGTGAACGGCGACTGAATCCGAGATTGCAGGAAGGGCGGTAAACGGCATACAACGGATCTTTTATACCGTTTTAATACACGGGTTTAAAGCACTCTATTTGATTTTAAATACTTAGTATTTTCAGATAGTTAGCTGCTAGCTTTTTCGCAGCGCAAGAGAGATTTGCAAAGACTCAATCTGCGCCTCGCGTTCTATCAGCGCCCCTTCAAGTTTTCGCACAAATTCGCTGCACAGTGTTTCGTTCTTAATGTAATCACCGTGCGCTGCGAGGATCTCATCAGCACCAGAAATTGAAAGTTCAATCCGATCCGCCATGTGAAGATCCGCGTCCTTTCGCATATCTTGAATAGTGCGCACTAAATCACGCGCCTGACCTTCGAGAATTAACTCCGGTGTAAGTTGCGTGTCGAGCGCAATCACGAAGCCATTCCCTGATTCAACCGCAAGACCCGCTTTGCCTGAAAATCCAACTTCGACTTCGCCCTGTGAGAGTGTAATATCGCCAACTTTGATCGAATTGGCGCTCAACACCTCGAAGGCACCTGCTTTAACTTTTTGAATTACTTCCTGTACCCGCGAACCGATGCGAGGGCCAAGTGCGCGCGCATTTACTTTGGCACTGAGTGTGGCAATTGCAGACGAATCTTCCAGGAACTCAATCTTTTTCACATTGAGCTCGCCGCAGAGCACCGGCACATACGCTTCAAGCTTACCGGAGCGCAGTGCAACTTTTGCCGAAGCGAGTGGCAAGCGCACGCGCAATTTTTCACGGGAGCGAATTGAGAGACCAGCGGAAACGATGCCGCGCACGATATTAATCTGCTCTGAAAGCTCACGATTGATTAGTGATTCGCGCGCAGCTGGCCATTCGGAGAGGTGTACGCTGCCGGGGAGGAGGAGGCGTTCCCAAACAAGTTCAGCGATAAATGGGCAGTAGGGGGCGATAATCTGCGAAAGCCGCGTTAATACGTCAAAGAGTGTCGCGTAGAACGCGAGCTTTTCGCTTGAGCGCGGGTCCGCTGACCAAACACGTTCACGGCTGCGGCGAATATACCAGTTGTTGAGCGAATCAAGGAAAGGCTCAAAGAGGCGCATGCCGTCGCTGACGCGATACTCATCAAGAGCAGTGGTTACCGCTTGATTAAGGATTTCAAGTTCCGAAAGGATAAAGCGGTCGAGCTCAGAAAGTTCCTGTTTCTCGAGCGGGATGTCAGCCGCGGACACCTTATCGATCTCAGTGTAAGAGGTGAAGAAGGAGAGCGCATTCCAGATTGGCAGCAAAATCGCCTTTACCATTCCTTCTACGCCGTCATCCCGGAAGCTCAGATCTTCAATTCCAACAGCGGGAGAAGCAAAGAGATAGGCGCGCAAAGCGTCGGCGCCATTCTTATCCATTAATTCCCATGGGTCAGTATAGTTCTTAAGGCTCTTCGACATTTTTTTGCCGTCAGAGGCGAGCAGCGTCCCGTGCACCATGCAGTGCTTGAATGACGGCTTTTCGAAGATTGCCGTTGAGAGCACGTGCAGGTAGTAGAACCAACACCTAATTTGCCCAGTATATTCTACGATAAAATCCGCCGGGAAGTGTGAGCGGAAGTATTCGGCATTTTCGAATGGATAGTGAAACTGGCCGTAGGGCATTGAACCGGATTCAAACCAGCAATCGAGCACCTCTGGCACGCGCTTCATCTTGCCGCCGCATTTGCAGGAAACCTCTAATTCATCGAGGAATTCCTTATGCAAATCAGCCAACTTTTTCCCAGAGTCCGCCTCTAACGTTGCAACATCACCGTATACCTTATGTTCATCGCAGCTCCCGCATTCCCAAACGGGGATCGGTGTAGCCCAGAAACGATTACGCGAGATATTCCAGTCGCGGGCATTCTCTAACCAGTTGCCGAAACGTCCGTGCTTTACCGTATCAGGGTGCCACTCAATATCTTGATTGGCACGAATAAGCGGCTCACGAATCTTCTCAACCGCAAAGTACCAGGCATCAAGTGCGCGGTAGATGAGCGGAGTGCGGCAGCGCCAACAGTGGGGATAATTATGCTCAATCGTTTCATCACGCACGACAACACCACGCTCTTTGAGGAAGCGAATAATTGCGGGGTTAGCGTCGTGTACATTCTGACCAACAAAATCTGAAACCTCAGCGGTAAACTTCCCCGACGCATCGACTGGATTTTTAACTTCAATCTGATACTTTCTGCACGCCCAATAGTCATCCTCACCGAACGCCGGTGCCATGTGTACAACGCCCGTACCATCCTCGGTTGAAACGAAATCCGCGCTGATTATCTGGAAGGCGTTTGCACCCGAAGCAAAATAGGGGAACATCGGTTTGTAGCGCAGTTTCTTAGCGATCAGCTCTGCGCCTGACAGTGATTCAATGACTTTAGTTTCACCAAGCTCTTTTTCGTAACGCTTAAGCGCGTTCTTAGCCAAAAGAACCTTCCCGGCCGCCGAGTCGACGATTACATAATCGATATCATTTCCAACGGCGAGCGCGAGATTGGAAGGCAGCGTCCACGGAGTTGTTGTCCAAGCGAGAATTGAAACGTCGGGCAGATTTTCAATGGCGAATTTTACGGTTATTGCGCGATCCTGTTTTGGCCGTGTGCTATCGTCGGTGCGAATTTCAGATATCGAGAGCGGGGTCTCGCAACGGTAACAATAGGGAGAGACGCGGTAATCTTTATAGATCAATCCTCTTTTGTGCGCTTCGCCAAACGCCCAGATAACCGATTCCATAAAGGATCGATCCAGCGTGCGGTACGCATTATCCATATCAACCCAGCGACCAATACGATCGATATAGCGACGCCAATTAGTGTTAAACTCGGAAACGATGCGGCGGCACTCGGCATTAAACTTTGCAACGCCAACTTTCGATTCAATCTCGCTCTTATCTTTTAGGCCTAAATTTTTCTCCGCGATGGTTTCGATTGGCAGCCCGTGGCAGTCCCATCCCCAGGTGCGCGGCACGTGGTAGCCGCGCATTGTCTTGTAACGGCCAACGAGATCCTTAATTACGGAAACGAAAACGGTGCCGTGATGCGGGCTGCCGGTCGGGAAGGGGGGGCCGTCGTAGAAAATGAACTCAGGCTTGCTCTTGCTCCCCTCAACCGAAGCTTCAAACGTTTTCTCTTTCTTCCACCGTTCGGTAACGCCCTGTTCAAGCGCGGGCAAACTCGGACGTGCTTCGACTTTCTTAAATATATCTCGACTTGGAGTGCTCATAAACTAGCACTGCATTATAGCGTAAAATTGGGTTGGGGACTATAGGTTGGGCCTCGTACTGTGAGCAGCTCGCTCGGCGTCTCGTTCGTCAAATTGACTGCGATAGGCAGCATCTTGAGTTCTATAGGGTTGATTTCCGTCATCCCCAATGGCACCGGCTCTTGCAAGCTGTTCGTGGTGCATAAGGGTGCCTGATATAAAAAGTAGGTCACGCATTAGTTGACCCGGCTTATTGAGGTCCAGCGGTGTGGTTAGCCGATCCTCGAAAGTATCTGCCGCAAATGGGTACTTTGTCAGGATAAGCACATTTTGGAATAGGTGGCGCACTTCGTGAACTCCAGTGTGGATCAGCGATTCGCGTAACGTTTCCCCCTCCCATTTTTGATTCTCGAGGTTTATTGATACTGCATGTTCGCGTATATTGACGTTCCCCTTCGCGAGTTCGAGCGCATCAGAGAAGTAGTCGATGCGGGGGGAGGTCAAACCGTGGTGCGCTCTTGCAATGTCAATGACTCTAGCTATAAATTCGCACCGCGCATCGGGTGAGCCCACCAAATCGGCATTAGAATAACGAGTCAGCAGCGAGTCCCTTTGAAGCGCGTCTTGAAGATTATTCATGCGCAATTGCTCTGAGGGTTGATTGTAGAAGTTGTCCAAAATGGTCTGCCCGTGCATATCTAAAAAGCGACTCGCTGCACGGTAGTCCCCCGGGGTATTCTCAACGCCGATGATTGGCATCGCCAGTAGTTCGGCAGCCCTCAGTGTGGTCTCTGGAGAAAGCTGCACCTGCTCTGAGCCCCGCACCATCTCCGCAAATGCTTCGCGCGTGTTTCTAACAGTTCTGGAAAGATTGTTTTCATCAGTCGTTGTTACGGCACTCCAACCATTTTCAATTGTGCGTTCGAAGATGCGCGTCACTTCTTGAGGATTTGTGTTTTCGAAGCGTCTTATTTCATAAACCATTCTTTCTGACTGCGACGCCCCGGCCAGCATTGCGTCATTCAAATTACCCTCGAGCTGCTGAATGTCGCCCATGCCGCGCATCGCTCGACCGGCCTCACGCAGATCGGCCTGGCTAACGAGTGCCTCGCGAGTAAATACTGAAGATTGATTAAGGGCTTCGGTAGCTGCTGGTGCAGCTGACTCTGGCGCAGCTCCTGCCGGAGCGCGGAAACCTTCTGGCATGTTCAACATAAAAACCTGGCTTAAACAGCGTACAATTATCTGCCCTATCTATAGTTATTGATTTTTGTAAAGAAGGACGCGCTTAGCGGGATAAGTTGTTGATTTGGTTAATGCTAAAGCGTGCTCGTGATGCATTTTGACCGACTTAGAAGCAAATCCCTCATATGAAGCGATTATTAAGTGGTACATACATGAAAATCTCAATTCAATACGTCATTCAAGCACTTACGGTATTGCTTTTATTACCGCTCAGCGCCTTTGCCCGACCTTACGACTGTCCAGCGAAAGACCCGACCCAAGCTTCCAAAACGCGCAAATTGTACGCGTGTGAAATCGTTAGCAAGGTCCATCCCGACTACGCAAAGGAATGGTCGAAAATTGTGCAACCCCTTGTTCCGGTCGTTAAGCAATACGATGCAAAATATCTCACGTGCTTCGAGCAGGTGGGCAAAAAATCAAATCAGTGTGTAAAAAAATGCGAGGCCGACTGTACTACTAAGCAGTGTGTAAACAGTTGCGCCGTGCGCTGCGCTAAGAAAAAAGAGATCAGTGAAAAGAAATGTAACGATAGCACCTTCAATACGGTGATAAAGGCTTCGCTGCGCAAGCCTGAAAAGTTTGCTCAAAAAATGGAAAATGAATGTAATCGTTCAAAAGGAGCTTCTGCCTGCGAGCAAGCCGAGGCGGCTCCCTACTGCGACCCTCTCGTTAAGTCGATTCGGAATTATCGAAAGGTGGTGAGATCGAAGAAAAATCTCAATCAAAAGGTAGATGCGCTCGTGTCTGTAAGCCTCGATATTCAGAGATCGCTAAAGACGAGAGCTAAAGATCTTGGGGAAGAATTAAAAGCTGGGAACTATAAGTGTGATAAGACGCAGGCCCAAGCATTTTTTAATATTCCAAACTCAACTGAAGAACTCGCCTGCATAATGCCACTTGAGCCCGATAATCAGGGATTTCAAACTAAGGCGCTTCATCATGAGGAGTTTGATCTATCGTATTTAGTCGAAACCCCGGGGATAAATTCGAGGTACTGCTGGCAGGAAGATACCGAATGTGACCCGAGCACGAGTTACCCCCTTGATCTCGGCTCCGATCCCGAAGCGTTAGAGTGGAGTTTTACTCCGCAGGGAATTTCAGGGAGCTCGCTCTGTACCGGATTTCCTTCACCGGTAACTTTAAAATTAGATCAAGTATTTAAGCCGGCTAACCTATGCCCGGGTTATCTTTATAAGGCGGCATATACTGACAGCAAGGGTGGCCAGTATTCCTTTTCACTGCTGGTGCAAGATAGGCGTTCCTCAGGACCCACCTATATGGCGGTACACCTTAAAAATATTTCACCAGATCCAAGCGCAAACTATTGGATCTATGGTTGGCAGGCGGATAATGGAAAAGACTGGTACAAAAAGATAAATACTCCGTATTTCAATCAATGCAATATGAATGCCTCGAGTATAACCCCACCCGTTACAAAAATAGAGCTGCCATAATTAACTCTCCTTGCATCTCCGTACGGTGAGCTAACGCATGATTAGCGCCGCCAGCTATGATAGTATCTCTATACTTTTAATTGTTGAGCGCAATGTTAACTCAGTTGACCCAGCGGCTTGCTTTGGCAACTGCCTTTTTTAGCGGTTCTGCGGCCCTGTTTGCCGGTGAAGAACCGATGCCCACGACGCAGTCTGCGTCGGCCAGAGAGCCTATAGGCCAGAATCCACTAATTAAAATGGCACGTGATATTGGAACGCTCGACGGCTTACTTAAAGCGTGCGATCTCTTGCATAAAGATGATAAGCCAAATAGCGCAGAGAGTCAGGGGTGGGTGTCACGCCGTGCAGAGATAAAGGAGCTGGTAGATTACGCAGCTAAAGAAGTTGACAACCACCCTACTGACAAGCAGCTCCGAACGCTCTCTGTTGCGCTCAGAGCATCAATCAGTTCGCTCGAGTTGTACGTTGATCAACGTTTTAAGCAGAATAGAGAAGCGTTAGCGCCGGCTGAACGTAAAACAGATGAGCAATCGATCGTTGGGATTTATGATGTTGCGGATTTCGAAGGCTTCAAGACGGGCGTTCAATTGTTGCTTCCACTTATCAAGCGTCAGCTTAATCAGAGTCAGCTACCGCTAGCGACTCAAACGAGAATGCTTGAGGCATTCTCATCAATCAACGAAGCGCGCAACCCCAAAGATCTTAACGATAAGATGCGATCAATGCTCGAAGATCCCGCGACTACTCGGGAGTTAGCGGATGTGCTTGCGCAATTTAAGTCATTGGGTTCCGACCGAAGGCGAGATATTGAGTCGCGCGCAATTGAAGTCAGAGAGTCCGCGCTTGCATGGCAGGAGGAGTGGCAGAAAATTGTAGATCTTGATAAGCGGCCTCGATTGAACCCCGGGGGAAGAGCCGGCCACGAACAGCGGTCGCTCGCACGACTTGCGGAGAGTGAGAATGGTCTATTACAGATCAAGACGAGCGCGCAAATTCTTGCCAACTATTTTGATAATCAAGCAGATAAAGAGCTGTCTCAGCACCTTCAATTGATCTCAGCCGCAAAAGATAGCGAGACTCTCTTTAGATTAAGCCCGCACCCGCTTGAAACGCTTAAACGCGCCTCAGCGCGCTATCAAAAAGAAATAAAATAGCGTCTGTTATTCGCGTAAGGATTTTATTGCGGCACTTCGGTCTGCTGCGCCAAGGATATAGGTGCCTGCCACAAATGCATTTGCACCGGCATCTCTGCATTGCTTTGCCGTATTTTGATTAATGCCGCCATCAACTTCAATCAAGGTCGGTAATCCGAGACGATCGATCTCTGAACGTAACTGCTCGATTTTTGGCACGCATGTTTCAATAAATTTTTGCCCACCAAAACCGGGATTCACTGTCATGACCAGAACTAAATCGCACTGCTCAAGCGCAGGGAAAACCGTTTCAATTGAAGTCCCCGGATTCACTGATACCCCATTCTTAATTCCCAGAGCGCGAACGGCGCTTAGCGAACGGTGAAGGTGGGGCGAGACTTCTTGGTGGAAAATAATTCGATCAGCGCCGGCATTTTTAAATGTTTCGAAATGCTTCTCAGGCTCAACCATCATCAGGTGGACATCAAGAAATAATTTCGTCGTTGCCTTGAGTGATTTTACCACATTATCGCCAAAGGTAATCGGCGGCACAAAATTGCCATCCATAACATCAACGTGCAGCCAATCCGCTCCCGCTGCTTCAAGTGAACGTACTTCCTCCGCCAGCTTGCCAATATCGGCGGCAAGAATTGAGGGGGCGATGATTGTTGGGTGTTTAGGCATATTCCAACCACTCTACTAAATTTCCACAACTTTAACAGCAACCAAGAAAATGATCCTTTACCCTAACCTTTGACCTTCCCGTTGACTGAGGTCTGGTAAAGTCTAAGGGGAAGGTTTGAGGGGAAAGTAAGACGGTAAGGGTAATGGCTAGGGTAAGGGTTTAAATGCGGTGCCGGGAGTGAGTGGGTTGCCTTTGAGGAACTCTGCAATCGGCATCTGCTTTTTCCCCTCAATTTGTGCCTCGCGAATGGTGAGGGCGCCGCTGCCGCAGCCAATGGTAATTGAATCTGCTGCCACACTCGCTATGACACCGGGCGCGGTTTCATTTTCAGGTTTAATCTCTGCTGACGGGGAAAATAGCTTGAGTCGCTTGCCGTCGATGTAGGTGAAAGCTCCCGGTCGCGGCGAAAGCCCGCGAATTTGGCAGGAGATCGCTTCAGCTGAATTATTCCAATCGATCAGCGAATCGGCGTCAGTAATTTTCTGCGCGTACGTCACACCTTCATTCGATTGCGGCACGGCGCGGAGTGATCCTGAAACGATATCTGAAAGCTTTTTGCAGATTAGACGAGCGCCCGCGTGCGCAATCGCATCATGCACTGAGCTTGAAGTGTCGTGCGGTAAAATATCAATTTTGGTTGAAGCGTAAACTGCGCCCGTATCGAGTCCAGCGTCCATCTGCATCAAACAAACCCCAGTTTCAAGATCACCTGCCATAACCGCGCGTTGGATTGGCGCCGCCCCGCGCCACCGGGGCAGGAGCGAGGCATGAAGATTGAGCGACCCGCACCGTGGAATCGTAAGCACTGCTTCAGGGAGTATCTGCCCGAATGCGACAACCACCGCGATATCAAATTTTCCTATACGATTGATAGTGGCAATAAAATCCCGCTCACTGCGCTTGATGCGTTCTGGCTGGACAACGTGAATATTGTTTTCTAACGCCAGCGCCTTAACCGGTGAGGGGGTAAGCACCTGCTTTCTTCCTGTTGGCCGGTCAGGCTGAGTTACGACGCAGCCAACCCTGATATCTTTCTCCTTGAGCAACGCAGCAAGCGAGATCGCCGCAATCTCTGGCGTGCCGTAGAATAAAACTGAGATCATCCGTTCTCTTGTTGCTGTTTCAGAAACCAGCGTTTAAATAGTTCACGTTTAAGGCGGCTCAAGCGATCGGTAAATAAGATACCGTCGAGGTGATCAATCTCATGCTGCAAGCACATTGAAAATAATTCCTCAGCTTCCACTTCAAATTTTTTCCCCTTTCTATCAACGGCGCGCACCGTGACGGTTGCGGATCGATAAATAGTATCGCGATAATCGGGAATACTGAGACAGCCTTCTTCTGATTTTACCTTGCCGGCTTTTGCGATGATTTCAGGATTTATGAAAACGAGCGGGTTAGTTCCTTCGCGCGACACATCGACAACTGCGATACGTTTGAGAATTCCGACTTGCGGCGCAGCGAGACCGACGCCATTGCTCGCGTACATAGTCTCCAACATATTGTCAAGAAGTTTCCCTAATTCATCGTCAAAAGTAACAACTTCGACTGACTGTTCTTTCAAAACCGGATCGGGATACTTTTTTATTTCCAAAAGCGTCATGACATTGATAAGTATGAATTGTAGGAGGTCGTGGATCAAGGGTTATGATTAATTTATCGATGCGCGAGGCGCAGTTGTTTCGGATGCTCTCCGGTTTTTTTGGCCGCGACCAGGTTATCTTGCGCATGAGCGTTATGGCGGTATGCGGCGGCGAGCTCCCCGATCCGCTTCCCGAAGCAATCGCCGCCCAGCTAAAGAACTTTGATCTCCACCAATGGGCAAAAAATAGCACCTGCCTATTTACTATCGTGGATCAACAAGACATGCCGCGCATGGTAATCGAATTTTTTTCTGGCTTCAAAGATTCAGTCGATGCGCATGAAGAGGAGCATCAGCGCCTGCTCGCGCCCCTACTCTCCAAGCGCCATATCACCTATGTCACCATCAGCGATCAAGATTTTGCCGATTTAACCGACCCCACCAGTAATTTAGACTTTTGCACCTATCTTGAGGCTAAATTTACCGAAGCGCGCGTCTTCGATGCCTAGACATTTGGCTGCCCATTCGCTAGCGTTTCCCCATGTTTATCGATCAGACGTATCTTCCGCTGCTGCAGCTCGGATTGCTGCCACTGTTGGCGGCGATGCTCTGGCGATTGCGCATTCAGGGGCAGCGAGTGCCTCGCGCGCTGATTCTCGGCGCCGCCGCGCTCGCGGTTTCAGCTTTTGCAGTAGGGTATTCGGCAAAAACGTTGACCGAAAAGCGGATTATTATCTCGCGCTTTAGCGATGATCCGCTTGGTTCCGATTCGCGCATCTTCCGCGAGCGTTTAGATGAACAATTGAAGGGGCTCTCGTCACTGCGTGTTGTTCGTTTTCCCGGTTCATTCAATACCTATGCCGAGATCCGAAAAAAATATGCGCACGGCCGAAACTTTGATGCCTTCCTCTGGGGGAAGAAAGATTCTTTTGTGCTCATTTTCCCTAAGCCAGAGATAAAACTGAGCAAATCGTTCTACAATTTAAAAATTTCAAGTGAAATTCCGCCCATGAGTTTGAGCCGCAGTGGCGACACGGGCACGGTGGAATTTGTCGCTGACCTTATCGCCGCCGTTTTAGGCGATCAAAATAATAGCGGGCACCGCGAAATTCTGCTGCAAAGCGCGCTGGGTGTTCAATCACGGTGGCGCAGCCGTTCGCATAAGGCGCTCGCTGCGTGGCTGCTTGGCAACGATGCGCTGCAGGCAAGCATCGACGGCGAATTCGAGCCGGCCGAGCTGCAATGCGCGCTTAAACATTTTGCTGGTTCTTCGAGCGCGTTTAACGGCAAACGAGATCCGCAGCTTGCGGCAGCTGTTTATAATAGCTGGGGAGTGGCGCTCGCGATTGACGGTTGGATGCGCGGTGACAAAGAAGCGCTTGCGCAGGCGGAATCACAATTTAAGCGCGCGGTAGAAACCCGAAAATTCGCGGGCACTGCGGGAGTTGCCGCAAAAACCTGGCAGATGGCGCGAGACAATCTGCAGCTGCTGCGCGGAAAAACGCGCGCACATAAGCATCGTACGGGAAAGATTAAAGCTTCGACGAAGCGTCGAGCGGATTAGTTTTGTCGGTGAAAATCTCTTGTCCATCGAGGAGCAAATCACCGTCTGTATCGGCAATGGTTGGATCTGTTTGGAAAAGCTTGGTTTCGGCAATATCATAGACGCCATCGTTGTCGAGGTCAGGGCGATTCTCCGAGGCGATCATTTGAGCTGTATCGAGTAAAAATTCGTCAAGGATCTTGGTTAACGTTGCGTATCCTGAAGGGGTTGGGTGCAAGCCATCTTTTGAGAGCAGCTTCGGATTCAGCGCATCAAAGCCTACGCGTACAGGAAAAGACGATGAACTTTTCTTCGCGAGAAGCGTGTCGACCTTCGTTATAAACGAGCGCTGTAGTGGCCGGGAAGCAGAAGAGGTAAGCGCTAATTTTGAAACCGCATACATTGGCGCGAGATGCGCGCCGTGCCCTAATTTTTGATCGAGGAACTTTACGATCGTTTGCAAATTGTTTACCGTTTGTGATGGCGGAATCTCAGCAAAGAAATCATTTCGCCCCATATCAATAATAAGGTAATCGAGGTCAGAGAGTGAGCGCTTTAACCGATTTGTGCGTGCGCTGCTAAAGGAGCGCTTCACTTCAAGAAGGATTTCAAAGCTCGAGTATCCGGGAAGCCCGAGACCGACGATCTTTGCATTTTTGAATTCAGGAAGTTTTGATAGGCGGCCGATGTATCCCCCTTTCGATCCGGTCTTATTATCGCCGGTGCCAAATACGAAACTGTCGCCAAGAACGCCGATCTGCAATTTTTGATCACAGTTGTAGTCGACAAGACCATCGATGCGCGGGCATGCGCCAGAAATCGCGGGAATTAAAATAAGGAGAAGAACAAAAAGGGGTGCTAACCGACTACTTTTCATGGCGACGAACCTATCATTTCATTCCAAGATATGTCCATATTGCCCAACTACGTCGCATAACACTTGATAACTACCGGATATTTTTGGGATCAGATAGATTAGCTCTATGCGCATTTTGATGTGGATTACCTTTGTATTAGCCGTTGCCGCATATATATGCGGCCCGCTCGATGATCCCGATCTTTGGTGGCACATAACCATCGGCCGCTGGATCATTGCCCATGGTACAGTGCCACATGTCGACTATTGGACGCTCTTCGGCAATGGTCAGCCGTGGCGTGCCTATTCTTGGAGCATCGAGATTCTTTTCGCGTCAATCGAACAGTACTCGGGTCTCTTCGGCTTGATGGTTGCAAAGATAGTAATGACGTTGATGCTCGCTTTTTCTGCGCAGTATGTCTTCGTAAGATTAAGCCGATCGCTTGGATTCGGGTCCCTACTTGCAATCATTTGTGTGCTTTCCTGTTTCAATCACATAACGCTCCGGCCGCAAACATTCATCTGGATACTGTTCATTTGGGTACTTTACTATGCAAATTGTATTGCTACGCTTGAACCCGGCGCGCGTGGACACGCGCCCTCCAGGTTTGTTCCCCTGGGTGTGATAATGTGCATGTGGGCAAACATTCATATCTCGGCAATTCTTGGGCTCGGATTAATCTTTCTATGGCTCGCTCGCCCTGGTTCATATGAAGAGGCAGTTAAGGCGATGCTTGCCGGTTTTGTCGGCACATTATTCACGCCATATTTTGGCGGTGAGTGGCTGACATTCCTCTCAACCAGCTCTCACCCATTTAGTTTCGCCGCTATCTCTGAATTCCAACCGGCAACTATCCTTCAATATTCGAGTGCCTTTCCAGCATTGATGGTTGTATCGATCGCAGCGGTGGTCGCCACCGGGCACGGCAAGCAATCGAACTTTCGTTGGTTCCTTGCCGGGGGATTTCTCATCGGGTCACTCGCCGTAATTAAATTTTTACCTTTCGCGATGGTCGTTTTTTGCGGCTTGCTGGCGATTATTTGGGCTGACGTAGAAGATAAAGCTAGGGTTCCACTTTTGGAGGGATTCAATCGCTTTATAGCTTTGGTAGAGCGCGTGCCCCGCGAAGGATTGAGTTTTGTCTTTATCTGCTTAGCGATTGTCTATTTGAAAGGTCCACTTAAAAGTCCATTGAATTACGATATCACCCCTGTATCGACGATGGATTTCTTTCAGCAACGGAATCTCCCCTTTCCACTCCTTAATCCATTCGGACAGGGGGGGTACATTATGTATCGCTTGAGTGATCAAGGTGGAAATCTGAGCCACTTGCCAAGCATTGATGGGCGCACCAACTTGATTACAAAAGAGCTCTGGGACATGCACGGTAACGCGCTTCAGGGGAGCTTTGGTTGGGAGAAGTATATCGAAGCCGTAAAGCCAAAGACGATTCTTTGGAAGGCTGAAAGCCCGCTAACTTCAATTTTGCGCAACAATTCTCAGTGGTGCCACGTCTTCCTTGCAGGCGATTATAAACAGGGCTTCGCATTATTTCTTGAGCGTGCTGAATTTGAGCAGCGCAAAGATCAATTAAAAGCGGACAATTGCTAAGTTCATCACAACGTTTGAGGATTTATTTTCGCCCTTGATGCGCGAACGATGTTTCTCACAGTAAACCTTCGCTTATGCATGCGCCAAGATGCACCTGTTGGCCATTAATAAGTTCTGGAAAATACTATCTAAATCAAAAAGTAGTTCGAGCTACTTAAAGTTAAATTCAGAATCGCCAACAGAGTTAAATGATTGAGATCATATCGAGGTAATTCAATTCATTGAATGATCCTCAGAAGCATATTATTACTATATGCGTTCCAGTTTGGTCTTTTTAAAGGAGATTATCATGAATCGGCTCAGTAATTGTGTCGGTAAGGTTGTGCTGTTCTCGGCTTTTGTGGTCACGGTTAATTCAGGAACTGCTTTAGCTGATGGGCGCGACGACCTTTACTTTCAACAAGCAAAACAGCGCTATTTTAACCAGCCTCAAAATGCTCGCTCGTTCGGTATGGCTGGAAGCACGATGCAAACATCGTCGGATAGCTCAAACGTCGTAAGCAACCCGGCAGGTCTTGGATTTATGAAGCGTGGTGACGCTTCGGTAACCTACAGCCAAGACAACATTTCGGGTAACGAAAATTCGACCTACGACCGTGTAGAGCAACAGGAAAACGGTGGACAAGTTTTGGTTGCAGGACCACTTGGACCATACGCTGACGATCTTCCAGAATACGGCAATTTCGGTCTTGGATGGTCAGGCTACAACGGCGATGTAGATAATGATCCGTACGATGCAAGCACTAACGGCTACCGCATCACCGGCGCGTATGCGATGGCAATTTCGGACACTACAAGCATCGGATACAGCTTGGCGTATTTTAACGATGAATATCAGAATAATCTCTATGATTATTCGATGACCAATGGTTTCAGAAACACCATCGGTATCGTTAATAAGGCAGCTGATGATTTAACACTCGGCCTTTCGGCATTCTGGGGCTTCGGCAGCCACGATGTTGATATCTACGGCGGACAGAGCGGCGAGTCGAATCAAGACGAGTACGGCGTGTCGGTAGGTGCTGGATACCAAGTACAAGAAGGTACTTTGCTATCAGGCGGACTTGATTACGAATACTACAACTCAGATGGCGATGTTGCTCGTGCTGACAACGCGATCGTTTATGGCGGTGATGAAGATGGTCACGTTATGAATGTTCGTGTCGGTCTTGAGCAAGCTATCACAGACGAGTTCAAGCTTCGTGGTGGTTACATGTATGGTGGAAACCTTTCATACAACTACGACAGAGCTGAGCTTGATAACCTTGATGGCAACTCAGCTAAGTACAATGGTTGGTCAGCCGGCGCTGGACTCTCGCTCCCAATCGGACGTGAGTACTTCGTAGAAGCTATCAACATTGACTACGGTGCTCAGTACCGTGCTCTTGGGCACGACGACTGGCAGCATGTAGTTACCGTATCAGCTCCATTTAGCCCATGTGACTAATTGGTAAGCGAATACGCTAATGAGAAGCCCGCATAGGAAACTATGCGGGCTTTTTTATTACCCTCCGCGGCCCCCGCGTCCTCCGCGTTAAACTAAAGATAAATTAACGCGGAGGGCGCGGGGGACGCGGAGTAAAATAGGGGTTAACCTCTGTTTTAAAACGGCCGATAAGAAAAATGCGTATGTCACGCACTATTTCTTCATCGCCCCAACCCGCCGCAGGGGAAAATATTGCCATTACTGCCCGTGGACCGGCGCAGCTGCGTCCTGGGGAGATGCTTAGTGATCTCAAAGTCGTTGAGAAAGCCATTCAGGAGGGTGCGACCACTCGCGTTTCTAAGGGGGTGGTGATTGATGGAAAATTTATCCCCGTCGTGATTCCGAACGATGTGAAAGCGGGTGAGCACATCGATTTAAAAGTCGAATTTGTAAATGGTCAGATTCAACTGCGCTACCTGCAGCGTACCCCGGAGCCAGCGGCGAAGCCGCAGGATCTTTCCAAGCAGCTGCTTGAGTCACTGCTTAAGACGCTCAATTTGAATCACCAAACGAGTGAAACGTTGCGCAACGTTTTTATTCCGTTGCTTTCAAAATCTGAAGAAAATGCAAAGCCGTTGGTGATCCCTGAGGTTCTTAAGAAATTATTGCAATCGAACCGGGTGCCAGAGTTTAAAGATTTAAAATCGGCTGACAAGCTAAAGGATATCTTAAGTCAAAGCAGGCCTGAGCACGTTGGTGAGCAGCTCTCGACGATTTCAAAGTTGCGCGCTGGGCCCTCCGCTGTATCACCGTCAAATTCGCGCGCGCTAGAGTTTGTGCGATTAATACTACGTGAGCTGAATATTTTAAAGCTCGACGCACCGCTGAAAACAAAAGGCGCCGACCCCGCAGCTAAAACCCCCGAGCCGCAAGCAAAGGATATTGGGGCAATGCTGCGCAATCTCGCGCCCCGTTTTGAATCGGTCGCGCACAACGAAGAAGCGGGCAAATTGCTCCCAATCTTCAAAGACTTGATTACCTCTCAGGTAGATACGGTCAAAACGTTCGAAGCAAAAATTAAGCTGCTCCTCAGCGATAACAATAACGGCGGCTCGTTATCACAATTAATAACCGCGCTTGAACAGTTAAAGAAAGAAACTGAGAACGATACTTCGCCAATTGGGCGCCTGCTTTACAATTTTGCGCAAACGCTCTCAAGCGAAATCGAAAAGGCGCTTAAGCTTCCTGACAGTGCGCAAGCAATCAAATTGGTTTTAGAAGAGGGGTTAAAGAACCTTTATGAAACTTTCAAATTGACCCCGCTTCTTATGCGCTTTTCATCCGAAGTTGATGAATCGCCCTTTATTCCCCCGCAGCTTAAAGGCTCGCTGCGATTGATTGAAGTACAGTTAATCCTTGTGCTCGGGGACGCAAATTTTGAGGAGCAGCTGGCTGAGCTGCATCAAGATCGCGGCAAAGGCCTGCTGTTAAAACTGCAGCACGTACAGCTGGAAGTTGAAAAAGTAATTGAGCAGAACCCAGTCGAAGCTCGGCCGCCGCAACTAAAAGAGGCATTTGAACGCCTGCAGGAAACGCGCAGAATCCTCACGCAGTTAATTCAACCTGAAGAATCCACTCCCGTGCCAACTGCAACGCAGTTAAAAACGGTTCTTGAAAACACGCGCTTAGCGCTCGTGCAGGCGCTGCAATCAGAGGTCGGAGAATCGTTTATTTCGGTGCTCTCAACGGCGGAGCGGCCGGCGATCGTGCAGCGAATTGTGAAGAATATTGAGCGCGCAATGGTCGAGATGCTCAAACTAGAGTCGCTGCCGCAGGGCGAAAATTCGCTCAAGGAGATCGTTAAAAATCCCGGACTTCTTCCGTACCAAGCTCTAAAGACGTTCTTGAAGCAGTTGGTTATTGAACTCCCTGCTTCAGGCAGCCCGGCCGATGATGCCTTGCTTGAGTCGAGTTTCCAATTGATCGATCAAATTGAGAAAGCGGAACGTGAGAATATGGTGCGGTCCGCGCCCCTTAAGGAAAGCGCGCAGCGCGCCTTGTCGCAGTTCCAACGTTTTCTAAATTCCAATCAGCCAACTGATATCGTAGAGCAATCGTTTAATCAGGTTGATAGTGAGACATTAAGACGTGTGGGTTCTTTAGTTGCTTCGCAAGAAGCCCTACAAAGAATGATGCCGATGATGAAGACCTTAGGGGAGCCGGCGCTTATGCTTTTCCCATTCATCGTTGGCAATCTGATGCATAAAGCACAGATGAGTTTTTATAGTCCAACGGAAAGCGAACGCGAAGCAAATCCACATAGGAATGGCGAAGCGCAGCAGCTCTTTTCAAGAATTAAACTTCTCATTCCGCTCCCCGGCATGGGACGCGTACTTGTCGATGTTGCCTACCGACCCGGCGAGATGCTTCTCAATCTTGGTTTTGAGCAGCAGAGCGTCGCGGAGTTTATCGAAACAAAAACGACGGAATTGCGTCGCATCTTTAATTCGATTGGCTATTCCAAGAATCAGATCTCAATTGTTACCCTCGGCAGTGACTGGAATAATGCAGAGATCATTCAAGATTCGCCGCTGCATGCCCTACTTGACCGCTCAAATCTGATTGCAGGTTAAAACCGTTGTGATTTCAGTTACTTGCCCGATGGATGGCGCCATAAGAGAATTGGACTCAGCCAGTCCAACTAGTTGGAAATGCTCATTTTCTCGATGGCCTGGCTAAGTAATGAAAAGAACTGATCACGTAAATCAGGATCGCTTGGGGCGTGGTTCGCAATTGTTTTTAGAGCTTCGGTTGCCGTAGCCGGCAGGCGCGCCGTGTAATTGGGATGTGCTGAGGTAGGGTGCGTCATGCTAAACATGCGCGCCCAATTGAAACACAATCCGGGGTCGGATTTACCGCGAAAGCCTGCGATCTGTTCATGGCCAATAATTCGCTCTGGAGAGCGAAGGGGTGGATAAATCGATTTCAAGTGATTAATAACTTCACTTAAGCTTTTGTATTGCGCATCGGTATAGGGAAAGATATTTCCGTTTTCATTGACCATCTCAATACCGATCGAGAATGCGTTGAAAGTATCCCATTTCTTTTGATTTGAATCTTCCCAAACACTTTTTCCGGAATGCCACGCCTTGAGAGTCGTTCCATTAAGGCAGGGAACCAACTCATAGACGGTGCCATCGAGATCGATCAATAAATGCGAGGACACTTGGCGATTAACATCGTTAAACAGCTCCAGCATTCGCTTAAGTGAGCATGCCGAATAATGAACAACCACAAATTCGACCGTTATGGGATTCGGATCGAAATTAGGAGAGCGAATATCTTGTCGAAGCTGATACATTAATCCTCACGTACTTTGCCGCGATTGCGCTTAATCTTTGCGCGCGCGAACTTATCTTGTACCATTTTTTGCCGTTGTTTGCGCGATTTTCTCCGCTTCTGTCGGCGGATTTTTTCGCGTGCCTGCTCGGCGGCCGATACTTTGCCGAGCAGCTCATTCTCTATTAAATCACATAACTCGCGCCGAGCAAGAAAACGATTCAACGCTTGTGAGCGGCTCGCCTGGCACTTGACCTCTTTGCCGCTTGGGCGGTGATGAAGATATACGCACGATGAAGTCTTATTGATCTTCTGACCACCCGGCCCAGATCCCTTTATGAATCTTTCAACGATATCACCCTCGAAGATCTGCAAGCGCTCCATACGCTCAGCGAGCTGCGCTTCCTTCTCGGTGCTGACTTTAAATTTTCCCATAACACATTGAAAATACAGAGGTTTATAGCTTTATTATGCTTCTGAGTGGGCTGCTTTCATAACTATAAATATGACACTCGTAGCCAGCAAACATTCTAGGGAGGATTCTCTTATAGTCCCCTCCCATGAGCAACTCTTTGTTAGGGTTGATAAGGATTCTCAATTTGGCGAACGGCTGCGCTCGATTCTTGATACGCGGCACTCTTTAGATGCCAATTTGATTCTTGGATTTGACGATAATGGCACCCGTCGCACCTGTTACGTCGAATGGCTGGATGGGCGAAACGATACGAAAGTTATCACGATTGATGCGAGCGATGGCAAACCGCTGAGTCGATCGATGCTTGAGCAAAAATCTTTTTCGGTGCAGCTCGGAGCGCTCAAAATGGCGGCTGATATGCCGCACGATGTTGTCCTTTCAAGGTACGACATCTTCCTTCCAGTCGATTTTAATTTTCGCGCGCATAATGTTGAGCAAGCATTGAAAGGTGAGGCGTTTGCTGGCGAGAAGCCGCATTTTATTGTCGTTTCGTCAGATCGAGGTGGTAGGAATGAGTGGCAGATGAGTTCTTATCTTGCGGAGATTGCTGATACGGATCAGGGGCGTACTTTTCGCTTCAAAAATGATGCGGGTCCCAGCTATCAACTCCCTGAAGAAAAGATTCTAGCAATCTTCCGTGCGGGCGCTCCCACAATGCTTATTGAAGGTGGTCAGCGGAGCAGAGTCAAAATTGATTCATCTGTTACGGCTGTCGATGCTGATGCTTTTGATTCTGGCACCATTAATCGGCACTTTGCGCTGCATCAGCAAATGAAAGTCGAGTTTCAAGATCCAAAGACTGATGCCCGTTCGTACGTTTCGCTCCAAGGGCGCTATTTAGGAGTGCACCACAAACCTGAATACCTGTTTATCATCGATAAAGACGATACGGTTCACGCTATCAAGGCGGATCAGATTCATACCATGCGCGGATTTGTAAGCGATCAATATCCTGCAGTCGGCAGAACGGTGCAGGCGTTTCCATGCGGTACGCCGCTCTATAATCCGCATAATGCGGTCTAATTTGAGTTTGCTTCAACGATTGTCAGCGTGCGGGGCGCGGCTTCGATTGTATCGGCCGTTTTGATCTCATCATTGCTCCCCGAGCCGAGATCCTTAAACTTGCGCGCGGTAACGAGAACCCGACTCTCGAGTGAGGAAGTGGCACGATTAAAGTGTTCAACTGAATTTTCAAGACCCTTCTTAATACCGCTGAAATGGGTAGAGAATGTAACTAAACGCTCATAAAGCTCTTTGCCAAGCGCTGAGATCTCCTTTGCATTTTCGCTAAGTTGTTCATGTCGCCATCCGTAAGAGATGGCGCGCAGAAGCGCAATCAAAGTAGTCGGAGTCGCTACGATCACGCGCTGCTCGACACCAAATTCAATTAACTGCGGATCTTGCTCGAGCGCGGCGCTAAAAAAGTTTTCGCCCGGTAAAAACAGCACCACAAATTCAGGCGTATCCCCCAAACTGTCCCAATATTTTTTCTGCCCAAGCTGAGTTACATGGGTACGAATATGCCGCGCATGCGCAGTAAGCCCAATTAATCGAGCTTGATCGTCCTTTGCTTCGAAGGCATCAAGATAGCCCTGCAGGGGCGCCTTTGAATCGACCACGACACACTTTCCGCCCGGAAGGCGAATCGTCATATCTGGACGCAATTTTTTCTCTTCGCTGTTAATTGTTTCCTGCTGAACGAAATCGCAGTACTCAATCATTCCCGCAATTTCTACAACGCGCTTGAGTTGAATCTCGCCCCAACGTCCGCGCACATTTGGGGTACGGAGCGCTTTTACCAGATCCGCTGTTTGCGTGATCAGAGACTGTTGTGAAGTATTGAGTGAACGGAGATGTTGATCGAGCGCCGCGAAGGCGGAGATGCGATTCTTTTCCAGCTCGGTAATGCTCGCATCCACTTTCTGTAGATTCTCTTGAATCGGTTTAACCAAAGTATCAATCGCGACCTGCCGCTTCTCTAAATCGCTCTTTGCTGATTGTTGGAATTTTTCCAGCGATTGGTTGGCCAACTCCAGAAAGGATTGGTTATTGCTTTTCAGCGCATCAGAAGAGAGTGCTTTAAAAGTTTCGGCAAATCGCTCCTGAAGCTCCTGGAATTCCTTAAGCCGCTCCTCTTCATTGCGCAGCCGTTCGCGCAGCGTCGATACGAGTGCTGCTGATTTCATGCCCATATAAAAATAGGCGATAAGTGCGCCGATCGTGAGACTAGTAAGCGAAATGATGATGTACTCTGCCATACCGGCAGAGTCTAACACATTTTATGGCTCCAACAACTTAATGAACTGAGCCAGGTAGGTGTGTTTTTCTAAAATCTCTGCCGCATTAGACTCAGGTGAGACAACAAGATCAATCATACCGCCTTTTGCCAAAAGCTTACTGAATTGGCTGCAGGCGATAATATGCTCGGGAAGAATTGTTTTGCAGGCCTTTATATCGACCGATACTACATTAAACTTTCGATCAATAAACTTCGCCAGCACGTCCTGACAATGAATAAAATCTTCGACGCTTAAATGCGCATTATTGAAAGTGACGGTTAACGTATCCCCTTCAAATTTCGTTGTATAGGCGTCGGTTTGCGCTGGGTGATTTGACCACGGTCCAGTGCTCGTTGGCGAACTATCGGGAATACTTATTTTTGCATTTGGCGTGTTCTCTGGCGTCTTGAGACCAATTACAGTGTGCAAACGCATTATTTCTAGAGCGCTACAGGCCTCTTCGGTTAGATTAACTAAGCTGGCGGAAAATGCCCGCTCCTTTTTTACCTGACCAGTCAATCGGGCAAGGTATACGGCAGCAGGAGCAACGTGTTCTGAAACCATAGCGAAATTAGGATCAAGTCGAACTTCTAATTCATGTGCCAGCGGCAGTTGATCCTGAATTGCGCCTTTAATTGCTGTAACCAGAGCCTCTTTAAAAACACCAGACACCGAAACGGTCAGCTTACCTTCATGCAGCACAACGGAGGGATTTTCAAGGCGGGGGGTAACTCCTTCAGGAGAGGAATTTGACACTAAGGTTGTATCCATACATCGCACCTCACTCTTACAACCCTAACGTAGCTAAATTAGCTAACACAGAGCTATTCCCATTTTCTCGAAAGCGTATTCTACTAAGACGAACAGCAGAGTATGGCTAAATCGCTAACTTCCTCAATTAATAGAGTATTTTCCGGGTGGCAAGAGCCCTTTTTGCCGTGGTTAGCAAATCACCTGATAGAACGCTACCGCAGCGAGTCGATGATCGACATGAATGCGGCGTTAGTGGTGCTCCCTGGCGCGAACGCTATGCGGCGGCTGCTCACCCTTCTCGTTATCGAAAGTGATTCATTAGGCGCCGCGCTAATCCCGCCAAAGATGATAACCCCGGGACACCTCTGTGATCACCTGTTGCCGCCGACACGCGAGCAAGCAACGCCGGCTTGCCGCTTGCTTGGCTGGGTATCTGCGCTGCAAAAGACCCCCGTCGAACTGTTAAAGGTGCTGATTGCTGAGCCCCCCGACCCAGATGACTTTCGCGGCTGGCTCGCCTTCGCAAAACGAATCGATGCGCTGCATGTCGAGGTTAGCGCAGCCAATTTAGTTTTTTCCGAAGTGGGAGAGCGCGGAGCCGAACTCACAAGTTTTCTCGATGAAGAGCGCTGGGATGTGCTTGAGCAGATCGCAGTTCAATATCGCGGAATACTAAGCACTCAAGGAAAGAGCGATATATATTTTGATCGCTTAAAGCGAGTCAGTGAAAGTGGTCGTTTTGAACATGATGGAGAGATCTACCTTGCAGGGGTAGTCGATTTGAATCAAAACGTGCGCACGGTGATTCGAAATGTTGAATGCGATATTTCGGTGCTTATCTTTGCGCCCGAACACCTCAAAGATTCATTTGATGAACTTGGGGCAATAAAAATCTCCGCTTGGGAAAATGCATCCATACCGATTAGCGAAAAAAACCTTGAAGTGGTTGAAGCGCCGAAGGATGTGGTTGCCAAAATGTATGGCGCCATGCAGTTGTTGAGCGCTGATTATGCAATTTCTGATATTTCGATCGGCATTGGAGATGAAACGGAGATTCCCTATTTTAAGGGCAAGCTCAACGACTTAAATATAAAAACACGCTCCGCAAGTGGCACTCGTTTTTCGCAGTCGAGTGTCGGTTATTTACTGCGGGGCATTAGCAGCTATCTATCGTCACGTGCTTTCCCGCATTTTTCAGCACTTATCCGTCATCCTGTCGCTACCCGTATGCTGCAGCATGAAATGAGCGCGCTGCACCCAGAACCATTTGATCTTGGCGCTTATTGCGACGTTTATCAGGAACGCCACCTGCAGGCAGTTGTATCCTCGGATATGCCCGAAGATCGCAAAGGTGATCAATATGCAGTGCAGATTGTAACTGAAATAAACAAGATCTTGCTGCCCTTGTTAGGCCCAGCGCAAGATTTGAAAGCCTGGGTTGAACAGCTGAGCGGGTTTATCATCCAGCTTGCGCCGTTTGTTAATTCTAGCGAAGTCGATCTGCTGCATTCGTTAGTCGATATCGTTGGCGACCTGGCCGACTCGCGCGCTCCGATGGAGTTAAAAGGACAAGAGGCGCTGCAGCTCGTTATTCAGCTTGCGGATGAATCATTAAGCGTGCCTGATGCGCATTCCGAGGCTGTTGAGCTGCTTGGTTGGCTCGAGTTGGCTCACGATGACGCGCCGGTAACTATATTAACCTCAATTGATGAGGGCGTTGTGCCTGCCGTTATTAATGCTGACCCCTTTCTGCCAAACACGTTGCGGCAGCATCTCGGCTTAATGGATAATGCGCGCCGTTATGCGCGCGATGCCTATGTGTTATCAGCAGTTGCTTCCAGCAAACGCTCCTGTTCAATAATTGTCGCGCGCAGAAATATAGATTCGAGCAAACGCTTCCCGAGCCGCTTGCTGCTCGCCTGTCCCGAGGCTCAGATTCCGCAGCGCATTACCCATCTTTTCCGCGAAGGGCAGAATGTTCGCGTGCGGCGTGGTGAAGAACGTGCAGTCACCAGTGAATTTTCTCTGGTTGAACCGCTTGGTCTCGAAGATAAGATTGAAGCGATGTCGATCACTTCCTTCAGTGATTATCTAAGCTGCCCGTACCGTTATTATTTAAGGCATCTCGCGCGCGCCGAAGAGTGCCGCAGTCATTTGGTCGAGCTCGATAGCCTTGCCTTTGGCAATCTAGCGCACCTTGTCTTGTACGACTTCGCTGCTGATAAAGCAGCTTCCAGCTTTTCACCTGAGGCAATAAATAAAGCCCTCAACGAGCTGCTCGACTCACGCGTGCGCAAACAGTTTGGCCGGCAAGAGTATCCGGCGATTCGCATTCAAATTGAAGCGCTGCGTGAGCGATTAAAGTATTTTTCGCAGTGGCAAGCAGGCCGCAATCGTGACGGATGGAGCATCGTAGCGGTGGAAAAGGAGATCAGCGAAGATGATTTCAAGCTTGATATCCCCTCTGGCACAATGGGTATTAAGGGAAAAATTGATCGCATCGACCATCATAAAGCAAAAAACGTTTATGCGATCATTGATTACAAAACGGGCGAGCGCGGCAAAGAACTTGATAATGTTTTTGAGAAAGATAAATGGCTCGATATGCAGATTCCCCTCTATCTGCATGCCGCGCGCACATTCTATCCGGATGCTGAGTATGATTTTCTTTATTTGAACTTGAGCGCGGAAAGTGCGCGCACTATCGTCACACCGGCTGCGCACCTTTTAGCCTCAGTTGATGCAGGAATAACACAAGCACAGGAAGTTGCTGAAAAGGTGCGCAGAGGAATCTTTTGGCCGCCGGCGGCCAAAGTGAAATTTGATTCGTATAGCTGGATGCTCGGGCTGCGTCGTGAAGAATTCGAACCGTACGGGGAGATGAGCGATGAATAGCGCGCAGATTTTAAATCCGCGCGTGATTCGTGCCAGCGCCGGCACGGGCAAAACGCGAGAGCTTTCATCGCGCTATATCGGCCTCTTGGCGCTCGGTGAGGCTCCCGAACGTATTTTAGCGACGACCTTTACACGCAAGGCGGCTGCTGAAATTCGTGAACGCATCTTTGCCCGGTTGGCCAAAGCCGCTGTTGATGAGAGCGCCGCGAAGGAGCTGGGGAATTCATTTGGTAACGCGCAATTCCTACGTATTCACGCGCTCTCGCTATTGGTCCGTTTGGTGCGTGACCAGCACCGGCTGCAAATCACAACTCTTGATAGCTTTTTCATCTCAATAGCGAAAAGTTTTGCGCTTGAATTGGGGCTCCCCGCCGATTGGCGCATCGCCTCAAGCCGCGATCAGGAGTTGTTGACCGAAGAGGCGGTGCGCAAATTGTTTGAACATAGTAAACGCGCAGTCACATTTGAGTTGGTTCGTTCACTCCATGGCGGCGCGTCGGCACGCTCGGTGCATCAACAGATCGTGAAGGATGTAACGACGCTTTACGGTTTATACCTTTTCTCTAATGAGGCGGCATGGAATTGGATTGATGTTCCTGATGACGCTGTTTCAGCGGAGTGGGACTCGATGGTTGATCGGCTTAGCTCAATTGAAGCTCCGCGGACTGCAAAGAACGAGCCTGATAGGAATTGGGCGGGTGCATTGCAAGAGCTGCATCTTACGGCGCAAGCACGCAAATGGAAAGAATTTGTAGAGAATGGACTTGTTAGTAAGATTCTGGCGGGCGAAGTAAAGTACAGTAAGCGCGACATTCCCCTTGAGGTTCAGGAGCTCGTCAATTGGTTCATTGGTCAGGCGCGGCGGGAAGTGGCAGCTCGATTAAAGCTGCGTATGTCAGCGCTTCATGAAATGCTCACTCTTTATCATCGCACCTATACTAATACTCAGCGCCAGCTTGGTGCGCTCGGATTCTCAGATGTTAAGCAGAATCTCGCGCGTTCAGCCATATTCGGCGAACTCGAACAAGTCTACTACCGCCTCGATTCGCGCATTAGTCATTTGCTGCTTGATGAGTTTCAAGACACCTCAATGACCGAGTGGCGCATCATTCAGCCAATCGCCGATGAAATTCTCTCTAAGGAAGATGGACATTCTTTTTTCTGCGTTGGCGATGTAAAGCAGGCAATTTATGGCTGGCGCGGTGGCGTTGCGGAGATCTTTAACACGATCGAGAAGCGCTGGCCGCACGTCGGCGCTGAATCGAATCAGACAACCTATCGCTGCGCTGATGCGATAGTTCAGTTTGTAAACCAATTGTTCGCGGCGCTGCCGACGCTTAATTCGCTTGCGAAATATCGGGTGGCTGTTGATCGTTGGTGCGAGCGTTTTGAGATCCATTCTGCTGCGCGAAAGGAGCTCGAAGGTTGTGTGGCGATTGAGTGGCTGCCGGAGGAGGGGCCAACACCATTTGAGCGCGCAGTGGAGTTGGTGGCCGAATTGAAAGTCCAATATCCCGAAGCAACGATTGGCATCTTAGTGCGCACCAACAATGCCGTTTCTGAGATGTTAAATGCATTTGCGCGTTCAGAGCACCAGATTGATGTAAGTGAAGAAGGGGGAAATCCACTTACTGATTCATCAATTGTTCGATTGGTGCTTTCAACGCTTCGATATTTGGAGCATCCAACTGATTCATTCCATGGTGCGCACCTCAAAGAAACGGGTTTTGTGCGCGCATTAGAGATTCCTGAACCCTCCAATAGCGAGCAGGCGCTTACGTGGAGAAATGAAACGCGCAACCTGCTGCTTAATATTGGCTACGGCGGAGTGATCTCATTGTGGGCGAATAGGCTGTGGAATTCCTGCGCGGAGCGCGACCGAGTGCGGCTGGAGCAGTTGATCGATCTTGCCTATCAATTTGATAGCAATCGCACCTTGAGCACCGATGATTTCTTCTCATTTGTCTCTAAGGAAAAAATAGAACTCCCCTCTGAAGCGCTGGTGCGGGTGATGAATGTGCATCAATCGAAAGGTCTCGAATTTGATATAACCATCCTGCCCGAGTTGTCGCAACGTTTGGGAGCGCGCTCCGATCTGTTAGTTGAGCGCCCCACGCCCGTTGATGACCCAGAGCGCATTATGTCGAAAACGCGCAGCTTTGAACGTGATTTAATTCCTGAGATCCAAGTGATGTACGAAGCGTCTGCTGCCGAAGCGCTGAGTGATAATTTGAGTGTGCTTTACGTCGCATTGACGCGCAGCAAACAGGGCATGTATATCATCGCGCCTGAAAAGGCGGTTAAGGGGCAGCTGAATATGGCGAAGGTGCTCTCTGAGGCATTTTCGTCGAGCTCTGGCCGCGCCGTCGTGAGCGGCAAGGAAGGGTGGACGCTTTCAGCTCGTGAAAGGGAAGCGAGCGAACACCAGAGCGAAGCGCTTTGGCTTGCGCCAGTTATGTTTCAGCGCAAAAGCAAGCATCGCAAAGCGCTGCTCAATCGAGTAACCCCGTCCCGACTCTCGCTCCACTCATTTAATGCGGATGCCCAAGCTAGAAAGCTGCGCGGCACCTTGCTGCATAAATTTATTGAGCAGGTGGAATGGAGCGAAGATTTCATCTTTGATGAGGCACGCCTAACTCAATTGGGCCTTTCGCAGGGGGTATCCGCAGACGCGGTGGCGCATGCACTCGAAAAGGCGCGTCGCGTTCTTAGTGATCCGAGATTTGCTGAGTATATGGGGCACAAACGTTTGGGCGGGAAAGATCTTCTTAAGGTCTACCGTGAGATGCGCTTTGCCGTGCAGCACGAAGGCGAAATGGTTGTCGGAGCAATTGATCGGCTGGTAATTAAACAACACGAGGGTAAAGTGTATTTTGCTGAGATTATTGATTTTAAGAGCGATGAATTTGAAGATTCAATTCCTACTAAAAAATATATGACTCGCTACCAGACGCAGCTTGAACTATACGCTTCGGCGGTAAGGAAAATGTTTGGCGAAAAGCTCGAAGTGCAAGCGCATGTTCTTTCCCTTCACCGTATTGAAATGATACAACTGGTGTAGCCATGCGAGTTCCCATAGAAAATCTCTCTGAACAGGCGCTCAAGAAGATTATTGAGGAATTTATACTGCGCGAGGGTACTGATTACGGATCGGTGGAATTTGCCCTTGATACCAAGGTTAATCAGGTGCTTAAGCAGCTAAAAAAGGGCGATGCCGTGCTCGTTTTCGATGATAAAACCGAAACGATTGATATCGTTCCGCCAAGCCGCGCGGCCTAATTTACGAATTCCCCGTAGCCAATTCCTTGAAGCAATAACCCCTTGAAAGCGATAGGTGGGTGTCTATTGTAGCAGGTAGGTGGTGTATATGTCTGGTCAATTAATCTCCAAAATCGTTAACGCTCTCGACGAGTTAGAAGCGGCAATTGCTTCGGCTAAGGCTTCGGTAAAGGGTGTCGATACTGACGATTCAATGCTTCAAGCGCGAATTGAGTCCTATGAAGAGATTCTTCGCCGCCAACGCTCTCTCGTTCACGATCTTTCCGTTGCCATGAATAACCAAGATTGGACAGAAGTGTGTCGTCTCGGGGAGTTAGTGCGCGGTTCCTCGCTCTTGATTAAGGTTGACGCTGGCTTTATCCTGAACTGGTTGAAGAATCCTCAGGCTGCAAAGGAATCTGAGGAGTTCCAAGCTTAGTTTAAGGATGGGAAATGCCCCTAATTCAGGGCCGAAATTCTCCGGGACCCGGGGAATTGCAGAATTGCATTCTCGACGCCTGTGGGGTGGATGGCCATATTCTGGGCAAAGATATAGCTCAATCTGAAGTCGCACCCGCCATTGAAAGTATAGTAGCTGAGCTTAAACACAACTATCCGACGATACGGGAGTGGGCCATCGATTCAATGCGCGGCGTTGAGGCGGCCTGCCGTATTCTCACTAATCAGTTCCATCTGCCAGAGTGCCGGGTATGTCACGTGCCGCAAGGCAAGCTTACGGAGCGCGCCATCGATTTAATTGAAGTTTTAGCTCCCCGCTTCCCTGCGATTAGTAAGTTTTTTCTGGGCAGAGCACCGGAGGATTTTGAACGAGCGCAAGTAATCGACGTCAGTACCAGTATTTTTCAACTCGAAAATCTTCTTAAGAAAAAACAAATTGTGGAAGTCTTTCGCTTTGTGGAAAAGCTGCTCGAACATCAAAAGGATTGCGTTCTTACCCCTGAAGAAAAAGCCGATCCACTCAGACCGGCATGCGGATTATATAATCGCATGTCGCTCGTTGAGTTTTACCGGGTAATGCAATCACCGGGATCGCAACTTCTGTTGGCGGCGAATAATGACGATTGCTTCGGTCAATACATCTATTTCGGCCGCGGCATGTGCGCATCGGAAGACCGGGAATTTTTTGATCGTGCCCTAACAGAGCTTGAAAAGCATCAGCCAATGATTTTGCAGCACTTCGGCGAGAAGTTTGACCGGCATAATTGTTCCTCGGTCTATGGGGCGTATGTTTCAAATAAGGTGCGCGAAGATACCGAGCTGGACGGGGGTGGACTGGGTCGTGGGCAAATATATGGCGCTTTGAGTTATCACGCCTTTAATGAACTGCAATTAAATTCCCGTTGGTGCTTAGGATGGGTGCGAACCAAGCCAAACCCAAATATCGCCGAGAATGCTCATTTACGCCAAGGCTTTTTGGACACGGGCATCGTGATGAATTATGAAGAAGGCTCTGACAAGTTTCAATTGAAGTTGTTGCTGATTAATCTCGATCAGATGTTTAATCCCGACAAATTCGATACACGGTACGTTCGCGAGCAGATTAAACCCCATTTTTGGTTTATGCAGCATGCTGCTTATAATACCGGTTACACTAATTATGATACTCGGCCGCCGAAGATTGCAGCCGTTTAGAAAGGAGCGGAGCATGTTTCCATGCTCCGCGTTAGGTTGGGTTACGCTGCTAGTTGTTCAAAGATAGGGTGTAATTTTTCAATTGCGCGTGTGCGCACTGAGCTTAAATAAGGGCGGCTGTAGCCGATGCGCCGTGCAAGCTGAGCTACTTTGTCATCCATTACATGGACGCCAATCAGTGCTTCGCGCTCAATCGGCTGCAAAGTTTTAAGCGCCATATCGCAGATTACTCGCAATTCCGCGCGGTAGGTCTGATGTTCAGGAGAGGTTGACTCATCAGCCACCATTTCAACCATCTCAGATTCGAGGTGGTTATCTTCGCTGGCGCCATGGTCATGGCTGTCAGCGGAGCGGTGCATGCGATCCTTCTGAATCGACTTAAGCTCCGAAATCAGTACCCCCTTAATATAGGGGAAGAGGTAGGTGATAAAACGGGTGCCGCGCGATTCGTCGAAGCCCCGCACGGCTTCGCAAAGTGCTATATCGGCGAGGCTCTGAACCTCTGAGATATCCAAAAACAAGTTCCAGCGCCGGAGGAGGGAGCGCGCGATTCTAAGTGCTGCAGTGCGGTTTTCCATAACCAGGTCTTTCTTACGTTCTGTCAGAGCTTCCTTTTTCATAGTGTTCCTCCAAAAAGGTTCATATTGCAATTAATCCTACTACGATTAAGTGTAGTTTGAAACTAAAATAAATCAAGAGTTGTAAGATTTTTTCGAATAAATATTTCATACGTAATATCAATAGGTTGCGAGTTAGCTCTACGGCTAATTAAAAATTAATTTTCATTTTGCAATTAATTATGAGTGAAAATTCTAGATTAGGTCGAGGACGCTCTTATAGCTGACCTCGTTCTTTTTAGCGTTGAGCAGCAGCTTAAGGTCATCTGGAAGCAGGTCAATTCCCTTTACCAAAAGCTTCGAAGCATCAGAGGAAGCAAGCGCAGCTTCAACCACCGCAATAATCATCTGCTTTCGCAAACCACTGCCGACAATATCAGGCGCGGCGATGTAGTAAAGAATAGTAAGTGTATTTTTATCTAATTGCGCTTCGCACACAGCGCAGATTTCACCCTCATTTTTTACTTGAAAGCAGATATTATCAGGGTGAAGAATTGATTCGCGGATCTCATTCACGCGCTTTTGCGCCACGAGCGTTTCAATCAGCATCGAGCGCGCGATTTGCCGATCTTCTTCGCTCTTAATTTCGCTGAGTGCATATTTTTTATTTTCGTCGTTTTGAGTTTGGTCAACGCCGTAATAGAGCATCTTTTCAAGTAGAGAGATTAACTGCCTGCGGGCAGCAGGGGAGTAATCTGAAAGCGAGCCAAGTAAGCGATTGCCCCCGTTTTGTAGATTTTTTTGCGCACGCGCAATACCGGTAGGAGTGAGCAGCACCTGCACGTGACGTTTGTCAAAAGGAAGCGGTTTTTTCTTTAATAAATTCTGCTCCGCTAGAAAGGTTGAAAGGCGCGAGATCAGCGTCATTTCGTAGGGGAGCACTGTTTTGAGCGTTGCCATACTGACGCAATTGCCGTCACGATGAACAATATGCAGCAGCTGGCATTCATCGAGCGGAAGGCCCAAATTGAGCAAGTTATCGCCGAGCAGCCCCATCGCGCGAGTCAAACGTCTAATTTCAACCTTTCCAATCGAATCGCCAGGAAGCGAGGCAATGCTCGAAGCTCCAAGTCCATCCGCCATGGTGTTGATAAAGCGCGCTAAATCCTTGCGTTCAGATTGAGAGAGCGCCACAAAGCATTCCATCACCTGAGTATTTCGAAATTCGTTATCGGCGAGAAAAACATCTTTACCCTTTTCCGTGATGGTGAAATAGCGCACGCGCTTGTCTGCCTGTGATTGCTGCACCTCAATCCAACCCCTTTCTAGAAAAGACGCAGTAGTGCGTGAAACTTTCGTCTTCTCGATCGTTAGCGTTTGCAGCAAAGTGGTGGTGTTTACAATATGCTGCTGATTAATCTCGCCCAGCATGTGGCTTTCAATCAGCAAGAGTGGTGGTCGCAGCTTTTGAATAATCGTGCGAAGGCGGCGATTAAACGCGAGGAAAAGGTCGTAAAGAAGTGCTGCTTCGCTAGTTTTCATTAGGATGTCTGAAGAGAATAGCGAAGAAAAATAGGGGAGGCCAGTCGCAAGCGGAATTGATGTCTCTTGGACTATATTCATAAAACCTATCGACTTGTTTAATGGTTCCAGGAGGTTGAGAAAATTTGCTGACTTTATCTGTTATGGATTGGGTGTTTGGAAGCGTTAGATTAGCCCCCAATTCTTAAGGCCAGGGGCTTTTCTGACGTTTCTAACTATGTAGCGAGTGTTCAGGAATGTACCTCGATGGTGTGATTTTTGGTCGTGTTGCCACGTGCCAGGCGAGCGATCCGTTCATTGTTATGGGAGTAGTCACACTATGGATACAAATTCGGAACCCAAAAAGCCACGTGCCCGCAGCCTCACCTCGGTCACGATTAATTGGATGGCTGAGCGACTAAGGCGTGCTGAGAAGATTAAAAAGCAGGTCGCTAAGGGTAAATATAAAGTCAATAGCGAAGAGATTGCAGCGGCAATCATAAACGAAGAGATGAGACAAGGTTGACGCGCAGCGTCAAGCGCGTCCCCTTTAGGGGACGGCGGGTTTATGTTACAAGGGGGATCCCATGGGTCCCCCTTTTTCTATAGTTCTTGTTGAGCCAAGCGAAAGTCTCAATATCGGCTCAGTTTCGCGCTCGATGGGAAACTTTAATTTCACCGACTTACGCATCGTTTCCCCCCAAAATTTCAATTACGAGCGCGCATTAATTACCGCCTGCGGAGCCACGAAAGCGCTTGAAAACCACCGTAAATTTGATTCATTGGCCGAAGCGCTTGCGGATTGTCAGGAGGCAGTGGGTTTTTCCGCCCGTTCCGGCAAGAATCGTGGCCAGATCGTATCACTTCCCGATTGGTGCAGTACCTTAGCGGAAAAACCAGTGCTAAAAACGGCGCTTGTTTTTGGCCCCGAGGACAATGGATTACGCCAGGAACATGTCGAACTTTGCTCGTCTTTAGTGCATATTCCCACTTCTTCTGAATATCCCTCGATGAATTTGGCGCAGGCAGTAACACTCGCGCTTTATAATATTTCACTTCTTTCTAGCGAGCGAAATCAAGCGCTGGATCAAGCTGAATTACGCGATTATCAACAGCTCGATCTTCTGGTAACGGATGTTGCAAATGCGAGCGGATTTTTCCACAAAGGCACGCCGCAACCAGTTCCAAGTGTGGTGAAAACTATTTTTCGCCGCCTACAGCTCTCGAAAAGGGAGATGGCGATTATGCTCGGGCTCTTCGGAACTACGCAAAAAGCCCTATTTAAGCGTGATTCTGAGAATAAGTCTTAGATTTTTTACCATCGCTTCTAAGAATTTTTGCAGCACCCCTAAGCAAAAACCAGATTTTCAACGCAAAAGCGATTTCGTCGTTTAGACTAATCTTCAATTTGACGTTGCCTGTATTTGGAAGCAGTTAGCTTCGAATGTGTGTGTCGAAACAATCAGCCTCAAGTTGTTGCCCCAAAGCGACTCCCCTGATGAAGTTTGTAACGACCAAAAGTTAGGCTCGTAACCACGGACGGTTGATTAGTCAAGGAGGAAAACAATGGCTATTACTCTTGGTTCAAATATCGCGTCACTTCAAGCGCAGCGCCGCTTAAGTAACGCTACTCAAGCACTCGGAACAACCTATGAACGGTTGAGTTCGGGTCAACGCATTAATAAAGCATCAGATGACGCGGCCGGATTAGCAATTGCAGACGCATTGCGCGCCAGCCAGCGTGTAGCGTCAGTTGCTATTCGTAACGCAAACGATGGTATTTCAACCATCAACATCGCGGACTCGGCTCTCGGTGAAATCGGTAACGTGTTAACACGTCTTGCCGAGCTCTCTGAACAGTCAGCCAACGGTGTATTCTCAGTTGTTCAGCGTTCAGCTCTTTCAAACGAGTTCGTAGCGCTGGGGTCTGAAATTGAGCGTATCGCCGCAACGACTGAATTCAACGGTGTAAAGCTGCTTTCCGGTAACTCGGCAGTAGTACTTCAGGTTGGATTTAACTCAACGTCTACATCGCAAGTGTCTTACACCGGTGTTCAAGGAACGCTTGCGGCGCTTGGTCTGGCAAATGCAAACGTGTCGAACTTAACCTTCTCGCTCAACGGTACAACGTTGTCGGAAGGTCAGTCAGCTTCGCGTTTAGCGCTTGATGCGGTTAACGCAGCGATTCAATCGCTTGCATCGACTCGTGGTACGCTGGGTGCAGCGCAATCACGACTTGAGGTTGCCATTAACAACCTCTCGGTTGCGCGCGAAAACTTCGCTTCAGCAGAAAGCCGTATCCGCGACGTGGATGTTGCTTCGGAAGCTGCAGAACTTACCCGATTGGGAATTCTGCAACAAGCTGGTGCTTCTGTACTTGCGCAAGCAAATCAGCAGCCTGGTTTGGCTCTCTCGCTCCTACGGTAATACGTACGTTACTAAAAATCTCTACCCTTTTTCCTGAGATCTCTCAGTGGTTACTGAAAAAGGATTTGCGGAAGGTCAGTCAATCATTACTGAGCTTCCTGCGGAAAAAGGGTAGAGTACGCAAGAACATATTTTAATAAAGCGTTGATGTTCTTTCGTAACAAATTTCAAGTTAACGCTTGGAAACGGCAGTTTCATGCAAATGAAATTGCACTTACTACTACCATAATACCTCGCTACTTCTTCGGGCTTTGAGAATTGAGAAACACCATGGGGCGGATGTTTCGAGAAACTCAAAGCCCTTTTTATCTCCTGTCGAAGACAGGATATTAAAAGGGCTTGTATCGATCGCCATTAAAAAATCGATAGCCACCCTACGAATTCTTCGGATTTTTTATCCACCCCCTAAAATTGAGTTCAAGCTTCCCCTCAATTCAGCCGTATCTCTTACTTGGAAAGTGTGTGTCGTTCGATTCGGTTCTAAACCCCTTCGTTCGATTCAAAAGTGTAAATCTTCTCAGCATGCAAATGGATTGTCGTGATCTGTTCGCTATGCGCGGGAGGCCAAGGAAGGAACTACAATCACGGAGGAATAAATGGCTATCTTTCCAGCACAGTGGGATCCGAAGCTTGGAATTCACGTGACTTGAAGTCGCGGC